>JAANMU010000183.1_pt1 | contig 80659 bp, 67 predicted proteins | sample 7279701 | NCBI WGS metagenome assembly JAANMU01 (sample SAMN14094539, study PRJNA606508) | bioreactor metagenome | isolation source: A lab-scale SPAN reactor treating ammonium-rich wastewater day 57 | place: Ireland: Galway | collected 2017-03-13 | reverse complement strand
TGCTGGGAAAACTCCTCGACGCCTTTCCGCCCGACGAATGCCTTCGCTACCTCCTCCACTGCGGCTACCACTTCACACCTCCGTGAAATGCGCTCTAACCGCGTTGCGGCGTCTCATGGGAGCGACGGGCGCGGGCGCATCTCGTTATTTTCCCGCGCCGCGCGCTCGCCGAGCGTCGTAAGCAAGGACGGCGACCAGCGTGACTGGCTCTCGTACCCCCGCGCGGCTTGTTGACCGATGCCGCCCATTTCGGGTAGGAGCATGTTCACCAAGGCCGCTGCCTCGCGCGCTAGTCCGGGGGTGAGTTGTTGCAGATGAACGAACGGGTTGGTGTTGTTCGCGAGGATCACTTCGGTGTCGCCGCGCTGGCAGGCGCGAAGGGTTTGCCGCGCCGCCTTGACTGCGTCTATAGAAACCCAAGGCAACGAATCGCTAATGCTGAACCAGGCGTACTCCTTGCGGTGTTGGCCCTTGAACAGCGCATTTCGCGGGCTTCCGGTGCGCATCACCGTGGGGCAGACAGTCGTTACCAAGATGTTGTCCTTCGCCAATTCCATCCGCAGACCGTTCGACAAGCCGACCAGCGCAAACTTGCTGGCCACATAGGGCAGCAAGTGCGGCACGGCCCGCTTGCCGCCAATGGACGAGACATTCACGATTCGCCCCCAGCCACGGCGCCGCATTTCGGGCAGCACGGCCAGCACGGCGTACAGCGGCCCCCAGAAATGCGTCTTCATGGCGTTTTCAAAGTCGTCCAGGGTCATCGACTCCAGCGGGCCGACTTCAATCACTCCCGCGACGTTGAACAGCACGTCGACCGTGCCAAAGCGGTCGATTACCTGGCGGGCCATCGTTTGCACCTGGTCCTTGTCGCGCACGTCGCAAGGAATGGCGATCACTTCGCCTCGCTTTAGAAGCTCTTGCTCCGCCGCCCGCAGGTCTTCTTCGGTTCGGGCGCAAATCGCCACGCGGGCGCCCCGGTCCAATAGTTCCCGCGCCAGCACCAGTCCGAAGCCGCGCGACCCACCCGTGACGATGACCGTCTTGCCAGCAAACTCAAACCACCGCGACCACCGCAAGAGAGCTTGTCCGGCCAAGACCGCCGCCACACCGACGCCGCCCGCCACCGCCAATTTTCGGGTGAAATCGTCCATTACTCGCACTCCCTTGGTGTTCTTGTCTCCCGCACAAAACAGTTGGTGCAAACGTCATACCAAGGGCCAACGCATGCGAATCCCATGCGTGGAAGCTATAGAGAAGCACCTTGCCACGGAGCAAGAACGAAAATCTCACGCCATCGTTCTGAAAGAACCTCATAATGAACCACGGATGGCCACCGATAATTGCTGTTTGCCCTTTATCCTTTTCTTACTTCTTACTTCCATCCGTGTCTTCCGTGTTATCCGTGGTTTCTTCCCTCTTCAACAGCGTGTCTGCTCTGCCAGCCAATCGGCAATTGCATCGGCTACGGTCCGCCATTCCGGCTCCAGCATCAATTCGTGACCTAGCGGAATGGTGGTGAAGGTGGCGCCATAGCGCCGCGCCAACGATTCGTGCTGGCGGCGGGGAATCGAATCATGCGTGGCGTGAACGAGTAACAGCGGCGTCTGGGGCCGCTGCAGCGCGGGCGGCGTGAGTCGCGCCTGATCGGTCAGGACGTGATACGATTCCTCCTGCATCCGGGCCAAGTAGCGATCGACGACCGCGGCCGGCGTCTGCGGTGAGAAAAAGTGCGGCCGGAAGGTCGGCAAGAGCCGCCGCATGTCGCGCGTGAGAAACGACGTGATCGACGCCCACGGATGACGCAGCAGCCACCGTAGTGCATCGCGGCGCATGTACCCCACCGCCGCTGGCGCCAACAGCACGGCCGCCGCCGCTTCGCGCCGTGCTAAGTACATGAGCGCCAGCGCCCCGCCGAGCGAATGGCCAAATAGCACCGGCGGCCGGGGCAGTTTGGCGGCCGCTTGCAGCACATCGTCCAGGTAGTCGCTTAATCGCCAGTCGGCGATCCTTTCGCGTCCTTCACTGGCCCCGTGTCCGCGCAGACTGAAGGCGATGGTTTCATAACCCCGCTCGGCGAAATAGGGCAGGAAATGTTCTTCCCAGCACCAGGCGCCATGGTAGGCGCCATGGATGCAGAGAATCGGCGGCTTATCGGTTCGGGTGGCCGGAGGGCGGCGAATGATTTCCAACTGCATCGGTCGAGCATTGTTCAGGCGTGCGGCGAAAGCGTCCGTTCGCGTCCATCGATGCCGCCGGCCGCCTCAAACAAGAGCAGCGCCTGGCGGGTCGCCGCCACGTCATGCACGCGTAGCACCTGCACGCCCTGCCGCGCCAGAGCCAAGCTAACGCCCACCGTGCCGAAGGTGCGATCCGCTTCCTTGTCTTGCAGCACTTTCCCGATGAACCCTTTCCGCGAATGACCGACCAGGAGTGGTTGCCTCAGTTCGTGGTACCGCCAGCAATGCGCCAGCAGCGTCAGGTTATGCTGGTGCGTCTTGCCGAACCCCACGCCAGGGTCAAGGCAAATGCGAGCAGGCTCCAGGCCGGCGCGAAGCAGCGCCTCGCGGCGCGCCGCGAGATAATCGTAAATATCCATCACCACGTCGTCGTAGGTCGGCTGGTCCTGCATCGTTTGCGGCGTGCCTTGCATGTGCATGGCGCACACGCCGGCGCCGCAGTCCCGCGCCACGCCGAGCATGGCCGGGTCGCCTTCCAAACCAGTAATGTCGTTAATAATCTCGGCGCCGGCTTGGAGCGCCTCGCGGGCCACAGTTGCCTTGGTGGTGTCGATCGAAAGAGGAACGTGGGCCTGTTCACACAAGGCCGCCACCACCGGCGTCACGCGGCGCAGCTCCTCGTCCTCGTCCACGGGCGCCGAGTAAGGCCGTGTGCTTTCGCCGCCCACGTCCAGCAGGTCGGCCCCTTCGGCGGCCAGCCGCAGCCCATGGTCGATGGCCCGCCGCGGGTCAAAGAACTGGCCGCCGTCGGAAAAGCTGTCGGGCGTGACATTGACAATGCCCATCACCAGCGGCCGATGGGCGAACGGCAACGTCCGCGTCCGCAGTTTCCATTCGACGGCGCGCCGCGGAAAGCGCGCCTCTAGCGTCGATTCGTAGGACTCAGGCTCATTCATGGTTACCAAGGTACCGCGCCTGAGAACTCGATTGGAGGACACACGCCCTCGCAATTTCACCTACTAGCCGGAGGCCAACAACCTCCGGAGCGTTGCGTAAGTGCGGGACTCGCGCTTTACGCAGGATTCCGGAGGCCGTTGGCCTCCGGCTACTTCCCAAGGGTTTGTGGCTTTCCAAGGTTGCGTTACTTCCCAAGATAGGGCGAATGGGCGGCGTGGGGCTTGCCTGGCGGGGCAGCCGAATTGACAAACCCACCCTCTGCGTTACGATGACCGGAATCTATTTGGTTTTGCCCTCTCAACCGCCAGGAAGTCATGACGCAGTATCAGGCCGCTCGCGCCGGCACGATCACCCCAGAAATGGAATTTGTGGCGAAGCGCGAAAATCTCTCGCCCGAAACGGTGCGCGACGAAGTGGCCGCCGGCCGGATGGTCATTCCCGCCAACAAGGTGCATTTGGCCAAGCGGCTGGAGCCGATGGGCATTGGCATCGCCGCCCGGTGCAAGATCAACGCCAACATCGGCAACTCGGCCGTCACGGGCGACGTGGAGGCGGAACTGGAGAAACTGCACACCTCGGTCCACTACGGCGCCGACACGGTCATGGACCTGTCCACCGGCCGCGACATCGACCGCATTCGGCAGGCAATCATCGATGCCTCGCCGGTGCCCATTGGCACGGTGCCCATCTACCAGATGTTGGAGGAGCTGGGCGGCAACATTGAAGACATGCGCCCACAACACTTCTTGGACATGGTCGAGCACCAGGCCAAGCAGGGCGTGGACTATATGACGGTCCACGCGGGGGTGATGATGGAGCATCTGCCGCTGACCATGAACCGCGTGACGGGCATCGTCAGCCGCGGCGGCTCGCTGATCGCCAAGTGGATGATGGCCCACCGCCAGCAGAACCCGCTGTACACGCACTTTGGCGAACTGTGCGAGATCATGCGGGAGTACGACGTCACCTGGAGCCTGGGCGATGGGCTGCGGCCCGGCTCGATCGCCGACGCCAGCGACGCGGCGCAGTTCGCGGAACTGGACGTGCTGGGCGAACTGGTCAAGAAGAGCTGGGAGTACGGCACGCAGGCCATGGTCGAAGGCCCCGGCCACATTCCCATGCACGAAGTGCAAATGAACGTGGAGAAGGAGATCGAGGTTTGCCACGGCGCCCCGTTCTACGTGCTGGGGCCGCTGGTGACTGACGTGGCGCCCGGCTACGACCACATTACCAGCGCTATTGGCGCGGCCCTGGCCGGGTGGGCCGGGGCGGCCATGCTGTGCTATGTGACGCCCAAGGAACACTTGGGACTGCCGAACAACGAGGACGTCAAGCAAGGCGTGATCGCCTACAAGATCGCCGCGCATGCGGCCGACATCGCCCGGCGCCGGCCCGGCGCGCAGGATCGCGATGACGCACTCAGCCGCGCCCGTTTCGCCTTCGACTGGAACGAGCAGTTCCGCTTGGCGCTCGATCCCGGCACCGCCCGCGCGTACCACGACGAGACCCTGCCGCAAGATACCTTCAAGAGCGCCCACTTTTGTAGCATGTGCGGGCCAAAGTATTGCTCGATGAAGATCACCGAGGACATTCGCAAGATGTCGCAAGAAGGCCCGCTGGTGGAGATTGAAGCGGCGGGTGACTGAGTTCGCGTTGATACGTTAAACCAACCCAGCCCACGACCAGCGCGGGGTGGCGCGGCAAGTGAACACGACGCCCCGCATTCCTGGCGGCGCTGCGCGCGACTCTGATCTTGGCGCCATGATTGAAGACGGCGGAGCGCCGCGAGATTTCTTGCGAGTTAAGGCAGTTCTTTGGCGACGAACTCGAACCACCCGCCGGCCACGATCGAAACATTCAAGGATTCCGCGCCGGAGGAGCGGGTCGGCGCCGCGCCGGCGCTGTGGGCGGACGGCTCGTTCCACGGCCTGACGGCGACCCAGTTCCTGGGCGCGTTCAACGACAACCTCTTCAAGCAGGCGCTGCTGCTGATCTTCGTAGCCGTGCCAATAGCGCCGGGAAGCGAGCAAACTCGCGACTTACAATGGTTGGGCACGTTGTTTTTCTCGCTGCCGTTTATTTTGTTCTCGGGCTACGCCGGCTATCTTTCGGATCGCTATAGCAAACGCCGCGTCATCGTGGCCAGCAAGGTCGCCGAGATCGTGATTATGTTCATCGGCGCCGGGTTGTTCGCGTTGTTTGGACAATGGGGCCTGTCGTACCTGTTGATCGGCCTGTTGACCGCCACGCTGTTTTGCATGGGCGCGCAAAGCGCCTTCTTCGGACCGGGCAAGTATGGAGTGCTGCCCGAGTTGTTCCGCAAGCATGACCTGCCGCGGGCCAACGGCGTGATCCTGATGACCACGTTTCTGGCGATCATTCTCGGCTCGGCGCTGGCGGGAGTGATGTTGGACCACTTTCCCGGCCAGTTATGGCTGATCGGCGTGGCGTGCGTGGTGATCGCGGTGGTGGGAACGGTTACGTCGCTGGTGATTCGCCGCACGCCGATTGCCTTCTCCGGGCTGAAGTTCGAATTCTCGGCGCTCACGGTGCCGTACGACATTCGCGACCTGCTGCGTAAGGATCGGCCGCTGCTGGGCGCGCTGGGGGCCTCGATCGTGTTCTGGTCGGCGGCCGCGATGGTGCAAATGGCGGTCAACGCGCTGGGCAAGGTCCAACTGAACATCGGCAACTCGCGGACCAGCTATCTGGTGGCGCTGATTAGCGTGGGCATTGCGCTGGGAAGCGTCATTGCTGGCGCCGCCTCGCGCGGCCGCTTCAATACGCGGGTGCTCAAGACCGGTTTGTGGGGCATGGTGGGAACGCTTTATTTGTTGGCGTTGCCCGGTCCGGGAGAGCGCCCGCACCTGTTAGGCTTCTGGGGCAGCGTTCCGGCATTGACGTTGCTGGGCGTGTTTTGCGGGATGTTCGCGGTGCCGCTCCAGGTGTTCATGCAAAGCCGGCCGCCCAAGGAGCAGAAGGGCCGCATGATCGCCACGCAGAACCTGACGAACTGGGTTGGCATTACCGCTTCGGCTGGCGCTTATGCGGCGGTCAATGGATTGCTAAGCGTCTTTGGCTGGCCGCAAAGCGGGACGTTCGCTTTTACGGCGATGCTGCTGACCGTGGTCGGTGTTCTCTATCATCCACGGGACGAGAAGCTGCATTAGGACCGATCGCCATTGGTCTGGTTTATTGGTGGAGCATTCTCCGCGCAGTCCACAAGCGCTATCGCTTGCGGTTTCGCCGCCGTCTGCTTGGATAGGCCCCAGCAAATCGCTTCATCTCAATCGATCCGCGGGAAGACGGAGAGGGCAAGAATTGGCCCACCATGTGCAGGGGTGGTTTTGTCGCGAGCGCGTGTCTCCCCTCGTTACGGACCCGGCCCATGTACCGCTACCTTCGTTTCGCCAGCGTTGCTGTGTTGCTCGTTTGTGCTACCTCGTATGCCGACGATTGGGGCCAATGGCGGGGACCGCAGCGCGACGGCGTGGCGTACAACAGTCCTCCGTTGATTGACCATCTGCCAGAAGAAGGTCTCAAACCGCTTTGGGTTGCCGAGATCAAGATTCCCTCCGGCGGCAACGGCGGGTGGAGCAGTCCCGTGACGGCAAACGGCCGAGTTTACCTCTTTTCCCATATCAGGACGCAGACACAAGACCAACTTCCGCCCGAGAAATATCCGGGGCTGAACGAAGAACAGAAGGGCAAATTATCTCCCGAGGAACAGGAAGAGTACCAACGCAACCGGCAGGCCGAGCAGGATGACCGAAATCGAAGATACTTTCGCCATGACGAGTTGATTTACTGCTTTGACGCCGACACCGGCCGCGTATTGTGGAAGAACGAGCGACAAAGCGTTCGCACCGGATTCCCGCAGTCGGGCACGCCGCTGGTGGCCCAAGATCGGTTGTACATACTCGGGGCCGGTTTGACGGCTCGCTGTGTTGACGCCCAGACCGGCGAAGATCTGTGGGCGACCCGGCTTCCCGGCAAGTTCGGCGAACAACATCTTCACTCTTCGTTCGCCCTGGCCGAAGGCGTGGCCGTGGTGTTGGCCAACCAACTTTACGGCGTGGACGCGCAATCGGGCGAGTTCCGCTGGCAGTCGGACGAAGGCACAATCCGCGGTCAGTACACTAGTCCCGTCGTCTGGCGCCACGCGGGAAGAGAACTGGTCCTCGTCAACTCGGGCGGCCAAACCGTGTGCGTCGATCCGCAGTCCGGCGAAGAACAATGGCGCGTGGAATCCGAAGCCCAACATTCAACGCCCGTGGTCGCCGGAAATCGGCTCGTCACCTACGGAAGTAGCCGTAAGGGCGGACTGCGATGCTTTGATCTGACACGGGAGCCGCCCGAACTGTTGTGGAACTATCAAGGCGTGGCCGATCCTGGCTCCAGCCCGGTTGTATGCCAGGGGAAAATTTTCGCACAAGGCGAACGGCGCCTGGCGTGCGTCGATCTGCAAACGGGCAAGGCCGATTGGACGGCGCGGCTCGATCTGGGGCAACCGCGCTACACGTCCTTGGCGGCGGGCGACGGTCGCGTGTTTTACACCTTCGAGGGCGTGTTGTGCTTCTCGGCCGCGGCCGATGACTTTGAACCGCTGTTTAACGGGAAGATTGACAACAACGGGTTGCTAGCCGAAGAAGCGTCGTTCCGTCGCCTCCTCAAGATAGACGAACTGAAAAAGACTCCCGAAGGCCAGAAAGAGGCCGAGCAACTTTGGCGCAAGACATTTGCCGAATACCGCCCCTTGGCCTGCTCCTCGCCCGCCCTGGCCGACGGCAAGCTCTACCTTCGCACGCGGCAAGGCGTAGCATGCTACGACCTGCGCGTGAAGTAAACTGAAAAGGGAGGCCACTCGCTCCAGCGAGTGACCTGGTTTGGAGAGCGTCCTCCCGGCGATGCGGCGCGGGTGTTACAATCACCTCACTTTACCCATGCTTGCGCCCATCGCGGAGCAGGTCCCTCCCACCTTTCGCATTGCCACTTCAGTATGCCGCGCGTCCTTGTGACCCCACCCATGATCCGGAACGTGCCGGGCCCGTATTCGGAATACCTTCAGCGGCACGGATTCGAAGTTATCTATCCGCCGCATAACGCCGACACCACCCAGCCCGAGGTCATGGCCGAACAACTTCAAGGCTGCCACGCCATTCTGGCCGGCACCGAGCGGTTGACGCGCGCTCTGCTGGCGCAATCCAGCCTCCGCGTGGTAGCCCGCATGGGTGTGGGGTTTGACTCGGTCGATGTTCCCGCGGCGACCGATCTGGGAATCGCGGTCACGATTACGCCTGGCGTGCTGGAAGACTCGGTGGCCGAGCATACCCTGGCGATGATGCTGGGCGTGGCGCGAGGCCTCGTGCAGCGTCACCGGGAAGTCAAGCGTGGCGTTTGGACACGGCAGCCCATGCCGCGCCTCGCAGGTCGCACGCTGGGGCTGGTCGGCCTGGGACGCATTGGGCGGGCGGTGGCGCCGCGGGCCAGGGGACTAGGCATGCAGGTGATCGCTTACGATCCGCTTGCCGACGCGGAGTTCGCGGCGAAGAATGAAATCAGGCTGTGTCCGCTGGACGAGTTGCTGGCCACCGCCGACGTGGTGAGTTTGCATCTCCCTTGCACGCCCGAGACGGAGAACTTGATGAACGCGGCCGCCTTCGCGCGGATGAAGCCGGGCGCGATCTTCCTGAATACGTCGCGTGGCGGCCTGGTGGATGAAGCGGCGCTGTGCGAAGCCTTGGCGTCGGGCCGCTTGTTTGGCGCTGGGCTGGACGTGTTCCGCAGCGAGCCGTTGCCGATCGACGACCCGCTGCAACGGTTCGACAACCTGCTCCTATGCACCCACATGGGCGGCCTGGATTACGACTCGCTAGACGGCATGGGCCTGCTGGCGGCTCAATGCGTGGTCGATTTGCACGAGGGCCGGTGGCCTGAACGGTGCGTCGTGAACGGGGCCGTGCGCGAGACGTGGCGCTGGTAGGGGGCAGGGGGCAGGAGTCGGGACGAAAGCGGCGGGACTTGTTCCGCCAGCGTTGTTTAAGGGGTTGAATTTTCGATGAACGAGCGTCTTAGAGATTACTTTGACGAACAACTGGAAGCAGTGTTGGACGTGTTGCCGCCCCAGGTGCATGCATTGCTCGAAGAAACGCCGCTGATTGTTGAAGATTATCCCGCGCCCCAGATTCTGCGCCAGATGGGGATTCGCCGCCGCGACGACCTGTGCGGATTGTATACCAGCGTCCCGCTGACCGAGCGGAGTATTGAGCACGGCGGGGTGCTATCCGACGTGATTCACGTCTTCCGCGAAGGCGTGCTTGGATTGGCGACGCGTCGCGACGGCCGCATTGACCAAGAGGAATTGCGGCGCCAGATCCGCATCACCATCCTGCATGAGCTGGGCCACCATCACGGCTTGGATGAAGAAGATTTGGAAGCGCTGGGATATTGAACAAGCCGATGAGTCGTCGGCATGGCGCTTAGCGCAGAAAAAAGGCGGCTTTCCTCGGAAGGACGCCGCCTAGTGGTCGCCTGCGGGAACGTCCGTCCGTTCGCTCGCGTGAAAGCAAAGTCGTGGCTAACTTCTATACCTGGTTTATCTCGCGGCTGGACATCACAACCTCGTAGTGTGTTGTGATGGGCCACCCAGTCGCTCAATCCACCAAGTAACAAAACCACGCGCTTGGCAACCGCTTCTCATCCTTAGAATACTTTTGTTCGACTTTTTTTCAAGGCTACTTTGGAGCGCGCCGTTGGAATGGCGCGTGAGAACACGCGGCTCATGCACGAACAGGTTAGCGCACTGCTTGCCGACTATGCACGTTCTTCCACTTTCGATCACCAGGAAGCAGCCAAGCGTCTGCGGCGCCACGACTGGTTGAATCAAGTCACGCCCGTTCAGTTGGAAGAGTTGCTCTCGGGGCTGATGGCCTACGAACCTCCTGAGCCTCAAAGCGTGGCGGAAGCTTTTCTGGCGAGCGTCTTCGGGCAAGTGGTCATGCGGTTTCGCCAGCCTGCCGCGCGCAATCAGGCGTTTATGACCGACGAAGCCCGCCAACGATTGGTGGCGGTCTATCGCCGCTTGGGAAGCGCCAGCCGCGCCCGGCAGGAGCTGCTGACGCTGCTGGCGGTGGCGCATGGCGAGGACGACTTACGTGAGTTAGCGGACCTTGCCGTCGCGGACCCGCCCGCGATCGCGGAGCAATTCCTGGCGCCGCTGTTCCAACGCCGCGACTACGACCCGGCGCCGCTCTTTCCGCGGTTGCTCGATGCGATGGGGCATCTGGCGTTGGCGGCGTCGGTGCTCGACCTGGCGAACTATCTGACACGCGCTGGCCGCGTGGCGACGCACCCGGCCGCCGCGCGCAGCGGCCGTTTGGCGTCGTTCTTGGGAGAGATGACGCAGCAATTGGGTCGCCTCGAAGATGACGCCCCTTCGTCCGCCGAGGCTGAAGTCACGTACCGCCGCGTGAACGAAGGCGTGGCGTTGATTGTGTCGCTGTGCGACTCGCTGGCGCTGATTGGCGATGGGTCGCACGTGGGCAAGCTGTACCAAGCGCTGGAGTTGCCGCATCGCCGCGTGCGCACCGAAGCCGCCTACGCCCTGGCGAAGCTTGGAGAGCCGGCTGGCCAGGAGGCGCTGACCGCCCTGGCAGCCGAACCCGTGGCGCGGCTGCGCGTACTGGCGTACGCCGAAGAGTTGGATCTGCTCGGCCAGGTGGATGAACGATACAACAACCCCGAGGCGAAGGCCGAGTCTGAACTAGTCGCGTGGCTGAGCGACCCGACACAAATGGGGCTTCCTCCCGGCCGGTGCGAACTAATCGACCGGCGCACGCAGTACTGGCCCAGTTACGATGATCCGGTGGAGTGCTTTCTGTTCCACTTTGCCTATCGGCTGGGCGAGGCGGTCTACAGCAACGTGGGAATTGTGGGGCCGATGACGCACGCCCTGACGGCGGATCTGGCCGACTTGCCGCCGGATGAAATTTACGCCGCCTACGCCGGTTGGCAGGCCGAACACGAAGACATTCGCGAGTCGCAAGCCGAACGCTTGACCACGGCGTTCCAAGTGGAAGCCCAGCGGTTGGAACGCCGTCTCCACGATGCGGGTTACGCGAACATTCAACGCGTCAAGCTTGGCTCCTTCTTCGGGGATTACGTGTTGGTCGCCCACGCCACGCGCGACGGCGTGCCGGGAATCGCGGTGATCGACGCGCAAAATACCGACTGGCGTCCTACCGCTCAGCGCCCCCGACCGCTCGGCCCGGATGAAGCATACTGGATTTACAAGGGCCGCCGGTTGCTGAAAGCGTTCAATGAGTAGTTAGAGGTAGTGGTTAGCGATGAGGAGGGTAATAGCCGGAGACAAACTTGTCTCCGGATCGCGGCCCTTGGCGATGAGCATTGGTAAATGGCAGATCAGGTGGCGGCGCGCCGATCCGGCGGCCGTTGGCCTCGGCTATTGAATTCTTGGATTGCCAACAACCGATCGCCAGTTTCTGACGACTGACTACCACCCGCTTTACTCGGCGTCGATCTTGCGGATGCGGCGTTCGTGGCGGTCGCCTTCAAAGGGGGTCGTCAGCCATGTTTCGACGATCGCCAGCGCCGTCTCTTGTTCGATCATGCGCTGGCCGAGCGAGATCATGTTAGCGTCGTTGTGCTGCCGGGCGAGCCTGGCAGTTTCGACATTCCAGCATAAGGCGCACCGCACGCCGTATTGCCGATTGGCGGTAATCGCTTCGCCGTTACCCGAACCGCCCAGCACAATACCGCGTTCGCATTCGCCGCGCGCCACGGCGACCGCCGCCGGACGGATGAAATCGGGGTAATCTACCGGCGCTTCCGAATCGGTTCCATAATCCACCACGTCATGCCCGCGCGCGAGAAGCAGTTGCTTGATGGCTTCCTTGTAGCGGTAGCCGGCGTGGTCGGAGGCGAGGGCAATTTTCATGGAGCCGAAGATTGAATCAAGAAGGTAGAAAAACGCGGACCGCGACCGTAGTTTGCTATCGGTAAAGCAGGCTTCCAGCCTGCCAAAAGCTCCCATTCTTGGCAGGCTGGACGCCTGCCCCACCAAGATGGAAGGCAAATACCGGCCCTGCCGGCAGTCGGCCCACACTTTGGTAAAGATTTGCGTAGCGAGCGCGACTCGTCAAGGGGCGGCCGCGCGCCAAGCGAGAGCCTGCGCTTCAATCAACGACGCCGCGGTCGCGTTCAAACGCCTCGACGTACCAAGTGGAAATCGCCGCTTCTTGCTTGCGGGCCGCGATGACCATTTGCAGGCCCTGGTCCACCAGCGCCGTCGTGGCGTCTTCGGCCGGTTTCTCGTCCGGTTCAAGATCGTCGGCGGCGGCCCGCAGTTTATTCACAATCTGGCGCACCTGGCCGATTTGCTGGAGCAGGTCAGCATCGGCTTGCTGGATTTGCTCGACGCGGGCAGCCAACCCCCGGTCCTGACGCAGAATCTCTTTGAGTTGCTTGGGATGCATCGTTTCTACATGAGACCGCAACTGCGCTTCGGCGCGATCCCACGCGGGGACTGCTTCCTCGACCCACGACGCCAGTTCGCCCGGCACGATGGGTGTTTCCAAACGCTGTTCCAGCGTCTCCAGCGCCGCGGTGAGTTCGGCGTTTGATACGGCCATGATCCGCTCCTCCGAGTTGGCGAAAGTCGTCGAAACGTCTCTGCTCAAGTCCCGTTGCGGAAGGACACTGCCGGATGACCTAGCAGCGACACGGAAGTTTGCACGGAATGAAAATGTTTTACCTCGCCCGGCGGGGGCGGTCGTCCACTTCGGGGCCTTCGTCGGCCGCGGCGGCGTGTAGGAACACGTCGTCCGCCCGGCAGCTCTGCAACAAACGCTCGGCATCGGCGGTCTCGCGCGGGTTGCCGTAGTAAATAACCAGCGTCTTGCCCTGGCGGATGAGGTCTTCATACTGGGCGATGTGGTCCTCGTGAACACCCCAACCCGCCATGGCGCCCAGGACCGCGCCGGCAATGGCGCCGGTCAGTGTGGTGGCGATGTAACCGGCGGCGAAGATCGGCCCCAGGCCGCTTACGGTCAACGCCGCGCCGCCGACCACCAGGCCCAATAACCCGCCAATGCCCGCTCCCGTGGCGGCGTCCTTGGTGGTGTTGTCGCCGTATTGCAAGGCCTCGCGCACGTCGGGACGTTCGTTCACGCCCGCCGCCACGAGCGAGATGCGTTCTTTGGCGAACTCCGCTTGGTTTAGGGCCAGTACGGCGTCACGGGCCGCGGAGAAGTCGTCAAACACGCCCACTACGCACTCTTCACCCTGTTCAACACGAAGATTCGTCGTCATTGTTCGACCCTTTCGACAATTGGGCCTGGCGCGCCGCTTAGCTTCCCACCTGGACGCCTGCATTATCGAGCAAACAACGTCGGCGGGAAAGCATTTTTCCAGGCTGTCTCTGACTTTCCTCGATGCGGAAAACGTACTCCACAACTGCGTTGGCGTTGCTCGTGGAGCGAGCGTGCCAATTTACGCGACGCGGCAGATAAAACATTTCAGGTATTCGGTTTCCAGGCACGCAGCGCTGACCGGGTGATCGGGCGCCGCACCGCGTTGCTCCAGTACCTGCACATCGCGCGCCGTTTTCTGGGCCACGCCGGAAAGCATGTCGAGAAAATCTTCGCGCAGCACGCCGCCCGAGCAACTGCACGTCACGAGAATTCCCCCGGGCGCCAGCAATTCGACCGCGCGCCGGTTGAGACGATGATAAGCCTGGAGCGCCGCCCCGACGCCGCGACGGGTGCGGGTGAACTTGGGCGGATCAAGTATGATGGCGTCGAAGGTTTGCCCTTGCGTTTGCAGCGCATCCAGCGTTTCAAAGGCCTCGCGGGCTTCGAAGCGAACCTGCGTCGCGTCGTTCAGCGCAGCATGGGCTTGGGCGGCGGCGATCGCTTTTTTGCTCGAATCGACCCCCAGCACTTCCCGGGCGCCGCCGAGTCTGGCCGCCGCCAGGCTAAAACCGCCGGTGTAACAGAACAGGTCGAGCACCCGACGATCGCGCACGTATCGCGACACGGCCAGGCGATTGTCGCGCTGGTCGAGGTAAAAGCCGGTCTTCTGTCCGCCGAGCAAATCGACCTGATACCGCAGGCCGTGCTCCTCGACCGTCACCGGCTCCTGCGGCCAGGCGCCGTGCGCCAAGCCGTGCTGGGTTTCTAGTCCTTCGTCGCTGGCGATCGTTTTATCGATCCGAAAGGTGAGGCTCAACGGCTGGAGCAACTCGGCCAGCAAGGGCGCCAGTTGCGGCCAACGGGCAGCCATCGCCAGCGAATTGACCTGCGCCACCGCATGCCCCGCAAACCAATCGACCACCAGCCCGCTCAGTCCGTCGGCTTCGCTGTATGCAAGGCGACAGCCGGTTTGGGGCGAGAACAACCCCAACTGCCGCCGCATGGCAAATGCGTCTTCCAGGCGCCGCCGCCAGAAGGACAAGTCGAGCGGCTGGTTTGCGTCCCATGTATAAAGCCGCACACGAAGCGAGCTGTTACGGTTGAGTACGCCCCGCGCCACGAAGCGTCCCTTATCGGACACCAAATCCACCACGTCGCCATCCTGGGGGTCGCCTTCGATCCGGTCCACCGCCGAGGCGAACACCCACGGGTGGCGCGCCAAGAAGGGTTGCGCCTTGCGCGGTTTCAGCACCACTCGGCCAGCGGCGTTCTGGGGCGGTGCGGGAGAATCGGAAATCGTAGGATCGTTCATGTTCGTTTTTGCTTGCCGCCGGGTGGAAGAATGCGCCACGGAGGAAACGCGGATTGAGCACGGATAAGGAGAAAATGGAAAGCGTTACTACGAGTTGCGCTGGTTCGTTCTACTTTTTGGCTCATCCTTTTTCTGATCCGTGCTTCATCCGTGTTTCCTCCGTGGCCAATTCTCTTTCTCTCGGGCCAACACAAGTCGCGTCGGGCGGCTCACTGTTTGGAAGGACAGGAGGATGATGAAAGTAGTGGTCCCAGGCATGGTCGAGGCGGTGCAGGCACTCGGCAATGGAAGGCGGAACAAGTTTGCCGTCGGTAGTGGTTTCCACCAGTCGCAAGCGGCGCAGCGTGTGCAAGGCGTCGTCGTGCTGGAAATCGACTTCCAATCCCGCGTGCTCGCGCAGAAACTTCTCCGCGCGGCGGTCCAACTCTCGGTCGGTCAAGCCCGTCTTGCCGGCGTGGCGCCATAATAAGAACCACCCTAAGAGCGCCTCGCAGCATTCTTGGTCTTCGGCCTCGTCGGTCAGCCGGGCCAGCGCGCCGGCGTTGTTGTCGAGGTTCTGAAAATACAGGCTGCGCGTCAGGTTGAGTTGATACTTGTTCTTGGTGGTCACGTAGCTCAAGAACGACTTCACGGCGTAGCCGATCAACGTGGAGAGGACCACCACGGCCCCGAAGATCGCCCACAGCCCGCCCGCCAGCGCCGCCATGATTCCGCCCTTGAGCAGCTTGCCGAACAGGCCGATTTGCGTCGCCTTGTAGGCCGACACGCCCAGGCCCGAAACCGTGGGAAAGGCGATCTTGGTGCGATCCACCAGGCTCATTTTGACGGTCGTTCCCGGCAGGAGCATCTCCAGGTCTTGCTTGTGGATGTTCTTGAACAGCTTAACGTACACCGTGTCCGGGACCCCGTTCTCCATGACCTCGTGGTCGGTCAAGCGAAAGATCAGCACCAGGCGCCGATAGATCGCGATTTCCACTTCCTCGCGCCGATAGTAATTCCGCCACCGACGCCGCGACCGCCGGCCCACCGCGTCGCCCCGGGCAAACACCTCCAGCCGGTCGAAAACGTCAAAGTTCACATCCAGATTGACGCCCCAGTCGGACACGGTCTGCATCGAGGCTTCAATGTCGGCCCGGCTGAGCCGCTGGAAGTTGCACCGCTGGAGCAGTTCGACAAACCGCTCGAACAACGCCGCGGCGCGGTCGTCGCGCTCCGCCGCAGTCAACGGCTGGTAGGGGCGGGTGTCGGCGTCAGGATCAAAGGGTGCGTAGGCGTCTTTGAGTTCTTCCAGCCGCGCGTGGTATTCGTAGTGGAAGGTGGCTTCCAGCAACGTCGCCAGTTCCAAGAACTGCGCGCGCTCCGCGGGCGAGACGTCCGGTTGATCGGCCAGCAGGCTGCGCAGGTCAGACTTGCGCAGCGGGATGAAGTGCTCGCGGGCCGCGGCGTCGCCGTCGTGGGGAACCTCTTCGATCTCCGACGCTTGCGGCAGCGGGATGTTCGTAGCGGTCATCGGCAATTCCAGCGCAGCGCTGGGGACAAGAAGAAGGAAGAAGATGCGCCCCGGCCTCGATCACTCCGTTCCCATAGGAGAAGCGTTCCGCTTCGCCCGGCGGCCCATTCAACCAGCGTCGAACGTTGCGCGTTCGCCGGGTCACAAAAGATCGATGGCCGAGTCGCTCTTTTTCTTCTTGCGCTGCTCCCGCAATTCCTTCATGGTGTAGCTGATGGCGTGGGAATACTCTTGCAGCGCCTCTTGATATTCGCGGCTCTCGGCCGCCTTGCGCCCGGCCTGGCAATGGCGGTCGATGGGCGGCCAGTTGATGGCCCAGTCTTCTTCGGCCGCCGCCTGGCGCAACTCCTGCATGGTATCGCGGAGCCGGCGGACCAATTGGTCGGTCTTGTCGCAGGGGGTTCGGGTGTGGGGACCGCGACCGGTTCGCCGCTCGCCCTCGGGCGCCGCGGCTGGCGCGGCCGGCCCCCAAGTGCGCCATACGGCGATGCCCAACCCCACTAGCCCGACCAATCCCACCACGACTGCCACTGGCAGCAAGTTGCCGAGGAACGCCAGCACGATAGCCATCAAGAGGAATGCCCCGCTAATCGCCCAGATGGCCGGATGCACGCCAGGCCGCGGTCCCCTGCTACGCGCGGCGGGGGAAGCCGCGTTGGAATCGTCGGCTCCCAGGTCATGCGTGACCTTGGTTACCACGACCGTTACGTTGTCTGGTCCGCCGCGCAGGTTCGCCAGGTCGACCAGGAACCGCGTGGCCTCGTCGGGCGGTAGACTCGCCAGGATTGGCCCCAGTTCTTCGTCAGTCACCTGACCAGTCAACCCATCGCTGCATAACAGGAACGTATCGCCCGGTTCGATGGGAAACGGTCCTTCTAGATCGACCTCGACGCTGGCATTGGGGCCGAGCGAGCGCGTAATCACATTCTTAGGCAAGCGGCTGGCGGCTTCCGAACCCTCGGCCACGTGCCCGGCGGCGCGCATCTCCCAGACCAGGCTATGGTCGAAGGTCAATTGCTCCAACACGCCGCGCCGCAATCGATAGACGCGGCTATCGCCCACGTGCGCCGCCACCGCGCCTTGCGGCAAGAGCGCCAGCGCGCTGCAGGTAGTGCCCATGTTATGGAAGTCGGGATTGGCCTGACCGCGGCGATGCACCTCGGCGTTCGTTTCGATCACGGCCCGGCGCAGGGCCTCGGGCGCCGGCTCCTCGCGATATTTGCGGTAGAGGAATGCAACGGTATCGACGGCGATCTTGCTCGCCAGTTCGCCCGCTGCGTGGGCGCCCATGCCGTCGCAGACCACAAACAAGTGGCCGCGCCGCCGCCACATCTCGTCATCGGAAGCCAACGAGACTTTGTAAGCGTCTTGATTGCTGGTGCGCCGCATCCCCAGGTCCGAAAGGGCCGCGTTTTGCAGGCAATCGTCCCAGTTTTTTGTTTTGTCACCCATCGTCACCTGCTCGCCGCGCCACTTGCGGGCGCCGTTAGCCCAGGGGTGCGGGCGCCGTCCCGAGGAAGCGTTGCCACTAAACCGCAACTCCGCACTCCGAAATATTGTACTCGCCGCCTTCCCGCCGCGACACCCATCGTAAAGCACGAAAGTATGAGGGGCAAACGGGTTGCGAGAACCGGCGTGCCAACAACCCGCACTCCGTGACCGGAATTCCGGCTAGGGGATGAATTCCTCTCGTTGAGCAAGATGGGGCGGGATCGAATCTAGGGAATGGACGAAACGATCTGGACCGTCGCCCGACCCGATGCTCCAACGACCATGAGCGTCGCGAACGAAGAATCCCGTTATGCGGCCGAAGACGATTGAAACTGCCATAGGGCGACCCTTCGGAAATGGTCAACGGTCGGCTTGTTAAGAAGGAACCCTGGCGACGCAAACCGCGGGGGTCCAACGTCCGCTGGGGCCGAGCGCCACGCTTCGAGCGTTGCGAATTGCTTGATTCTGACGCGAAAAAGCCCCCCATACTTCTCCTCGGCCCCTTCGCGACGAGATCGAAATTTGGCGTTTTATCAACACCTGAATCGAAAAATCCACAACCTCTCCGCGGGGGACAAACTGACCGCGGAAGAAGTGATTCCCGGCTTTCGCGGTCGGGCGCAAGAACTCTTCGGCCCTCACGCTGGAACAGGGTGTGCGCCCTAATTCGCACGGCGACTGTGCCTCGCAGCGCATTCGGCGGATCGCGCGGACCGGTTGCGGTTCGCTCTCGCCCTCGACCAGTTGCCCGTAGTGGTCTATGGCCAAGTCCCGCCACTTCTGCTATTACAACAGAGAATTTTTATTCGTCGATAACTAAGCCTCAACTGCAGGGGCGGCTTTGTGAGAATTCATTACTCTTCGAGTCGCCGACGACTACCAAGAAACTTCCCATAAAACGACGAAATTAAATTTTTCGTGATCGCAATCATTGGGATTTTAGTGGCGTTGTTGTTGCCCGCGGTGCAGGCCGCCCGCGAGGCTGCGCGCCGCAGCCAATGCATCAACAACATGAAGCAGATCGGGATTGGGTTGCACAATCACCACGACACCTACAAGCGATTCCCGCCCGGCACATCGCAAGATCAGCAGCCTTTTGGCCCTGGAGCCTCGAACTGGGGCGCCAGTTGGATGGTGTACCTGCTGCCGTTTATCGAACAGAATGCCCTGTGGGATCAACTGCAAATTGGCGGCGGCACGGGCTATGGCAACACAACCAATGGCGCGAAATTCACGGGCTTGCAAATCGAGGCGTACCGCTGTCCTTCGACGCCTTTGCCGGCCCTGACGACGGGGGGCGTTCCCGGCAGCGGTACGGTCATGTTGCCTACCTATGTGGGCATCGCCGGCGCCGCCAACGGCGCGACGAACGCATTCGCCGGGACCACCTACAGTGAAAATCGCTATACCACTCCTGGCTCGTCGGCTGGCTGCTGCTCGGGCGGCATCCTCAGCCGTGGCGGCGTGCTTTCGCCCAACGGCAAGAACAACTTTTCCGCGATCACCGACGGCAGCAGCAACGTCATGGTCGCAAGCGAACATGGTGATTTTTTGTTTACTGCCAATGGCACAAGGCAACCTTGGACCGCGGCTGGCCCGCATGGCTGGACCATCGGCTGGGGTAATACGAACGATTCGTTTGTAAATGGGACGTCGATTGGCGATTCGCGGGCGTTCAATATCACGACGATTCGCTACGCCATTAACCAGAAACGCGGTTGGACCGACCCCCCCGGCAACTGCGGGTCACAGGGGGTTTGCGACAATACGGGCCAGAATATCCCCTTAAATTCGGCGCACCCCGGCGGCGTGGTTGCGTTGTTGGGCGATGGTTCGGTGCGGTTCATCGCGCAGACCACGCAGCTCAGCATCTTGGCCTCGCTGGCGACCCGCGACGACGGCTTGGTCGTATCGAATTTCTAATCGCGACCCATCTGGGTAGCAAACAAAACCGGCCTGATCTGAGATTCGGGTCAGGCCGGTTTGTTGTGGACTCTTGATCCGCGGTAGGAACGTGCTACGATCGCCAGTTTAGTTTCCCTGGACAGGAGAACTGCATGTTTCGCGCTTGTGTTGGTTTGATTCTTAGTGTCGCCCTGATCCTTTCCGCCAACGGTTGCAGCGGCGAACCGGAAGGCCCAACCAAGGCCCCGGTGCAAGGGAAGGTCACGCTCGACGGCGCGCCGCTGCCGGAAGGAGAAATCAGCTTTGTTATCCCCGGCCAGGTTCCCAACGTGATCCCCATTGCCAATGGCGAATACGCTGGCGAAGCAAGCGTGGGCGACAACCGCGTGGAAATTCGCGTTTACCAAGAAGTTACGACTAACACCGAGATGTACGGCGAGATGACCACGCGCGAGAACACTCTCCCCGACAAATACAACAATCAAAGCACCTTGGCGGCCCAAGTCACCGACGATGGGCCGAATGAGTTCAGCTTTGAAGCCACTTCGAAGTAGCTCCAGCTCATCTTGCACGCCCGCTTTTCCAGACCCGCGCGGTAACGGTCTGGAAGCCCCGGAGCGTGTTACGCGTGAACCGCGGAGGACGGTATCCGGCTGACTTCGGCGTCAATCTCGTCGAAGAAGCGGCCCAAGGCCTCATTGCTGTCGAGCATGTTTCCTTCGCCGCAATCAAACCGCGCGCATCGCTCTTGGAGTGTTCGCGGAAACGCTCTCGCGAGCACATCCCGCGGAGCGTTTTGAGGCGGCAAGCAGCACCTTCTCTTCCGAAGAATATTGGCCGGTCGCCAACTCCTCACGAACGAGTTGGGCCAACTCGGGCAAAGCGAGCGGGCGCATCCTGAGTGAATCTCCCTCGGGGCGTCCCGAGCTATTATTCGCGTAACTTACGCTTCTGGCTCTTCTCCTCCGTTCTCCTCTTGGGGTACGCGCACGACGGCGGCTAGGGTGTCGCCTTCATCCAGGCTCATGATCCGCACGCCTTGGGTGTTGCGGCCGATAATGTTGATGTCGCTGGCGCGAATCCGCTGCACCTTGCCGCGGGCGGTCATCATCAGCACCTCGTCGTCGTCGCCCACACGGGCGATGGCCACCACGCGGCCGTTGCGCTTCGTGGTCTTGATGTCGCGCACCCCCTTTCCGCCGCGGCGCTGGGTGCGGTAGCGATTGCTGCTGGAGCGTTCACCGTCGTCAGACTCGTCGCCGTTCTCGTCGGCGTCGTGTTCTTCGACGTGCGTTTCTTCGGTGGAATCGTCCTCCTCGGCCCCGGCGCCGTCGTCATCACCCAATTCCGGCGCGTTGGGGCCGAACCAGGTGCGTTTGCCGTGCCCGTGCTCGCAGGCGGTCAGCAGCGTGGCGTCGGGGTCGGCCACGACCATGCCCACCACGTAGTCCGGTTCGCCCGTAGAGAGCTTACGTAGCGAGACGCCCTTCACTCCGCTGGAACTGCGGCCCGTTGCACGGACTTGATTGAGGGGAAAACGAATCGCCATCCCGCCCGCGGTGGCCAAGAGCAGCTCGTGACCGCTTTGAGCGATGGCCACGTCCACCACCTCGTCATCCTCGCGGAGCTTAATGGCGATGATGCCCCGCTTCATCGGGCGCCCATACGCCGAGAGGTCCGTCTTCTTGACCAGACCCTTGCGGGTGGCCATGACCAGGTAGTGGTCCGGCGCGTCGAAGTCGCGCACCGCGCGGCAGTCGGCGATGCTTTCGCCCTCGGTCAGTTGCAAGAGGTTGACGATCGCCCGGCCGCGGCGCTCGCGGCTGAGCTGTGGCAGGTCGTAGACCTTGCGCCAGTAGACGATGCCCTTGTTGGTGAAGAACATCAGGTAATCGTGCGTACTGGCGACGAACAGGTGCTCGATGGGGTCTTCCTCCTCGGTCGCGGCGCCTTTGATCCCCTTGCCGCCGCGCCGTTGGGCGCGGTACGCGCTCACCGGCGTGCGCTTGATGTAGCCGCGATGGCTGATCGAGACGACCATCGTCTCTTCTTCGATCAGGTCTTCCAGGTCGATCTCGCCGACTTCTTCGCCGCTGATCTCGGTCCGACGGGCGTCGCCGTGCTTCTTTTGGATGTCGCGCAGCTCATCCCGAATGATGTCCAGAATGTTCTGCTCGTCCGAGAGGATGCGCAGATATTCCTTGATTTCCTCCAACAGGTCGCGGTACTCCTGGGCCAGTTGCTCTTGGGCCAGGTTGACCAATTGACCCAGCGTCATCCGCAAAATGGCGTCGGCCTGCACGGGGGTCAGGTGATACACGTCGGCCACGCCGCGCTCTTGTTGGAACACGGCGAAGCCCTCGTCGCCCAAGGCCCGCTGCATCATCGAGGCCGGCGCTTCGACCCCCATCAACCGCGTCTTGGCCTCGGCCACCGTTTCCGACGTGCGAATGATGCGGATAATCTCGTCCAGGTCGGCCAGCGCTAGCAACAAGCCTTCGACCGTGTGCTTGCGCTTCCGCGCGCGGGCCAACAGGAACTGCGTGCGGCGGCGGATGACGGTCACGCGGTGCCGCAGGAATTCCTCCAACAGTCCCTTGATCGACATCTCCCGCGGCTTGCCGTCCACCAGCGCCAGCAGGATGATCGAGTACGAAATTTGGAGCGGCGAGTACTGATAGAACTGGTTGAGGATCAGGTCCGGGTCGGCGTCCTTCTTGAGGTAGACGCAGATGCGGACCGGCTCTTTCAGGTCGCTCTCGTCCAGGATCTCGCTGACGCCCTTGATGCGGCCTTCGTTGACTAGTTCGTTCATCCGCGCCACCAACCGGTCGCGGAATTGTTGGAAAGGGATCTCGGAAACGACAATCCGTGTTCTGTTCTTCTGGTACTCCTCGATCCGCGCCTTGCCGCGCAGGAGGATGTTGCCGCGGCCGGTGTGGTAGGCCTTGCGAATGCCCACCCGGCCGCCAATGACGCCGCCCGTGGGGAAGTCGGGACCCGGCAAAATCTCCAACACTTCATCGACCGCCATGTCGGGGTTGTCGATCAGCCGAATTAGCGCCTCGCAAACCTCGGTCGGGTTGTGCGGAGGGATCGAAGTGGCCATGCCCACCGCGATTCCCGTGGCTCCGTTAATCAGCAGGTTCGGATACCGCGACGGCAACACCGTCGGCTCGGTGTTCCGCTCGTCGTAGGTGGGAATGTAATCGACGGTATCCAGCTTGAGATCATCCAGCATCAACGCCGCGGCCGAGGAAAGTCTGGCCTCGGTGTACCGCATTGCGGCGGGCGGCAGGCCGGCAATCGAGCCGAAGTTGCCTTGCTTGTCGATTAGCACTTGGCGCATGTTCCACTCTTGGGCCATGCGCACGAGCGTGGGGTAGATTACGCTTTCGCCGTGCGGGTGGTAGTTGCCGCTGGTGTCGCCGGAAATTTTCGCACACTTGACGCGACCGGCGCCGGGGCCAAGATTCAGGTCGTTCATGGCGACCAGGATCCGCCGCTGCGAAGGTTTCAGTCCGTCGCGCACATCGGGCAGCGCGCGGCTGACGATGACGCTCATCGAGTACGTGAGGTAACTATCCTTCAATTCCTCGTCAATCGGCCGATCCACCAGGTGGCCATCGCCCCCCGCGCCATTACCGTCGCCGCCGGGAGGAATCACATCGACCGGCGGTTGGCCGGGGCCGTTCATATCGGTAGACAAGAACTCATCCTTTCCACGCAAGGGCCGAAATCACGCCGTCCCACGTTACTTGGAGACCCCACAAGAACGGACGGCGATTACGATCTGGCGAGCAGGTTTCGACAGCGTTGTCGAGCGATCGTAAAGCAACGATCGCAAAAAACGGGGTCATGTTCCAAGGTTCCATTCTACCAGTTCGCCGCCCTTATCACAACGTCACACGCAATTCGCTGCCACCCCCAAGTCGTTGTGGGTAAATGATTTGCGGCTTGATCTTTGGACACAGTATCGCGGCTGGCGCGGCCGCCCCCCAGCGAGGTTTTTTGATCGGGGACAAAACCGACTGTTCTTGAAAACGGACGACCGCCGCGGTTTGACTGCCCCGGGTGCGTAACGTAGGAATTGAAAGGAATTTCTGGAACTATTTTCTGAAAGCAAAGCACATTATGCCAAAGCCAGTCATCAGTTATGGCGCCCGCAAGGCGCTGGAAGTGCAATTAGGCGAAGACGCGGGGCGCGAGATTATCGCGGTGCTGCAAAAGCTGTCCGACGCCGTGGCGGCGCTGGAGAAAAAGAAGGTCGACGTGACACCCATCGCACCTTTGGGGGGCCTGGATGTACTGTCGTTCACGCCGTCCGCGATGGCGGGCGAGTAGCGAACGAACCGTATCATCCCGCCATGCGCGTGTTGGCCAGGAACACCGCACCGAATGCCGCCAAGCCGCACGCCGCCAGCAGCGCGGCGCCAAGAGCGGGCATCCAGGCGAAGCGTTGCAAATACCGCCGCCACCACCGCCCCAGGCCCACCACCGACAGCGCCATCAGGACCAAGGGCGGCTGGATGTCGCGAATGGCCTCGACCAGCGCTCCCAGGTCGCCATACGGCGTGCGCGAACCGGCTTCGCCCGCCGACAACAGCGACAACCCCGAAATGGCCGCCAAGAGCAACCGGCCTCCCAGAAACGCCAGCGTCAGGAAGTGCGCCAGCGCGATGCGCGACAGCAACCGGTCGGCCTCCAATTCCGCCTGCCGACGCCAGGGGAGATGCACGCACACGGCCAGCGCCGGCAAGAGCAGCCCAAACGCATACCAGGTGCGCAAGAGCGAGTCCCGCAGCATGGCGAAGGGACCGGGGTACGTCTCGATCTCCGCCAAGTAGCGTTCAAAATTCGGCAGCAACTCCGACGTGTAGTTGGCCGCCACGTCAGGCCGGTTGGCCGCCACGATCATCAGCACGATCACCGCGATCGAGGCCGCCGCAGTCAGCCACCCCAAAGGCGCCAGCCAGCGCGCCAATCCGCGCCGATCGGCCCCCCAATCGCCCGCCAGCGCGCGGCCCAGTCCCGTTCGGGGAATCAGCACTCGGCCGGCCCGCGCCACATCGCCCGCGGCCGCCCCGACCACGGCGCCAGCCAGGGTGTTGGCGATGATGGTCCAGGCGTCGCCCGCGCCCACCACCGCCAGCGCCGCTCCGCCCGAAAGCCGCGCATGGGCCGCTCCCGCCAAGGCGCCCAGCCCGCTCAAGTAGATCACGTTTTGATCGAGTTCGCGGGCCGACATGGCCAAGGCCGCCAGCGCAAGCAGCATCAACAGCGACAAGCCCGCCATGCCCACCACGGCCACGTCGAGAAACGTCCCCGCGACCCCGAGCAATAGAACTCCCGCCGCCACGAAGAACCAAACGCGGCGAAGGGGGAACGCCGAATGCGGAAGGCGAAACGCGGAATCAGAAAGACGCATGGGATTAACAGTTCCTTGTCTCCGCTCCTCATTTCCCATTCTGCATTTTGCATTATGCAATTTGCAATCTCCGTACCAACGCCACGCTCCTCGTTACGCCATGTATCAGCAACGGACCGCTGCATATCTAAATACGAACCGTCGCGCCGCCTTTGGGCAGATCAAAACAAACCACCACGCCGTCTTCCTCGCGTAGCCACGCACCAGCTTGGAGACGGCTTCGCGATGTGACCTCGTGAAGTTCGATCGGCTTCTCGCCCGCGGTGACGCGCGGCGCGGCGGCTTCGCGCGTGTTGACCTTGAGCGTGAAGTCCGGCGCGGCGAACGGCGCTTGCAGCGTCACGGCGCCGTTCTCGCGGCGAATTTCGGTCAGCTCCTTGGCCGCCCAGTAACGGGCGATTTCGCTTAGCTTCATCCAGATGGTCTGGTCGCGGAAGCGCCCGTCGAGCGCCACCACCGCGCGTTGGAAGTGGCGGAATCCTTCCTTGCTGCCATGCGTGTACATGCCGGGCCAATGGCAGAGCATCAGCGCCGGTCGGCCGGCTTCGATCAACTCCACCATGCGGCCCGAGGTGGCGTCGTCGTTGGCGTAGCGATACCCCTCGGGCTGCGCGTCGCCGTCCCAGCTTCCAAACCAATCGCCGGTGCCCGCGGGCACGTTCACGGTCAGACGCAGGTCATCGGTCCCCACGCCGCTGACATGCTCTAGTTTCGGCTCGGTACTGGCGTCGCCATCGGAAACATATTTGAAGTAATGCGGAATCTCGGGGTTGTACACCTCGCGCACCGCCTGCTGCACCGCCAGCGATAGCTCGGACTTGACCGCATTGCCAAAGCCGCCGGGGGTGGTGATTCCCTCGCAGGGTAAGTCGCAATTCTTCAAGATCCGCAGCGCGTAGGCCAGGTAGGCCGTTAGCTCATCGACGCTTTTCTTTTCCCGCGGATAGGAATTCTCCATCGTGGCGCTGCTGATTTCCTCGAAGGGCCGCCCGGTCTTGATGTCGATGACCCGCGTGTGGGTAATCATCTCGGGATGAATGTCCCAGTTGGGAAGCAGCAGTTCGCGCACCAGTTTAAGGCTGTCGCGCAGTTCCCGCCGCGACCAACCGGGCAATTCACGGTCGAGCCAACCGACCAGCGCCGGGTTGGGCACAACGCTGTACTTGCCTTTCACGCCGTGCTCGGCGCACCACTCGCCGAACTCGCGCACAAAGGCGTCGGGGATCTCGGCCGGCCAGGTCTTCCAGGGCTTCTTGTAATACTCGCGTTCGGGCCAGGCCTCGGCGAATTGCGGCATGCAGAACCGTCCCATGTTCACCAGGCAGGTCGAATCATCGATGATGAACGACAGCGGCACGCGCCCGCGGGGGAACAGCACCTGGATGCCAGCGTCTTGCCGCACTCCCGACTGCGGCTTCTTCTCCTGCGCCAACCCGCGAATCGACACCGCCGCCCCCGCCAGCGCCGCGGCGGAAGTTTGCAGAAAACTGCGTCGTGTAGGGAGTCGCATCACGATGCTCCGAAAGGTCTATAGGGTCTTCGCCAACGGCGGACGAACTCCGGCGCTGGCCGGAGAACCACGATCCTCTTGAAACCGTATTAGTATGGCCACGTCGCGGGCGACAAGCGAGTAGAGACCCGAAAACCGTTGGAGGTCACGCTTGAGCGTGTTCAAGGCTGGACTTCAACCTGTTATTTCAACGTTGATGGTTCATCAGGGCGGATTTTAGTGTGGCATACTCGCGGAGCGAGTGCGCCACACGGAAGAACCCGTCGCACCATCGTGAAAAATGTCCCAGACATTGCGTTGGTTCGCGTCCCATCGTGGGGAGGGGTCGCGGTAGACGGGGGCATTTCCCGGCTAGGTCGGGGCTTCCGATGATTGAATGCCGTGGGACGAGAGGTTATTCTGGACCATCGAACCATCGTTCTTTGAAGGACGATCCCTCCGCGCCGCGGTTCTTCCATGAAACCCCAACCTTGCTGACCCGTGGCGACCTTATTTTCCTTCCTATCAGGAGACGCGTCATGGCTGCGAAGACTACACGTCGTCAATTTGTTCAGACGACGGCCGCCGTGGGTATTGGCTACTGGGTAGCCGGCGGCGTGCAGGCCCAAGAGAGCAAGTCGCCCAACGAGAAGGTGGCGATCGCGTGCGTCGGCATCGAGGGCAAAGGTAAGAGCGATTCGGACGACGCCGACCGTTACGGCCAAGTGGTCGCCATTTGCGATATCGACGAGGACCGCCTCGGCCCGCGCAGTTTGCGGTTCCCCAAGGCCAAGCCTTACACCGACTTCCGCAAGATGCTGGAAGAGATGGGCAAGAGCATCGACGCGGTCACCGTCAGCACGCCCGACCACACGCACGCTCCCGCCGCCGTGATGGCCATGCGGATGGGCAAGCATTGCTTCTGCCAAAAGCCTCTGACCCACTCGATTGAAGAAGCCCGCATCCTGGGCGACGTGGCCCGCGAGAAGAAGCTCATCACGCAGATGGGCAACCAAGGCACCGCCGAGGAAGGCACCCGCAAGGGCGCGGCCCTCATCAAGGCCGGCGCGCTAGGTACGGTGAAAGAGGTCCACGTGTGGACCAACCGTCCCATCTGGCCGCAGGGCCTGGAAGCGCCCAAGAAGGGCGAGCCGGTCCCCTCGAAGCTCCACTGGGACTTGTTCCTTGGCCCGGCAAAGGAACGTCCCTACGCTCCGGTGTATCATCCGTTCAAGTGGCGCGGCTGGTGGGATTTCGGCACCGGCGCCCTGGGCGACATGGCCTGCCACACGCTGAACCTGGGCTTCATGGGCTTGGACCTGCGTGATCCGGTGTCGGTGCATGCCGAAACCTCGGGCCACAACCACGAGTCGTATCCCAAGTGGTCGATCATTGAGTACATGTTCCCCGAGCGCAACGGCCGGGCCCCGGTGAAGATGACCTGGTACGACGGCGGCAAGCTGCCTCCGATCGAACTGCTCCAAGGCGAGAAGGTGAACAGCAGCGGTCTGTTGCTCATTGGCGACAAGGGCGCGATCTACTCGCCGCACGATTACGGCGCGCAGTGGAAGCTGCTGGGCGGCGCGACCGAGAAATCCGTCGAGTTCAAGCGCTCGCCGGGCCACTTCAAGGAATGGACCGACGGCATCAAGAGCGGCGAGCAGGCCATGTCGAACTTCCCCGACTACGCCGGCCCGCTGACCGAAACCGTGCTGCTGGGCAACCTGGCGGTATGGGCGGCCGATCAGGAAGGCGGCAAGGGCAAGAAGATCGAATGGAACGCCAAGGAACTGAAGGCGACCAACGCCCCCGAAACCGACTCGATCGTCCGCAAGGAATACCGCAAGGGCTTCTCGGTCCACGAACTGGGCTAAACCACCGCGTCGCCTGATGCCCTGAAAACCTCACGGCCGCAAGCAACCCTGCTTGCGGCTTTTTTTTATTGCCGTGCGTCGTGAGCCACGGGCGGGTTACTCGCGGTACGCCGGGTAGCTGGCGTCGCCGCCTGACTCGACGTACATCAGCAAGTCGAAGATCTCGTCCTTGGTCATGGTGTTCAACAGCCCTTCGGGCATGATTGATACTTTCGAGGGAGATTGCTCGTCGATCTCGTCCTTCAGCACGCGGAGCGGTTCGCAATCCTCCAATGGGTTGCGGATCAAGTACAACGCTTCGGCGTCTTCCTGCACCACCACGCCCGCCACCTGCACGCCATCGGCGGTGACGAGGATCTGCGTGCGGAATTGGTCCTCGATCTTGTGCGAAGGTTCAAGCACTTCCCGCAGCAAAGTTTCGCGCGTGTAGTTCTTCTTGGCGAACGATTCGGTCAGGTCCGGACCGATTTGTCCACCCTGGCCGCGCATCCGATGGCAGGCCGCGCACGACACGGCGGTAAAGAGCTTCTGGCCATTCTCGAAGGAGCGGCCTTGCTCCGCCTGGCTCAACTGCGGGGCCAGGTCCGAGAGGGTCCACGCGCGGACGAAGCGCCGCACCTCGAACTGCACCGGCTCGGGGTTCAACTCCTCGGCCGGCACCGCGTCCAGGTCGGCTACCACGTGCATCACGCCGAACATCCGCCGCCAATGGCCGGGGAAGGTGCAAACGTAAGGGTACTCGCCCGGCTTGTCGGGCGCGGTGAAGTTGAGCCGGTCGGTTTCATAAGGCTGCAACTGCCGCATGGCGTGGAGCACGTGCGGCGACGTGGGGATAAAGTGCCGCGCTACCGCGTCGGTTTCGGTCTGCATCCGCTCGGCCGCCATGCCCACTTCGGCCATCGTACCGGGCGTGGTGATCACCACGTTGTGCGGCATGATGTCGGTGTTCTCGAAGACGATCTCCACGGGCTTGCCCGCTTCGACGTAAATCTTGTCACGGTCGTAGAGCATCTTGTGCGGCACCGCGCGGAGCGTGATCATGCGCACGCCCAAGTCGGCTAACACCCCGCGCACGTCCTTCGCCTCTTGCGCCGGCAGGAGCGAAGCTAGATCGTTCCCCAATTGCACCATCGCGCGGAAGGCGTCGCTGGTGCGCTGGTCGGGCGGCGTTTCCTTGGCCACCGCGATGATGGCGTCGGCGGTCGGCCGGGCGTGCGCCTTGTCCCATTGCGCCTTGGGAAGTCGCAACAGCGCGGCCACGGCGGCGTCGCGCTCGGTGCCTTGCCGCACGAACTGGGCGAGGGTCTGGAACGTCTCGGCGTCATGATCGGGAATGGCGGTGACTACTTCGATGGCCGCCCGGCGAACTTCGGTGCTGGGCGCGTCGCTCAGTAGTTGCTTGACTTGCGGATAAGCGCTCGCGCGAAGCTGAGGATCGGGCAACAGCGGCAGCGCGGCCAGCCAGTCCTGCTGCCGCTGCGGCGCCGTTGACGCCAGGTTCCAAGACTCGGTCAACGAGCCATCGGCCAGCGCGAGTCCCAGGTACCCAATTTGTCGGGATGCGGGGCGTTTCCCTTCGACGGCGAGTTTTCCAAAGGCGTCGCGCTCGGCCGCAAGTTGTTGTGGTTGAAAGTTGCTCGCCATCGCCGCCAGATCCAAGAGCGCCCCGGCGTCCTGGTCGCTGCCTTTCTCTACGCGGGCCACGGCGGCCAAGAGTTCGGCTAGTTCGCTGCCGTCGTGGAGCCTGGCCAGTTCGCGCAGCGCTTCCCGGCGATGCACCGGGTCGATGCCCTGGCGATCCAGCAACGCTTGATAGACCGGCTCGCTACGCTCGATGCGCACGAGTTCCGCATTCGAATAACGCCGCAGCAGATACCGTGCGGCGATGGGATTCTTGGGGAGCACGATTTTGAGCCGGTCGGGCTGATCCGGCGCGTCTTCAGCCTGCACCGCCGAAAACCGCACCAGGGCGGCGACAACGGCCAAGCCCACGAAGAGCGCAACGAGAACTCGCTTGTTCATGACTTAGGTAGGGGAGGGAGTAACGAGAAGGACGCCAAAGCGTTATCAGGCAGGTTCTTTGATGATAACTGCAACTCCGCCTGGAATACAGAGGCCGCCGAAGTGGCGGGAGCGCGGCGTTGGGCAGGGCGCCAGCATCAGGCGCATCGCGAAACCGCAAGCGATATTGCTTGCAGTTTCGCGGTGCGTACCGGCTTCTTCGTTGCATTGCCGCGGAGGGCGTCAGTCCAGCACTTTGGCGCCGCTGATGAGCTGGATGAACTCGGCGTTGGTCTTGAACCGGCCAAGCTGCTTGGTGAGCTGCTCCATAGCGTCCACCGGGTGCATGCTGGTGAGCGTGCGGCGAAGCATCGTGACCGCGTGCAGCGTCTCGGGGTCCAGCAGCAGTTCCTCGCGGCGCGTGCCCGATTGGGTGATGTCGATCGCGGGCCAGACGCGGCGGTCGGCTAGCTTGCGGTCAAGCACTAGCTCCATGTTGCCCGTGCCTTTAAACTCCTGAAAGATCAACTCATCCATGCGGCTGCCGGTGTCGATCAGCGCGGTGCCCACCACCGTGAGCGAGCCGCCTTCTTCAAAGGCGCGGGCCGTGGCGAAGAGCTTCTTGGGAATGTCCATCGCCTTGATGTCCACGCCGCCCGACATGGTGCGGCCGGTGTTGCCGACCCATTTGTTGAACGCCCGAGCAAGACGGGTGATCGAGTCCAAGAGCAGGAACACGTCTTTGCCCATCTCGGCCAGACGCTTGGCGCGTTCGACGATGAACTGCGACAACCGCACGTGGCTTTCCACGTCCATGTCCAAGCTGCTGGCCACGACTTCGCCGTTCACGTTGCGGCGCATGTCGGTGACTTCTTCGGGCCGTTCATCAATCAACAGCACGATCAGGTTGACGTTGGGATAGTTGGTCGAGATTCCCTGGCTGATGTGCTGCAAGAGGATCGTCTTGCCGCTTCGGGGCGGCGCGACAATGAGCGCCCGTTGTCCGCGCCCGACCGGGGTCAACAGATCCATCACCCGCGTGGTGAGCGGTTGTGGGCCGGTTTCCAGCCGGTACCATTCTTCGGGGTTGATCGGCGTCAACTCGTCAAACGACTTGACGCTCGCGTAGTCGTCGGGGCGCAAGCCGTCCACATCGACAATCTCCCGCACGCGCGGGCCTTGCGACTTGCGAGCGTGTTGGATCAGGCCGCGGATCATGACGCCTTCGCGCAGGCCATATTTTTCGATCATCGTGCCGGGCACGAAGGGATCGGTGCGTTCGCGAGCGTAATTGTTAAACGGACTGCGAAGAAAACCGTAGCCGTTGGGGTGCATTTCCAGGACACCGACTCCGGCTTCCACCGGGGCGTCAATATCCATGGGTTCAAACCCGGTGGGGGCGGCGGCGCGACCGCGTTGCGGCGGCCCGCCTTCGGGACGACGACGGCGGCCGCCGCGGGGACGGCCATTCGCGTGCGATTGGGTGTGCGACTGAGAACTGCGGCCGCCGGTGTTCTGACGAGGGCGGAACTTCCTCTTCTTTGCCATTGTTCACCTAGAGAGATGGCGCCTAGAGCGGTCCTGCATTACCGCGCGCCGAGAAGGCATTATGTTGAAAGGAAAGAGATACATGTCGAGCCGATGGGGTGCAGGCGACGGCTCCAAGGCGCGGGGCGCCAAAGAAAACACCAATTCCTGCGAACTGTGCGCCAGCCTCTACACCCACACCCATGTGGGGGAGAAAAAGATGACCACGGAGAGTTTTGGTTTGGAAGAACGCCGACCTGGCGAGGTTACGCTGGTCGCCCTCAAAGGGAGTCGGCGCTGTGGGACGCTGGGGAACGACCCCGAATACTTGGTTTGCGAACTACAGCAGTTCAATCGCCCTTACGTTGCGCGGTGGATACCGCCGACGGTATGCTTTCTCAAGCCGGTCGCCACAGGAATCCTGCCAAACGACGGAAGCAACCAAACCGCCCCTGGGGTTGTGTTGGTTGGAGCAACGGCTCAAGAAGCGTTTATCCCCTCCACTTTTGCACGTCCCCAATGACGTGTGGCGTATTTCGCCAAGGGGGCCCATTCTAAACCTCAGCGAGACAGAAAACTCCCGAAAAGGATCGGGTTGCCGGTTTTCCGTGGAAGAGGTCAACTCGTGGGCAAAAGCATCTTTGAATTAAGGGTTTAATTAAGGGAATCTTACTCAACTGATCGTCTCTGTCAAGCTGTCCCTCAAGGGAATCTAAGGAATTCCCCAGAATTCCGGATTGGACCCCGGGATGCGGCAAAATCGACAAATCCGTTGTATTCGGCAATTTTTCTCCAACTTCCGCTTCGCTCCGGTCGAAAAGAGAACCAGCGGAAATCCCGCGCGACAGTTTTCACGTATTTCCCGAGGGCTGAATCGGTATGCGCGCGTTCTCTCGCTTCGTCGCGGTCGGCTGGATCTTGCTTATCGCCGCTAACGCAGCCCCTGGCGCCGATGGCGTGCGCTGGGAGGCGGACTATGAAACGGCGGTGCAAAAGGCCGCCCAACAGAATCGCCTCGTGTTGGTGCACTTCTGGAGCGACGGCTGCCCGCCCTGTGAAGCGGTCGAGCGGAATGTGTTTCCCAGCCCGCAGGTGGCGCAGGCCATTAACACCAACTATGTCGCCGTGAAGGTTCACGCGCAGCGACGCCGCGACCTGGCCCAACGCTTCGGGGTGCAGGCCTGGCCCACCGACGTGATCGTCACGCCCGCTGGGCAAAAGGTGGGGCAGTACATCAGCCCTCAGAACCCCAACCAGTATTCGCACATGATGCACCAGGTGGCGGCTCGCGAAGCCGTTCGCTTGGGAAATCCCCCCGCCCACGTGGCCCAGGCGTCCAACCAGCAGCCGAGCGGTCGAGACGACCGGAACTCGTCGTTCCCGCTGGCGTCGCAAGTCCCTGGCCAACCGAGTTATGACGCCATGGCCGGGGGCGAGTTTCCGTTCAACCAGCCTCGCGCCGCAGGGCAACCGACCGGGCCAAACCCGTATGACAACGCCTTTCGCGGCGGCAATCCGATGCTCCAACAGCCCGTTCCGGCGCAGCACGCTCAGCCGCAGCCGCCATACGCGGGTCAGTACTCGCCGCAGACGCCGCACATGAGCGGCGGATTGGCGATGAATTCGCCTAGCGCTGCTCCGAGCGCCGCGCCCCAAGGCGGAATGCAGCCCTCGATGAGCGGCCCTTGGCAAAACAATCCTTATGCTCAACCAACGGCGGTGAACGCGCCTGCCCAGGTCGGACAACCGCCAGCAATTCCGCAACAGGCCCCGCAGGTAACGCAGACCCCGCCGGTTGGCCCTGCCTACGACGCGCCGGCCGCGCCGCCCACGGGGCCACGATTTGCGGTCGATGGGTATTGCGTGGTGTCGCTGGTCGAGCAACTGCACCTGCCGGTAGAGCAACAAAAGTGGCGCAAAGGCGATCCTCGCTGGGGCGCGGTGCATCGCGGACAAACCTATCTCTTCGCCGGACCAGGCGAGCAGCAACGCTTCCTGGCTAACCCCGATTACTATACGCCGGTGCTCTCGGGCCATGATCCCGTGCTGTTCCTCGAACAAGGTCAACTCCTGGAAGGCCGCCGCGAATTTGGTTTTACCCACGAAGGCAAGATTTATATGTTCGCCAGCGAAGCCAACCTTCAGAAGTTTTGGGGCGCTCGCGACATGTTCATCAGCCGCGTTCAGCAAGCCATGAACAGTCAGGGCAATCCGCAGCGACGGTAATGCTCGCCGTACCGGCGGCGCGAATGTCGCAGTGACCGTTGGCGGAAATCATCAGATTCCGCAGCTCCTATCCCTGGCTGGCAGTCTCCAGGTGGCTCTGAACGCGGCGCCGGCCGCAAGCAACATCGCTTGCGGCCAGCGCCGCGTTGTGAACGACCGATGGATTTCAACCCCAAGTCTGGAGCTTTTGAGCTTAGACCAGGTGCGACTCGCCGCGTTCGATGATGACTCCTTCGTCGGGGCGCAACTTCACCGAGCCTTGCACCTCTTCGCCTTGCCGGTCCAGATGCGTCGATAACGCGATCCGTCCGTGGACGATGGGCATCTCGGCTTGATAAGCGCACTCGTGCCCGCCTAGGTTCACCACCATCAGGAACTGTCGATCTTTGCGAGATCGAAGGTACGCCAGAATGTCGCCTTCGGCGGGAATCGGTCGATATTGGCCGATCTCCAGCGCCGGCTCGGAGCGCCGTAACGCGAGCAGGCGCCGGTAGAGCGTCAGCATCGATTGCGGATCGTCGCGCTGCGTTTCCACGTTGACGCGGGCGTAGTCGTCGGCCAAGGGCAACCACGGCTGGGCGCGGCTAAAACCCGCGTTGACTTCGCTGCTCCACTGCATCGGCGTACGCTGGGGATCACGCCCCAACCCCAGCCCCGGCGCGTTCTTCTCGAAAGGGTCCTGCACCAGGTGCGGCGGGATGGGAACGTTGTGCATGCCGATCTCGTCGCCAAAGTACATGGTGGGCGTGCCGCGCAAGGTTAACAGCAGCATCGCCGCCACGCGGGCCTGCGCCGATCCGACGCGGCTGGCGATCCGCGGCTGGTCGTGGTTGCCCAGCACCCAGTTGGGCCAGCCATAAGGAGGCAGCGCGGCCTCGTAATTCTCGACGGCCCGCTCAATGGTCCGCGCGTTCCACGGCAGGTTAATCAACTGGAAGTTAAAGGGCAGATGCACGCCCGAACCATGCGCGCCGTAGTAGGTGACCAGCCGCTCGACAGGCAGGTAGATCTCGCCCACCATCATGCGCTCGCCGTAGGCGTCGAACACGCCCCGCATGCGGGCGATAATGTCGTGAACTTCGGGCCGGTCGGTGCTGTAGGTGGCCAGCACTTCGTGATGGGGCGGCTGGCCTGGTCCATACTCCGGGTTCAGCGGGTTGTCGCGGAATTCTTCATCCTTGACGATGTGCCAGATCACATCGACGCGGAACCCGTCCACGCCGCGATCCAACCAGAACCGCAGTACGTCCAGCATGGCCTCTTTCACCTCGGGGTTGCGCCAGTTCAGGTCAGGCTGCTGCTTGAGGAAGGCATGGTAGTAATACTGCCCGGTACGCTCGTCGAGGGTCCACGCCTTGCCGCCGAAGTTGCTCAGCCAGTTATTGGGCGGCCCACCGTCGGGCGCCGGATCTTTCCAGATGTACCAGTCGTGTTTCGGGTTGTCGCGCGAGGAGCGCGACGCTTGAAACCACGGATGTTGGTCCGAGGTGTGGTTCGGCACGAAATCCAGGATCAGCTTAAGGCCGCGGCGATGCGTCTCGGCCAGCAGTTCATCGAACTCGACCAGCGTGCCAAAGATGGGGTCAATGTCAATGTAATTGGAGATGTCGTACCCAAAGTCGGCCATGGGCGAAGGGTAGATCGGCGAGATCCAGATGGCGTCCACGCCCAACCATTTGATGTAATCCAACCGGTCCCGCACGCCCCGAAGATCGCCCACCCCGTCCCCGTTGCTATCCTGAAACGACCGCGGATAAATCTGGTAAATCACGCCACGTTGCCACCATTCATGCGTCGCGCTCATGGCTTTTTCCTCTTTGTGCAAACAAAGGAGACTCCCATGCCGCCGTTCCCTCGATAGCGCCTATTCTTGGCGAGCAATTCCGGCGCCGAACGAGCACCGACTTACTATCTGGGCATGTCGGGCTGCACCTCTAGCGATGTGGCCGTGGTCACGCATATTTGCACCATCCAGGCGGCATTCGACTGGAAACTTCTTCACGAGAAAAAGACAATTGAGTCTGGTCGCTCGCGCGATAGCGCCCGAATGGCGACTTCCAGCGAGGTCGCGTCGCGGGAGTACTGAACCAGGGATTACGCGGATGAACACGGATTAGAACACGGGGATTTTCTTGGGACGAAGCAGTGGCTTGACCGGTTAGGCCTGACGCGCCGGGTAGCAACCCGCCTTGAGAGCGGATCGAGCGGATCTACTTCTTTCGGCGAGGCTGGTTGTATCGCGCGGAAGCGGCAACTATACTCGCCGGGGTGAGGAGTGAGCCAAGCCGCCTTGGCCGGTATTGACTCGCCGTGTTTTTTCGGTCTTCATTTCGCCGCCACGCCCGTCAACGGTTCTGTCAAGCCGTTGTGTTGGTGTTGCTTTGCGCTTTTAGCGTGGGTTTGGTGGGCGTTCCCGTCATTCATGTGGCGCCCAAGGACCGCTCAATTCCCTTCCCCTGTCAGGATTCTGTCTGCGGGTGCCGGGATGCGGAAAGTTGCTGGCGTTCCTGCTGTTGCCATACGCACGCCGAACGCGCCGCCTGGGCCTTGGAACGCGGCATTCAACCGCCGGCCTACGTTCTGGAAAAAGCGGCGCGGGAAATCGCCACCGCCAAGAGTTGCTGTGTAGCGCACGTGGCTCGGTGCGATGACGGGGCCTGCTCGCTGGACGACGGTTCACGACAGGATGAGACAACACCCGCCGAAAGCGTCTCGGATGGGCGCGAGGACGCATCGAGCGTATCGCTGGTGTTTATCGACAACTACCGTAAGTGCCGGGGGCTTTCGCCCTTATGGACGGTCTTGGACCAGGCGCTTCCGGCTCGCATCGAAACCCCGTCGTTACCTCCGCTGACGGCGGGTGAGTGGCTACCTTGCCTTTCAGAGACAATCTCGGTTTGGAGTTCTCAACCTGAACCGCCGCCGCCGCGACGGGCGACTTTCTTCGGCTGATTCGGCACAGCCGGCGCCGCACCCTGGCAAGCGTCTGGCCACACTTTGTGCGCCTTGATTGCAGGACGGGGTTCCTTCCCTTGGGAACGGAGCGTTTACCCGTCCCCTGGTGCGCGCCAACTTGCCTGCGCTTTGATGTTGGCTTGACGGGAGTCGTCGGGCCGGCGCTTGGCAATGCGCTTGCTCCGTGTTCGGCCGTTTTCGAACTTGCCTCCGCGTCGTGGCAGCGGCTCACTCCTCACCTGGTGACGGTTGCCCGCGCGGAGGCTTCTTGAACTCGCTTCGGTTGCGCTGGGTCGGCCCCACGGGGTCGGCGGTCGCAGCCGCGTGTGTTTGCTCTCGCCCGTCGCTCTCCCCCGAAACCACACCTACCGATGAATCGTAGACCCGCTTTTACCCTGGTCGAACTGTTGGTGGTCATTGCCATCATCGGGATGCTCGTCGCGCTGTTGCTCCCGGCCGTGCAAGCCGCGCGCGAGGCCGCCCGCCGCATGAGTTGCTCGAACAACCTGAAACAAATCGGCTTATCGCTGCACAATTACCACGGCGTTTACAACAAGTTTCCCGTGGCGCGCAATCCGTGGCCGTTGGTGCATTCGTCGCTGGCGCGATTGTTGCCCTATTGCGAGCAGGAAAACGTTCAGAACCTGGTCGATTTCACAACGCCCCTTTCCAGCCCGCAGAACGTGGCCGCTTCGCAACTGGCGATCGAGTTTCTGCTGTGCCCCAGCGACGGCGCCACGGGGCGCATTCCGGGCCTGCCCGACGCGGGGACGAACTACGTGGCGAACAACGGTACGGGAACCGTTGGCTACGGATTGATCGCGTCGGGCGACGGAGTGTTCCTGCAAGTCAACACTGGTTTTCGCGACCTGGTGGATGGCTCGTCGCATACGGCGATGTATAGCGAGTCGATCTTGGGCCGCGGCGTAGCGTCGAGCGGCGCCGTTCCCGCCGACCCGCGGCGCGAAGTGTTGGAGGTCCCCGGCGGCAATGATCCCACGCCCGCCGCGTGCGATTCGGGCGCCGGAACGTGGTCGGCCAAGCGAGGCGGAAAGTGGATTGACGGCCACTACGGCAACACGTTGTACAACCACTTCTACCCGCCGAACCCGGCACAGTGGGATTGCGGCAACGGTTCGCACAACAAGGGGCTATCCACGGCGCGTAGTTACCATCCCGGCGGCGCTAATCTGTTGCTTGGCGACGGCGGGGTGCGGTTTGTCGCCAACACGATTGACCTGACTACCTGGAGAAGCCTCGCCACCCGCGCCGGCGGCGAAGTGGTGGGAGATTTTTAGTCGGACGTTCTCAATGGCGACGCGGCTTCCATGTAGGGCACATCGTCGTCGCGGCGGCGGGAACGCCGCGGAAAATTGCAGCATTTGGCGAAGCATTCGGCGGCGTTCCCGCCGCCGCTACGGAAAGATTCACAACTGCGGAGCGAGTAACCTACACTGAAGAACCCGTCACACCTGGTTGAGATAGGCCGGGGGACGTCCTGCTTTACTGCGCTGTTGCAAACTCGTTGCGGAGGAAGGTGGAGGCCTCGTCCCAGGCGTCGGCGGCGGCGGAAAAATCGACGTCCATCCAGCGAACCGATTCGTCGTGGACGCGGGGCTGCTCCTTCATGTCGGCATGAAGCGGAAACTGGGCGCTGGGACCTTCGGCCAAGCGTCGCTCGATCTCTGGCGTCAGCAGATACGTCAGCAAGGCTTCCGCCTGTGCGCGATGGGGAGCGCCCTTCACCACGCATAGCGTATTGGGAATGAACAAGGTTCCCATCTGGCCTTCGCCCTGGTCGGGGTAGGCGATGGCGACCGGCATGCCTTTTTCGATCTCCACGATCGCGTCGTCGGTGTCGGTCAGCCCGAACGCCAGTTGCCCGCGAGCCACGGCAATCGCCACCTGTTTGTTGCCGGAGAGAACTTGCGCGTTCTGTTTGACCTGGCGAAGGAACGCTTTCGCGTCGTTCTCGCCCCACTGGGCGAACAGCACCGCCGCATGCGTGGCGGTGGTGCCGAAGAGCGGCATCGCCAAGGCGCCTTGACCTTTCCAGCGCGGGTCGGCAAGGTCCAGCACCGAGGTCGGCCGTTCATCCGCAGAGAGCTTGTCGGTATTGACGATCAGCACCCGAGCGCGAGCCGCAAAGCCATACCAATGCCCTTGCGGCGAACGGTAGCTCTCGGGAAATTTTTCCGCTTGCGGCAAATCGAAAGGCTCCAGCAAGCCCAGTTTCTCCAATCGCAGCGTGTGGAGGATCTCGTTGTTCCAGAACACATCGCACCGGGGCCGGCTCTGTTCTTGCACAATCGCGTTCACCAGCCCGACAGTCTTGGTTGATTCCACGTCGAACTTCGGTTGCACGTCAATCGCCGTGGCTTGCTCGAAGTCGCGAAAGATCGGCTCCGAGAACTCGCGGTCCAATGCCGTATAGACGACCACTTCCGAAGGACTCGCCGACCAGCAACCGCTGGCCACCAGGAATAGCCCCACCCAGAGCCGCTTTGCCGCTTGCAACGCCTGGCCGGCCACTTGAGGTTCAATCGCGGTAGGCTTCATGGCAATCTTTGCGAAATGTCTTCAAACGGTAAAACGGGGCCGACGCGCCGCTGGCGCGGTTCGTCGCGTAGCCGCCACTACCACAAATAGGATCGTGGCGATAAGGCGCCAAGGAGTCCTTCGAGTTATGGCGAGAGGGAACCCCGTCAAGGTTTTGGTTTTTTAGTTTTGCTTCATGATAGGAATTGAACCTACAAAGTCAACCAGAAGGCTCCCATGCAAGGAGGCGCCGGACCGCGCGCGTTTTCGTTTGACGAAGCCGGGAAACACCAGCGAATTTCTTGTGTTCCATGCCGGACCTGTCTAAATTGTTGACTCATCTTTTTGCGAGGATACTTGTGGCTGATGCAACCATCCCAACACCGGTGGGCGCCGTTGACGCAGATTCCGAGTTCAGCGAAGCGCCGCATCCCGGTTCGCGACAAATGCCGCGGTGGGGAACGGGCAAGTTGGTTCCCGCACCCACGTTCGCCTGGCGCCGCTGGCCATTGCTCTTGGGGCCGGGGTTGGTCATGGGCGCGTCGGCCATCGGCGGCGGCGAGTGGCTGACTGGCCCACTGGTCACTGCCCGCTATGGCGGCGCCTTGTTGTGGTTGGCCACCCTCAGCATCTTGGGGCAAACGCTATACAACATCGAGATCAGCCGCTACACGCTCTACTGCGGCGAGCCGATCTTCACCGGTAAGTTCCGCACACTCCCCGGCCCGTTTTTCTGGCTGATCGTGTACCTGGTGCTGGACCTGGGTTCGTTTCTTCCTTACTTGGCGTCTAACGCGGCAATCCCGCTGGCGGCGATGATCCTGGGTGAAATCCCCACGCCGGCGCGCGACGCGGTGCTGCTCAAAGGGCTGGCGTGCGGCATTTTCGCACTGATGCTGGTTCCGCTGGTCATCGGCGGCAAGATCTACAACTCGATCAAAGTCCTGATGACCTTCAAACTGGTCGTGGTGTTTGCGTTCCTGATGTTCCTGGCGGTCTGCTATTCGACGGCCGAGACTTGGCGCGAGATCGGCTCGGGGTTCTTTCAGTTTGGCAGCCTGCCGGTGCAAGCAACCGCCGAAGATCCGACGACCCCGCGCGTGGCGAACGTGTTCACCACCTGGTTCTCGGGCGAGACATTTCCCGCGCTCGACCTGTCGATGATCGGCATCCTGGCGGCGATGGCGGCGATCTCGGGCAACGGCGGTCTGACGAACACGCCCATCAGCAATTACACCCGCGACCAAGGCTGGGGCATGGGCAGCCAGGTGGGCGCCATACCGAGTATTCTGGGCGGCCACGAGATTGAATTGTCGCACGTTGGCAAAGTGTTCCCCGTCCAGTCCGAGACGCTGCCGCGTTGGAAGGGCTGGATGCGTCACATGCAGCGCGAGCAACTGGCGGTGTGGATGCCGGCCTGCTTTTTGGGCATCGCCTTGCCCAGCATGTTGTCGGTGCAGTTTCTCTCGCGCGGGTCCACGCCCGACGATAAATGGCAAGCCGCGGGGATGACGGCCGACGGCGTCGCGGCCGCCGTCGGACCGAGTTGGGGCCCGTGTTTCTGGTACCTGACGTTGTTTTGCGGATTTTTGGTGCTGGCGACCAGCACGGTCACGACCGCCGACGGCGTGCTCCGGCGGTGGGTCGATGTGTTCTGGACCGCCAGCCCGCGATTGCAAACGTGGAGCACCAAGGACATCGGCCGCTTTTATTTCCTGGTGCTATTGGGCTACTTCGCGTTTGGCCTGGTGATGCTCTTGCTCATCAAGGGCGATCGGCTGCTCATCTGGTCCACCAACATCTACAACTACGCATTAGGTTTTAGTTGTTGGCATACCGTGGTAGTGAACACAGCGCTCTTGCCGCGCGACCTGCGGCCCTCGTGGTTGCGGCGGTTGGGACTGGTGGCGGCGGGCGCGTTCTTTTTGATCATAGCCGTGCTGACCACGGTTGACAGTCTTGGCGGTTTCGGGGAACGATAGGCGAACCATCTTCTTCGTTCCTTGGGTTCAAGCCGCGTGAAACCAACCACTCCGCCTCGCGAAATGACGCCGGCCGCGATTGTGCTGGCGTTGGTATTGTCGGTCATCATGGGGGCCGCCAACGTCTACCTGGGCTTGCGTGTGGGGATGACCGTGTCGGCGGCGATTCCCGCGGCAGTCATGGCCCTGGCCATTCTCAACGGCCTGATGCGGCGCACTTCGATCCTCGAAGCGAACATGGTCCAAACAGGCGCCTCGGCGGGCGAAGCCCTGGCCGCGGGGGTGATCTTCACGTTGCCCGCCATGGTGCTCATCGGCGTGTGGCAAGAGTTTGACTTCTGGACTACGACGGCCATCGCCGCCGCGGGAGGCGTGCTTGGTTCGCTGCTGATGATTCCCATGCGCAAGGCGCTCATTGTCGATAGCCCCGAGTTACCTTACCCCGAAGGCGTGGCCTGCGCCGAAGTGCTGCGGACCGCCGAGCGGGCAACCCACCACGCCGCGGCCGAATCAGGCGCCGGGTTGATCTTCTGGGGATTGGCGATTGGCGCCGTGTTCAAGGTCGCGCAATCGTTCCTGGGCCTGATGAAGGGCGGAGTCGAAGCCGCTGCGCTCGTGCGGTATCGGGTCTTCTACGTGGGCGCCGACGTGGCGCCGGCCTTGATCGCCGTGGGGGCGATTGTCGGTCTTCCCATCGCCGCACAGGTGTTCTTGGGAGGCGTGATTAGCTGGCTGGTGGCCATTCCCCTGGCGTTCCCGGTCGAAGCCGCCGCCGAAGCGCCCGCGGCTCTTGCCAAACAGCTATGGAGCACGCAAGTTCGCTATTTGGGCGTGGGTGCGATGCTGGTGGGCGGCGTGGTTTCCATCTGGCGCGTGCGCGCCGGTCTGATCGCTGGTGCGAAGGAGTTGCGGGCCGTGTTTCGCGCGCCCAACGGCGCCACCGCCCCCGGAAGCGCCGAGGAGCCGCCCGCGCCCATCGCCCGCACCGAGCGCAACCTGGGCGCCGGCGCCGTCGCCGTGCTGGCCACGTTGACCACGCTGGTAATCGCGGGAGTCTACTATTCGCTGTTGAACTCCCTTCCCGTCACGCTGGTTACCACCGTCATCATGCTGATGATGGCGTTCTTCTTTACCGCCGTGGCAAGCTATCTGGTGGGGCTAGTCGGCAGCTCCAACAGTCCCGTCTCGGGCATGACCATCACGGCCGTCTTGGGCACGGGCGCCTTGTTGTATCTCTTTCGCGAAATCGGATTTCTCGAACTGGACGCCATGAAGGCGATTGTGGCTACTTTGGGCGTGGCGGGAATCATTTGCTGCGTGGCTTCCACTTCGGGAGACACCAGCAACGACCTGAAGACCGGATTGCTGGTCGGCGCCACGCCACGCAGTCAACAGATCATGCAAGTGCTGTGCGTGCTGGCCGCGTCTCTGGTGATGGCCCCAGTCCTAACGGTTCTGCACGAAGGATCGCTGGCCAGCGGCGGCGGAGGCATCGGCGGCGAAGAACTGCCCGCGCCGCAAGCAGTGTTGTTCGCGAATCTGGCGCAAGGCATGTTCGGCGACGGCGAACTGCCGTGGGCCATGATCGGCGCCGGCATGGCGGTCGGTGTGGGGCTATTATTGGTCGACGCGGTCTTGCGCTTGCGCGGCGTTCCTTTGCGCTTGCACGTGATGCCGGTGGCCGTGGGCATGTATCTTCCCTTCGGCGTCGCGTCGCCGATTTTGCTCGGCGGACTGTTGCACTACCTGATTACCCGCATCGCGAAAGACGACGACCGACCAACCCGCAGATTAACACTTGCCGCTTCGGGCGTCATCGCGGGCGAATCGTTGGTTGGCGTGGGTTTGGGCTTGTTCGCCTGGTTGGGATACGCGTCATGGGGTTTGGGAAAGACGCTTCATCTTTCCGACGCCGGCCTGGCGGCCGTTTCGCTGGTTTCGCTACTCGCCGTCGCGGCGTGGATGTTCCGCGGCGCGCTGCGGCGTTCCTCGTCGTAAGCGGGACGCACGCGATCCGAAAGCGCGGTTCCTCTCATGAGAGAAAAAGCGAAAGACGAAAGCGGCGATGAATCGCCGCACTCCCAATTATCTTGCCAGATAGAGCCGCAGCAGGTTGAGGGCGCGCTTGGCGGTCAAGGCTTGCAGAATGTCGGGATGCGCGGCGAAAGGCGCCGTCGAGGGATACACCGCGTCGGGCGTCGCTAAGGCCACATGCACCGGGGGCGGCGCGTCAGCCTGGGGATCAAGCGCGGGAAACGGCCCCACGGCGAGCGCCAGCGAGGCGCCAAACTGCTCGCGGCAACGTTCGGCCATCGCCACGGCGACCGCGCGCGAGCCTTCACCATGTTGGTCCAACATCGACCGCGGAATTTGCAAATCTTGGACAAGCGCCGCGCGGCTGCGCACCACCACGCCTCCCAGAAACTCGGCATTGTCGCCGCACGCGTCGCTCAGCCAATGGGCAAGCAGTCCCCCCGTTCCCCATTCGGCCACGGCCAGCGTTTGCCCCCGCTCCGCCAGACGGCGAGCAACGATGTGTTGCAACTCTTCGTCTTCCTCGCCGAACACCAGGTCGCCCAATGAACTGCGGATGACTTCCAGCGTTGGCTGCATCAACGCCGCGCACTCTTCTTCGGAAGCGCCTTCGGCCGTGATGCGCAGGGTGATGGTCGCCTGATGCACCGTGATACCCACTTGCGGGGTGCGTCCACGGCGGATCAAGTCGGGAAGCATCTGTTCCAGGTTGCTTTCGCCCACGCCAAAGCACTTGACGCAGCGATGCCGAATCACCCGCGACGGCCCCGGCAACAACGCGCGAATGGTCGGCGCCACCGTCGCTTGCCACATCTCTTTCATCTCGGCGGGAACGCCGGGCAGACAGAAGAAGCGCGCCGGTGCGCGTCCCGCGCGCGGCGCCGCCAGGTCGATGCCCGGCGCCGTGCCGTGGGGGTTGGGAATTACGATACTGCCTTGCGGAAACATGGCTTGCACTACGTTCCGCTCGGGCATCTCTCGGCCGCGCCGGGTAAAGAGCGAGCGAATTTGCGCAAGCGCCGCCTCGTCTTTCACTAGCGGCTCGCCCATCGCTACGGCCAGCGCCTCGCGCGTCAGATCGTCGGCCGTCGGCCCCAGCCCGCCGGTGACGACAATCACGTCGGAGCGGTCGGCCGCTTCGCGGAACACGCGGACGTTCGCCTCCAGGTCGTCGCCCACGGTGGTATGGAAGAGCGTCCGCACGCCCAGTTCCGCCAGTCGTTGACTCAGCCACTGGCTGTTGGTGTCCAGACGCTCTCCGCTGGTCAGTTCATCGCCAATGGCGATCACTTCGGCATGCATGGCTGACGGGTTCGCCTCCTCGGTGGACGGATTGCCTCCTGCCGTCGAAGCTAGAGAAGTGGCCGACGGGAAGCAAGCCCCAGGGAAAAAGTGAACGGCCCCGCCGCGGCGGCGCAACCGATTGTCGGATGTTTATTCATCCGCTATGCTGCGGAGAGACGACCTGGGTATGTCCCTCTTTGCTACGGAAGGAAACAATCATGGCTTTTTCTGTCCCCGACCTGCCGTATCCGCACGACGCTCTGGAGCCGCACATTGACGCCCAGACCATGCAAATTCACCACGGAAAGCACCATGCCGCGTACGTGTCGAAGTTAAACGAAGCGGTGCAAGGCACGCAGTTTGAGAACATGAGCATCGAGGAACTGCTGGCGAATCTGTCCTCGGTGCCGGAAGACAAACGCACCGCGGTCCGCAACAACGGCGGCGGCCACGCTAATCACACGCTGTTCTGGACGATCCTGAGCGCCAAGGGCGGCGGCACGCCCAGCGGCGAGTTGGCCGCGGCCATCGACAAAACGTTCGGCAGCTTCGACGCCATGAAGGAAAAGTTCGCCACCGCCGCCGCCACCCGCTTTGGCAGCGGTTGGGCGTGGTTGTCCGTCGATAGCAACGGCAACCTGGTTCTGGAAAGCACGCCCAACCAGGATTCGCCCTTGATGGAAGGCCGCACTCCCATCCTGGGCCTGGATGTGTGGGAGCACGCCTATTATCTGAAGTACCAGAACCGCCGCCCCGAGTACGTCTCGGCCTGGTGGAACGTGGTCAACTGGGACGAAGTCACCCGCCGCTACACCGAAGCCAAAAAGGGCAAGGGCTAGAGCCCGTTTCACGATGGCGTGAGAGGTTGTGAATGTTTTATCGTCGTAGCGGCGGCGTCTTGCCGCCCCCGCTACGGAAAGATTCACAAACTCTGAGGGCTTTCATGTAGGTCATTCGCTCCCAGCGAGTGACCCACACTCAAATTAGCGCGGGTTGCCTTGCTCCCAAGCGGAGCGTCCAAAGGCGCGTTGGTCTCCGGTTAAGACCTTACATTGTTTTCGCGGCGCGTCGCCAGGCGGCGCGCCGTTTTTTTTTGCGCTACTTCAGTTCAATCTCCAAGCCGCCGATGAATCCAAGCACGAAGTTGATAATCAAAGCGTAGATCAGGCCGAATATAAACCCGAAGACGCCGTAAAAGAGCGGGATGCCAATCATCATGGCCAGTCCCATGCCGATGCCCATGGCGCCCATCGCGCCGCTACCTTCTTGGCCCGAGGCGGCTCCGACGATCCCCACCAGGATCAAAACGCCGCCGTAGATCACGCCGAAAATCAAGCCCATGAGCAACGACGAAGCGCCCATGAATTTCCCGAACGACAAAACCCCGACCTGGGTCAATCGCTGCATCTTGGCCACGGCCATCGATTTGCCATAGGTCGGCTGAACGCCTGGGGGATAACCTGGTTGAGACGTAGACATAACGCTTGCTTTCGCGAGAAGAGGAGAAGGAGAAGCCGCGACGGTCGATATCGCGCGGAAAATGCGTGGTGAAAGCCTATCTCGCCCCGTTCCCGCCGACAAGATCACCTGGCCCCAGTCGTGAGTGCGTGCGTATGGTCCTCGCACAACGCGGATCGTCTTAACTCGCGTGGCCGTAAGCGCGCCCCACCGTACCGATGCGTTACATTCTCCACGCCGCCGGAAATTCGGCGCGGGGGAACTTGGCGCGAACTTCCTCTAACTGTTCGCGCCATTCCTGCGGCGTATAACGGTCGGACAGGTGGAACAGCACCAACCGCCGCGGGTTCACACGCGCGGCAAGCCGCGCCACGTCGGCCGAGATCATGTGATAACTGCTTTCGGCCAGCGCTTGCTCGGCGTTGCGAAAGTTGTTCTCGCACACCACCGTGGCGCATCCCGCGAGCCAACCAACCAGCCGCTCTTCGGTACTATCGTTCAGGCGAAAATCGGTCAGATAGGCGATGCTGTCGCCGGGCGTTTTGGTAAGTAATCGCGCTCGCAGTTCGGTAAGCCGATGCTCCACGCCGTCGATGGTGACCGTTTCGTGGTTGACCGCCGCTTCGCCGCGCACGGCCCGCATCCACGGGCCGGGGCGTAGCCCCTGTCGGGCGACCGCCGACATGTCGAAATTCCACCGCGGCGCCTCGCGCACCAGGTAGGCCAGGCACGGCAAACCATGGTCCAGCACTTGGGCCTCGATCCGAAAATCGGCGTCTTCCAGCACGCAACCATCAAACGGCGCATCTTCGATCAGATGCGCCGCGGCGAACCGCTCCTTGGTGAAGAACGCATGGGTCACGCGCCGTGGCGGAACAATCTCGGTCACGTGGAACGCGCCCGGCGCTTCGGAAACCAGATTCCAGGTAAAGCCGCGAAAGCGATGAGCAAGCACCTCGCACGCTCCCTCCGGCCCCACCAGCCGCACCGGTTGGTCCGGCCGGCCGAAGTTGTGACGAAAGAACGAGTCAAAGCCGGCCAAGTGGTCGATGTGGAAATGCGAGAAACACACGGCCCGAATCTGGTGAATGACCGAAATGGGCGTCTCGGCCAGGCATGCTTCGCCGCAATCGAACAATAGCCGATGGACCGCCTCGCCCGTGTGCACCTCGGCCAGCAGCGCGTTATCGCGTCCCGGCGCTCCCAGCACTTGAAATTGAATCGCCATTACACCAACCCTTGACAACTACGACCCAACGTGGGGAAATGCTACGCAAAGCAGGGTGCATGCTCCGCGAGCCACCCTGGGACGTTCCTTACCTTCGACCTTTGTATCCTCGTCGCCATGTCGCGTTCCATTGTCATCCTGACCGAAGGCCACACCAATCCCCATACGGCCAAAACCGCCTCGTGCATGATCCGCTACAAGGGCGAAGAAGTGGTGGCCCTGCTGGACGCCACGCAGCGCGGCAAGACCAGCCGCGACCTGCTCCAGGTGGGCGATACGCCGGTGGTCGGCGCCTTGAGCGAAGCCCCGCCCGCCGACACGCTGCTCCTGGGCATTGCCCCGCCGGGGGGCAAAATTCCCGCGTCGTGGCGAGCAATCATCCTGGAGGCCATCGCCCGCGGCATGAACATCCTCTCGGGCTTGCACGACTTCCTTTCGGCCGATCCGGAATTCGTCGCGGCCGCGCAAAAGCAGGGCGTGGAGTTGATCGACGTGCGCAAGAATCACGAGCGCGACATCGCCCGGCGTCGCGGCTTGCGGCCCGACTGCCTGCGAATTCACACCGTCGGCCATGATTGCAGCGTGGGCAAGATGGTGACCTCGGTCGAGATCACGCACGCTCTGCGGCGGCGTGGCCGGGACTCCAAGTTCATCGCCACCGGGCAAACGGGCATCATGGTCGAAGGCGATGGCTGCCCCATCGACTGCGTGGTGGCCGACTTTGTCAGTGGCGCGGTCGAAAAGATGATCCTCAAGCATCAACACCACGAAATCCTGGTGATCGAGGGACAAGGGAGCCTCGTGCATCCCTCGTACTCCGGCGTCACGCTGAGCCTCTTACACGGTTGCTTGCCGCACGCCTTGATCCTGGTGTACGAAGTCGGCCGCGAAAATATTACAGGCGTGGAGCACGTCAAAATTCCGCCGCTGGCGAAGGTTCGCGAGCTGAACGAGCTGATGGGCGGCCTGACCCAGCCTTGCCCCGTGATTGGCGTGGCGATGAACAGCCGCCGCATCTCGCCCGAACAGGCCGAGGAAGAACGCCGCCGCGTGCAAGACGAACTGAACCTGCCGGTGTGCGACGTGATCCGCCACGGTCCCGACGAGCTGATCGAAGCCATTCTCCGCTTCGAGTCCGAAGCCGACTGGCGCCGCCCGGTGGAGTAGAGGAGGAGCGTGGGTCAAGCGCGCAACGCCCGGCTGGGCGTTCGCAAGCCGGAAGGGCCGTCGCGACAAACTTGTTTACTATCGCCCACGGGTTGCAAGCGCGGCCCCGTCACGGATCGTGGTTGGCTCGTCGCCGCGCGACCTTCCGCAAGGTCGTCACGACGCCTTCAAGCGTTCGATTTCCGCTTCGGCGTCGGCAATTTCCTTTTCCAGGCGCTGCACTTCTAGGGGATCATCTTGCTGCTTCTTGGCCCCCGCCAATTGGTTGCGCAGCGTTTGCACCCGGCTACGGAGGACTTCGAGCTTCTTCTTGGTCTTTTTGTCCATGCGATACAAAACTGACGAAAGGTTAACGAGATGCTGGAGAACGAAATTTAGTCCATTTTCGTGAAGCAAGGCAAACCGATTGGGAAATCCACGGTTGACCTCAAATTCGCGAGACCGGAAACGCCATCGAAGCTCAAGGTTGCGGTGCTGGGCGCCGATACCAACAAGTGACGAAGCGGTTGACCCTCTTCACGCCCGGCCGGCCGGATTCGAGGCAACGCCTGGGGTAACGACTCCTTGACTTGTCGGGCGGGGGGCAGCCGCTTCGGCGATTATAGTTCAAGCGTCGTCTGTTTCGGACGGCGACGTCGAATAGCATGCAACGACGAACGACCCTCCGCGCCTGCCCCACCGGGTCGGGCGTTTTTTTCGCGCTCGCCCCCACCGAGGCTCGTGGGCGATGGAAAGCCTGATCCACTTCTGGCCGGTGGTGCTGTTCGCGGCGCTGGCGGCTTTGTTCCTGCGGTTACTGCGGCCGGCGCCGGCAACCCAAGCGCCGCCGTATGAACGCCGCAACTCGCTGCTCACACCCGCCGAGCAACAGTTCTACCACGCCCTGGCGTCGGCCGTGGGCGACCGCTTCGCAATTTGTCCGATGGTCCGCGTGGCCGACCTGCTGCGGGTCAAAAGCGAGACGAAGAATCGCGGCGCCTGGCAGGGCCGCATTAACTCCAAGCACATCGACTTCGTGCTGTGCGACCCGCAATCACTCTCGCCGCGGGCGTGCATCGAACTGGACGACGCCACGCACCAACAGCCCGAGCGGCAAACCCGCGACGCCTTCCTGAATCAGTCCTTTGCCGCCGCTGGTCTACCCCTGCTGCGCGTGCCCACCGCCAAACTGTACGACGCGCGGCAACTCAGCGATGCGATTGCCAAGGCGATTGGCTGATGGCGCCTGGAAGTCCGCCCCCCCAGACGCAATGATATTGGCTTGCCGGGTGAGATTTCTCACTGTCGCCACAAGACAAGGAGCCTATCATGCCTGACTTGCAGGACGGCGAATCAATCGAGGTGAAAGGTTCGGCGAAGGCGCCGTACATCATCAAGAACGTGGGCGGCGTGTACTCCTGCACCTGTCCAGCATGGCGGAACCAATCGCTGGGGATCGAGCAACGCACCTGCAAGCACATTCGGGCGTTGCGCGGCGATGCGGCCGAGGAGGCCCGCGTTGGCTCGGCGGTAGCTGCGGCGCCACGCAAGAAGGCGGAAGGCGAAGAGAAAGCCGGTCCGCCGCTGCTCCTGGCCCACGCCTGGGAGTTCGACGTGGATCTGGCCGGTTGGTGGATGAGCGAGAAACTCGACGGCGTGCGGGCATGGTGGGACGGGAAGCGGTTCCTCTCGCGTTTGGGGAACGAGTTCTTCGCCCCCGAGTGGTTTACCGAGGGACTGCCCGACACGCCGCTCGACGGCGAACTTTGGCTGGATCGCAAGAGCTTCCAGCGCACGGTGAGCATCGTCCGCCGGCAGGACCGCAGCGACCATTGGAAGACGTTATCGTACGTGGTGTTCGACGCACCGCAGATGGAAGCCCCGTTCGAGGAGCGGATCGCGCACGTTGAAGACTACGTGCGGCGCCACAAGCCCGCGTTCGCCAAGGCATTAGCGCATGAACGCTGCAAAAACCTGGAGCATGTGCGGCAAGAACTCACGCGGATTGAAGCGCTGGGGGGCGAGGGCCTGATGCTGCGCCGGCCTGGCTCGCGGTACGAGGCCGGCCGCTCCACCACATTGTTCAAGGTCAAGACGTTCATCGACGCCGAAGCGCGAGTGATCGATTACGTGGACGGCAAAGGGAGGCACAAGGGCCGCGTCGGTTCGCTCGTAGTCGAAACGCCCGAGGGGGTTCGATTCTCGGTCGGCACGGGCTTATCCGACGCTCTGCGGGGCAACCCGCCAGCGGTGGGAAGCGTCATCACCTACCGTTACCAGGAACTATCCGACGGCGGCGTGCCTCGGTTCCCATCGTTCGTCGGTGTGCGGATCGACGCCGACGGCCAGGAATCGCCGTCGGCAAAGAAAACGACGCGGGGCAGGGCGGCCCAAAAGGAATTGGCGCCGGCAAGTGGTAAAGCGCAAACCCAAAAGGGGAGCCAGGCGCCTTCCTCGGCCGCGTCCTCGGCGCGACGCTTTGAATTCAGGGAAGGCAAGTCGGACAAGTTCTGGGAGATTGCCGTCGTTGGATGTGATGTAACCGTGCGCTATGGCCGGATTGGCGCCGACGGACAAACCAAGACCAAGACCTTCACCGACGAGTCTGCCGCCCACGGGCACGCGGAAAAGCTGATTGAGGAAAAGACGGACAAAGGCTATGTCGAAGTGAAATCGTAACCATGTAGAAATGACGGCGGCGCCAAAGCGGCGCACCCGCGTTTTCCTCCCAAGCCACCTTGATGAGCAACCCTGACGACGCCCCACCCGAACCGTCGCCCGCGGAGCAGCGCTGTCCCAACTGCGGCGCCGAACTGCCGTCGGGCGCGGTGCTGTGCGTGGCTTGCGGATACGATTTGAAGGAGGGCCGTCGCCTGGAAACGGTGCGCGAGCCGGTGGACGCCGAGACAATCCCCGAGCCAAGAACCTTGGAAGAGAACCCTTATCTTCCGCCCGACCTGTCGCTAGCGGCGCCGGTGCGGAAGAAGGAGTTGGAGAAGAATCTCGATTTAGAGACGCGCGTGTTCTGGCTGGAGGAGCGCGTGCGTGAGTTGGAGCGGCGCGTGCGCGGGACGCAGCTTACGGCCCCCGACTTCGCCACCCGAGTCTTTGCGGTGTTTGCCCACTGGCTGATGGCGTTCCTCGCGGTTGGGTTTTGCCTTGGCGCGCTATACGCTCTTTTCCGCGTACTGGCGATTGGCGTGTAAAGCATTTTTCGGGCAGGCGCGACGGGGTCTCCCATGTTGGTTACTCGCTCCGCGAGTAACCTACCGCTCATGAAACAAGCGGATTCTTTAGCTCGCTTCGCTCGCGGAGAGCTTGTGAATGTTTGGTAGATCCCGCCCGGCAGGCGAGACGTATTTTGCGAAAGATTCACAAGCTCAGAGCGAGTGATCTACATTCAAGCCGTCTCACCCTTGGGAAACATGCGTTAGGTGGAGCGGATTTGTAGGAGATCGGCCTGGTGGAGGGCATTGAGGCTGCCAGAGCGAAAGCCTTCCAAGTCCAGCGCGACGAACTTGAACCCAAGCTCGCGTAAGCGGGCGACCAACGTCGTGCGGATTGCGTCGCGACACAACGGCTCCAGCGCCTCGACGGGAACTTCCAACCGGGCAAGATCGCCGCGGTGGTAGCGCACGCGCACTTCCCGCAAACCCAAGGAACGGAGGAACTGCTCCGCCTGATCAATCATGTGCAGCCGCTCGGGCGTGACCTCTTCGCCATACGCGACCCGGCTTGATAGGCATGGCGCCGCGGGTTTATCAGCGACCGGGAGATTCCAGAAAGCCGCCAGTTCTCGCACCTCGGCCTTGTCGATGTCGCACTCGGCCAGCGGACTGACAACGCTACGTTCCGCCGCCGCTTTGGCGCCTGGCCGCCAATCGCCGCGATCGTCGGCATTGGCGCCGTTAACGATCGCCGCGACGCCCAAACGGTCGGTCAGCCCTTCCATCTGCGTATAGAGTTCGGACTTGCAGTGATAACAGCGGTCCGGCGCATTCTGCGTATAGGAAGTCTTGGCAAATTCCTGCGTGTCCAGAACCACATGCCGGATGCCAATCTGTTGGGCGAGACGGCGCGCCTCGTCCAGTTCTCCCGCAGCCAGGCTGGCGCTCACGCCCGTTACCGCCACCGCCCGTTCCCCGAGGGCCACCTGAGCGGCTTTGGCTACGACTGCCGAATCTACGCCACCCGAAAATGCGACGGCGCACGATTGAAGTTCCGCCAGCCGAGCGAGCAAAGCCTCGCGTTTTTGCGAAAGGGTGGGGTTCACCGCGAATCAAGACAACCGTCCGACCCCGGTTCCATGAGGAACAAGGCCCAACGTGGGAACATCGGAAAAAATTCCTCCACCGTAATGCCGTGGCAGTGCGTTTTGTGAGAGCCCGCAATGAACAAAAGGGGGAACCTAGAATCCGAGGCGCAAGTTCCCGAGTCGCCGAATCCGTTCCGACGTGCGGAGCGGAGCGAGGGACATGAACGCGGCCGGAATCGAAAATCGGTCCCCTGCGGTTCTCGTATCGGCTCCCCAAAAAATCGACACCGACAACACGAACATGGCAGAGGGAATGTGCTTAGGAATCCTAGCGATCACGGCGCCTCACGGCAAGCACGAAAAAGCGAAGAGTTGAGAGACGAGAGCGGAGAAGGAAATCTCCAAATGCGTCCCATTCCCACATATCTTCCCGCCGCGCCATTCCTTAAGTTCGCGGTAACGCTTTGGTTTTCATCTTCTTGACTCTCGACTCTCTTCCTATTGCTCGTTGGGATCGTGCATGAGCGGTTCCATAACCTTCGTATTGCGCTCGATCGCCAACACGATGGTGCGTTCTTCCACGCCGTCGCGGCTGGAGGCGGTAACGGGCAATACTTGCCGTCGATCGGGCAGGGCCAACCGCACGGCAAAGCTGCCGTCGGGGCGCGTTTTGACCGGTTCACCAGAGATGGTCACGTGCGCATCGGGCTTGGTAGCCCCGAACACAATGATCTCGGCGTCCACGTCGAACTGGAACTCGCGGTCGCGGTGCAACATGCGCTCGGCGCCGGCGCCGAATCGCGCTCCGGTCGAGGAGCCCATCGGGCGGTGCAGGCGTTCTTCAAACACGTCCCGCAGATCGCCCGTCTCGCTGCCGTAACCGCCACTCAAGGCGAAAATCTTCTCGTAATTCTCCGCCACATCCGTCCAATTGCGATCCACCGCGTCAGCGCTGCCAGGCTGGGGGGTGGTCACGGTGTTGCTGCGCGCCAACACGTGGAATCGGCCGTCGCTGGCGAGATAACCGATATCGACGCGGAAGCTCTGCGGGGGGTTATGAACGTCGAGATACCAGTTGTTTACACCGCCATGAATTTCGGTGTCGCGCACGACGCGTTCCACGGAACTGGTCGAGCCGCCGGTTTCCACTTCGATAAGTCGCAAGACGGGGCGGGCAGTGTGCCATTGTTCGGCCATCGACGCCTGGGCGCGAATCACGCTTTGCCGGGAAATGTCCCAGCAGGCCTGGAGCCAGTAAGAATCGCGCACCAAGAGGACGATCCGATCCTTGACCTGGCCGTTCTTGCCGTTGGCTTGTACGGGCGCCTGACCTTCACGAATATGCCCATTCTTTTGGGCGGTCTCCAGCCGGCGCCGCATTTCACTGGCGAACGCCAAGTCCTTAAGTTGCTCCCGGCGGGCGGCGTCTTCTTGAATCCGTCGAAGGGCAATGGGGTTCTTCTGCCCATCTTTAGCCGTCGCGGAGCGGCGAGATTTTCCCTTGGCCGCCTTGGTTTTTGCTCCGTTGTTCTTGGCTCCCGTCGTTCTCGTTTGGGCGGCGGGTTTCCGGCGGGTGTTGCCCTGCGATGACGACTTCCGCGATGGAGGAGTGGCTTTGGCCGCGGTGCTGGCGCGGGCTCGCGACGCAACCGCTTTGGGGGGAGTGACCTTCTTCGCGGAGGAAGCGGCGGAGCGTTTCGAGGCCGCCTTGCCGCGTTCCAGCACGATCAGGGCTTGCACGAGCTGGTCCTTGCGCATGGCGTGCCAGCCCCGAATGCCCTTCTTTTTGGCGATCTCCGCCAATTCTTTGGTGGTCCGCGACGTGAACGAGGCTGCGGTAATCAAAGGTATCACCTCAGTCGGTTAATAGCCGGGGGTTCGGCGCAAACCCTCAGCCAGGATGGTGGTTCGAGCGTCGTCCTTGACTGGCCAAAACGCTCAAAAAACCCACGCGGCAGTCCATAGCCGAATGAGGAAATTCTAACCGGCGGTCTTTCCGGTTATCTCACCAGCCCGAAGGCTGGGGGTGTGGTAACTAACCAGAAGGCTTGAAAGATGATAGGGTGGAGTGGGTTTGGCCGCTTCTCCGTTTAATCGTCCTTGTAGATTAGTTGCCGCGACGTTCCCAAGAAGAGGTGGCTGTCGTAGTGCCTCGATCTCGAAACTTGGTAAAACGCTGGTGAAGTTGAGTGTAATCGAAAAAAACAAAAAACGCAATCAGATGGATGCAAAACTTCAAGGGCGCGGTACCGACAAGTCTATCCACAGACGGGTATCACCCCACCCATAGACCTACCTTCTTGGCAGGCACGTGCCGGCGAGGCTAGTCGCTTGCCTGGATCTCACTGCCGGAAACCATTAAGTCTTTTATTTACAACAACTTGCAATGAAATACAGACTTTGTGAAAAAAAACACGAATTATCGCCAACCCTTGATTGACCATTATTGCGCCATGCGATAAATTGCCCAAACCTTGCTAAGAATTCAGCTAACACTCCGATTGACCCCCCCTGGGAGTGGAATGCAGGCCGGTTCGGTACGCGGCCCTCAAATGATGTGTTGTGTTTTGTCGTGTTTGCTCCCCCTTCCACGTGAATTGCGTGGGTCATTCTTCTCCTGATGAGCCGTCGGATGGTCGTTCGGCGCTAGCCCTGGCCTATGCGTGGGCGTGGCGAGTGATCGCGATTTCGCTGGAGATGGTGATTCCCGGGTTGGTGGGTTATTGGATTGATTCGCGGCTGGGAACAAAAGCGCTGTTCGTGCTGCTTGGGTTCCTGTTGGGGATGGCGGTCGGCGTGTTGCATTTGCTCCAAATTGCCCGTGGATCTACGAATTCGTCCAAGGATGACGCTTGAGGTGGATCGCTTTGCATTGAAGGTTGTCGATTGCTTACCGGTGGGTGCGGTTAGGTGAGGGGGCTTCGAGGTGCTCGCGTGCCGCTGGACTCTCCCACATCGCATTTTGCTGGCTTCGGACGATGGCGGCGCCTGTTGTGGTTTTTGTTGTTTGTGGGACTCGCCAGTGCGGCTGGCGTCGTGATTGGGTATTTCGTGTCCGGCCGAGCGGGGGTTTATTGTGCCCTCTTAGCTGCGGCGGTTTGTGTCGCGGCGGGAGGCGCCTCGCTGGTTGTTCGCCTGGTGGTTGTTAGCCCTCAATTAGCTCTGTTGCACGTGTTGGTCGGCTTTTTTTTGAGGATGGGGGCGCCGCTGGCAGTTTGCATGGTGGTGTATTGGCGCGGAGGGCCGCTGGTTGAGGCCGGTTTTGTGTTTTACTTGCTCGGGTTGTACTTGATTGCCCTGGCCGTGGGCACGTCGCTAGGACCTTGGCCTGGCGGTTACTCGCGGCCTAAGAGCGTTCGTTGATCGGTTGCGGGCCTTTCTTCGCACGGGATAGTTTGTCGCGATGGCTGAACATGGAAATCCGTTCGATCCGGGTCACCTGATCGGACACATCAAGGACTCCAAATACTTTGAGGTCCCGCGCGCCTTCGCCGAGGGTGGGAAGGCCTATATTCCTCAGGTTCGCGAGTCGCACGAGCCGGTCGCCACGATCAAGTTAGGCTTTGAGCCGCTCGATCAGCTTTTCGAGCCGCTGGACTTCCACATCACGAAGTTCATGGTTCTGGAGGTGGTGGGCGCGGTAATCGTGTCGGTCATCTTCATTTGGCTGGCTCAGAAAATCGCTTCTGGGGCGCGGCCGCGCGGCCGGCTGTGGAACTTGTTCGAGTCGATGCTTCTGTTTATTCGCGACGAGGTTGCTCGGCCGGCCATTGGTCATCACGACGCCGACAAGTTCTTGCCGTTCCTGTGGACGTTGTTCTTCTTCATTCTGATTTGCAATCTTCTGGGCATGGTGCCGTGGGCCGGGTCTCCCACCGGGGCCTTGGCCACCACCGGCGCGCTGGCGCTGATTACCTTTGGCGCGGTGGTAGGCGGCGGCATGTCCAAGATGGGTGTGGTCGGCTTTTGGAAGGGTCAAGTGCCGCACATGGACTTGCCGGGGCCGCTGGCCGTAATCCTCAAACCGATGATCTTCGTGCTGGAGGTGGTCGGCCTGCTGATTCGGCACTTTGTGCTCGCCGTGCGTTTGTTGGCCAACATGATGGCGGGCCACTTGGTGTTGGCGGTGCTGGTGGCGTTTGTACTGGCCGTGGCGAAGTTTGGCATCGTGGCCCTGTTCGGCGTCGGGGCGGTGAGTATCTTGGGGGCTACGGCCTTGAGCCTTCTGGAATTGTTTGTGGCCTTTTTGCAGGCGTACATCTTTACGTTTTTGTCGGCGTTGTTCATTGGCATGGCGGTGCATCCGCACTAGGCCGGCGTCAGTAAAAGCATTTGCGTTCTTGGTTTGCGAACCTTTTGGAAATTTTCTCAACTTTCACTCCATCACCAGAGGAGACGGAACCCGTGTACAAGTGGCTTCGAGTTGTGTTGACGGTGGTTGCTGTCATGTTGATCGCCTCGCCCGTGTTGGCGCAGGAAGACGGCGGCAATGCCGCGGTCCAGCAGGCTCGCGATAGCGCCCTGATCTACTTCACCAGCGCTTTTGGCGCCGGCCTGGTCATTCTCGGCGCCGCCTGGGGCATCGGCCGCATTGGCTCGGCGGCGGTGGAGAGCATGGCTCGCCAGCCCGAAGTGGCCGGCAACATTCAAACGGCCATGATCATCGCGGCGGCCCTCATCGAAGGCGCCACGTTCTTCGGCTTGATCGTGTGCATGTTGTTCAACAACTAGTGTTCGCCCGTCGTCAAGAATCGGACTGCGACGCGCATCGGCGTTTGTCGCAGGTCCGACGGACGACAGGTTGCTGTAAGTTGCCGAGTGCGGCCTGGCCGCGGCTTTCTACTATCGCTTCGAGGAACGGCGTTATGTTCGTTCGCGTTTTGGGAATGTTGTTTCTCGCCGTGGCCGTGGCGGGCTATGTTTCGCCCGTCCTGGCGCAAGGCGTGGCCGACGTGCAGGATACGCACGACGCGGGATCGCACGAAGCTGGCGACCACGCTGGCGAGGCCGATCATGGCGGTAGCCACGGCAACACGAACCCGCTTTCGATCGATCCCGATCTGGCGATCGTCACGGCAATCATCTTTCTCTTGCTGCTGTTAGTGCTGACCAAGTTCGCCTGGCGGCCGATCATTAGCGGGCTGGACAAGCGAGAACATCACGTGGCCCAGCAGCTTGACGAAGCCGAGCGCCGCAACCGCGAGGCGGAAGAGATGCTCCAGAAATATCAGGCGCAGCTCGCCCAGGCCTCGGGCGACGTGAAGCAGATGCTCGAGGACGCGCGGCGCTCGGCCGAGTCGCACCGCGAGCAGGAGTTGGCCCGCACCCAAGAGGCCGTCAAGCGCGAACGCGAACGGGCGGTGGCCGAGATCGACGCCGCCAAGAACCGCGCGCTGCAAGAGGTGGCGGGCAAGGCCGCCGACTCGGCCATCTCGCTGGCGGGCCGCATTGTGCGCCGCGAATTGAAGAAGGACGATCACGTCGCGTTGGTAACCGAAGCGATCAACCAATTCCCGGCAAACAACCGCAACTAGCATGGCCGAAGCAATTCATCCCACAGTTCTCGACGCAACGCACCAGCAACTTGGCAAGGTTTACGCCGAGGCGCTCCTGGGCGCCGCCGAGAAAGCGGGCAACGTCGAAACAGTGCGCGAGGAACTGAAGTCGCTGATCGACGACGTGCTGCAGCGCCTGCCGAATTTCGACGCGGTGCTGCAATCGCCGCGCGTGGCGCATGAGGAAAAGGTCCGGCTCTTGGACTCTGCCTTCCGGGGCCGCATGTCGCAGGAGTTGCTGAACTTCCTCAAGGTTGTTTCCCGCCACGGCCGGCTGCAATTGCTCCGGTCCATGCAGCGGGCGTTTGAAAAGCTTTACAATGAACGGGCAGGGCGCGTCGAAGTGCAAGTGCGCACGGCGGAGCCTCTGACCGTGGACTTGCACGCCAAGATCGCCGATCGCTTGCGTCAGTCGCTCGGTCGTGATCCGGTTTTGCATGTCGAAGTGGACCCAGAATTGATTGGCGGCGTGGTGATTCGCATTGGCGACACGGTGTACGACGGCAGCGTCGCCCGGCAACTGGTGCGACTCCGCGAGGAGACGGCCGCACGCATCGCCCGAGAAATCCGCCAGGCGGGCGACCGTTTCGCCTTGGCCGACTAGCGTGGGTTGCTCGCGGTATCAAATGACCCGACCTTGGCCGACGCACCCCGTCGGCGGGCATGGCCCATCCTTCCCATAAACGCAATAAGACATGGTTAAATTCAACGCCGACGAAATCGCCTCGGTCATTCAGCACGAGATCGAGCAGTACGAGTCGCAGATCGACGTTCGCGAGGTAGGCACGGTGCTGGAAGTGGGCGACGGCATCGCTCGCGTTCATGGCCTGTCGAACGTCATGGCCAACGAGATGGTTCAGTTCCCCAACGGGGCCATCGGCCTGGCGTTTAACCTGGAAGAGAACAGCGTGGGCGTGATTATTCTCGGCGACTTCCTGGAGATCAAGGAAGGCGACGAGGTCCGCTCGCTGGGCACGCTGCTCTCGGTCCCCGTGGGCGAAGCGCTCCTGGGCCGCGTAGTGGACGCCCTGGGGCGTCCGCTGGACGGCCTGGGCGACATCGGCGCCACCGAGACGCGGCCGGTGGAAGTGATCGCTCCGGGCGTGGCGGCCCGCAAACCGGTGCATCAGCCGCTGCAGACCGGCATCAAGGCAGTCGATGCAATGACGCCCATCGGACGCGGTCAGCGAGAGTTAATCATCGGCGACCGTAAGACCGGCAAGACCGCCGTGGCGATCGACGCCATCTTGAATCAACGCGACTCGGGCGTCAAATGCTTCTACGTGGCCGTGGGGCAAAAGGATTCAACGATCGCCCAGGTGGTAGAGCGGCTGCGCGAACACGGCGCCATGGAATACACCACGGTGATCGTGGCCGGGTCCAGCAGTCCGGCGCCAATGCAATACATTGCCCCTTACGCGGGCACGGCGATGGCGGAATACTTTATGTGGAAGGGGCAGCACGCCCTGGTGGTGTACGACGACCTTTCGAAGCAGGCCACTGCGTACCGGCAACTCTCGCTGTTGATGCGGCGTCCGCCGGGTCGCGAGGCATTCCCCGGCGACGTGTTCTACGCTCACAGCCGGCTCTTGGAGCGTTCGGCCAAGTTGTCGGACGAGAACGGCGGCGGCTCGGTCACGTCGCTCCCGTTGATCGAGACGCTCGAAGGCGAAGTTTCGGCCTACATTCCGACCAACGTGATTTCGATTACCGACGGCCAGATTTATCTCCAGCCCGACTTATTCTTCGCGGGCGTGCGTCCTGCGATGAACGTGGGCATCTCGGTTTCGCGCGTGGGCGGCGCCGCCCAGGTGAAGGCCATGAAGAACGTGGCCGGCGGCTTGCGTTTGGACCTGGCGTCCTTCCGCGAGTTGGAAGCGTTCGCGCAGCTTGGCACCGAGCTTGACCCGGCGACCCAGGCCCGGCTCGACCGCGGCTACCGGATGGTGGAATTGCTCAAGCAGCCGCAGTATCAGCCGATGCACGTGGTCGATCAGATTCTGGTCATTTTCGCCGGCACCAACGGCTACTTGGACAAGGTTCCGGTCAGCGAAGTGCAGCGCTGGGAGCGGGACTTCTTGAGCTTCGTTCACACCAGCCGCAAAGAGATGTGGGACCTGCTCGACGAGAAGAAAGACCAGGGCGACACGCTGAAATCCAAAGACAACGAGGTGCTGCCCAAAGTGCGGGCCGTGCTGGACGAGTTCTCCCGCCAGTACTCGCCCAAGAAGGCTGGGGAGTTAGTCGGAGCGTAGAACGGAGTTTATTCCGTTCGAATTGGCATAAGGCGTAGAGGACAGAAAGGCAAGAGTTGGCGATTGTTGACGAATAGCATGGGAGCCGCACCTGCGGATTCGCTTTACAACTTTCAGCCCCTCGCCAAACCGTGGACCCGTACCCGCCGAAAGAACCGTTCGCTTCGCACGAATCCAAGCCGGTTTACGAGAAATCGCCCGGGGGCGAGTATTACGGCCCCGCGCCGGACGACAACGCCCGGCAATGGGGGATGTTGTCGCATTTGTTGGGCCTGGTGATCGGGCTGCTCACCGGGTTCGGGTTCGTCGGCCCCTTGATCGTGTTGCTCACCAAGAAGGACGAGCATCCGTTTATCGAGGATCAGGCGAACGAATCACTGAACTTTCAGATTACGCTGTTGATCTACTACCTCATTGCCGGCGCGCTCGCGATTGTGACGTGCGGCGTGGGGGTGCTGCTGATGCTCATTCCCTGGCTCATGCAATTGATCCTGGGGATTATCGCCACGGTAAACTCGAACAAGGGGATTGCTTATCGTTATCCCGCGACGATTCGGTTGATCAAGTAGCGTGGGCGCACCCACGATCAACCGATCCCGCGGCGACGCCACGGTGAGTCCAACCCACCCTACCCGCAATGGCTAAAGCTCGCGCTCTTGATAAACGCCGCAAGTCGATCCGCAATATCCGCAAGATTACGCGGACCATGGAGCTGATTGCGACCGCTCGTTTTAAGCGAGCGATGGATCGCGCCACGGCGGCCACCGCCTACACCCGCCGCATCACGCAACTGGTGGCCGATCTGGCGCAAAGCGGCGCCGAGGTCGAACATCCGCTCTTGAAGCCGCACGAAGAGCAACGGCGCGCCATTCTGTTGGTGCTGACCGCCAACCGCGGCTTGTGCGGCGGTTACAACAGCAACGTGCTGCGCACGGCGCTGGGACGGCTCCGCGAATATGAAACGCTGATCGCCAATGAAGACTTGGAATCGTTTCGCCTGGAAGTCTCGGGGAAACGCGGCGTGTCGGGCCTGCGGTTCCGGCGGATCAAGCCGGATGAGACATTCACCCAATTCGAAGATAAACCGTCGTTTGAAGAAATCGACGTTATCGCCAGCCGCTACCTCCGAGCCTACGAGGCTGGCGAACTCGATCGCTTGGACGTGGCCTATACCAAGTTCCTGAGCGCGTCGCGGCAAATTGCGGTAGTCGAGACGCTGCTACCGCTTGGCTCGCTCGGCGGGGAAGAATCCGACGCCCAAAAGCCCAAGAAGGAAAGCGCCGCCGGCGCGAAGAAAGCGCCAGGCCAGGGAGAAACGATGTACGAGTTTCTTCCCTCGGCCGAGAGCATCCTCCGCGAGATCGTGCCGGTCAGCTTCAAAATCAAGTTGTTCAAGTGCTTTCTGGACGCGGCAGTGAGCGAGCAAATTGCCCGCATGGTGGCCATGAAGTCGGCCACCGAGAACGCGGGCGACTTGATCAAGAGACTCTCGATGACGTACAACCGCGCCCGGCAGACCCAGATCACCAGCGAATTGATGGACATTATCGGCGGCGCGGAAGCCCTCTCGTAAGGACGAAATACAAAGGACCAATTACGAAAAGTAACCAGTCTTTCCGTCTTTGGCTTTTGTTCTTCCTCCTTATTCCTTCGTACTTAGTCCTTCGTCCTTCGTACTTATCTTATGGCGACTACTACCGAAAACATCGGACGCATTACGCAAGTCATCGGTTCGACCTTCGATGCCGAGTTTGAAGAAAACCAGTACCCGCCGATCTACAACGCGGTCAAGGTTCGCAGCCAGCATAAAGGCGTGGAGATCAACCTGACCGGCGAAGTCCAACAACACTTGGGCGGCGGCCGCGTTCGGTGCGTGGCGCTGGGCAGCACTGACGGCTTGATGCGCGGCCAGGAGTGCGTCGATACCGGCGCCCCGGTGTCGGTTCCTGTGGGGAAGGCAACGCTCGGGCGCGTGTTCAACGTGCTGGGCGAAGCGGTCGATGGCCGCGGCCCCGTGGCCGCCGACGAGTACTGGCCCATCCATCGTCCCGCGCCCCCGGTGAAGGACCTGCAAACCAACACCGAGGTGTTCGAGACGGGCATCAAGGTGATCGACCTGTTGACGCCGTTCGTGCGCGGCGGCAAGGCGGGGCTGTTCGGCGGCGCCGGTCTGGGCAAGACGGTGATTCTGACCGAGTTGATCGCCCGCATCGCCAAGGAGCACGGCGGTTACTCGGTATTCGCGGGCGTGGGCGAGCGCACCCGCGAGGGGACCGACTTGTGGCTGGAAATGCAAGAGACCGAGATGGGCGGCGGCCGCAAGGTGATTGAGCAAACTTGCATGGTATTCGGCCAGATGAACGAGCCGCCCGGCGCCCGGTTGCGGGTGGCGTTGGCGGGTTTGACCATGGCCGAATATTTCCGTGACCGCACGGGGGCCGATACGCTGTTGTTTGTGGATAACATTTTCCGCTTCTCGCAAGCGGGTAGCGAGGTGTCGGCCCTTTTGGGACGCATGCCTTCGGCCGTGGGTTATCAGCCCACACTGGCCACCGAAATGGGCGCCTTGCAAGAGCGGATCACTTCGACCAACAAAGGCGCTATTACATCGGTGCAGGCGGTGTACGTGCCGGCCGACGATCCGACCGACCCGGCGCCGGCGACCGCCTTCGGTCAGCTTGACGCCTTTATTTACTTGGAGCGGTCGATTTCCGAGAAGGGCATTTATCCCGCGGTCGATCCGCTGGCTTCGACCAGCCGCATTCTCGACCCGCAGTACGTGGGCGAACACCACTACACGGTGGCGCGCCGCGTGCAACGCACGCTCCAGCGGTATCGCGAGTTGCAAGACATCATCGCCATTCTGGGCGTCGATGAATTGAGCGAAGAGGACAAGCTGGTGGTGCATCGCGCCCGACGGTTGGAGCGGTTCATGTCGCAGCCGTTCCTTGTGGCCGAGGTGTTCACCGGCAAGCCCGGCGAAATCACCCCGCTGGCCGATACGATTCGCAGCTTCGAAGAGATTTGCGACGGCAAGTGGGACCACCTGCCCGAGCCCGCGTTCATGTACGTCGGCGCCGTCGAACAGGCCGAAGCCCAAGCCAAACGCATGGCCGGGCAAGCGTAGAAGAACCGTAGGAGTCAGGAGTCAGGAATCACAAGGGATGACTCCTTACAGGTTGTGAAGTGTTGGCTGTGCCGCCAGTCCAGCTAGAACCAGAACTCCTGACTCCTGATCCCTTACTCCTGATCCCTGACTCCTGGTTCCATGAGCCAACTGCACTGCATTGTCGTAACGCCGGAGATGACGTCGCTTGAGGAAGTGACTGACTTTGTGGCGCTGCCGCTCGCCGACGGCGAATATGGCGTGGCGCCAGGTCACAGTCCCGTCATCGCCCGGCTGGGCTACGGAGAGCTTCGGCTCAAGACCGATGGCCACGTGACGGCGCGCTATTACCTGGACGGCGGCTTCGTGCAGGTGGCCGACAACGTGGTGTCGATCCTGACCGAGCGCGCCATTCCCGCCGGCGAGATCAGCCTGGAAGCCGCGCATAAGGATTTGGATGTCGCGCTGCGCCGTCCGGCCGACACCCCCGAGCGGCAAGAACTACGCGACCGCGAGATCGCCCGCGCCCGCGCTCAAATCCACGTGGCCGAGAAGGGCAGGGGAGGGGTCGTTGCCGCCACGCATTGATTACCGTGGGACAGGCATCCTGCCTGCCATTCTCGATTTCTGGCAGGCAGGATGCCTGCCCCACGATGACGGTTACTTGGCCTCGCCGTTAGCCAATAACTTCTGAAGCTGGGCGGGGTCGATGGGCTTGACCAGGTGATAATCGAAGCCGGCCTCGTATGAACGGCGACGATCTTCGTGTTGCCCCCAGCCGGTCAGGGCCACCAGCATCGTATTGCGCCCCCACGGCTGCTGGCGGAGCCGGCGCGCCACGCCGTAGCCGTCTAGGTCGGGCATCCCCAGGTCCAGAATGGTTACGTCGGGGCGAAACTCTTGGGCGGCGCTAAAGCCTTGCTCGCCACCGTACGCCGTGCAAACCTCGTGGCCCAACATGGCCACCACGCGGCTGAGCATGTCGGCCGCCGCGCGGTTGTCGTCCACCACCAGGACCCGGCGCACGGTGGCGGGCGCGGGCAGCGGATCAGAATGGGACGGCTGCGCGTCGGCGTCGGCATCCAGCAAGAGGGGTAAGTGCACCACGAATTCGCTTCCCTGGTGCGGGCCTTCGCTGTGGACCTCAACCCGGCCGCCGTGCATCTCGGTTAGCGACTTAACCAGCGTCAGGCCAATACCCAATCCCCGGTAGGCTTTCTCTTGCGAGCGATCGACTTGGGTGAACATTTCAAAGATGCGGTCCAGCATTTCGCGCGGAATGCCTAGCCCGGTGTCTTTCAGGGCAATCGCCGCCTCTTCGCCTTGCTGAACGGCGGTCAACCAGATGCGCCCGCAGTCGGGCGTATACTTGGCGGCGTTGTTGAGCAAGTTCGAGATGACTTGCGTCAAGCGGTGCGGGTCGGCGCTCAAAAAGAGCGGCTGCGGCGGCAACGAAACCGTGAGCGTATGGCCGGCCTCGTTGATCAAGGGGCGGCTCGCCTCGACCGCGCTTTGCACCACATCGGCTAGCTCCACGCGGCGCTTGCGCAGCTCCATTTTCCCGCGGGTGATGCGCGAGACTTCCAGCAAGTCGTCCACCAAGCGCACCAGTTGATCGACTTGGCGCACCATCGTGTCCCGCACTTCGGCAATGGTCGCCGGATTGTCCGCGGCGAGCTTCATCACCTCCAGCCCCGTGCGGATCGGGGCCAGCGGGTTGCGCAGCTCGTGCGCTAGCACGGCCAGGAATTCGTCCTTGCGGCGGTCGGCCTGGCGGAGCTCCTCGACCAGACTCTGGATGCGCGCCTGGGACTCCTTCTCTTGCGTGATGTCGCGCACCGTGCCAATAAAGCGCACCGGCCGCCGCGCGGCGCCTTCTCCGGCAAAGAATGCTTTTCCCTGGGCGGTGAGCCACCGCCGCGTGGCGTCGGGCCATAACGAACGGTACTGGATTTCGAACTCTCCGCCCCCGGCGGGGTCGAGCGCCGCCGTCACGCGCCGGTCGCTGGCGTCGCGGTCTTCGGGATGCACGCGCTCCAGAAAGACCTCGTAGTTGACTGCGGCGTCGGGCGGAAGGCCGTGCATGGCCTTGCAGCGATCGGACCACCGCAGCGCCCGGCTCACGGGATCGAAGTCCCAGGCGCCAATGTCGGCCGATTCGACCGCCATCCGCAGCCGCTCTTCGCTTTCGCGCAGGGCCTCGTTGGCGCGCTGCAACTCCAGGGTGCGTTCATCAACGCGCCGCTCCAGTTCGACGCGGCTCCGCCAGCGGTCGCGGGCGTAACGGATCGAACGCTCCAGCAATGTGGCGTCCAGCCGCGCCTTTTCCAGATAGTCGGAAACCCCCGCTTCGGCCGCTTCCAGGTCAATTTCGCGCTCGCCCTGTCCGGTCAGAAGGATCGACGGTCGGGCGACCCCCAGGGTCGACGCTTCGCGCAGCAAGTCCAGTCCCGTGCGCTGACCCAAGCGGTAGTCGAGCAGGTAGACGTCGTGCTCGCCGCCGCGCATGGCGTCGAGCGCCGCCTGGTAGTGGGCGACCCAGTGTAAGGCATACCCGCCGTGCATCTCGGCGAAGAGATCGCGTGCGAGGAGGTAATCGTCCTCGTCATCTTCGACCAACAGTACGCGAAGGGGAGAATCGATGGCCATAACTTCCCGAATCTGCGGCGCGGCGGACGATGCGCCCGGTCGTCGGTCCAGAGAGGCCCCGCGGGCGAATATGCTGGACGCCCGCGCGGCTACTCTCCACTGTTTTCATTGGGCAATTCGACGATTTCCAGCCAGTATTTGCCAAGCGTTTTGACCACTTCGGCCAGGCCGGCAAAGGTAATGGGCTTGGTGATGTACGACGCGGCCGACAGGTTATAAATGCGTTCGATGTCTTCCTCGGCCTTCGAGGTGGTCATCACGACCACCCGAATGTTCCGCAGGCGGGGGTCGGCCTTGATCTCGCGCAGGGCTTCGCGGCCGTCCTTCTTGGGCATGTTCAGGTCGAGCAGGATCAGCCCCGGTCGGGGCGACGTGGCCGGATCGCTGTACTTGCCGCGGCGCTGCAGGTAATCCATCAGTTCGACGCCGTCCTCGACAAACCGCAAGTCGTTGACCAGCCGGCTTTCCTCAAAGGCCTCTTTGGTCATCTGGCGGTCATCGGCGTCGTCGTCGGCCATCAAGATCGTAATCGGCCTGGCGCCTTTAGAACTCGTCATGAATGAGATCGGGGGTGGGTTGTCGTAGCGGAAGGGTGACTAGAAACGTGGCTCCCTGACCGGGGGCACTGCGGGCAGTAATGTTCCCTCCGTGACGCTCCGCAATTTTCCGGCAAATGGCCAGGCCCACGCCTGTACCTTCATATTCTAACCGTCCGTGCAAGCGCTGGAATACCTGGAAGATCCGATCAAGGTAAATTTCCTCAAAGCCGATGCCGTTATCGCTAACGGAAAGCTCCACGGTCGTTGATGCTTGGCGTGCATCCGCGTCCGCGGCGCCGCCCGGCGGCTTACCCTCGCTTTCCGAGGCGTTCACTAACCTGGCCTGCACGTACACGGCGGGCGGCGTATCGGGCTTGTGGAACTTCAACCCGTTGCCGATCAGGTTCTGCAGCAGTTGGCGCATTTGCGTTCGGTCGGCGTCGAGGGTGGGCAAGGGGCCTAGCTCGATCGCGCCGCCGGTTTCTTGAAGCCTCCCCTCCAGGTCCGACGCGACTTCCGCGGCCACTTCGTTGAGGTCCACAGGCTCAAAGGGCTGCGCCTTGGTCGTGACGCGCGAGAAAGAGAGCAAATCATCGATCAACTTCCGCATGCGCGCCGCGGCGACCTGCATCCGCTGAATGTAATCGCGGCCGGTCTCGTCCAAGGCGTCGAGATACTTGGCTTGCAGCCGATCGCCAAAAGCCTGAATCTTTCGGAGCGGCTCTTGTAAATCGTGCGACGCGACCGAGGCGAACTGTTCCAGTTCGCGGTTGCTCCGCTGGAGCGCCTGGTTGCTTTCGTCCAGTTGTACATTGACTCGCCGCAGTTCTTCTTCCGCCCGTTGTTGCCGGATACCCAAGGCGATCTCGTTGGCGATGGACGCCAACGCCTCCAGCGTCCCTGGGGTAAGCGGATGGCGGGAGAACATGCCTAGGACTCCCATCACGCGGCCCTCGACCGAAAGCGGGTAGCCGGCGAACGACACCAGTCCTTCACGTTTGGCCCATTCCTGTTCCGGCACGCGAGGATCGCCCAGCACCGAGTTGGTCAAATGCGGTTTGCCTTCCTGGGCGATCATGCCGATCTTGAACCTGCCGAGGGGAATCCGGGCGTGGCCGCCGTCCAGGTGCGTGTACATTCCCGCGCTCGCCTTTAGCTCCAGGACGTTGCCCGGCTCGTTGAGCATCCAGATTCGCGCAAAGGCCGCGTCCAGGTTGTTGACGATTGACTCGGCGCAGATCTGAAGCCGGTACCCGAGGTCTTCGCTTTGCGTGAGCGACGCGCCCACTTCGGCCGCCAGCCGCAGGAGCCGCAACTGTTCTTCATTCTCGGCCTGTGCTTGCTTGCGTTCGGTAATGTCGCGGACAAACCCGGTGAACACCGGCGGGTCTTCTTTGGAAAGGCGGGTAATAGCCAGTTCGATCGGGAACTCGGCGCCGTTGGCGTGAAAGCCCGTCATTTCCAAATGTCGGTTCAGGACCGGGCCTTCGCCGGTCCGCAGATAATGGGCAATGCCCTCGCGGTGGCGCTGCCGCAGGGCAGGGGGGACAAGCAGTTCGGCCATTTCGCGGCCGAGGACGTCTTCGCGCCGGTAGCCAAAGATCCGTTCGGCGGCGCGGTTGAATTCGATAATGTTTCCCCCGTGGTCAATGGTAATCACACCGTCAAGGGCGGTACTCAGCGTCGCCGCTTTACGGGCCGCGCTCACTTGCAATGCGCGTTCGGCTTGTCGCCGCTGACTGACATCGCGAAACACCAGCACCGCGCCGATCAATTTTCCGGTTTTATCGACGATGGGCGCCGCATTAGGATCAATGGGGCGAACCGATCCATCTTTGGCCACGAGCAGCGTCGGGCTGGCCAGCCCCGCCACGCCGCCCGTCTTCAACACCTGCTCGATCGGATCTTCGACCGGCTCGCGGGTCTGCTCGTCCACAATCTGGAAAACTTCGGCGAGGGGTCGCCCGGCGGCGTCGGCGTGCATCCAGCCCGTCAGCGACTCCGCCACGGGGTTGAGATACTCCACTTGGCCGAGCGTGTCGGTGGTAATCACCGCGTCGGCGATGCTGGATAACGTAATGCGCAGCGTTTGCTCGGCGCTAACGATGCCGCGCCCCGCCGTCACGCTGGCGACGACCGCGACGGCCAGCCCCACCGCGAGCAACGCCATGGCGACCGCGAGCAGCGCGCCGACGGACGTGCGGGCCTCTTGGCGCTTCCGCGCCACGTCTTGCGCCGTCAGCGCGTGCATCTCCCGATCCAGCAAACGGCTTAGCCGACCGCGAAGGGCGAGGAAGGCGCGTAGGTCTTCCGGCGGCGCCTCTTCCTCCGCGTCGTGAAGGAGGCGGAGGCTGAGCGTTTGATAATCCGCGAAATCGCGGGCAAGTTGCGCCGATAACTCCTGGTCTTGCTCGCTCCTGGCCAGGCGGCGATACGCCTCCAGACGCTGTTCGAACTCGGCGAAGCTTTCCGCCGCCGCCGTGCGCTGCGCCCGGTCGCCGGTTTGCAGATAGTCGGCGACGCTGGCGGCGACGGCGTTGACTTGGGCGCCCATGCGCTGCACCGCGTCGGCCCGCGGCGCGACGACGGTGGTCAGGTGGGTCACTTGCGCATCCAAGGCGCGTAGCCAATAGACTAGCGGCGCCACGATCAGCACCAACAAAGACACCAGCGTGCCGAACCCCAGCCAAAGTTTCGCGGTCGTGGTCATCAATTCAGCCGGTCCCCAGACGGTAGTTTGCCGCGGCAAAACCGCCTATTGTAAAGGACCGCGCTCTCGGGTTTAACCGCAGAGGGCAGAAGACGTGGAGCAGGATGCCTGCCCTACGAGACAAAAGCGTCGCTAAACTTTTCGCTTCTCTAGCGAAAGAGCGCTGAACGTTGAGGTCGAAGGCCAATCTCTTCGACCGGCTTGATGCCTTTGACGCGGGCCTTGGGCTGGAGCCCCTCCAGGGCGATTGGCTCGCGGAGTTGATCGACGCCCAGGTTGCCCGCTTCGTCGCGCACTTCCAGCCGCAGATAAATGCTCTTGGGCGTGCGCGGATCGACGGCCCAATTGTAGTTGCCGGTGTTGGGTAAGCCCGTGGCGACGATCGTCCAAGGGCCGTGGGCCGTCTCGCTAAACAGCAGCGTCACGGGGCGTGCGGCAAGCAGCACGTCGTCGGCCTCCCAGCGAATATCGAGTTGCCCCGCTTGTTTGCCCGCGCCGTACTTGGCCGCGGTCAGACGGGCCGCGGGCGTGGTGGTGTCGATGCCGATCCACACGTCGGCCATTTCGCCCGCGGTGGGGATTGGGCCAGACAACCCGTTGCGGCCAGTGACCACGACGCGAAAACCGTACACGCCTTCCTGGTCGAGCGAGACCTCCATCGGACTTTGCCGGTCGGGATCGGTGGCCCACGCCTGCCAAGTCTGACCGCCGTCGCGGGTAATCCACAATTCCACCCGCGCCACGCCTTGAGGACCGACCGACGACACATCGTAATCGAGTTCAAACTTCTTGGCGTTGGTCATGCGCGGCCGCTCGCCGCCAGGTAGCGACCGGGGACCGATGGGCGGGGCAGGGGAGGGGGCCACGCGGCGCACGCCGCCATCGGCTACGGGACTCACGCGATAGGGCGCATCGGTGGTGGGATAAGCGAACCGCCCGGGGGCATCATCCGCCAACTGGTTGTTGTCGCTCAAGGGCGGCGGCGAGTTTTGGCTGGCCACCAACGAGTCGGGACGCCGGTAGGGGTAATCTTTGGCGATCGACGGCGCACCAGGCGCCGCGGTTTGATCGTCGGGCCACGGAATCGGATCGACCGCCGCGGTTTGCGGGGCAGGGGAGGGGGGCGCCTGAACCACGGCTGGCGCCGCGACTGTGGCCGGCGGCGTCGCCGCCGCGCCGAATTGAGGGCTGGGCGGAATGGTCGCAAGCGTCGTAGGTGGCGGTGCATGGGGTTGCACCGGCGCCAGGCTCTGCGGGGCAGGGGAGGGGGGCGTCTCGTGGAATGCCGCCGTGCGCGTCACCACGGTCGAGTTCCCCGCCCAATCGTAGACCGTGGCCCGCAGCGTCACTACGTGCTCGGCCGTTTGGGGATACCATGTTGTCTGGCCCGTAACCGTAGTTTCCGTCGAATTGACCGGCGGCCGCTCAAAGGTCAACGCTTGCCACGCTTGGTTGGGCGCGGGTTGATACTCCAGCGCCAACGATTCGGGTTTAAGGAATTCGTCAAATACCCGCCATTGTCCTTGTACTTCGCCCGCGGCGGTGGCAGTAACGGTAAACTCCAGCCGAGGAGGAATGGTATCGACAATCACCCGGCGTTCAGGAAGCTGCGCAGGCTGGTAAAGCGGGCGATTCAGCGCATCGAGTATTCGTGAAGCAAAGTAGTACTCGCCGTCGCGGTCGGTTTGCACGACAAACGGCGCAGAAGGCCCGGAAGGTCCGGTCGTGGCGGATTGCCGCGGGTCGGGAGCGGCGCGCAGGTTCCGCGTATCGTATTTAGTCCAGTTGGCGCCGCGATCCGCGGAAAACCATAGTTCCACCACGGCGGCTTCGCCGCCCAAAGTCTCGGCGGGTGGAACGCTCATCGGGAATGAGAACGCCCGTTGGCGGGTAATATAGACGGGCGCGGCGGCATTCTGCGCTGGTTGCGCAGCGGGCCCCTGCCCCCGCGCCGTAAGCGGCGCGGCGGCGAGCACCAATAGCACGCCGAGGTTCGCCCATCGCATGGAGCCGACCCCACATTAGGAGAATGCGCCTGCGCAGAATGAGATACCTTCTGGGTTTCGGCCGGCAGGGCAGGGGACTTGAAGAAAACCCCGACGACGCCAACAGAGAGGGAAAGGGGAGAAGAGGGGCAAGAAGGAGGAGTGTTGGAGTAATGGAGTAAGGAAAAGACGCGAACCTCTCTATCACTCCCGCTCCCTCGCTCACCCCGCGGCGCTGCGCCTCACCGCCGGTCCAGCAAATTCATGGGCAGCGGCTCGCCGCCGTTGATCGTGCTCATCGAGTTGAGATAGTCGGGCGAAAAATCGTCGGGAAGCCAGTGGACTTGGCCGTCGGCCGTGAGCACGTGCGCGCCGCCGCGCCGGTGATGGCTGCCGGGGTCGGTTTCCTCGCGGCTGTTGATCTCGAACGCCATTTTCGAGGCTTCCAAGTCGTGCGGCTTGAGCCAGGAAATTCCACTTTGCGCCGTCTCGACCACGGCGATGGTTTCTTCCGGCAAATCGCCAATTTGCCCATCGGAAACGCTTCGCCCCGGCGGGAATAGCGTGCCAGGACCGACGATCGCTAGATAGGTCGTTTCCTGGTTGGCGCGGCCTTCGGGATGTTCGGGGCAGGCATACACGCTGGGCATAAAGTCGGCCAAGCGGATGTTTTGCGGGCTATCCCACGGCTCGCTGAAGTCGTATTGCTGGTAAACCGAGGCCGCTTCGTCGCCCAGGTACGGCAAGATCAGGACGCGCCAACTGTGTCGCGGCTTGCCGTCTTCGCCCGCCAGGTATGCCGGCGGATAGGTTCCATGCGCCGCGTGATACGCCCGCAAAGCGACGCCGATTCGCTCCAAGTTATTGCTGCATTCGCTTTCCCACGCAACGCTGCGGGCCGATTGAATGGCCGGCCGCAGCAGCATAGCCACCAGCGCCACCAAGAGCACCGTCGCCAGGGCGCCGCCCGCAAGAACCACGACCAATATCCACACGCCGCGTTTGGTTCGCGCCGCAGGCGTCGCCACGGTGGTTCGCGACACTGCGGCGCCGGACGCCATTGTGCCGGGAATATAAGGAATGGTGATCGGCTTGCCACACGCGGCGCACGGCCCGGAATGCCCGGCGTACACGTCGTCCACTTCGGTAAATACGCCGCAATGCGGACAGTGGAAGGGAAGGGGCATGCGATTGCGGATTTCCGAGTAACTAACACCCGAGACAATAGCCGGCGCCTAACACGCGCCGGAAAGCAACGCCACAAACGATTTCGGCTTGCGGACTGTGGATTGAAGTGAAAGGCCGTTTGCTAAGAAGTCGCGGAGCGGCTTTCTTGAACAATTTGGATGTACTGCCGTGCTAAAGATTCGATGCGTTTCAGATCGCCCGCGGCGACCGCCTTGGGTTCCACCAGCGAACCGCCCACGCCGAGTGCGCAGGCGCCGGCCCGTAGGAAAGCAGCGGCGGTTTCCAAATTGACGCCGCCGGTGGGCATCATCCGAACGTGCGGCAGCGGGCCGCGCAGGGCCTTAATGTACGCCGGACCGGTAACGTCGGAGGGGAAGATCTTGACGATGTCGGCGCCGGCCTCCCAGGCGGTAAGAACCTCGGTGGGCGTGAAGGCGCCGGGCAGCACGGCTTTGTCGTACCGGCGGCAAAGGCGAATTACGTCCAGATTCACCGTGGGCGAGACGATAAACTCGGCCCCCGCCAGAAGCGCCGCCCGCGCCGTCTCGGCGTCGAGGACCGTGCCGGCGCCAAGCAGGATCTTATCGCCCAGGCGCTGGGCGACTTGCTCCAGCACCTGGAGCGCGCGCGGCACGGTAAAGGTGACTTCCATCACCTCGACGCCGCCCGCCAGGAGCGCTTCCGCCACATCGGCCAGCAGCTCGCCGCGTGGAGCACGAATCACGGCCACCACTCCCGACTCCACGATCCGCGTGACCGCGTCTTTCTTGCTTGTCATGGCATTTCTAGATTTGATTTTTTCGCACGAACTGCGCTCCACGGCGCCGCGTATCACAGCAGGGCAGGGGGCGCCGCAGAACACCAGGAATCGCCTGCATTGTCGCCGCGAGCGTAAATCCTTGTCAATCATCCGAAAAACTAGACTTGGGCAGGGGGTTCGGCATAAGATGATAGGGTTGGTTAGAGGAATTAGCGCGCGGTCGTTCCTGGTCAGTCGGCGAATGGATCAGTCGTGGATTTTTTTACAAACCCTGTCCTGCAATGTGCGCTGTTGGTGGCTGTGCTGGCGGTCATGCTGGCCGTGAGTTACTGGGGTTTGCGAAGGTTTCGCGACTATATCGGCCAGGACCAAACACCGGCCTCGGACCTGCTCACAAATTACCGAGAATTGCACGAGCAAGGTATCATTAGCGACGCCGAATACCGAACAATAAAGAGCCGTTTGAACGCCGGGATGCGACACAAGTCAGACGGGTCGGGCCAGGCCGGTTGAGCTAACCAGACCGGTTGCCCCTAAGGGGCCGGGCGCCGATTCTCGATCAAAGGCAAGGACGCCCAGGCGGCGATACGTAGTAGCAAAGGATTGTTTCGAACTTCGCTCGAACGTAGCGGAAAGGGAAGCCCTCCACGGACCTCGCGGCGGCGGCGCCGAAAGGCCGGTCGAGCATACACCTGGGATTCGTCTCGCCGGATCCGTCGCTCCACGAAGCCTGAGCGCCGGCCCCGGTTGCCTGTCAGAGGAGGAATAATGTCCGCAAACAAGGACTCGGGAGGCGGGAGCCGGCGCGCAGGCTCAACCAAGAAGAACGCGTTCTGCTCGTTCTGCCGGAAGAGCTATCGCGACGTGGGGCCGCTCGTCGAAGGCCCGGGCGACGTGTACATCTGCGGCGAGTGTATCGACCTCTGCCAGTCGATCCTGGAACAAGAGCAGCGCCGCCGCACCGGCGGCCGGCAACTCTTCTCCAAAATCCCCTCGCCGCGCGAACTGGTGGGCAACCTCGACCAGTACGTGATCGGTCAGGAGGCCGCCAAGAAGGTGCTCGCCGTCGCGGTCCACAACCACTACAAGCGGCTCTCGCTGGGGTGGGAAGGCTCCGAGGTCGAGATCGAGAAATCGAACATCCTGATGGTCGGCCCCACCGGCTCGGGCAAGACCCTCTTGGCCCGCACCTTGGCTCGGGCGCTGGACGTGCCCTTCGCCATTGGCGACGCCACCACGCTGACCGAGGCCGGTTACGTGGGTGAGGACGTGGAGAACCTGCTTTTGAAGCTGCTCCACGCGGCCGACTTCGACATCGAGGCCGCCCAACGCGGCATCGTGTACATCGACGAAATTGACAAGATCGGTAAGACTTCGCAAAACGTCTCGATCACCCGCGACGTGTCGGGCGAAGGGGTGCAGCAAGCTTTGCTCAAGATGCTCGAAGGCACCGTCGCCAACGTGCCGCCGCAGGGCGGCCGGAAACATCCCGAGCAGCAGTACATCCAGGTTGACACGACGAACATCTTGTTTATCTGCGGCGGGACGTTCGTGGGGATCGAGGACATCATTCGCCGGCGCACCGGGCGGCGGACGATGGGCTTTGGCGGCACGGCTGGCAACAAAGACGCGCGCGAATTGGCGGATCTGCTGCCGCAAATGACAACGGACGACATCCTTGAATTTGGCCTGATCCCCGAGTTGGTGGGCCGACTCCCGGTGTTAAGCACCCTGGCGCCGCTCGACGAAAAAGCCCTGGTCCAAGTGCTGACCGAGCCGAAAAACTCGCTCGTCAAGCAGTACCAGAGCCTGTTCGAGATGGAAAACTGCGAGCTGCACTTCACTGAAGACTCGCTCCGCGCGGTGGCCCAACAGGCGACCAAGCGGGGGACCGGCGCCCGCGGCCTCCGGGCCATTTTGGAAAAGGTCATGCTCGACATCATGTACGAACTTCCCGACCAACCCGGCGGCAAGTATGTCGTGACCCGAGACGTCGTGGAAGGCCGCGAGAAACTGTTTAAGATGCCCGAGACGAAAAGCGCCTAACCCTCGCGGCCAGTAACCCTAACCACCCCCGGCCGACTGCCGCACACCCGCGGCAGCCGGCCTTTTTCATGCGCGGGCAAAAAAATGCGAAAATCGATCGCATTTGCCCATAAGTGTGATTGTTTCAATGTAGGTCACTCGCTCCGCGGTCGTGAATCTTTCCGTAGCGGCGCTTGCGCGGCCGCTCCGACGATGTGACAAAACTTTCACAACCGCAGAGCAAGCGACCCACACGGAAGAACCCGCCCCGCCAGCTTGGAACGCACACCCATCGGTTATCAGCAACAGGGCAGGGCGGCGGCTCATGGCGCCGCCAGCGTTCGGGAATAACGCAATCCCCTGAGCACATCCGTGGCGGCCCAAAGCATTCCTGCTTCGTCGGGCGTCGCCTCCTTCCCAATGCGTTGCCGCAATTCGCCAGGCCGCGCCGCTGGTAGAAAGGAACGCGAAGAGCGTGCCGCGCGGCGCCTTGTCGAAGCGTGTACCTAAGGAACATCATGGACGAATGCGAATCGCACACATTATTACCCGGATGATCGTCGGAGGCGCGCAGGAGAATACGCTCTCTACCTGCCTCGATTTGATCCAGCATTACGGCGACGACGTGTTGCTGGTCACGGGGCCGGCGGTGGGGCCGGAAGGAAGTTTACTGGAGCGGGCAAAAGGGCAGGGGGTTCCGCTGGCGATTCTACCAGCGCTGCAACGGGCCATTCATCCGCTGCACGACTTGGAAAGCTACCGGGCGATCAAGCGAGTCTTGCGCGACTTTCACCCCGACGTCGTTCACACCCATAGCGCCAAGGGCGGCATTCTCGGACGCCTGGCGGCCGACGCGGCGGGGGTAAAGGCAATTGTCCACACGGTTCACGGGGCGCCGTTCTATCCGTACCAGGGCAGGGGAGAGCGCGCGTTTTATCGCTGGTGCGAGCGCTACGCCGCGCGCCATTGTCATGCGCTGGTGAGCGTGGCCGACGCCATGACCGACCTAATGGTCGAAGCCGGCGTGGCGCCGCGCGACAAGTTCACCACCATCTACAGCGGCATGGAGGTCGAGCCGTTGCTGGCCGCCGACGAACACCGCGCCGCCATGCGCCGCGAGTTGGGCTTTGCCGATGACCAGGTGGTGGTGGGCAAAATCGCGCGGCTGTTTCATCTCAAGGGGCACGAATACGTGATCCGCGCCGCGACCCCGGTTGTCGCCAGGTTTCCCAACGTGCGGTTCCTGTTCGTGGGCGACGGCGTCTTGCGGGCGCCCCTGGAGCGGCAAATTGCCGAAGCGGGCTTAAGTGACTGGTTTCACTTCACCGGGCTTGTGCCGCCGGAGCGCATTCCCGCGCTGGTAGGAGCCATGGACGTGCTGGTCCACGCCAGCCTGCGGGAAGGACTAGCGCGAGCGTTGCCGCAGGCGCTGATCGCGGGAAAGCCCGTGGTCAGTTACGACATCGACGGCGCCCGCGAAGTGGTCCTGCCTGGCGAAACCGGCTATTTGCTCCCGCCGCAGAGCATCGAACCGATGACCGACGCCTTATGCGAACTGGCGGCCAACGCCGACCTGCGCCGTCGCCTGGGAGGGCAGGGGAGAGGCCGCTTCGCCGACCTCTTCCGTCATGAAACCATGACCCGCCAGTTGCGCGATCTCTACCAACGGTTGCTGGAAGGCAAAACCTAGCGGCAACGCGGGCAAGAGGGCAGGGGAGGATGCGGCTGTTCCCGCAAACCCACGGGGGCAGCGGAAAAGTGGGGGCGCTAGGCTTCGGAGGCTGTTAGCCTCCGGCTAGGGGGAACCCATGGCGCCCCGCCTCGCTTCTCTTTTCTCTCTTCCCTATCCTCCAACCTCTAACCCCTAACTCGTACCGCGCCGCGTTCCTTTCTCAACGCTGGTTCGTTAAAATCAATCAGGGGAAAGTCTGCTGCCTGGAGCAGTTTTCCCCGCCCTAACGAACAAGTCTGGCGGGTCGCGCGAGAGCCTGCCCTAGCTTCGCCCTTCCAGCCCCTGGAATTATCGTGGCTCTTGGTACTGATTATGTCGGACCGTACCGATTAATCCGGCAATTGAACTCCGGATTGCGGATGCAGGTCTGGGAAGCGAAAAAGGACGGTGATCCCGAGCGCGTGGTCGTCAAAGTTATTAACGACAAATACCGCAACGACCGCGAGCAGCTTCACCATCTGAAGCACGAGTACGAAGTCGGCAAAGACCTCAAACACCCCAATGTCATCCAAATCCGCGAACTCCAGACCGTGGGCGATACCGCCTACCTGGTGATGGAGTATTTCGACGCTCCCAACCTCAAGCAAGCGCTGTGGCAAGGAGACACTTGGGCGATTCTCAAGCTGCCCGAGATCATTGTGAACATGGGCGAGGGGTTGGCGTACCTGCACCGCAAGGGCTGGGTCCACCGCGACATCAAGCCGGATAACTTCCTTTGCACGCGCGAGGGCGACAGCAAGCTCATCGACTTTTCGATCGCGGTCAAGATCAAGCGGAGCAAGGGACTGGGCACGATGCTCGGAATGCGGATGAAAGTGCAGGGGACCCGCAGTTACATGTCGCCCGAGCAAATTCGCGGCGAGCCGCTGGACGAGCGGGCCGACGTGTACAGCTTCGGCTGCATGTTGTTTCAGTTGGTCGGCGGCAAGATGCCGTACACCGGAACCACCGCCGACGACTTGCTGGGCAAACACCTGACGGCGCCCATTCCCACGCTGCTCACCTACAATCCCGACGTGCATCCCGACTTCGCCGGCCTGGTCGGGCGGATGATGGCCAAGACCAAGGAGAAGCGTCCGGAAAACATGACCACCTTCGTGCGCGAGTTCAAACAAACCCGCATGTACCAGACCGGCAAGACGCCCACGCAAGAGTCCTTGGAGGCTGCCGCCCGCGATGGCAAGCCGAAGCGCGTCACCTTTGATAGCTAGGACAGGAGTCAGGAGTCCGAGGTTGTGAATCTTTGGTAGGTCCCGCTTGCCGAGCGGGACTTTCTTCCCGCCAGACCGCCCCACACGGCGCTGGCGGAAGATCCCGTCCGGCAGGCGGGACCTACTTGCCGAACATTCACGACCTCTTACGGGTCAGGAGTCAGGATGGTACGCCGCGGGGCTTGTGCGGCGGGCGTGGTTGGAAACGCGCCTTGGCGACTTAACTTGTTATCTCACGGGAGCGGCGGGATACCTGCCGCTTCGTTTTCATTTACCGTTAACCACTTTCGTCATAAACACAATGGATGCGCCCAATCCCGGCCTGGAGTTCGAGCGGCCGATTTTTGAACTGGAAACCCGGCTCCGCACGCTGGAGCGTTCCGGCGATGACCGACCGGAGACGCAAGACGAAATCCACCGTCTGCGCCGCGAGATCGTGGACACGACCCGGCGCGTCTTTTCGCAATTGACGCCGTGGCAAACCGTGCAGATCGCGCGGCATCCCAACCGGCCGCACACGATCGATTACATCTCGCTCCTGTTCGACGAGTTTGTCGAACTGCACGGCGATCGCCGGTTCGGCGACGACCGGGCGATCCTCAGCGGCTTCGCTAAGCTGGACGAGTTCAAGGTAATGCTCGTCGGCCATGAGAAAGGCAAAAACTTCAAGGAGCGCAGCGCCTGTTACTTTGGCTGCGCTCATCCTGAAGGTTACCGCAAGGCGCTTTTGAAAATGCAAATGGCGGCCAAGTACGGGCTGCCCATCATCTGCTTGATTGACACGCCCGGCGCCTACCCGGGCATTGGCGCCGAGGAGCGCGGCCAAAGCGAGGCCATCGCCGAGAATATGTACGAGATGTCGCGACTGCCCACGCCGGTGATTTGCGTGGTGATTGGCGAAGGCGGCAGCGGCGGCGCCTTGGGCATTGGCGTGGGCGACCGCGTGGGAATGCTCCAGCACAGTTACTACTCGGTCATCAGCCCCGAAGGCTGCGCAGGCATCTTGTGGAAGAGCGGCGAGTTCGCCGAAGACGCGGCCCGCGCGCTGCGGTTCACCTCCAAGGACCTGCTGGAATTCGGCGTGGTCGATCACGTGGTGGAAGAGCCGCTCGGCGGCGCACACCGCGACCCGTACCAGACCGCCGCCCGGCTCAAACAGTTCCTCGTCAAGACGCTCCGCGAACTGACCCCACTTTCCAAGGACGACTTGCTCCAAGCCCGCTACGAAAAGTTCCGCCGCATGGGCGTATTTCTGGAAGAGGCCGCCGAGCAAGCGGCGCCGTAACCGCAGCGGTTCTCATTAACCCTCGAACTGCCATGAGCACCACAATACGCGTCACGGCCGACAACCTGTTCCGCATGCCGGACGACGGCGACCGTTACGAGTTGGTTCAGGGAGAGTTAATCAGAATGAATCTCGCCGGTGCGGAACACGGCGCTGTAATTGGGGAAATCGCGGGTCGGCTATACCACTTTGTCAACACAAAGAAAATCGGCCGCGTGTTTGGCGCCGAGGCGGGATTCATTCTGGAGCGAAATCCTGACACGGTCCCAGCGCCGGACGTGGCTTTTGTTTCGCGAGCGCGACTCGAGACCACCGGGTTGCCCCGCGCGTTCTATCCCGGCGCTCCCGACTTAGAGCGCATTTTAGCTAGCTGTAGATGCTAGCAGTTTTCCCCAAGTCGCGGAGCTTGTGTCAGAATGACCTGCTTCTTTCAGGCTGGGGAGGCGGTG
>JAANMU010000182.1_pt1 | contig 81401 bp, 73 predicted proteins | sample 7279701 | NCBI WGS metagenome assembly JAANMU01 (sample SAMN14094539, study PRJNA606508) | bioreactor metagenome | isolation source: A lab-scale SPAN reactor treating ammonium-rich wastewater day 57 | place: Ireland: Galway | collected 2017-03-13 | reverse complement strand
AAGCAATCCCCACTTTGCAGGAAAATCTATGGCAACAGGAGATTGCTTCTCGAAGACTCGCAACGACATGAGGGAAGTTAATAATTTACTGACCCTAACTTGATTATGGAGTCTGGGGGCTTGCTCCCGAAATGCGCCAGCAAACTGGCTGATTCCATAATTATTCGGATGGGTTTTTAGAACCAGATCCTGAATGAGGCGGTGGTGCTGCGCGTCAATCCCTGATAGTCCACGATCACGTCAATGGTGACGAGTTCCCCCGGTTTTTGATCGCTGAACTCGAACGTGATTTGCCCGATGCCGCGCGCGTCGGTGGCGAAGATGTATTCCTGCGTCGCGTTGTTCGCCAGATGCACCACCGCCCTGACGGAGGCGTTTTCGACCGCCTCGGAGGTTTGATCCTGTACGATCACGTAGACCGTCTGGGTTCCGCTTTTGAGCGCGACCGCTTTCAGAACAAAGGCGCGCGCTTTGAGCGATAGCACGGGTTTGATCGTCGCGTTGGGGGGCGAAGCGGGTTTGAGGTGCGCGGGGTCTTCGTTTTGCAGGTCGAAATACAGCCGCCCGAGGTCCGAGATCACCACCCATTTTTCCGCGCCGCGGTCGGCTCGCCATTCGAAACGCGCGCCCTCGAAGTATTGCACGATCACCCCATCCGCCGATTCGAACGGGGAGATCGGGTTGCCGAATTGCGCGGGTCCGCCGTTGGCTTTGTAAAAATCGAGAAACGTAAAACAGACGCTGTGACCGGTCGGATATTGCTCGCATCCGCTGTTGTTGATGGGCAGGGGACTTTGCGGTTTGTAGAGCAGGGTTCCAAGCGGGGTGAGTTGCACGCGGTTCGCGGATGCAAGTTCGAAGCGGGCGCGTTGAAAATATTGCACGGTCCTGCCGTCGCGCGCGAGCATCTGTTCGGTGATGGGGTATCCGTAAGCCAGCCTGGGGTCTTTTGCGGCGTTGTAGAATTGCAGGAACGCGCCTTTCACGTAATGTCCCGTTTCGGGAAAATACAGAACGTCCGCCGATTGCGCCGCCGCCCCTGAAATTGGCAGGAGAAAAAGGATGAGGGTCGCCGCAATGAGTTTTCGAACCGCGTTCATCGAATTCATTATACACAGAAAGAAGCGGCAGTCACTTTTCATTTTGGAAGTGACTGTCGCCTCGAGCCGCCAGCGCCTCCACGATGCGTTCCGCCGCGTGACCGTCTCCGTAGGGATTGGACGCCTTCGCCATCTTCGCGTATTCGGATTCGTCGTCCAACAAGCGGTTCGCTTCCCGGACGATGTGACTGTTCTCCGTTCCGACCAGTTTGAGCGTCCCCGCTTCGATTCCCTCCGGGCGTTCGGTGGTCTCGCGCAGGACGAGGACCGGGACGCCGAAGGTGGGCGCCTCCTCCTGCAACCCGCCCGAGTCGGTGAGGATAAGCGTCGAGCGTTTCATCAAATGCGCGAGCGGAAGATAATCCAGCGGCGGCAGCAACGTAATGCCTTTCACGTCTTTGAGAATGCGGTTGACCGGTTCCTGCACGTTGGGATTCAAATGGACGGGGTACACGATCTCCACATCCCCTCGTGAGGCGATCTCCTCGAGCGCGCGGCAAATGTTTTCGATGGGCTGACCGAAATTCTCGCGGCGGTGCGCGGTGACGAGGATGAGTTTTTTAGTCTTTAGTCTGATAGTCTTTAGTCTTATAGTCTCTAGTCTGATAGTCTCTAGACTATCAGACTCTAGACTATCAGACTCTAGACTATTAGACTCCTGACTATCAGACTCCCGACTATCAGACTCAACCCCGAGTCTGTTCAACAATTCGATAACGAGATCGGGCGCGGGCTGTTCCGAGACAAATTTCAACGCATCAATGACCGGGTTGCCGGTGACGACGATATCCTTTTCGTTCACGCCTTCGCGCAATAAATTTCCCTGCGACCACGTGGTCGGCGCAAAGTGCAGGTCTGCCATGGTGGTGGCGAGGCGGCGGTTGATCTCTTCGGGGAAGGGATGCCACTTGTTGTGTGTCCGCAGCCCCGCCTCGACGTGACCGAATTTGATCCTGCGGTAAAAGGCAAGTTGGCACGTTGTCACGACGGTCGTCGTATCGCCGACCGCAAGGACCCAGTCCGGTCGGACTTCTTCAAGGACGGGGTCGAGATGCAAAAAGATGCCTGCGGTCAATTGCGCCAGCGATTGCCCCTCGCGCATCAGGTCGAGGTCGTAATCGGGCTTAATCTGAAACAACTCGAGTACCTGATCGAGCATTTGCCGGTGCTGCGCGGTGACGCAGACGCGCGATTCGATTCCCTTCGTCTGATTCAACAAACGGACGATGGGCGCCATCTTGACGGCTTCGGGTCGGGTGCCGAAAACAGAGAGGATTTTCATTCGATTTACGACAGGCGATTATGATTGGGATCGAGGATCGAGGAATTAGAGGACGGAGGATTTGCCATCGCCGAGGCGATGGAATTGGAAGCCGGCCTTTTGCCATTCCTCCGCCTTCCACGCATTGACGCAATCCACAGCGATCCGTGCAGGGGTCTTCGATGCGAGGTCGCCGGGGTGGATACCGACGAACTGCGCGTGTTTCACCAGGAGCAGGATCGCGTCCGCATCCTTGACGGCTTCTTCGAGGCTGGGGGACATATTGACGCTCTTAAGACTCGCCCCCGGTTTGAACGGTTCCCAGGCTTTGACTTGCGCGCCTTCGTTTTGGAGCAAATGCACGACTTCGACAGCCGGGCTTTCGCGCAGGTCGTCCACGTCCGGTTTATACGCCAAGCCAAGCGCGGCGATCCTTTTATTTTTCAATTCGCCAAGCGCTTGTGAGGCTTTCATCACAACGAAATGAGGCTGTTCGTCGTTGACTTTGCGCGCGTGATAGATGAGCGAGGTCAGTTCCGGCGCGGTCTCGACGAGGAACCACGGGTCCACGCTGATGCAGTGACCGCCCACGCCCGGTCCGGGGCTGAGGATGTCAATACGCGGATGCAGGTTGGCGAGGCGGATGGCTTCCCACACGTCCACGCCGAACTTTTCGGCGAGGCGCGAAAATTCGTTGGCGATGGCGATGTTGATGTCGCGGGTGGTGTTTTCCATCAGTTTGACCATCTCGGCGGTGGTGGCGTCGGTCTCGATGATCTCGCCTTTGACGAAGATCGAGTACAGGTCGCGGGCTGCCTTTGCAGATTCGGGAGTCACGCCGCCGACGACGCGCGCGTTCTCGACCAACTCGCGCAGGATTTGCCCGGGCAGGACGCGCTCCGGCGAGTAGCACAGGAGGAAGTCGGGACCCGCTTTCAGAGTGGATCGCTCTAAAATGGGACGGACCAGGTCGAGGGTCGTCCGAGGCGGGGAGGTGGATTCGAGCACGACCAAATTTCCTCTACGGAGGCGCGGCAGGATGGCTTCCGTCGCGGAGATCACGGCGCTCATGTCCGCCAGTTTGTATTTCCGCCCCTCGTACTCGGCGAATTCGTCCTCGTGAAAGGGCGTCGGCACCGCGATCAGAAAGACGTCCGCCTCTTCAGGTTGGGAGGATACGGTCAAATTGCCGGAGCGGAGCGCGTCTTCGACGAGGCTTCGCAATCCCGGTTCGTGGATGTGGAGTTCGCCCCTTCGCAGGGTTTCGACGACGCGGGGGTTGATGTCCACGCCGACGACTTTGACGCCACGCACGGCAAACATGGAGGCGGTTGGAAGTCCGATGTAGCCCAGACCCAGTACGCAGATTTTATCGAAGTTCACTTTGACTCCTTGTGGAGGGTGTTTCCTTTGGCGGACGTATTATACAGCCCCGGCGGGACGTACGCCTGGAAAGCCTGGCTCATGTGTGATCTGTGCGCTGACGTTACGCCTGTCCTGGCGGGCGGCGCCAGGGGAGAACGTCCGCTGCGCAAAGTCAATTTTGCACATGTTTTACAGATGAGCCGAAAACTTTCCAGCGCGAAGCCCGTAGATGATATGGAACACTCAAAGGCTGTAATCAGCCTGACCTGTTGTATAATGAATTGGAGGAAAACATGGACTTCCTGCTCAACCCCAATGTCGCCTATCTCTTTTTGCTTGCGGGTGTGCTGTTGGCAATGCTCTCGCTTGCCACGCCGGGGTCGGGGTTTTTGGAAGCGGGGGCGTTGATCTGCATCGCGCTGGCGGGATACGGCATCTACAACCTGTCGTTCAACTGGTGGGCGCTTACGCTGATCGGCTTGAGCATCGTCCCATTCGTCTATTCGCTTCAGAGACCGAAACGCGAACTGTATCTTGGAATTTCGATCGTCGTCCTTGTGGTCGGTTCGATCTTCCTCTTTCCCGGCGCCGGCGGCGGACCGGCCGTGAATCTTTTTGTCGCGTTCGCGGCGTCCGTCCTGGTGGCTGGTTTCCTGTGGATCGCGGTGGGCAAGTCGCTGCAAGCCGCGCACGCCAGGCCCGCGCACGATATTGACGGTTTGATCGGTCAGATCGGTGAAGCCAAGACGAGGATCCACGATGAAGGGAGCGTGCAGGTCGCGGGTGAGTTATGGTCCGCCCGCAGCGACAAGGTCATCGCGGCGGGAAGTTCGATCCGCGTCGTCCGGCGCGAAGGGTTCGTCTTGATCGTCGAGAAGAATCAATAGGTCCAATTCATCAACGAAAAGGAGATATGTATGCCTGAGCTAACTGGCGCCTTATGTTTTGTCGGAGCGATCCTGGTGCTTGGCTTCATCTTTTTAGCCAACGCCATTCGCATCGTGCCGGAGTACCAGCGCCTGGTCGTGTTCCGCCTGGGTCGGAGCATCGGCGCGAAGGGCCCCGGGTTGATCATCCTGATACCGGTCATTGACCGCGCCGTGAAGGTGGATTTGCGCGAGCAGGTGCGCGAGATTCCGCATCAAACCGCCATCACGAAGGACAACGCCGGCATTTCGGTGGACTTCATCTGGTACTACAAGGTGCTGGACCCGGCCGAGTCGGTTTTGCAGGTGGGAAACTTCGAAGTGGCGGCGCAGGGCATGGCGACCACCACCCTGCGCGCGGTCATCGGCGGCATCCCATTGGATGACGTGTTGTCCGAGCGCGAACACATCAACACCATGCTGCGCACCCGTCTCGACGAAGTGACCGAGCGCTGGGGCGTCAAAGTGACCAACGTGGAGATCCGCGAGATCATCCCGCCGCGCGATATTCAGGAGGCGATGAACCGCCAGATGTCCGCCGAGCGCATTCGCCGCGCGGTCGTGACCGAATCCACGGGTACGCGCGAAGCCGCCATCAACGTGGCGCAGGGCGAAAAGCAAGCCGCCATCCTGCGCGCGGAAGGATCGAAGCAATCCGCCATCCTCGAAGCGGAAGGTCAGCAGCAGGCGCAGGAGTTGAGGGCGCTGGGCTTTGCAAAGGCGCTCGAACACATCTTCAACGTGGCGCAAACCGTGGACCCGAAGACGATGACCCTGCAATACTTCGAGACGCTCAAAGCCGTCGGCGCGAGCCCGTCCACCAAATACATCTTCCCAATGGAGTTTACGAGCCTGCTCGATAACTTCCTGGGGAAGGATGGCGGGAAGAAGTAGGGACGGAGGTATACGGGTACGAGTGGAAAGTAGACAGTAGAAAGTAGAAAGTGGAAAGTGGAAAGTGGAAAGTGGGGTTTCACTTTCCACTTTTTTATTGATAAAATTCCCCACCGTATGGAAATTCAAGCCGCCAGCCTTTTCGATTTGAGCGCGTTGCACAGGTTGGAACGCGCCTGCTTCGATAAGGATGCCTGGCCCCTCCTGGATTTGATCGCGGTGTTGACGTGGCACGACGTGGTGCGACTCAAAGCCGTGAACGACGGCGAAATGATCGGGTTTGCCGCCTGCGACCCGCGTCCCTCCCAATCTGTAGCCTGGCTCTCCACCATTGCGGTTGATCCGCGCTTTCAGCGGCGCGGCGTCGGGCGCGCGTTGCTGCGCGCCTGCGAAGAGATGGTCAAACAACCGCGCGTGAAGTTGTCCGTCCGCGTGACGAACCACAGAGCGATCGCGCTGTACGAAAAGGAAGGCTATCGAACGGTTGACGTTTGGGGACGGTATTATTCCGACTACGAGGACGCGCTGGTGATGGAGAAGATATTGTAGGACGATTTGTCAAATCGTCCTGCGGGTTTATAATGACCTCCTATGACCGTTGAAACGCTCCCGCCGCCTGTGTGGGTGAATGATCCGAACAGTCTCAAACGCATGGTGGACGACCTGTCCGTGCAGGCGCGCATCGCAGTGGACACCGAATCGAACAGCCTGCACGCCTATCGCGAACGCGTCTGCCTGATCCAGTTTTCCACGCCGAAAAAGGATTACGTCGTTGACCCGCTTGCCTTCGAAGACCTTGGGGCGCTCGCTCCGTTGTTTTCCGACGCGAAGATCGAAAAGATATTCCACGCCGCGGAATACGACCTGATCTGCTTGAAGCGCGATTTCGGGTTCGAGTTCGGGAATTTGTTCGATACCATGCAAGCCGCGCGCATCCTGGGGTATCAATACGTGGGGTTGGAAAACATCCTTTTCGATAAGTTCGACGTCAAGGTGGACAAGCGTCATCAGAAGGCGAATTGGGGGGCGAGGCCCTTGACGCCCGCGCAGCTGGATTACGCCCGCATGGATACGCATTTCCTGATCGCCCTGCGCGACCTGCTGGAGGCGGAATTGCACGCGACAGAACGCTGGGGGTTCGCCCAGGACGATTTCGCCCTTGCCTGCCGCGTGGACGAGCCCAGGGAGAAGTTGAACGGTGCGTCGTGGAAACGGTTCAGCGCCCGCAAGGACGTCTCGCCTCGTGAGTTGACCATTCTGAGCGAATTGTGCCTGTGCCGCGATGCGATCGCGGAGCGGATGGATCGCCCGCCGTTCAAGGTCATTCCGGACAGCGCGCTGTTGGACATCGCGAAGAACCTTCCCGAAAAGGACGTTGACCTGGCGGGCATCGGTCTGAGCCAGAAACAGATCCATTTGTGGGGCGCGCAGATCTTGGAGGCGGTCCGGCGCGGGACGCGGAGTCCGTTGGTGAAACGGGAGCAGGCTGAACGTCCGAAAGACGCGGCGCTCAAGCGGCTGGATAAGTTGAAGACCTGGAGAAGGAAGGTCGCAGAGGAAATGAAGGTCGAGTCGGATATCGTTCTCCCGAAGAGATTTTTGCAAATACTCGCCGAACGCCCGCCGAAGGACATGGACGCGTTGAAGTTCGTCATGCGCGAATCGCCCCATCGGTTTGGCAGGTACGGCGATCAAATCCATCGGCTGGTCGGAGGCTGAAATGCGGATCCATTTTCACGGCGCGGCGCGGACGGTGACCGGCAGCCAGCACCTGTTGGAGGTGAACGGGCATCGCCTCCTGCTGGACTGTGGGCTGTATCAGGGACGACGAGCCGATACCTACTCCCGCAACCTGAACTTCGCCCACGACCCGCGCGCGGTGGACGCGGTGATCCTCTCTCACGCGCACATTGACCACGCGGGCAACCTGCCCAACCTTGTAAAGAATGGATATGAGGGCCCGATCCACGCCACGCGCGCGACCGTTGACCTTGCCGCGATCATGTTGGCGGATTCGGGGCGCATCCAGGAATCGGATGCCGAATGGTTGAATAAAAAACGGGCGCGCCGCGGCGAGAAACTCATCGAGCCGCTTTATACCGAAGCAGACGCGAAACAGGCGGCTGATCTGTTTCAGGGCGTGAGTTATAACCAGCCGTTCGAGCCGATCCCCGGCGTGACCGCGCGTTTGATCGAAGCCGGGCACATTCTCGGTTCGGCGGCGGTTTCGCTGGAGATCGAGGAAAAGGGGAAAAAGACGCGGTTCTGGTTTTCCGGGGACATCGGTCGTTATAACCTTCCCCTGCTGCGCGATCCCGTCCTGCCCGGCGAAACGGACCATCTCCTCATGGAATCCACCTACGGCGATAAACCGCACAGCGATCCCTCGCAGGCGTTCGACGAATTCCAGCAGGTCGTTGCGCGCACGATCAAACGCGGCGGCAAGGTCATCATCCCCGCCTTCGCCGTGGGCCGCACGCAGGAACTGGTCTACGATCTGAACATCATGATGTACGAACGCGACGTGCCTCTCGTGCCGGTCTACGTGGACAGCCCGCTGGCGGTCAATGCTTCGGACATTTTTCGCCGACACCCCGAATGTTTCGACGCGGAGACGCGCCGGTTCGTGGAGGTATCGCGTCACCCCGCGTTGGATTTCAAGATGCTGACGTATGTGCGTTCCGTGGAGGAGTCGAAGGCGTTGAACGAGCGCAAGGATCCCATGATCATCATCTCCGCATCGGGCATGGCGGAGACGGGGCGCATCCTGCATCATTTACGCAATAACATCGAAAACCCGAGGAACACGGTTTGTATCGTTTCGTGGCAGGCGCCGCATACGCTGGGCCGCCGCCTTGCGGACCGGGAGAAGCGCGTCAAGATCTTCGGCGAGCCTTATACCGTCAAAGCGGAGATAGCGACGATTGGCGGTCTGTCCGGTCACGCCGGGCAGAACCTGCTCGTGGAATATGCGACCGCCGTGAGGAAATCGGTCAAAAAGGTTTTCCTCGTACATGGCGAGGAAAAACCCGCCATGACTCTCATGGAAAAACTGAAGGAAAGGGACATGCGCGAGGTATATTATCCCGACCTGCATTCGAGCGCGGAATTGTGATGTCATTGCCAGGGCGCTGATCGGGTAACGGTGTTTACGTACACTTGCACCTGACGCAAGTGCAGGCGTCGAGACCAGGCGAAGCAACCCTCCCGCCAATGGGAGATTGCTTCGCGGACTCTTCGACTTCGTTACACTTCGCTCAAAACCTCCTCGCAATGACGTGAAGGTCAGTTATAATCTCCGCCGCTGTAGAGCAAGTTGCCGACTTGCTCCACATTTGGGAAGGTGCCAGAGTGGTTGAATGGGACGGTCTCGAAAACCGTTGTGGGCTCCGGTCCACCGAGGGTTCGAATCCCTCCCTTCCCGCCAGGACCAAAACTTCCGAAGTCTCTCAGACTTCGGAAGTTTTTCGTTCAAAGTTTGTATTGTTTTTTAGTGGGGAATCACTATAATGAAATCGAGATGGCTGATCCGCTATTGAAAACCAAGATCGCCATTCCGCCGCTCCGGGCGGAATTCGTCCGGCGAAACCGCTTGCTGGATCGCCTGGATATGGGTCTTGTCAATGCGGATGGATTTGCCCGCCAACTGACCCTCGTCTCCGCCCCGGCGGGATACGGCAAAACGACGTTCGTCTGCGACTGGATCAATTCCCTCACCCCATCCCCTCTCCCGGTGGGAGAGGGGCAAGGGGTGAGGGTGGCCTGGCTCTCGCTCGAAGAAACGGATAACGACCCGACGCGTTTTCTCGCCTATTTCATCGCCGCAATTCGACAAGTCCATGAAGGCTTCGGGAAATCAACGAGCGGACTCCTTTTGTCCCCACAGCGACCACCCATTGAAGTCATCCTAACCCTTCTAATCAATGAACTCTCGGCAATTCCATCTCCTTTGATCCTTGTGCTGGATGATTATCACGTTATTCACACCCTTTCCATTCACGAACAAATGAAATTCCTGCTGGAGCATCAGCCTGGTCACCTTCATCTGGTCGTCCTGACGCGTGAAGACCCGCTGTTGCCCTTCGCGCGTTTACGGGCGCGAAACCAGGTTATGGAAATACGCCAGGAGGATTTGCGCTTTACTTTCGAAGAATCCGCCGATTTCCTGAAACGCGTGATGGGATTGAATTTGACCTCCGCCCAGATCGCCGCGCTCGAAGGACACACCGAAGGCTGGATCGCCGGTCTGCAACTGGCAGCTCTATCCATGCGCGGGATCGGGGACGTTGACGGTTTTATCGAAGCGTTTACCGGAAGCAGTCGTTATATCCTGGATTATTTGATCGAAGAGGTCTTCGAGAGGCAGCCGCCCGAGGTGAAGGAGTTCCTGCTGAAGACCTCGCTTTTGGAGAGGTTGTGCGCGCCGCTTTGTGAGGCGGTTATCAGTGATCGGTTGTCAGTGGGCAGTGATCGGTTATCAGTAGACAGTGATCGGTTGGCAGTGAGCAGTGAGAAGATTCTCGAATATCTGGAACATTCCAATTTGTTCATCATTCCGCTCGATCAGTCCCAGACCTGGTATCGCTATCATCGCCTGTTCCTTGAATTGCTGCGCCATCGCCTGCGGCTTTCGGGTTTGAACGAAGCGGAGTTGCATATCCGCGCCAGTCAATGGTATGAGGGTGAAAATCTGATCGGGGATGCGATCCAGCACGCGTTGTCCGCGCAGGATTGGGGACGCACCGCGCGGCTGATCGGCGCTGCGAGCGAGAACATGCTCAGACATGGGGAATATGTCACATTGCTCAATTGGTGCGGCAGGCTTCCGCAACAAGTCGTTTATTCCAGCGGAGACCTGTGTCTTGTTCATGCCTGGGCGGGGCTGATGGCGAGTCAATTTGACATTGCCGCGCCGCTTTTGGATCGCGCAGAACAATTGGCTGAGCCCGACTCGGATTTTCTGGGACAGGTGGCGTCGGCGCAAGCTTTTCTGGCGCGTGCAAAACGGGATAATGCCCTGACCATCGAAAAATCGGAGCAGGCGTTGGCGCTCCTGCCCGAGACCGAGATTTCGATGCGCGGTATTATCGCCATGAACCTGGGGCTGGCGTATTGGCACGAGGGGAATCTCACTGAGGCGGAACCTGTGTTGAGGCAAGCCTGTGACCTGAGCGGTAAATCCGGGAACGAAATTGCCCTGCTGACCTCACAGATCTTCCTGGCTCGCATCCCGGCCGCGCAAGGGAAATTGCATCGTGCCGCCGCGATGTCCGAAGAGTTGCTTCGGACCGGTGCGCAGATTCCCCACCTGTGCCAGTCGTATTACGACCTGGCAACCATCCATTGCGAGTGGAATGACCTGCCTAAAGCGTGGGAGCATTTCGAGCAGGGATTTGTTTTGAGTCAGCGCAGCGGCAACGTGGAATTTCAACAGGCTGGCTTCCTCCTGCGGGCGATCCTTGCGCACGCGCAGGGGGACGATGCTCGTGCAACTGATGCCCTCACTGAAGCGAACGAGATGGCAAAGGATTTTCCCGCCGTGATTCGCAGTCGCGTCGCGGCGTTTGGGGTGCAAATGGCTTTGGCGCGGGAGGATCCGCAGATGCTGGCGCGTTGGGAGCCGCAGGTCAACGCGGAGGTGGACGCGCACTCGTTCCATCGCTTCATGGGGTTGACGCGTCCGCGCTTGTTGATCGCGCGCGGCAAAAAGGAGGAAGCCGCCGAAGCGTTGAAGGCAATTTATGAAACCGCGTCCCGATCGGGATGGGGTTATGGGATGATCGTCGTGCGCATCCTGCAAAGCCTGGCGGCGAAGAACGTGGATGAAGCCATGCAGTTCACCTCCGATGCGCTGAGGATGGGTAAGCCCGAAGGGTTCGTCCGCAGTTTTGTGGATGCGGGAATCGCCGTCGTACCGATCTTGCATGAGGCGGCGCGACGCGGCATCGAGACTGTTTACGTGAACGGGATTCTGTCCGGGATGGGGGAGAAGCCCAAGAAAACGGGAGCAGGCGCGGGGTCCATGATCGAGCCGTTGAGCGGGCGGGAGATGGAAGTCCTCAGGCTGGTCACGGCTGGGATGTCGAATCGCGAAATCGCCGCGCAACTCTTCATCAGCGCGGGGACGGCAAAGACGCACGTCCATAACTTGTGCGGCAAACTGGGCGCGCATAACCGCACGGAGGCGGCGATGCGGGCGAAGGAGTTGGGGTTGGTGTGAAATGATCGCAAGAGCCGGAACGCGAGGATGCAGGTTCGCCAGGCTCTCTACCCCTTCGGCGTATTCGCACGACGAGACTGCGGGATAGCCTCATCCCTGAAAACCTGTTGTCATCGGACATTGGGGATGCAGCGATATCAACGATGTATCGAACAACGTATTGCAAGGCGACCAGTGAATTATCAGCCGGCTTTCGAGCTGTTTGGCATTTCGGTCATTTGGAATTCGCGAGCCAGCACCATTAAAGTGATGTCGTCGCACGGAGACAGACTTCCAGCAAACTCGCAAAGCCCGCGAATGACCCTTTCGTGAATCTCCTGGGCGCTCTTCCCCACGTTCTCTTTAACCGTTGCTATCAGCCTGTCACTCCCAAAAAATTCATGGCGGTCGTTTTCCGCTTCGGTCACGCCATCGGTATACAGCACCAGCAAGTCGCCCGGTCGAAAGCGGACCGAGCTGACCTTCCACGACATTCCTTCGGTTGCGCCGAGAGGCACTCCGGTGCGTCCCAGGGATTGGACAGACGGAGTTGTACCTGCGCTGAACAGGTAAGGAGGATTGTGTCCGGCGTTGCAGTAGTGCAGCATGTTATTTCTCGTGTCAAGTACCCCATAGAACAACGTGACGAACTGCCCGGAATGGGTATCGCTTAATAGGCGGTGGTCAACCTTTTGCATGACGAGGTCAGGACGGTCGGGATGTCGCGAAGCGTAGGTGTGAACGAGCGCCCAGCAAAATGCCATGATAAGCGCCGCGCCAACGCCCTTGTCCACCACGTCGGCTACCAGGATGCCGTACCGGCCTTTGCCAAGAGGATAAATATCGTAAAAGTCGCCAGAAGTCTGCCGGGCAGGGATCAGGCTTGCCGCCTGTTGCCAGCCTGCGATCTGGGGAAGCTCGCTCGCCATGAAACCGGTCTGGATACTACCTGCCAGGGCTAATTCCTGCTCCATGCGCTGGTTTGCCTGAGCCAATTCGGCGGTGCGCTGGCTCACCTTTTCCTCCAGTGTCCGATTGTATTCTTCCAGGCGAGCCTGGGCTTGCTCGAGCGCCTGAGCCGCCTGCCGTTCAGCCACCAGCATCTTCAACAGACGGCGGTTGAACAGGAGCAAGAGGGAGGCGCTCACACCCATCAGCACGGCGGTATAGGTGATCTCCTCGACCCAACTTGCCAGATCAACCGGATTCTCTTGATAGATCAGCCAGGTATTTAGAATGCCCGCCTCCGCAATGAAAGAGAAAGCCACCATGACCAGCAGGCTGAGGATCGCGGTGGCTACACCCGCCCTGACGCCGACCAGTATCGTCGCCAGGATGGGAACGATCATCAGGTATTCCCGCCCCGCGCCCGCCAACCCCCCTCTGGAAAGCGAAATGACGCCTACCAGATACACGATAAAAAGAAATCCCCATCCTCGGACGCGCCAGTGCAGCCGTTTGTAAAACGCCAACACCAGGATCACGAGATAGGTTGCCAGGAAGAACAGATCAACAGCCCATTGATTTGCATCCCCGATTCCCCCGGCAAAAAGGGCGATGATGCTCACGAATCCGAGCACAGCCACGACGGTCAATACCGTGTTCAGGGTTTTGATTCGCCAGGCGTTCATAATGGCGAGAATGTCCTGGCTCCCTCCCTGGCTTATTTGAACCACATCCTGGTTCCCTTCGTGATCCCTGTGGTCTGACATGTCAGCCTCCCGGATGCATCGAGAAGCGCTATTTGCCGCTTCATTCCTTGATCTGAGCCTCTACACAATATTGTACGCCATACCGAAACAGGCGGGCAAGTGATCTGCCCGCCTGTTTTTATTATCCAGCCGCACTCAGGCAGTTTTGGCTTTCTTTCACTTTTGGTTCGCGTCCGACTACTTCCTGAACTGGAATAGCGCGGTGTGGTAGATGCCCTCTCCCAGATCGAGCCGGAGCGTCTTGCATGAGTTGGCGTAGATGGTCGGAGTCTTCCAGTTCCACTGGTAATAGCCATCGCCCAGATTCTGCAAGCCGGAGTTGCCGGCGGCGTATTCTTCGAGGAGGTCGGTGGTCGTCCCCACCGGGCATGACAGGCTAGCCGCTGTCACAGCAGCGCCCGTCAGGTTAGTAATCGGGCTGCCATTGGCATCCGTAACCCTGAATTTGAGCGGAATGGTCTGCCCGGCTTTGGCGAGGTTCAGCACATCATTACTGTCTACCGGCGAGGAGAAGCCGATGAAGTTGTAGATCACACTGTACGCGGCGCTTGCCGTGGCGGTGTTGCCCGCATTGTCAGTAGCCGTGCAGGAAAGCGTGTGTGAGCCAACAGTGCTCGTATCCACTGCATCGCAACTTGATGAAGCAACGCCGGAGAGGGCATCCCCTGCGCCTGGATTCGCCGTCGCACTCCCGTTCAACAGGACCGGGTTCGGCGTCACAACAGGATTGAGAGTCGGCGGAGTCGCATCGCGCTTGAGGTTGACTGTCTCGCTGCTCGTACCGCCCGCGCTGGTGGCTGTGCAAGTATAGGCGGTCTCCTGCTGGTCGGTCGTAATGGACACATCGTCGCAGCCAATTTGGGATGTGATTGCCGATTCATCATCGGTCACAGTCCAGGTCAGGCTGACATCGCTCGTGTACCAGCCATCCTGCCCCGACGTGCCAACGATGTTCGATGTGATGACCGGCGGGGTCGAGAAAAGCGGCGCAGATACCGTGATGGTGTAGGCACGCGCCGCGGCGATGTTATTGGCGTCGGCTGCCTGGACGGTGAAGTTGAACGTGCCAACCTCGGTCGGTGCGCCGCTCCACGTTCCATCGGAGTTGAGCGACAGGCCGGTGGGCACGGCACCGGATGTGACCGAGAAGGTGTAAGGCGTGGCGCTCCCGCCGCTGGCGGTGATGTTTTGGGAGTATGCTGCGCCAACCGTGGCATTCGGCAATGAGTCGGGCGCGAGCGTGATGATAGGTGCCTGACCAAGCCCATTGCGGCCCCAGCACCGGAGGGTGCCACCGGCTTTCAGCCCGCAGGTGTACTCCCTGCCCGCGCTGACCTGGACCCAGTTTGCATTCGGAACCGGCACAGCGGTTTGCCCAAAGTAATTGAAGCCCCAGCATTGGAGCGCGCCATCGGCTTTCAGCCCGCAGATATGGCCGCCGCCCGCGCTGACCTGCGCCCAGTTCGCATTCGGAGCCGGTACATTGGATTGTCCAAAGTAATTCGAGCCCCAGCATTGGAGCGTGCCATCGGCTCTCAGCCCGCAGGTGTAAGCCGCCCCCGCGCTGACCTGGACCCAGCTCGCATTCGGAGCCGGCACATTCGTTTGCCCATAGTAATTTTCCCCCCAGCATTGGAGGGTGCCATCGGCTTTCAGCCCGCAGGTGTGGTAGTCGCCCGCGCCGACCTGTACCCAGTTCGCATTCGGAGCCGGCACATTGGTTTGCCCAACGTTATTGCGCCCCCAGCAGCGGAGGGTGCCATCGGCTTTCAGCCCGCAGGTGTGATCCCCGCCCGCGCTGACCTGGGCCCAGTTCGCATTCGGAGCCGGCACCCTGGTTCGCCAAAAGTCATCCTCGCCCCAGCATTGGAGGGTGCCATCGGCTTTCAGCCCGCAGGTGTGAAAATCGCCCGCACTGACCTGCAACCAGTTCTCATTCGGAGCCGGCACGTCGGTTTGCCCATAATAATTCCAGCCCCAGCAATGGAGCGTGCCATCGGCTCTCAGCCCGCAGGTGTGTACCCCGCCCGCCGCAACGGCGGGGCGGGCATGCACGGCCTGCACCAGTGTTGCAGAGGCGCTGCCGGTGTAATTGGGGTCGCCGCTGTACTCGGCGGTGATGGCGTGCATGCCGGCCGCGAGCGCGCTGGTCGTGCAGGCTGCCCCCCCGCCGGTCAGGGGCTGGGCTTCACAGCCGCCGATGGCCGCGCCGCCGTCTTTGAACACGACCGTGCCTCCATCCGGCGCGGGCGAGACCAACGCGGTAAAGGTGACCGATTCGCCGGTGAGGGAGGGGTTGGCGGAGGAGGCGAGCGTAGTGACGGTGCCGATCTGCCCTACCGTGATCGAGTACTCGCGCATGGCGGCGACGTTGTTCGCATCCGCTGCCTGCACGGTGAAGGTGAATGTGCCGGCCGTGGTGGGTGCGCCGCCCCACGTTCCGTCCGAGTTGAGCGTCAGGCCGGGGGGCAGAGCGCCGGAGATGACCGAGAAGGTGTATGGTGTGGCGCTCCCGCCGCTGGCGGTGATATTTTGGGTGTACGCTGTGCCGGGGGTGGCGTTCGGTAATAATTCGGGCGCCAGCGTGATGACGGGCGCCTGCCCTTCTTCATTGTAGCCCCAGCAGCGGAAGGTGCCATCGGCTTTCAGCCCGCAGGTGTGATCCCCGCCCGTGCTGACCTGCGCCCAATCCGCATTCAGAGCCGGCACATTCGTTTGCCCATCGGTATTGTTTCCCCAGCATTGAAGGGTGCCATCGGCTTTCAGCCCGCAGGTGTAAACCCCGCCCGCGCTAACCTGTGTCCAGTTTTCATTTGGAGCCGGCACATTCGTTTGCCCATAGTAATTGCTCCCCCAGCATTGGAGCGTGCCACCGGCTTTCAGCCCGCAGGTGAAAACACCGCCCGCGCTGACTTGCGCCCAACTCGCATTCGGAGCCGGCACTGTGGTTTGCCCATAGTAATTTTCCCCCCAGCATTGGAGGGTGCCATCGGCTTTCAGCCCGCAGGTGTGAACAGCGCCCGCGCCGACCTGCACCCAGTTCGCATTCGGAGCCGGCACCGTAGTTTGCCCATAGGGATTGTTCCCCCAGCACTGGATGGTGCCGTCCGCTTTCAGCCCGCAGGTGTGACCCCCACCTGCGCTGACCTGCACCCAGCTCGCATTCGGAGCCGGCATATCGGTCTGCGAACTGTCATCTAACCCCCAGCATTGGAGCGTGCCATCGGCTTTCAGCCCGCAGGTATGATAAGTGCCCGCGCTGACCTGGACCCAGCTCTCATTCGGCGCCGGCACCATGGTTTGCCCAAAGGAATTGTAGCCCCAGCAGTGGAGCGTGCCGTCGGCTCTCAGCCCACAGGTGTGCCCCCCGCCCGCCTCAACCGCGGGACGTGTGTAAACAGCCTGCACCCGCGTCGTGGAGGCGCTGGGATCGTAGGTCGAATCGCCGCTGTACTCGGCGGTTATTACGTGCATGCCAGCCGCCATCGCGGCGATCGTACAGGTGGCTTGCCCACCGGTCAGGGGCTGTGCCTCACAGCCGGCGATCGCCGCGCCGCCATCCTTGAAGGCGACTGTGCCGCCCTCCGGCGCGGGTGAGACCGTCGCGGTGAAAGTGACCGATTCGCCGAGCAGGGACGGATCCTGGGAGGAAGCGAGCGTCGTGGTGGTGCTTATCATATCTTCCGCCTGAGCCGTCGCGCCTGGGAAACCCGCCAGCGCAGCCAGCAGGACGAAGGCCACCAAAAAATTCCATTTCGTTTTCATGTCAGGTTCCTTTCTTTTGATTGAGAATCTTCGAGGATCAATTGTGTCAGGTCTTGCATGCTCCGCGCCTGCACGGGCTGGCTGGAGAGGATCAGGATTTCATCTTTGCTGGGATCCACGCCGATCAACAGCAAGTCGGGCTGTCCACGCAACAATGAAACGACAAAATCCAGGGGTCCCGTGCCCATATCAAAGAGCACCGCGCGCGGCTGGCGTGTGCAGATCAGTTCCAAGGCGTCCGCGCGCCCGGTCTCGATCGTGAGCAGTTCAAGCGCTGTGGCGCGTTCCAGTTCGGCTTTGATCCCCGCTAAAAATACCGAATTGCCATAGATCGCCAGACATGGATCCGCGGTCATTCCTGTCCTCGCTTTGCATCGGCTTGCATACTTGACACCTGTTCACAGCATAGCGAAACCGAAATGGTATGTCACTATCAGAAGCGATAGTCTTGGGGCTGCAAAAGCGATAGTCTCTGGAAAAGGAAAAACAATCGCTTCCAAAAAAGAAGCGGCGCCGGGAAACCCCGACGCCGCCATGAAGTGAGAAGCCTCTGCAGCGATGTTGGGAGCGTTGGAGCAAGCCACCTGCGGAGCCAGTGGTCTTGTTTACGGAGCAGGTGGAGGCAGGACCGCAGTGCATGAGACGATATGGTTGAAGTTCGGATCCGTAGGATTCAACTTCGCGACGAAGATGTCCCACACACTCGGGTAGTCAGGCGACCCTAAATCCATGGGATGCCCCGGTATCGGCTGAAGATATTCCGGCGAAGGTGGAGGAGGAAATCCGGAAGGTTGGGCCCACCACAGGTAATCCTGCCCGGTGCTCGACAAAACACTAACGTTCCACTCATACCCCGCAGGGGGTGCAGGGAAGTCAATAGCGTACTTCACCATGTCTGGTCCGATGACAGGGATTGCCACCTCATCGAACGGACACGTGAGCACTCCTTCGTGTGTACAAGCGCCCTGATAGTCGCCGTGTGCCAGGTGCGCGGGCAGCGCATTGACCGACACTGTGATCGTCACCTCATCCGGGGTGTTCGGCATGTGACAGAGCGTGACTTTATCACCGCCCGCCGACGCCGATAGCGGCATGGCCAGCGCGCCAACCAGGACCGCAACGGTCAAGAACAATCTCAGGAACCTTTTCATGTTGCCATCTCCTTTTGTGACAATGTTCTTTGGAAAATGATTTGTTTGAAATGGATTGTGCAATACTTGTGGGATTTTCAATAGTCGTCTCCTCTCTCAAGGTCGGGTTACTGCCTGGATGTCTGTTTACAGCATAGCAAGCGTAAAGCAGTTTGTCACTATCGTTTCCGATAGTCTTGCCACTACAAAAGCGATAGTCTTAAGGAATAGACTTTATTGGTATTAGGGAAAACGTCCCGAAGGTTTCGACCCCCTCCCAGCCTCCCCCAAATTCGACACCAGAATCTAGGTGGCTGTAACAAATTCCTACGTCGAATTTGGGGGAGGTGCCGAAGGCGGTGGGGGTCTGAGGACGGTGTTCACAGATAATGTCTGCTAAACAAAAGACCTCCATTTGCGGAGGTCTCGGTAATCAAGCACAATTTTGTTTAACGCGGGTTGGACGGCGTCAGCCCGTGACGCGCGGCGTAGGCTATCACCTGGGCGCGGTTTTCGAGATGCAGCCGCTCCAGGATCTGGTTCATGTGATAGCGGACGGTCACTTCGCTGAGATGGAGCGCCTCGCCGATTTGCGGGTAGGTTTGTCCCTGGGCAACCAACGTTAGAATCTCGAGTTGGCGCGTACTCAATTCAGACGACTCCTCCGTGGGACTCTCGACGTGCTGCGCCTGGCGGGCAAACTCCTCGATGAGCCGCGCAGCCAGTTCAGGAGGAAGCGCTGCGCCGCCCCTCTCCACTTGGGAAACCATCTCCAGGAACCGGTCCGCGCTCTGGCTCTTCAGCAAATATCCGTTCGCGCCGCTCTTGATCGCCTCGAAAAGATGCTCGTCGCTCGCCGAGACGGTCAGCATTACGATCTTGATCTGCGGCATTTCCGCTTTGATCAGGCGCGTGGCAGTCAATCCATCGCACTCGGGCATTTCGATGTCCATCAGGATGAGTTCAGGCTGCAGCAGGCGCGCCTGTTTGAGCGCTTCCATTCCGTTGCCGGCTGTCCCGACCACCTCGTATCCCTTCGTGGACAGCAACACCTTGAGCGATTGCAGAAACAGAGCATGATCGTCCACCAACAGTAACTTCATTGGACTGCCTCCCCGAGTCCCGACTCCCCTTGAATTGGCGCGTGAACAATGACCTTTGTCCCCAGCCCGGGCTGTGAGATGACTTCAAGACTGCCGCCCAACGTTTCAGCCCGTTCGCGCATGGCTTGCAAACCAAAACCTTCCGCCTGCCGCGCCGTCACCGCCGCCGGGTCAAATCCCTGACCATCGTCAGTAATGGCAATCTGTACCTGCGAATCCACCTCCGTAAACGCCACCTGAACCTTCTTTGCCTGAGCGTGCTTGCGGATGTTCGACAGCGCCTCCTGGATGATGCGCATTAACTGGACCTCAATCACTTGCCCCAAACCCTGCGTTTCCAAATCGGGTAATATGCTCAACTCGACCGACAGACCGTATTGCTGGCTGAAGCGCGCCATATATTCCCGCAAGGAAGCAAAGAAGGGATGATCGGGCGAAAAAACCGTTTTTGCGCCGAGCAAATATTCGCGCACGTCCGCCTCGGCGGCGATGGTCATATCCGCCATCTGTTGCAGGCATTCGTCTGTCTGGGCGGTTTCACCCTGGGCAAGCAATATTCTGGCTGTGCCGGCTTGCAGGTGTGTGGCGGCAAGCGTTTGCCCCAGGCTGTCATGCAGTTCGCGCGCCAGTCGCTCGCGCTCCTGGAGCGTTGCCAGCGATCGCTGCTGCTCGAGGACCGTTGCCTGGGCGCGCTTTTGTTCGGTCACATCGCGCAGAAGCAACAGGCGGCCGGCTTCACATCCGCGGAAGTCGTTCAGCGGTGAGACTGTCAATATGTAATGCCGGAGGCTTGATTCTTTCCCCAGGGCAAGTTCGATTTCGGTCTCGCCCGAATCAGCCAGACCCTTCTCTGGATAAGCAGGCAACAGTTCCTTGAGCCGTTTGCCCTTGACCTGCTTCGCGGGCGTGTTCAAGATTCTTTCTGCGGCCGGGTTCAGGCTAGCCACCCGTTCCTGCGGATCCAGTACGATCATTCCAGCATGCAGCTGCTCAATGACTGTCCGGCGGGCCATGGGGACGGGGTCGAAGATACGGAAGCCAAACAGGGCAATAGCGACGGCTATATACGAAGTCACGATGGTTGGAAAGTACAGGAACCACGAGTCCCGTGGGAATGGGTTGAAGAGGCCCAGACTGCGGGTAAGCATGATCGCAACCAGCATCATTGCCACCGGCCAGCGATGCTGAGGGGAGTGGATAAACAGCCAGGTAAAAACCATGATGCTGAGCATCGTCAATCCGATCATGAAGGTGATGCCAAGCCAGCTCCAAGGGCCATACAGAGGGACGACGGTGCCGTTATAGGCAAAACCGCGAAAGGTCAGGTGGTTGTAATCGTTGGTCAGACCAACGATATCGATTATCAGCACAAGAGCAGTCAGCAGTATCAGGTTGCGGCGAGTCAGCCAGCGTCCTGGATACGTGTATTCCAGGGAAAAACAAGTCATTGCCCCAACAACGGGCAACCACCAATTAGTCTCGATCCTGAACCAGAAAACCTTCGTTGGGAAATCAACGGCCAGATAGCCAATCGCTTTACAGGTCAGCATGCCCACGCCCAACAGCAGGTAGACGATAAACGGGGGTACGCCGGGCACGTTGCGCCGTTGCCAGCTATACCCGATCAGGAACAGCAACAGCAGAATCGTGCCGATCGTCGGCCAGATGTAAGGGGTGTACGCGTACAGTCCGTTCATGTCCACTGCCCCGGTGAAAGCCGAGCCCTCCAGACTCAAGAATTGCCCGACAATAACAGAACGACAGATTTCGCCGATTTCATTCATTGTACCGCTTTGTCTTGACGCGGACAACAAATTTTTGATGGCTATACCTTTTTAAAACCGTTTCTCTACCCTTTCTCAACCCCCGTCTCTACCGTTCGGCAGATGACCCAAAGCGCGGAAAGAAGTAAAGTAGGAGCGTAAGTCCAAACCAAGTTTTCACTCGAAAGGAGAAAAAATGGACATGTGGCTGGTTCTCTACTGGGGAGGCCCGATCGGTCTCGGCGTGTTCTTCGCTGGTCTCGGCGTTCTGTTCATGGGCATCGCGAAGGTGTCCCAAGCCCAGAAGAAGTAATCCTCCTCTCCCCTCGTCATCGGCGGCGTTTCCGCCGCCGATGACCTTGTTGACGTTCGACCTGGAATTATTCTCATGATTTTCCGAAGGAGATTGACCATGGAAAGCAGAAAACGAAAAGCGTTCTGGCTCTATCTCGTTTTGGTGTACGCCATCACCTGGCTGCCTTGGATACCCGTGGAAGTGTACGCCGCGCAACGAGGCTACGTGATGCCCAATCCGCGAACCATTCCGCAACTCATCGAGAACGGGTTTCAGGACAACACCCACCTGATCCTCGTCCTGCTCACGTTCGTTTCGATCCTGCTCCCAGGGACGGTGATCGGCGGCATCCTCGCGCAGCAATACGAATCAGGTAAGGCGGGACTGCGCGGCTGGTGGCAGCGGGTGACTCGCTGGCGCGTGGGATGGCGCGGGTACGGGATCATGCTCGGACTCCTCGCGCTCATCTACCTGCCGATTCTTGTCTTTGGAATGCTGAAGGGACCTCTTCCCCCAGCGGGTCAGGTCTCGACCGTGTTGGTGTCGCTCGTCCCGATGTTCGTCTACACCTTCCTCGCCTCGGGCATGGAAGAACCGGGTTGGCGCGGCTACCTGCTCCCCAGCCTCCAGGCGCGCATGAGCGCCAAAAAAGCCAGTTTCATCGTCGGCATCGTTTGGGGCATCTGGCATTGGCCCGTGTTCATCCCCATGTACATTGCAACGCTAAGTTCGCCGGGCGGGGTTCCGCAGGCGGTCGTTACCCTATTGGTTCAAGTCGTCTTATACACCGCAGGCTCCATTATGAGCGGGGCGTTGATCTACACCTGGTTATATAACCGCACAGGCAGCGCCTTTGTGTGCATCCTCTTTCATGTGATACACAATGATATCGGGACGTACATGCTGATGTTATTCCCGAACATTGGAGACACCATCCCGATAATTGGCACGCTCATGCAATGGATCATCGCCATCGTCTTGATGCGCTTCTTCTGGACCGAAGCGCGGGAATCCAAAACTGGACAGTTCGCTGTCCAGGGACAACCTTCTGAAATCTAACAAGGAGAATTGAAATGAAAAAGTTGACTCTTTACCTCGGCATCCTTAGCCTCGTCATCGCGGCGGGACTGCTCTACGCCAACCTGACCCTGCCCCCCGAAAGCCTGATGCTCATGGTCGGCGATCGGAACATGCCCTGGCTGGGTCCCGTTATCTTCGCTGTCGTCGGCATCATCCTGCTCGCCACCGCGAAAAAAGTGGAAGAGAAAATGACGGAAGAGGCTTCCAAACCTGTCCCTGTGATTGACCCGGAAAAAGCCGCCCTCAACAAGAAACTGGAAACCGCCTTCTGGGGCATCTTCCTCATCATGCTTGGCGGCTGGACTTTCATCCCCGGCGAAACCGTTCCGAAAGGATTGTGGAACGTCGGCGTTGGCCTGCTCTTCCTGGGCTTGAATGCGGCGCGTTATTTCAACGGACTGCGCATGAGCGGTTTCACGACGTTCCTCGGTATTCTGTCTGTGCTTGGCGGCATTGGCGAATGGATGGGATTTGACTTGGGCGGCTCGGTTTTCCTGATCGTGCTCGGCGCATACCTGATTCTCAAGCCGTGGTTCGATAAACGTCAACTCTTCGGCAAGGCTGAGCAACCATAGGAGATCCCGATGTTGCGCGTGGAAATCCGCGTGGAAGGACGGCTCGATCCCAACTGGACCGAATGGCTCGGCGGACTGACGGTCGCTCATGCTGAGGAGTCTGAAACCGTCCTTGCGGGATGCGTCAAGGATCAGGCGGAGTTATATGGGTTGATCGCCAAACTGCGCGACATCGGGATGAAGTTGATCTCCGTTCAATCCACCGCCGTAGATGAAGAAGGTAAGACCGTTCCAAAACAATAAACTCCAGTTTGTATAAGACCCTGAGGGCATCCGAGCCTCAGGGTCTTTTCTTTATGGGCATTCCGCGAGGTGCAGATATTTCCGGCATTCCTCGATGGTCAATGAACGCGTGAGGCGTGAGTGAGCCAGCGCGATCAGGTCTTCGAGTTGCAGGGTGTAGATTCGCACGGTTCCATCCGCCCCTGCGGTGGCAAGGTGATTTCCATCCGGGCTGAACGCGACGCCAAAAACGTCGCCTTTGTTGCCAAAGAGCGTGGCGACTTCCTCTCCTGTTTTGACATCCCAGACTTTGGCGAGTCGGTCGAAGCCCGTAGTTGCCAGGAGCGTCCCATCATGGTTGAAGGCGACCCGAAGCGCGATCGCGCCGTGCGCGGGGATGGTCATTACTTTCTCCCCGGATGCAATATTCCATAAAGTCGCCGCGCCGTCCTGCCGGGTCGTTGCCAGCAATTTACCATCCGGGCTGACCGCCAGATCGTACACGTCCATGCCTTCGCCGGAATATTGACCGAGGTCCTGCCCCGTTGCCGCATCCCACCTGTGAACGGACAAATCCAAGTGACTGCCAAACAGGCTCTTTCCGTCCGGGCTGAACACGACGCCAAACCAGGGTCCTTCAATGGTCAAAACATCCATACCCTGGGACAAATCCCAGATCTTTGCGCTTCCGTCCCAACTTCCCGTTGCCAGCCGCTTCCCATCGGGACTGAAGGCAAGGTCAACGACCGGTCCCTGATGACCGGGCAGTGACATGCTCAAGTTCCCCGTTTCGACATCCCAAAGATACACATTCCCGCTCAAACCGCCTGCCGCAAGACTTTGACCATTCGGACTGAAGGCGATGCTCGAAAACCCATCGGCAACCCCCTCGTCGGTTGGGAGCGTTATTTTGAGGGCGCCTGCGCCGGGATCCCAAATTTTGATTTTCCCATCCTGACCGGCGGATGCCAATCGCGCGCCGTCCGGGCTGTAGGCGACATCCCAGACAATATCGGCATGTTCGGAGAATGTAGATACTTCCCTGCCCGGCGCAGCATCCCAGATCTTGATCGTGCCGTCGTAACCCGAGGATACGACCCGTTGACCATCCGGGCTGACCGCAATAGATATGACCGTGCTTGTGCTGCTCGTCAGGGTGAGATATTCCTGACCGAATTCCACATCCCGAATCCGCACAGAGCCATCCTTGCCGCAGGTAACCAGGCTGTTTCCATCGGGGGTGAAGGCAACATCGTAAATGCCGGAGAGACCCCCTTGCAGGCGCAGTAATTCATTGCCGGTATCGGTGTCCCAGACCTTGATCGTTCCCGTTTCGCTGACCGACGCCAGACGCCCGCCGTCCGGGCTGAATGCGACGCTATGAATGAACCCGTCATGTTCGAGGGAGAGGAGTTCTTCCCCGGTGTGGGCATCCCAAATTTTGATCATCCCTGTCAAATCGCTGGTCGCTAATTTCATCCCATCCGGGCTGTAAGCGATGCCTTCACAAGGTCCCGTGTGCCCGGCGAATGAAAGTACTTCGGCGCGCGCGGCGAGATCGAAAACCCTCGGTTTGCCGTCCATGTTGGCAATCGCGAGTCGTTTGCCGTCCGGGCTGAACGCAATGTGAACCAATACGTTTGTCGAAATCGGCTCTGCCAGTTCGCCGTCCAGGCTGAACAGTTTTTGCCCGCTGGCAACCTCCCAAAGGATGACTTTTGTTGTGATGGCGGTGGCAGCCAGTTTTCCATCCGGGCTGAAGGCGACATCGAAGGCGAAAGCGCCGGGTTCGCCGGGCACTGTATGCAACAATTCGTAGGTGTTTGCATCCCATATTTTCGTTTCGCCGTCGAAGTTTTCGATGCTGGCAATCAGGGCGCGATTCGGACTGTAGGCAACGCCAGGCGCCTGTTTATGAGCCGCTATGGTGTGAAGCAGGTGCAGTTCCGGCAGCGATTGGCGCAGGGCGTTGCGGGCTTCGATCGTGTCGGTGGTGTTCAGGGCTTGCAATGCCAGGAGCGCGCTTCGTTCGGGATCAACCTGCAGGTTATTCATCGCCGCGGCAGAAAGTTCACGGGACGTAGCAAGCTTGTTGGCTTGAATCGTTCTCTGCCAGAAAACACCTGCGATCACTGCCAGCATGCCTGCAAGTATGAAAGCCGTTGCAAGGAAGATGGCGCGCTGCCTCAAGCGTTTATTCGATTGTGATTGCTCTTCTGCACGCCTCTTTTCAGTCTCAGCCAGTTTTTTTGCGGACGCCAGTTCGCGTTGCCGCTGCGCTTCACGCTCGGCGGTTTCCTTCTCGGCAAGTGTCTGGGAAGCATCGAGAAATGATCGTTCCAGCAGATTCAAGTCGTCCGCATGTTCAGCAGTCCATTCGAGCGCCTGAGCCAGGCGCGCCCCTCGATACAAAATGCTTGGATCGTGATTGGATGCATCCCATTCCTGCGACGTGACAGTAATATGGCGGTGGAGGCGCAAGCCTTCACGGTTTTCCTCCAGCCAATTCCGCAGGGTATGCCATTCACGGATGAGCGCCTCATGCGCCACTTCTGCAACGTTCTGATGGGTGGTGATCAGCCGCGCGTCCGCCAGAGTTGACAAAACTTCGTGAACCGACTCCCTGTCTTCCGGTCTCGAGACCAGTTCATCGAAACTGACTCTCCGGCGCGTGTCGGCAGTCGAAGTGTCCCCACCCAATTCGGTCAGGCGCAGGAAGATCTGCCGGGCGATATTGCGCTGCTGCGCGTCCAGTTGATCGTGGAATACAGCCTCGGCGGTTTCGGATATGGCGCCTCGCACGCCGCCCGAAGCGGTATACCCGCTCAACGTCAGTGTTCGACCCCGACGACGCTGCCACGTTTCGAGCAGAGCATGAGACAGCAGTGGAAGCGCGCCCGGTTCGGGCGGATGATCCGCATCTGCGCCCACGTCATGGAGCAGGAGTTCGACCAGCCCCGGCTCGATCTCCCAGTGACCGCGCCTGGCTGGTTCTTCGATGGCGCGCCGCAGTTGATCGGCTGTCATGGGACCGATGTATTCCTGGTGCCGCGCCAGCGCCTGACGAAGCAGGTCGAAGCGGGCGCAATGAGCGTAGAAGTCGGCGCGCATGACGATGATCACGATCGCGGTTCCGTCGGGTTGGAACGCGGCGGTCATCAGGTTTTCGATAAAGGCGGTTTGTTCCCCTTCGCTCCGGCAGAGCGTGAACAACTCCTCGAATTGATCCACAACGAGCAGGGCATGTTTTGCGCCTGCCTCGTCGCTGATTCGTTCCAGGGTCGTTTGAAGAGATTGCGGATGATGGACAAGATCGGACGCAAGTTTTCTGCTCGATGGCGCGCGCGGCGCATCCCTGCTCAACACGGAGGCGAGCGCCTCGAGCGGATGAGCGGTGGGCGTCATCACGTAAATGTGCCACCCCGACGACGGCTGCCGCCAACGTAATGCGGGAATCAACCCGGCTCGCACGACGGATGATTTGCCGCTGCCCGAGGCGCCGATCACTGCCAGAAAACGATGACCAGCCTCCAGCTGCGCGCTGAGGCGTTCCACAAGGGAGGAGGTCAGATCCTCGCGGCCGAAGAACCATTCCGCATCCGCTTCATCGAAGAAGAATAAGCCTTTGTACGGAGGCAGACCCGCCGCAGGCGCATCCTCCCGGCGGACGTTTGCCGCGAGTTCCAACAGCCGCGCCGCAACTTCGGGCTGGTCCTCCGCGCACAACGCAGGCAGGAAACGGGCGGTCAGAGTCGCCAAATCAGGCAGGCGTTCGTTTTGTTCGAGGCGGGAGATTTGCGCGTCGCTGTAGCCGACGGCGATGGACAGTTCGCGCTGGGTGAGCCCGGCGCGGCGGCGGAGATATTTGAGCAGGTCGCCGAAGGTGGTGAAGCGCTCAAGGGCAATGGTCAGGCTGGCGGTGCGCATTCGTCCTCCTTTCAGAGGCGCACAATGTTTGCTTCCATGAATAGTATAGAACGAATCCGTTCCAAAAGATTACGTTTGTCAAGTATTGTCAAGAATTGTCAAAATCCGCAATGGACTGAATGCTATGCTGAATTCGAGTTTACAAAACTTGAACGCACAGCCTTTACCGCAAAGGTTGCGCGGACCGATCGGAGGTGAGCGCGTAGAAACGAATTCCAATTCCTACACTCAAGTTGTGTTGGTGAGCCGCCGTTGGCAGTTCGGCATCGTATGAGAGATCACATATCTCTTGTCCAAATGATCCATTCGATGGGAAAACCATCAAGGAGAAAAAATGAAAACATTGCTTTCGCGATTTACAGTCCCCCTTGTGATCCTGGCATTGGTCCTCACAGGCTGCGGCGGGCAGGCGGTCCAGCCTACGCCCGTCCCCACATCGTCGCCAGCAACAGAACCGGCGCAACAAACCGCTTCTGAAATCATCGAGGCGATGGTGGAACGCATGAACAAAGGCGACGTCGAAGGATCGCTGGCATACTTCGCCGACGACGCCAGGGCATACATCATCGGTCTGCCGCCCACAGGGATGGAAGTCTACGCGGGGAAGGAACAGATTCGCTCCCTATGGCAGGATAGCGTTGACAACCATTTCCAGTGGGAGGTGAACGTCACGAGCGCGGCTGGCGACATGGTTTATGTCGAGGCAAAAACCTGGCATGACTTCACGCGTCAACTCGGCGTCGCGCCGCTTGAATACACCGATGTCTATGAAGTCAAAAACGGGAAGATCACCACCTACGGAACGACCATCACCGCCGACGCGCTCGCGAGATTCATGCCAGCCTTTGAAGAAGTGGTTCCCCCGGAAGAGCCTATCCCCTCGACTGAACGACCCGTCTCTGAAATGACGGTCACCATCGCGGACGGAACCTGCGCGCTCGATAACCCCGCTCCGCTTCAGGCTGGAGAGATCAAGGTAACGCTGGAAATCAAGGATCGAACCAAGAACCTGTACGCGTTGACGATATTCAACCTCGATGCGGATAAGGATTTTCTCGATCTCATGGCGTCCACCGCCGGGATGCCGCCTTCCTGGGCGGACATTCTGCTGATGGAGGAATTGGAGCCGGGCAAGAGCGCGACCTATACGTTTTCCGTCGAGAAAGGTCCTGTCTATCTGATCTGCTGGTCGCAGCCGCCGGATCTGCCCATCGGCAACGCGGGACCGATCGAGGTGCGAGCGTCGCCCTGATTGACAATCTCCCTTGCTCTTTCGCTGGCAACTTCCGAAGCCTCCGCAACTTCGGAAGTTGTTTGCTTTCACCTGCCTCTCTTCCGAATGTACTCGCTCACGTCCGCGTTGAAGACCGCCTCTTCGATGGTGAAAATCGCCCACGGACCTCCCTGATCCAGCCAGGTAACGGAGCCGATCGCGCTGATCTTTATGCCGGGCAGGAACGCCCCGGGCTCGTTGCGCGTGATCCACAGGATTTTCGTTTTGCCCTTGCCCGCCTCGCGCCACGCCGACCGTCCAACCCGTGCGGCTGGCATACGCAACAAGGATTTTCATTTTTCCCTCCGGACAATTGGTGTGCCGTGCAAATATCGTTACCGGCAGTCGGCGATGGCTTCCATGCGTTTGCCCGAATTCCATAATGGGAGGTTGTCATACAATTGTGGTGTTGAATATATGGGAATTGAAGCGCCTGTATATGGATGTATTCCGTCTGATTTTAGTGGTAAGATTCGCCGCGATGAAACTCAACCTTGCTCTCGCGCAGATCGCTACGAAACTGGGGGATGTCGAATCCAATCTCGAAAAGCACCTCGACTACATCGAACAAGCCAAAACCCAAAAAGCGGATTTGCTGGTATTCCCCGAACTTTCCCTTACCGGCTACGTTTTGCAGGATTTGGTCGCCTCGGTCGCGCATAAGCCGACAGACGACGACCCGGTCTTCAAGCCTCTACTCGAGGCGTCTCACGACCTGGACCTCGTGGTTGGATTCGTGGACGAAGACTCTCGTCACCGCTTCTATATCGCCTCCGCCTACCTCTCCGGCGGGAAGGTGCTTCACGTCCATCACAAGGTTTACCTGCCCACCTACGGACTCTTCGACGAGGGGCGTTTCTTCGCCTGGGGCGATTCCGTCCGCTCGTTCGATACGCGCTTTGGACGCGTGGGTCTGCTGATCTGCGAGGACTTCTGGCACGCCTCGCCCCCTTACCTGCTCTGGCTCGACGGCGCCGACATCATGCTCTTCTCCTCCGCCTCTCCCGGCCGCGGATTGAACGACAAGGAGAAGCTCGAATCCGCGCGCTGGGTGGAACGGGTCAACAAGGCGTATGCCAGCATGTTCACCTCCTTTGTCGCGCACGCCAACCGCGTGGGCTATGAGGACGGACTTCACTTCTGGGGCGGCGCGACGGTCTTCGACCCGAACGGCGAGGAACTTGCCCATGGTCCCTACAACGAAGAAGCCGTCACCTGCGTCCAATTGGATCTGAACCAACTCCGCCGCACCCGCGCCCGCCTGCCGTTATTGCGCGACGAACGGACGAATCTGGTTGTGTCGGAATTGCAGAGGATTTTGCAAAGATAAAAATTGACTTGTGAAATGAAAATTTATCATGTAGAATGACGCCGGAGGCATTATGGAAACGATAATGACTGAACGTGGACAAACGGTTGTCCCGGCGCCCATCCGAAAACGATATAAACTGAAGAAGGGGGCTAAACTCGTCTGGATTGATGATGGGAAGACGATTAAGGTGATCCCAATTCCCGCTGACCCCGTGGAAGCGCTGCACGGCATTGGCAAGGGGGAAAATCTTCTGCAAGTCCTTCTCGAAGAACGTAAAAAGGACGGGGATCGTGAATAACAATTACCTGCTGGATACATCTGCCTTGATCGCCTTCATGGAGAGCGAAGAGGGGGACGAGCGGGTTAAATTCATTTTGAAGAACGAAAACGTTTCGATACCCTGGATTGCTCTTGCGGAGCTTTTCTACGTTACCACCCGGGAAAAGGGAGAGGAAACTGCCGAACTGCGTTATGCAATGCTCAAGCGCTCCGGCGCTCAGATACTTTGGGGCAGCGATGAGGGGGTTCTATTATCTGCCGGTAGACTTAAAGCCGCTCATCGCATATCCTTTGCCGACTCCCTAATTGCCGCGTATGCGCTTCGAAATGAGGCAGTCCTGGTTCATAAAGACCCGGAGTATGAGCAATTGAAAGACCGGCTTCAAATGGAAGCCTTACCGTATAAATGACTGTCAACCTCTCCATCAACACCGACCTCGCGCGCGACATACTTACCGGTTTCATCCGCTCCGAGGTCACGCGCGCCGGGTTTTCCCGCGCGATCATCAACCTCTCCGGCGGACTCGACTCGGCGCTCTCCTGCGTCCTGGCGGTCAGGGCATTGGGGAATGAAAACGTATTTGCGCTGCGACTGCCTTATCGCACCTCCTCCCCCGACTCGCTGGAACACGCCCAATTGTTGATTGACCAACTCGACATCCCGAGCGAGACGATTGACATCACAGAAATGGTTGACCCGCTGATCGAACGCGACCCGGACATGTCAAACGTCCGCAAGGGAAACATCATGGCGCGCATGCGGATGATCGTCATGTACGACCGGTCGGAGGTCTTCAAAGGTCTGTCCATAGGCACGAGCAACAAGACCGAGATCCTGCTGGGCTATTCCACCCTTTGGGGCGACATGGCGTCCGCGATCAATCCCATCGGCGACCTGTACAAAACCCAGGCGCGGCAATTATCCCGCGCGTTGGGCATCCCCGCGCCGATCATTGACAAGCCTCCCTCCGCCGACTTGTGGGCGGGTCAAACGGACGAAGGGGAACTTGGTTTCACCTACGAACAGGTTGACCAATTGCTCTACCTGCTCGTGGATCAACGTTACAGCCCGCAGGAGTGCATCGAGGAGGGCTTCGACGAAAAGTTCGTCAACGCGGTCATCCGGCGCGTCCAACGGAATCAGTTCAAACGCATGATGCCGCCCATTGCCAAGGTGAGCAACCGCACCGTCGGCTACGACTTCCTGTATTTGCGCGACTGGGGAACGTAGTACAATTCCGTCCGATCTTTCAGAGCAGGAGGCGCAAGCCTTCTGCTTTATGCTGTAAAGGACTTGCATGATTCGTATTCCGCCTTCCTTGAAACACCGTCGTTTTTTCTATCTCTGGCTGGGACTGTTGATCTCCATCGCAGGCACCCAGATGCAGATCTGGGCGATCTTCTGGCACATCCGCACGTTGACCGAAGAACCCATCGCGCTGGGCGGCGTGGGACTGGCGCGGATTTTGCCGGTCATCGTCTTCTCGCTCATCGGCGGCGCGGTCGCCGATTCGTTCAAGCGCACGCGCATCCTCTTCATTACACAAAGTTCCGCCGCGCTCATCGCGTTATCCCTGGGTTTGTTTACGCAATTCGGGAACATCACCATCTGGCACATCTACGCCCTGACCGCGCTCCAGGCGATTGCCGTCGCCTTCGACGGACCGGCGCGTCAGGCTCTCGTCCCGAACCTGGTTCCCGCAAAAGACCTTCCAAACGCCTTCAGCATGACCTCCCTCGCCTTTCAGACCGGCGCGATCCTGGGACCGGCGCTCTCGGGTTTTGCCATCGCTTTCGGCGGACAGGAAGTTGTATATTACATCAACGCCGGTTCTTTCCTGGCGGTCATCGTTGCCCTTCTCCTCATCGGCGACATTCCGCAAAAGGCATCCGCGCGCGCCAAAGCCGTCAGTTGGGAATCCATTCGCGAGGGCATTTTGTTCATCTGGAACAAGCCCATCATCCTCTCGACCATGCTGCTGGATTTCATCGCCACGTTCTTCGCCTCCGCCAATACGCTCATGCCCATCGTTGCCGTGGATATCCTCAAGGTTGGCGTCCTTGAGTATGGCTGGCTATCCGCGGCGCAATCGGTGGGGGCGGTGCTTGCCGCGCTGGTCGTTTCGCAGGTCCGCGAATTGAGGCGGCAGGGACCGATCTTTTTGGGGGCGGTGGTCGTTTTCGGCGTCGCGACGATCCTTTTTGGGCTGAGCAGTTCCTTCGTCCTCGCGTGGAGCGCCCTGGCGGTCATCGGCGCGGCGGATTCGGTCAGCACCATCATCCGCAATACGATCCGCCAGTTGCAGACCCCCGATCACATTCGCGGGCGCATGACGAGCGTCAATATGATCTTCTTCCAGGGCGGACCGCAATTGGGGGAGCTCGAGGCGGGGATCGTGGCACAGTTGTTCGGCGCGTCGTTTGCCATTGTCAGCGGTGGGATTGCGTGTATTCTTGGCATGATGTTGATCGTCCGCAAGTGGCCCGCGCTCTTGAACTACAACGGAGACGAACCCTCGCTGGCGGGCGCGACGGCAGACTGACGATCACCTTGCGGTTTCCATACGGTTCGAGAATCCCCGTTGACTTGCACGACAAATGGTACTATACTGGCGACATGCGAACAGAAGATTACATACCGATTCGTTGACACAAGGCACGCGCCTCATTGCGTGCCTTTTTCTTTACCACCTTTCAAAAGGAGTAACCTATGGACTATGGACTGATTGGCAAACGTGAAAAGGCAAAACGCTATGCCGAGGACCCCAAACGCTTCCGCTTCAACAAGTTTGACCTGACGTTCCATGGCGACAACAACGATCACCGCGTAACCTTCGACAACGGCGTCTTCAACTGCGATTGTGAATTCTTCCTGACGCATAACCGATGCGCCCATACCATGGCGTTGGAAGAATACCTGTTCAAAGGCATGATCGCGGACCCGGCTCGAACCTAATCTGAAAATTGATCCTTCACCCACTGCCCTTCCTCACCCGGAGGGCAGTTGTGTTTAACGCTGCCGTACCGCGACATGAATATCGCCGGGGCGGGGCAAAGCGACGTGAACGTCGCGGTACGGTTCCCGTTCGTTGGGGTGGCGCGACATTCATGTCGCCGGGTCGGGGCAAAGCGACGTGAATGTCGCGTTACGGTTCCCGTTCGTTGGGGTGGCGCGACATGAATATTGCCGGGGCGGGGCAAAGCGACAAGAATGTCGCGGTACGGTTCCTTTCGTCTGCGGAGAGGCCGGGCGTCCCCTCCGCTCGACGCGATGCAGTTCGCATATCTCATAAAGATTTAAAGGATTTCGATTAAAATTCGACCACCATGACCAAAATCACCCGACGCGACTTCCTCAAACTTGGGGGCTTGAGCCTGGGTTCCCTGGCGTTCACTCCGGCATTGCGCGATTCCCTGGGCTTCGACGATGGAAACCTCATCCGCGTGGCGACCAATTCCGTCAGTGTGCACAGCCAGCCCAACGACGAGAGCCGCATCGTTTCGACGTGGTACCGCGACGAACTGGTACACGTCTATGGGGAGGTGGTCTCGGATACGCCGTCCTATAATCGCGTCTGGTATCGCGTCTGGGGCGGATACATGCACCGGGCGCGTTTGCAGAAGGTCAAGATGCTCTTCAACCCGACGCTCCCCGTTCTCGAGGAGGGCATCCCCCGCCTTGCGGAGATGACCGTTCCTTATACCCAACCCTGGCGCCACACCAAAACGTACGGCTGGCAGCAACTCGGGTTCCGGTTGTACTATGGCTCGGTTCATTGGATCGAGGCAATCGAGGAAGGTCCCACAGGCGAACCCTGGTACCGCATCTACGACGACCTGACGGGTTTTCCGTATCACGTCAACCCACTTCACCTAAAACCCATTCCATTGGACGAGTTGGCGCCGATCAGTCCCGAGGTGGAATTGCAGAACAAGCGGATAGACGTCAACCTGAGAACGCAGACCCTGACCGCCTACGAGTTCGATAAACCCTTGTTGGAGACGCTCATCTCGTCGGGTCTTCCAAACGGACCGCGTACGAACGGTCTGTCCACAAAGACGCCGGAGGGCGACTTCCGCATTTTGGACAAGATGCCCGCCAAGCACATGGGCAACGGCAACCTGTTCGCCGACCTGGACGATTACGAATTGCCCGGCGTCCCCTGGACCAGTTTCTTCACCTTGCAGGGACACGCCTTTCACGGAACCTATTGGCACGATAACTTTGGCGTGCCGATGAGCCGGGGATGCATCAACATGCGAACCGACGAGGCGAAATGGCTGTTCCGCTGGGCGTTGCCTCCTCATCAACTTGGAGAATCCTACAATCGCGGGTTCGGCACGCTCGTGCAGATCCATTACTAACCATCCATGCCATCCATACACTGGGCGGGAAAGAATCTTTCGACGCCTGAACCTGCCTCCCTGATAAAGGACTCGGTCGTCCATCCGAGCGGGTTTGGGTATCCTGGAACCGAACCCTCCAGCCGTTTGATCCTGGGGGATAATTTACCCGTCATGGCAGCCCTGCTCCCCGAATACGAAGGGCGGATCCACCTCATTTATGCCGACCCGCCGTTTTTTACGAACCGAAAATTCAAAGCCCGCATCGGACGCGGGGAGGACTCGCGCAAGCCCGGTCAATGGGAACTTGTCGAAGGCTACCATGACGATTGGACGAATCTGGATGAATATCTGGATTTTCTGTATCAACGCCTGGCATTGATGCGCCGCCTGCTCGCCTCGAACGGGACCTTGTACCTGCACCTCGACTGGCATGCCGACGCGTACGCCCGCCTGATCCTGGATGAGTTGTTCGGCGCGGAAAACTTTTTGAACGAGGTCATCTGGGCGTATCATGGTCCCTCCCCAATTCGGAGCGCCTTCAACCGAAAGCACGATACGATCCTGTCGTATGTCAAGGGGAGGGAGTACACCTTCAACGCGGATGCAGTGCGGGAGCCGTATAACCAGAATACGGTGAATACGTTCAAGTCCTCGCCGAAGGCGGGATTCGGGAAAATGCCCGACTTGGAACGCGGCAAGGTCCCGGAGGATTGGTGGTATTTTCCGGTGGTTGCCCGGTTGCATAACGAACGCACGGGTTACCCGACGCAAAAGCCGGTCGCTTTGTTGGAACGCATCGTTCTGGCTTCGTCCAACCCCGGCGACCTGGTCGCGGACTTTTTTTGCGGATCGGGAACAACGCCCTTCGTTGCCGCGAAACACGGGCGCCGTTTCATTGCCTGTGATGAAAACTTCCGCGCCATCCATACGACGCGCTCGCGTTTGACCGAAACGAAGAGCGTATTTTCCATTGAATATGCCAGTGCGTCCCCCTTTCCGCTTTCCGCGATGCCGCGGACGGCCCGGATCAGTTCATCCGGAGGTTTGGTGTCGCTGACGACGCGTCTCGAGCTCGATTATTGGGAGGTGGATCCGCAATGGGATGGGAAGATGTTCCACAGCGCCGCGCAGGCAAAACGTCCCGCGCGAAGCGGGGATATCCCGTTGGAATTAAAAATAAGAACCGGAGGCGACGTCTGCATCCGGTTCGTAACGACAAAGGGCGGGCAATACCAATCACACGTCCAGGCGGTATCCGACGCCGCGGATGGTCTTTAGGAATTTCGGATTGTTGGGGTCGAGTTCGATGGCGCGCCTGAGCCACGAGATGTGAACGTCCAGGGTGCGCGTGTCGCCGGTGTAGTTCGTTTCCCAGACTTTCTTGAACAACGCTTCGCGCTCCACCACTTCGCCGTGTTTGTCCATGAGGATGCGAAGAAGGTTCATCAAGCGCGGGGTGAGTTTCGTGTTCTTGCTCAGGCATCGCACGCGCTTGTGTTCGAGGTCGAGTTGAATGGGTCCCGCGGTGATCACGTTGTCGCCGTCGCCGGGCAGGAGCGCCTTGATCCGGTTGACGAGTTTTTGGACGGTGAAGGGAAGCGCGAGAACCGAGTCCGCGATCTCTTTTTCGACGCGTCTTTCCTTTTCGAGGATCAGGATGATGGGAAGTTTCGCATCCTTTTTGCGGATGGTGTTGCAGATGCGGATGCCCGTGCTCCTCAGCGAGGCGGCGTTGACGACGACCAGGCTGGGGTTGATCTGTTTGATCTTCGAGACGGCTTGGCTCCCGTTTTGGAAGGAACGAATATCAAATCCCTTCTTTTGCAGATCGGCAGCAAAAGAAGGGATTTCTGCGTGGCGTCCTTCGATGACCAGTAGGGTTGTTTGTTTCATCGGTTTGAAAAAATTTTCCGAATAATTACGCCTTGGGCGTTGCCCGTCTTGCTCGAAATCATTATACCTTAAATCTTAACGAAAATTTTATTGCAGGCTCGTTGGTCTTTTAAGGTGGCGCTGATTAAACTACGAATTCAAAATCTTATCAAGGCAATGCTTGTGAGTTTTGTACTATTGTCGTGGTACGAATTTCCACCCCTGCTTGACACCTCATTCCGGCTATGGTAATATCGGCGGGCTTCGATGCGGGGTGGAGCAGTGGCAGCTCGTCGGGCTCATAACCCGAAGGTCGCAGGTTCAAGTCCTGCCCCCGCTACTATTTTACGAACCATAGCCGCAAGGCTATGGTTTTCGTTTAACCAGAAGGACTGCTCTAGCCAAATCTCACGTTGCATGAACAAGGGAGGAAATTTACCCCAAAAACCGTCCAACCTTTTCGCTTATCATTGTGTATACCTAATGTGAGCGCTTACATAAGCAGTGGAGAATTTCATGGATGATCTGCAGGCGATCCGGCGACTCAAGAATGGCGATATCGGCGGCTTGGAAGTCCTCGTCGCGCGCTACCAGGCAAGGGCTGTGCGTGTGGCGTTTCTTATCACCCACGATGAGGCGCTGGCTGAGGATGTGGTCCAGGAAACGTTTGTGCGTCTCTATCGCCGAATCGGGGGATTCGACTCGACTCGTCCGTTCGAACCCTATTTGCTGCGGAGCGTCGCCAATGCCGCGTTGAACGTCACGCGCAACGAGGATCGGCAGGTCTCTCTCGACGGCGGCCCGGAGCAGGTCGAGCAATTGCTGACGCAGGCAGCCTCCGTCGAATTGGAAGTGGAATATCGCCAATTGAAGCAGGAGATCATCCAGGTGTTATTCAGGCTCGAACCCCGTCAACGCGCAGTCCTCGTTCAACGTTACTATCTTGAAATGAGCGAAAAAGAAATGGCGGCTGCTCTCGACGCTCCGCCGGGCACTGTCAAATGGCTGTTGAGTGCGGCGCGCGCCAAACTGCGCGACTTGCTTGGTTCGGAAAGGAGCACAGAGTGAACAGGAAATCCCATCGCGACATTCTGGACTCGGCGGCGGCTGATGTTCTTTCTCGCGACGCCGATCTGTGGCCCGCTATCTCGGTCAGACTCGAAAGGAGTACCTTGATGACGACGCTTCGCGCCCGACCATTGGCGACGTTGATGATCGTTTTGTTCATTCTGCTGATTTTAGCAGGAGCAGCCTACGCACTTGGGCGCGCGCTGGGATATATTCCCGGCGTGGGATTTGTGGAACAAGACGCGCCCGTTCGTGTGCTGGACGGGAAACCGAGCGTTCAGCGCGATGGGATCACTTTGACCATGAATCAGTTGGTTGCCGATTCAGCTCGAACGATGGTGATGTATCGCGTCGACGGTGTTGTCTTCGAGCGTGGCGCCGCGGAACAGGAATGCACCGAAGCGCCCTCCTTGCTGCTTGAGAATGATGTCCGCCTGGAATCAAACGGAGGGTATTGGCGCAGCAGAGGATACGAAACCGGTTACCTGCGTTTTGATGCCGCGTATACCTTCCAGCCCCTTCCAGCCGACGCCCGGGAAGTCACGCTTCTTGCGCTCTGTGAGTTGCCCGCGCTGACCCTTAGCCTTATCCCCGCACCGGAGGGATTCGTCCTGCCTGCCGCCGAGATTCCCGCTACATTCGAAGCGTCCCGTCCATCCTTGCCTTCTCCCACACTGCCCGGTGATGCCCAAACTGCAGCGCCTCAGCTATATCCGACCGACTTCCCTGCCGCCCTCACGCCAGTCCCCAATGGTTCCGGGCTATATCTGGAAAAGGCCGTCGAACTGGAAAAATCCTATTTGCTGGTGGGCAACTTCACCGATGCGGGCGATCTGCCTGGCGGAGTCTGGGCAAAGGAAATTGCCATTCCTTATGAGTTCCGTATCACCGACCGCAATGGGAAACCCGTCTCCTTCTTTTATCGCCCGGATCTGATGCCTCCTTCAAACCGGGCGGATGTCGCCTATTGGGCGTTGGAAATTCTCAAGCCGTTGGACGCTCCGCTCACCATCACCCTGCCAGAAGTCTCCGTGAACAACACCGACACCTTTCACTTTTCACTGGACGTTGGGTCTCATCCCATCGTTGGGCAAGCCTGGCAATTGAACCAGACCGTTCGGGTAGGCGGGCATTCCTTCCTGGCGGAGAGGGTCACACTGGAGGATCGCGGCTATACCCTGACCTTTCGCTCCCTCACCCCCATCTCGCGCGAGGATTTATTCCTCAACGTAACCATCGAGGAAAAGGACGCCTCCCTGCTCTCCGAGCGAATTCGTGAACGCGACGGGATGCTGGAAGTGACACAAACACTCGTTTACGACGAGCCACCCACTGGCGCGTTAACTTTTACATTGAACCTTTTCGTCATGAATTCAATCGGACCCTGGTCGCTGACTTGGTCTCCGCCGAATAGCCCTTAAATGACAGGCGGAGGAAAGCCCTCCGCCAATCCTCCAATTCTCTCTATGGATTTCTCCAGACTTTGAAATTGGGATCAGACTCTTTCCTATTTTGAACCGTTCTGCGGATTACCCCCGATCAAAATGCCTCTTCAACTCTGAAGCATATTTCATCCCGACCAGGTTCTTGTTTTTTTCCAACCAATCCCGGAAAGCAATTTTGCCGCGCGGCGGTTCTTTGGAAACGAGCAGGTTTGCCATCAAGCCATCCACTTCCTCGGGGGTCAGGATCACATCCCTCACGAACAGGCTCAAAGACTGCGCGGCGAGCAACGCCAGCCGCGGCGGAACGGAGATCAGGAGCCGCCTCGCGCCGATCTTTTCGCCGACCAATTGCACCAATTCCCTGAATGTATATGCGTCGGGACCCACCGCGTCAATCAGGTAATTCTCTTTGCTGTATACAGCTTCCACGGCAAGGTCAGCCAAATCTTCCACGTGAATGGGCTGGATGCCATACGAGCCGTCGCCGGGGATGAAGAAGAACGGAAACCGCCTCAACAGAAACGCGATGTTGTTGATGAGAACGTCTTCCCCGCCGCCGACCAGCACCGTTGGGCGCAGGATCGCATACGACAACCCTGATTCGATCACTGTCTTTTCATTCGCCGCCTTGCCCCAGTAATAAGGCAGGTGTGAATCGGCGGATGGATTGGCAATGCTGATGTGGACGATCCGCTTCACGCCCGCGGCTTTGGCGGCGTTGACCAGTTTCCGCGTATTCTCCACCGCGCGCGGTTGGGTGTTGTCGCCTTTGTCGAAGCGCACCCAGTACGTGTTGACCAGCACGTCCACACCTTGCAGGGATTCGGCCATGCCCGCCTCGTCGAAGTCCAATGGATGGGCTTTGACTTTGCCGCCGAACGGATCGGGGCGGTTCGGATGTCCCGTCAATGTGATGACCTCCTCGCCGCGCTCGAGCAGGCGTTTGGCGATATATTTTCCCGAATAAGAGAACGCGCCGGTGACTGCGATTTTCATTTTGCCTCCGCCTTGGGGGATCTGGGCGCGACCAGCGCAAAGAAGGATACGATCAATCCTGTGGCGATCAGGGCGAATAGAAATCCGCCCAGGTTTCCGCTCAGTTTGCCCGCAATTTCGAAGAACAGTTCTTCCGCGCTCCCTGCCTCAGGCTTGTAGTTCAGGGCAAGAATTACGGGCATGCCGATCAGGAGGACGTTGGAGAATGCCGTCCAAAATTGGGCGCGCTCATCGGTTTTGCACAGGTCAATCAGAACGGTGCGAAGATACGGACGCAAATACCCGACGATCAAGAAGGCAATTGCCAAAGTCAGCGCCACCTGGATGAGAAAGGATGTGATTGTGTTCATTTTGTTTTGTTTTCCTTTTTCGAACTGACTATACGGGACGTTGGAGAACGTCCCGTTACGCGCGATCACGGTTACTTCAAAACGCCAAGTATTTTGGTGACATTCGAGAAACCCAAACTCTCCAGCCGAATGACCGCCTTGGCGAGACTGTCAATGGCGTTGAAGAAATCCTGTAACGCCTGCACGCGCTGATAGACAAAATTCCATTCCTCGTTATCCACCCAGTTCTCATCCATGGTTGTAAGCGTGTCCATCACGGAACGCACGGCGCGGTCGAACTCGGAGTTTTGCCGTTCCTGCAAGATGGAGCGGATCGCGGCGTAGAAGTCCGTTTCGGCGGAATAGTAATCCTTGCGGTCGCCCAGCTTTGTAGAGCGGTGAACGAGTCCCATGCGCGCCAGCGCGCGGATCTCGGTGCTGACCGCGCCTTTGGTGAGTCCTGTTTCCTGCACGATCTGATCGAGGGGGAGAGGGGTGGGGGAGAGATACAGGACGCCGAAGATGGCGCCCATCCCCTTGGGGAAACCCCAGAAGCGGCTGATCTGGCTGAGCCCTTCCACGAAATCCCTTTTGATTTTGGCAAGTGTTTGCGGCATGGTGGTCTCGTTATGTATGTTTAGTAATTACTAAACAAAATATACGATAACCGAACGGATTTGTCAAGATTGAATGGTCTGCGCGTAGGCAAGCCAGTGGATTTGCCCCGCTTATCACGTAAATATGATCTCCGCTTCATTCCTACGGGACGGCTGATCCTGTTTCAGATGGCGGATTCGACATCCGCGCCTTCGTTCAGGGACCGGCGTAAAACAGCCGGAACAATTCCTCCCCTGTGTGTCCCTGCGCGGTCTCGTTGTATTCCCGGATCGGGACGCGGAAACCGATGCCCTCCATGACATCCTTCTCGAACCTGAATTCGACGAAGCCGGGCTGAGGTCCTTGTAGGAGATCGGGCGGCAAGCCATTGACGACCTGCATCACTTGCGCGATCCAATTTCCAAAGGTTTCGTAATCGTCGAGGGCTTCGACGGAAACGGTCACGTGGAAGTCCGTCTCCATGGCGAGGAAGCGGACGACCTGTCCGTTCGAGTCAATGCAGTTTTCACCAAAGGCTGTCGCGCGCGAGGCGGAATTGGGGATCAGAGTCTGGATCGCCGCGTCGAATTGGGCGGTAAGTTCGGGCAGATCCTGGTACGCCCATTGGTATCCGCATTGCGTTGTGGAAACGGCGGTCGTGGCGGCGCTTGTCGGCGGATGGGGCGTGCCGGTGGGGGGTTGGGTGGGTAAGGCTTGAGGGGAGGCGACGTCCGTCGAGCACGCGCCCAGGATCAGGGTCAGAAAGAGAAGCGTAAATTTCGCCTTCACTTCAGCAGGTCTGCCGCGGCGGTCGCCATCAACGCGGCGGCGGCGATCAGCGCCTCTTCGTCGAAATCGAATTTGGGGTGGTGATGGTTGTAGTCGAGATTCTTTTCGGCGTTTGCAGAGCCGATGAAGAAGTAACAGCCATCCACCTTCTCCTGCATGTAGCCCATGTCCTCCGCGCCCATGGTGAGGTAGGGAGATGCGTCAATGTCGGTTTGCGGGAAGAGGGATTGCGCGGATTCGAGGACGCTCGATGCGACCTCGTCGTGGTTGATGACCGGCGGCGTGACCTGTTTGATCTCGATTTCGACCTTGCAACCCAGGGATTCGCCAACGCCGCGCGCGATTTGCTCGCAGCGTTGCAGGACCATTTTGCGAATTTCGGGGTCGAAGTTGCGGATCGTGCCTGTGAGCTCGGCGGTCTGCGGGATGACGTTGAAGGTCGTGCCTGATTGCACCGAGGTAACGCTGACGACCGACGATTTGAGCGGAGGTACGTTGCGCGAGGCGATGGTCTGCAACGCGGTGACGATGTGCGCCGCGGCGACGACGGGATCAACCGTCGTGTCGGGTGCGGCGCCGTGTCCGCCTTTGCCGGTGAGTTTGATCGAAAACAATTCCGCGCCCGCCATGACCGGTCCCTTTGCGACGTGGATCCAGCCGAGGGGCTTGTCGTTCCACAGGTGAAGCGAGAGGGTCTTTTCCACTTTGGGGTTTTCCAGCGCGCCGTCGCGGATCATCATCAGGTTGCCGCCCACTTCCTCTCCATTGAGTCCCTCTTCGGATGGCTGGAAGCAGAATTTGACGTTGCCCGCCAGTTCCTCCCGATGCGCGTGAAGCATCTTTGCGACGGTCAGCCCGATGGCGGTGTGACCGTCGTGTCCGCAGGCGTGCATCACGCCGGGGTTTGTGGACGCGTATTCCGCGCCGGTCTCTTCGGCGATGGGAAGCGCGTCCATATCGAAGCGGAGCAGGATCGTTGGACCCGGTCTTGCGCCTTCGAGCAAGCCGACAACGCCGGTCTTGCCGACGCCCTTGGTCACTTCGATGCCGAGGGCTTCGAGTTCCTTTGCGACGATGCCCCCGGTGCGGACTTCGCGAAAGCCGAGTTCGGGATGTTTGTGGAAGTCGCGCCGCAGGGATTGAGTGTAGGGGAAGAGGTCTTTGGCTTGCTGGAGGAAGTTGGGCATGGGGGATTCCTTTCGGGCAATTGGTAATTGGAGGAGTGTTGAGGAGTTAGAGACTGGAGATTTTGAGAATTAGAGGATTGAGGCGACTTCGATTTCTGTGAGCCATTTTACCCAATGCCAGCCGATTGCAGTGTAACCCTTGCCGGCGATCCACACGTAGTAATTGCCGAGATCCCATTTCCACATCAAGCCAAACGCAAGGATGAGCAAAGTCGCGATGGCGATGATGACCGAGACGACGACCATGACGTTGCGGACAAAACGGCGGTCCAAGCCGCGCTTCAGGGAACGCAGCGAGATGATGGCTTTCCACGGGATGAGCAGGATCAACGCCCAGCCCGTGACGCGATGGATTTCGAAAAGCAGGGATGGGAAGGGAAAAAACAATCCGTAGACGCCGCTAAGACCAGGTACGAATAAGAGACTGAAGATAAGCGTGTTGACAAAGCGCAAGTTCACGCCGCTCATCAAGGACTCCTTTTGTTACCGATAAATTGGCGTATGTCATTGCGAGGGCGGACTTCTCGAATTCGCCGGATTCGGTTTTTCGATAGGGGTAAACCAAAATTTGAAAAGGCGCTTGTGCCATATTTCAGCCTTGAAAGGCAAAGCGACATGAATGTCGCGCTACGAGTATTTCACTACGCGGAATTTTTCCTCGTAGCGCGGGTTTTCGTCTGTGCTGTCCTCGGTGTGACGCGACTTCATGCGTTCCCTGAGTTTTTCCGGGTTGCCGATCTGGGTCTTGTGCTGGAGCAACGCCTCGAGTTTGACCTCCCAAGTCTCGGTGACGTCAACGACCGTGTTCGGCTGGCTGGTGAGCGAACACCAGATTTCCTTCGGCATGTGAGGTGCGAGTCCCTCCGCGAGCAGTTCGGGGAAGTATTCCTTGTTGCCTGCGGCGGGAAAGACAGCATCGAGAACCACCTGTCCCGCGGCGCGGTGATCGGGATGGTTGAGCCCGTACATCGCAAACAGGTTTTGCGGATCGCACGTGACAAGGATATCCGGTTTGAATTTGCGGATGATACGGACGACGTCGCGGCGCAGGTTCAGGTCAGGGGCGAGGTAACCGTCGGGGCAATCCATGATGTAAACTGCCTGTGCGCCGATGACTTTCGCGGCGGCGCCCTGCTCCTCGTGGCGGATGGCGCACAGCGCATCGGGGGTCATGTCTACGGGAGTGTGGTCGTTGAATCCCTTGTCGCCGCAGGTCAATAGTTGATAGGTGATGTGATGTCCGGCGCGCGCCCATTTTGCCAGGGTCGCGCCGCAGAAGAATTCCGGGTCGTCTGGGTGAGCGAGGATGACGAGGATGTTTTTGGGGGAGTCCCAGGTTCCGGGGGGAGGAGGTTCGTTGGTCATGAGTCAGGTATCGGTTGGATAAAAATGAAGCGTGGTTGGACGTTAGTTGTTTCTATCCCTTGGGCTTTTCTTTCCGCAGGTACATCCGCCGTTGTTGTGACGATCGCAGGGGGCTTCGGATTTGCGTCGGAGCGCTTCGAGTTCATCCCAGGGTTGGATGTCGTCCTTCGTAAAGGTTTCGCGTGAGCGTTTGCCTTCCGCGTCCTCGATCAGCACAACGACCTGATTGCTCATCGGAAGAATGTCTATGACCTTGCCTTCGCCCTTGGGCGTGACCACTTTCTTGTTGCGCTTGGGGAGTTGCTTGCGCGCCTCGACGTATTGCTCGTATTCGTAGATGAGGCAGCAGCGCAGGCGTCCGCACATGCCGGTGATCTCTTCGGGCGTGAGTGAGATGCCCTGTTCCTTCGCCATCTTGATCGAGATGGGGGAGAACTCGGTCAGGAACTTGGAGCAGCAGCGGGTTTCGATGCCGCAGGCGCCCATGCCGCCGATGATCTTCGCCACGTCGCGCGGACCGATCTGCCGCAGTTCGATGTAGGTGTTGGGGTACAGGTTTTGCATGTCCTTCTTGAGCGATTTGAGGTCCGCCTTTTCCTCGCTCTCGGTGCTGAACATGAAGGCGAGTCGTGAGCCGTCGTAATTGTATTCGGCGGCGACGATCTTGACGCCCTCCAGCCCGAGTTCGGCGGCGCGGGCGCGGCAGTTGATCATGGCTTCGGTCTGTCTGGACTGCCACGACTGGAGCAGGAGCAGGTCGCGCGGGGTGGCGCGTCTTTCCACGGACCTCCAACCGCCGTCCGGCTTCGGAGGCAGTTCCTTCATCAATTGAACGACTTCGCCTAAATGTTTGCCGCGCGAGGTATCCACGATGACGTGATCGCCCGGTCCCACCTCGGGGACGGCGGATGAATCGAAATGGTAAATCTTGCCTATTTTGGTGAAACGTACACCGATAATGTTCTTTTCCATGGGCGGAATTATACCGTAGAGGAGGCGGAGGGAGAACGAGTAACCTTTTGGAACTTGAATTTACCCGCAAATGGCTGTATAGTGGGTTCAGGAAAAATTTTGCACCGAAGGCGGTTCCGTCATGCCGGTCATTTCAAAGAAGCGTTCGAGGAGGGGATTGCTTTATGAGGAGGAGACATGCAGCCAAAACCAGCGGCAGTAAAAAACAGGTCTTTTTGGGTGGTCATTCTCTGCTTGAGTGTGATCGTTGTCCTATCCTGCAATTTGATAAGCAGCGCGGAGGAGGGACAGCCCGACCCGTCCATCGTGGAGACTGACATCGCGCTTCGGGTGATGTCCACCAGCCTCGCCAACGAGGGACTCACCTTGCAGGCGGCGCAGTCCCAGATAACCGCGCAGCCGACGCAGACGAATGAGCCGCCTCCGCCGCCCACACAGGACGTTCAGCCCACCCCGATCCCGTCCCTGACGGACGCGCCGCCTCCCGCGTCGCTCGTGCTTGACATCCAGACCTCGGTCAACGTCTTCTATTGTTACCAGCCGCCCTACGAACTGACGATCACGGTCAGGGTCAGCGACATCAGCCGCGGCATGGCGGTTTACTATCACATCAAGGACAAGATTAGCGGCGTCGCCTCCGACGGTCAGGTCATTGACCTGCACCGCAAATCCGGCGACACGCGCGCCGCCACCATCATCGGCGGAGGGGGCATGGATCAAAATCTGCAGTTTCCCCCGCTGATGGGCGAATCCTATTTTGTGTACCAGGTCATCAGCGACGACGGGAGTTACCGCAGCCAGGTGTACACGAACGTGACCTTCTTTCCGTGCGCGCAATAAGCCTCATCGTAATTAACTGATGTTGCGCAGAAAAGATCATATTGGTCATCGTAATGCGACATTCATGTCGCTCTTGCCCAGGAGACGCTACGCAGTCTCGCGTTACGGGTATCAGTGCGTAACATCAATAATTAACGGGAATGTGGAAGCCGCGCGAGGGGATTCACCGCGAACTTCATGGATTCGTTGTCGTCCCTTGAAAGCCGCCGAGATTCGCGGGGGATTGTGACAGGTTGCCTGCCTGGCGAATGACATTTCGCTAGCCGATGTTGAAAGGGGGTGCTACAATCAAGAGGCAGACAACCTCAAGAATCAGGAGCGACCAATGAGCAAGGAAGATAACATTCGTGAAATTCTCGATGAAGCCGTGCAGGAGATCGTCGAGGCTGAGGGCAATCCGCGCGCATGGCTATCGTGGGCGTTGTATCTTTTGACCAAACTCGAGGAAAAAGTGACCCAGACCGGTCCCGTCAACCGCGCCTCCTACGTGGAGATGCTCGAAGCGTTGCAGGATGAGGTCAGGAACCGCATGCGTACCGGCGGTTGGAATTAACGCCGTCCCTCTTCGTCCAATCGAACGCGAACACAACAGAGGCGCGCGGGGACAAAGACTCGATGAGCGCGCGTCTCCCACCTCCGGGCTTTTCATTTTTCTATTTGATCGTCGTTGGTGGGGTGACGGGTAATTGCAGATAGAACGTACTGCCGGTAAAGTTCACCTCGTCGTGACCGGCGCTTTCCACCCAGGTTTTTCCGCCGTGCGCCCTTGCCACCCCCTTCACGATGGCAAGACCCAGCCCGGGTCCGCCTCCTTTGAAACTGGTCTTGCCCGAGGAGTGCAGGCTTACGCTTCCCACCTGGTAGAACTTTTCGAAAACCAGTTCGTGATGTTCGGCGTCCAACCCGATGCCTCGGTCTCTCACGGCGATCTCCACGCCGGGCGACTTGTCGCTCATCGCGACCGGGCGCGTGGTGATGATGATCATGCTCCCGTCGGGTGAGTACTTGATGGCGTTTACGATCAACTGATACAGCGCCTTCTGGATCAGGACCGGGTCGCCGTTGATGTTTGGCGCGCCCTCCGCATGTTGGGGATAGATGCGGATCTTGCGCTCCGAAGTGGCTTTCTCGAAATTGCGGATCAGGTCGTCAATGATGCGCTTCAACGGCACGGGGATGGAGGCGATCCTCAACGTCTCGGCGCCGATGCGGGTCACGTCCAGCATCAGGTTGACCACCTCGTGGATGCGTTCCGTGCCTTTGATGATCCCCTGAATGACCTCGCTCAGGGAGGCGTCCTCTTTCGAGCCGGGCATTGTACGCAGGACGTTCACGTACCCGTTCAGAACGGTCAACGGGGTGCGGAGTTCGTGCGCGGCGACCTGGATGAATTCCATCTTGTTGCGATCCAACTGGCGCAGAACCTTGACGTTCTTTTGCAGTTCCTCGATCATGGTCTGATCGTTGGCGCGGATGCGGTCCAGCGTGATGCGGATGATATCCATCGCCATGCGCGGGCTTCGGCTGAGGATGGTCTCGAAGTCCTGTTTCTCCATCTCCAACACGGTGCATTCGGTGATGGTTCGCACGGTCGCCGCGCGCGGCGCGTTCTGGATCAACGCCATCTCGCCGACCATGTCGCCCCGGCGCGCCACACGCAGCACCCGGTCCTCCTCCCCCTCGACGATTTTTTTGGAAATGATGGCGCTTCCATCGGCGATGATGTAGAACACGTCCTCATACGCCCCCTCGCGGCAAAGGACGTGGTCGGACGGATAGGTGCGGAACTCGGTCAGGTCCGCCATCTCCTGCAATTCGCTTATGTCCAATCCCTTGAAAGCCAGCCGCAGAAGGGGAATTTTATCGAGAGAATGTGTCTCGTCCATTGGGTGAAGTATACTCACGACCCGCCGCGAGGATTACAACAACTCGATTGCAAACGCGCTTACAGTTTTATCTTTAAGGCGTCCAGGATCGCCTCGGGCTTTTGGGATATGTCAACTGCGAAGACGTTTCCGGTCAACGTGATCTCGTCTGCCAGGCGCCCGGTTCCGCGCATGACGAAGGTCGGTCGCTTCGCCATCAGGCTGTATTCCACGTCCGATCTTGAGATGTTCCCCCCGTTCACCAGCACGGTGATGGATTTTCGCTCGCCCGCAACGACGGTCGCGATCTTCGCGATCCAGGCGGATTCGTCGCCCCAATCGTCGCCGGGGATCAGGATGAAGTGCGTATGATGCGGGTCGAGAATCGAGTCCGGTTCCTCCTTCATCAGCAGGGCGTCGAACACCACGCCGACCAGCGGGAACGTGTACCTGTTCTTTTTACGCTGCCTGCCGATCTCGGTCATAATGCCGGCCTGCGTGCCGCCGTCCAGCACGACAGCCCCAGCCTCCTCCGCCAGTCGCGCGACGATGCCCACCGCCTTCTTCATGGGGAACTTGTCGAGGAAGCCGATCCCGCCTGCGCCGCCGACCAGCACGATCGTCGTTTTGGGATGCGGGATTCCCAGTTCGTCGAGCGCCTCCTGAATTTCATGGTCGTTGGAAATATTCGCCGCCCTGACGCTTGCCCCTCGTTTCAATGAAATCTGACGGGTGAGCATGATTCTCTCCTTGCGATCGCAATTGATTCATGACGCACAGGAATTATACCGATTTAAATAAAAGACCCGATGGCGTTTTTTCCATCGGGACTTTTTTCCTTGGTTTATACCTGCTTATTCCACAATGTTGATCGGCAGTTCGTTCCTTCCACTCAACGCCGCGACGCTGATCTGCGCGGCAAGTTTCTGTGCGATCTCGCGTAACGCATTTGCCACCGGCGAATCGGGATGGGAAACCAGGATCGGCTTGCCGCTGTCGCCGCCGATGCGCACGTTTTGGTCAATGGGAATTTTGCCGAGAAAAGGCGTCTGCGTGGCTTGCGCCAGTTGCTCGCCGCCGCCCGAACCGAAGATGTCCATGCGCGTACCGTCGGGCAGATCGAGGTAGGACATGTTCTCGATGATCCCCAAAATCGGCACTTCGAGGGTTTTGAACATGTTGAGGCCGCGGCTGGCGTCTTCGAGCGAGACCAGTTGCGGAAGCGTCACGATGACCGCGCCGCTCAAAGGCAAAGCCTGCGCGAGGGACAACGCCGCGTCGCCCGTACCCGGAGGCAGGTCAACGATCAGATAATCCAACTCATCCCATTCCACATCGCCCAAAAATTGACGAATCGCCGAGTTGAGCATGGGCCCACGCCAAATCAACGGTTGACCGGGTTTGACGAGTAGTCCCATCGAGATCATCTTAATATCGTAAGCCTGCGCGGGGATGAGTCGCTGTCCCTGCGGCGGAGGGAGTTTTTCCACGCCGAGCATGGTCGGGATGTTGGGCCCGTAGATATCCGCGTCCATGAGACCGACGCGCGCCCCAGCCTGCGCCAGGGCGATGGCAATGTTCACCGACACGGTGGACTTGCCGACGCCGCCCTTGCCCGACCCGACCGCGATGGCGTTGCGAATGGGCATGTTGACCAGCCCGCGCATACGACCGTCGTTCGGCACGTCCGAGTCCATTTTGATCTCGACGGTCTTCACGCCGGGAACAGCCATCACAGCCTGCCGCGCTTCCTTGTCAATCTGACCGCGCAACGGGCAGGCGGGCGTGGTGAGCATGACGGTGAACGAGACCTTATCGCCCTGGATTTCCAGTTCGCGGATCATGTTCAGCGTGACAAGGTCCTGGTGTAATTCGGGCTCCTGCACTTTGCCGAGCGCCGCCAATATCGCTTCTTTTGTAATCGTTGTCATTAAGTTACCTGTTACCTGTTTACGTACCAGCCTGCGCCGCCGCGCCAGCCGCCTTTGCCGCTTTCGCCGCTTCCTTTGCCTGGCGTTCCGCCTCGTTGCGCGCGTAATTCTCCGGGCGGATCTGCCGGTAATACGGAGCGGGCTTGAGCAGTTTTTCCATGTTGTACACGTTGCGCGCATAGGAGGCAATGTCGAAATCGTGATCCATGATGATCGCGTCGAACGGGCAATATTCCGCGCAGAAGCCGCAGTTCATACAGATATCCATGTCAATGTAGAACTCGGTCGGCTCGGGGACGGGGCGCCCGGTATTCGGGTCGTTCGAACGCACGATCCAGATGCACTGCGGCGGGCAGACCTTGGCGCATATCCCGCAGGAGGTACAACGCACCTCTTTCTTGCCGTCCGCGCCTTCGTCGTACACCAGGAACGGCACGTAGCGGAATTCCTCCGGCGTGATCAACTGCTCTTCCGGGTATTGCACTGTGAAGATGCCGCGCGCGTGTTTACTGGAACGATGTTTGACGCCCTCCTCGGTGAAGTAACGTTTCTTGCCGCTCAACATCCACGAAATATCTTCGAGATAGGTGCTCCAGAAGCGCTTCCAGGTGACGCTCAGTCCTTTGAGAATGCCTTTTCCGTACATAAAATCTCCTTTGTGTAGGGCGCGTTCTCTAACGCGCTCTCTCCGGCGTTGGAGAACGCCTGCTACACGGGAATTATCTATCCAACTCGCCCATCACGATATCCAACATGCCGAGCAGAGCCACGAAATCCGCGATCTTGGTGCCGATGCACATCTTTTCCAGCGCGGTGATGTTGACGAACGACGCCGGTCTCACGTGATACCGCCACGGATTCGGCTTGCCGTTCGAGATGACGTAGAACGCCAGCTCGCCTTTGGGCGACTCGATGCGACCATACGATTCGCCCGCCGGGACCCGCACCTGGTACTGCGGTTTCTGGGAGTTGATCGGTCCATCGGGGATCTGTTTGACAGCCTGTCCCAGGATCCGAAGCGATTGACGGATCTCGTCAATGCGGATGGCGTAGTTATCGTACATGTCTCCGTTCGGACGGACCGCCACGTCGAAATCGAAGCGGTCGTAGATGCTGTACGGGTCGGCGCGGCGCAGGTCATAAGGCACGCCAGCCGCCCGCAGAACAGGACCTGTGACCGAATATTGAACGGCGGTCTCCGCGTCCAGCACCTTGACGCCCTTCAAACGAGCGATCAAAACCTCGTTTTCGCTCAACAGGCGGTCCATTTCATCGGTCCTGGCGGGAAGGCGGTCGAAGACCAGGTCCTTGATCTTCTGCACTACGTAGGGCGGAACGTCGCGCACCACGCCGCCGAAACGCAGGTAATTGCACATCATACGGGAACCGGCAACCGCTTCGAAAATATCGAGGATGAGTTCGCGTTCCTCGAAGGCGTACAGCGCGGGGGTGTACATCGCGCCGAGGTCGTTGAGCAACATGCCGATGAACACGAGGTGGTTTTGGATACGGCTGAGTTCCGCCATGATGACGCGGATGTATTCGGCGCGCTCCGCCACAGGGATGTTCATCAACTTCTCGACCGTGATGGCGTAACCTAGGTTGTTGCTCATCGAGTTGAAGTAGTCGAGACGGTCGGTGTAGGGCATGTTTTGCAGGAAGGTGTTGCGTTCGCCGATCTTGTCGTGGTTGCGGTGCAGGTAGCCGACCACAGGCTTCAAGCCGACGATGGTCTCGCCGTCGAGGGCGAGCGCGGCGCGGAAGACGCCGTGCGTGGAGGGGTGCTGCGGTCCCATGTTGACCACGATGCGGTCGGTCTCCAATCCATCCTCGTCCTTTACGGTATAACGCTTCAACGTTTGATACAACGATTCGTCGTTGTCGGGAGTCCATTTTTCGGGGTCGAAATCCTGCGGGAACTTGAGGTTGTCCTTGAAGGGATTCTTCTCCTCCGCCATGTGGAATTTGCCGTCGGGCCAGCGGCTCTTGAACGGTTTGGAGTCCTCCTCGTGGAACGGTTCCTTCCAGTCCTTGCGGAGCGGATGACCCTCGTAGCCTTCCCACATCAGAATGCGGCGCAGGTCGGGGTGACCGGTGAATTTGATGCCGAGCAGGTCCCAGGCTTCGCGTTCCTGCAAGTCCACGCCGGGCCAAATGTTGATCAGAGAGGGAACCTCCACCGGGTCCACGCGCGGGACTTGAACTTTGAAACAAAGCCCGGGTCCGCCGGTGGTCTTGTAGGCGTGATAGACCACTTCCATTTTGTCGGGGAAGTAATCCACGCCGGTGACGGCGGTGAGCAGGTCGAAGCCGAATTCGTCGCGGATGGCGGTTGCCACTTCGACGAGCGAGTCTTTTTCGACGATGAAGCCGGAGTAGCCGGGGCGGGCGTCAGCGGAGACAAGGCCCGGGAATCGCTGTGTCAGGTCAACGGTCAGGGTCGAAGCGGGGGCGTTCATCACGCACTCTCCTTTGTCGCCTGCGCCGCGGCAGCGGATTTGATCTCCACGTTGCGGCGCGGGTCTATCAGGTCGGGACCCAGGATCGGGACGGGGATCTCCATTACGTCGGGCCCTTTGCGATACCAATGCACCTTCCTGATGGACTGTTTGTCAATCTTTTGCTGGAGTTTGATCAGACCCGCGATCAACGCCTGCGGGGTGGGGGGGCAGCCGGGAATGTACACGTCCACCGGGATCAGTTTGTCAATGCCCGCGACGACGTTGTATCCCTCCTTGAAGGGCCCGCCGCCCGATGCGCACGCGCCCATGGCAACGCAATATTTCGGTTCGGGCATCTGGTTCCAGAGGCGCACAACGGACGGCACCATCTTCTTGGTGACCGTGCCGGAGACGAGCATGAGGTCCGCCTGGCGCGGGGTGGGGCGCATGACCTCCATGCCGAAGCGCGCCATATCGTAGCGCGCGGCTTGCGCGGCGATCATTTCGATGGCGCAGCAGGCGAGACCGAACATGAGGGGCCACACCGACGAACGCCGCCCCCAATTGTAGAGGCGGTCGAGCGTGGTGATGGCGACGGCGTTCTGAACGTCGTCTGGAATGTCGTATTGGGGCAAACTCAGTTTTTCATTTTCCATGGATGTACTCCTCGTACCAGTCTTGATAGATTGCGTAAAGGATGTCGTCGTTCACGAGAGCGGGATCATCCTCGAATTCCGAAAGTTGTAAAGTCCATTGGTAAATTTGTTGCAGGGTCACATCTTCGACGTTCACATCGGGATGTTTGCGCTTTAACTCAAGAGCGATGGCGAAAGTTGATTCCCAATTCAAGGCTGTATCGCTCATTGTGAGAATTGGAGAACTGGAGAATTGAGTAAATTCCCTAATTCTCTACTCCTCTCTATTATCAATCTGCGCGCGTTGCAGTCTTCCCGAATAATCCACGTAGATGGATTTCCATTCGGTGAACACTTCGAGCGCGGCTTGCCCGGCTTCGCGGTGACCGTTGCCGGTGCCGCGCACACCGCCGAACGGGAATTGGATCTCCGCGCCGGTCGTGCCGTGATTGATGTACACCAAGCCGGTGAAAATATCGCGCATGGCGGTGAAGGCGCGGTTGACATCCTGCGTGAAGATCGAAGTGGAGAGTCCGTATTTGGATCGGTTGTTGACTTCGATGGCTTCCTCAAGTGACTCGACTTCGATGATCGAAAGCACGGGACCGAAGATCTCCTCCGCTTCCAACGTGGACCCGGGCTTGACTCCGTCGAACAGGGTGGGCGCGTAGAAGAAGCCTTTGCCTCCCGCCTCCGCCGACGCGCCGACCAACGCCCGAGCGCCTTCCTTTTGCCCGATCTGCACGAAGTTGTGGATGCGTTCCAGGGCAACCTTGTTGATGACAGGACCGACATCCACTTTGGGATCGAGTCCGTCGCCGAGTTTGAGTTTCTTCGTCCGTTCGACCAGCGCTTCCTTGACTTTGCCCGCGATGCCTTCTTGAACGATCAACCGACTCGCGGCGGTGCAACGCTGACCCGTCGTGCCGAACGCCGCCCAAAGCGTGGCGTCGGTGACGAGTTCCAGATTGGCGTCATCCAAAACGATGATGGCGTTCTTACCGCCCATTTCGAGCGATACTTTTTTGTTCGTGCGAGCCGCGGCTTCGGCGATGGCGCGTCCGGTGGTTGTGGAGCCGGTGAACGAGATCACGCGCACGTCGGGATGTTCGACGAGCGCTCTGCCCACTTCCGCGCCGGGCGCCATGATGAGATTGAACACACCGGGCGGGATGCCAGCCTCCTCGAACACTTTGACGAACGCGGCGGAGATAGCGGGAGTCTCCGGCGAGGGTTTCCAGATGATGGTGTTACCGGCAACCAACGCCGGGAATATCTTCCACGAGGGAACCGCGATGGGGAAGTTCCAGGGGGTGATGAGACCGACAACACCCGATGGGTCACGGACAGCCATGCCGAATTTATTGGGCATTTCCACGGGCGCGGTGTAGCCGAGCAATCGGCGTCCCTCGCCGCCCATGTAGTACGCCATGTCAATGGCTTCCTGCACATCGCCGCGCGCCTCGGCAATGACCTTGCCCATGTCGCGGGTGAGGAGTTGCGCGAGATCCTCTTTTTTCTGCTTGAGGATGTCGCCCACTTTGTAGAGTAGTTCCCCGCGGATCGGCGCTGGCGTCAAACGCCAGGAGTTGAACGCCTTTTTTGCGGCATCCACTGCCAGGTCAACATCGGAGATTTCCGCCTGGGCGATGTCAGCGAGAACTTCCTCATTGGCGGGGTTGATGGTTGGAAAGGTGTTCCGCCCTTTGATCCATTTGCCGTTGATGTAGTTTTGGAATTCCATGGTTTAGCGGTTGAAGAAATAGAGAATTGAGGTTTATGGTTTATTCTGTGCGATTATAGCATCTGGACGCGGAAAGTCAACCGAATTTCGTAAAGATTTTTTTATTTAAAATGAAGAAGTGAGTATAATCATCGTGCAACTATGACAACAGCGCGCCATAAAGTGGTTTCTTACCTGCACAAAACGCCGTCCGCCTCGGCGCGTGAAATTGCGCGCGCGTTGAGCATGTCGCTTGAAACGGTGCGGCACCACCTCCGGATCCTGGTCTCGGATGGGAGGCTGGAGGTGGAATCTGTGCGGGGGCATGAAGGACGCGGTAGACCTGAGAAGGTGTATTCCATTCCACGCGCGGCGTTGGGGGATAATCTGTCGGCGTTGGCGGAGGCTCTTTTGACGGAGGCAGGCTCAGGGGTGGATGTGGAGGCGCTGGCGAAGCGTCTGGCGGGAGATTCCGATTTCGGGAGTCAGCCGATTGCGAAGCGGTTGACTCTCATCGTCGAAAAATTGAATCGAATGAATTATCACGCGCGCTGGGAGGCGGGCGCGGAGGGACCGCGCATCCTGTTCGGTCATTGCCCGTACGCGGCGATCGTCGCGAAATACCCTGAGTTGTGCGAGATGGATGCGAGTCTGGTTTCCAAATTGGCGTCCCGCCCCGTGAAGCGCGAATCAAAAACCGAAACACAAAAAAGCATTTGCCCGTTTGTGTTTCTGATTCGGTGAGTTGTCGTTCCCGCAGTTCAATTGCGAGGATAGCGTTCTTCGATTGTGGGAACATCGCTTGGAGATCCGAACCACCGAGACACAGAGTTTTTGATTCTCCGTGTCTTCGTGGTTATCCCAAAGTTCAAACGCCTACCTGCCTACGAGGAGGGCAATCAATGGACCGACAACCTAACTATCGAACCCCAGCCCAAGCCGGTCCATGGCGCGGAGCCAGAGATTCTCACGACCTCCATTACGGTCCGCCTGATCCATGGACCAGCGCGTGAGATGAATGCCGAGCGAACGCAGCGGCTCAGGCGGGAAGGGAAGCGGCTTGGTGCGGACGAATTCGAGCGCAGTGCGTTCGGTCTTCTTGCTATCGAGAATATCCAGCATGACCTTTGCGCCGAAACGCGTCGCGCCGACGCCCAAGCCTGTGAAGCCCATCGAGTAGGCGGTCTTGCCGTGATGCGCCGTCCCCCAGAACGGAGCGAAGCGCGAACAGGTGTCAATCGCGCCGCCCCAGGCGTGAGTGAAGCGGATGCCTTCCAGTTGCGGGAAGGTCTGGAAGAAGTGTTCCGCCAATCTTTCAAACATGACCCGCGACGTTTCGAGATGCGGACCGAAGCCGTTGTTCCAGTAATAGACCGCGTCGTAGCCGCCCCAAAGGATGCGCCCGTCTCTTGTCGTGCGCGTGTAATGGAATTGGCGGCTTGCGTCGCTGACGCCTTCGCGTCCGTGCCACCCAATGGATTCGCGTTGCGCGGGCGAAAGCGGTTCGGTCATCAGGGCATAATCGTAAACGGGAACGACGTAATACGAGAGTCGTTTCAACAAGGGTGGATAGGCGTTGGTGGCAAGCGCGACGCGCGCGGCGCGGACGCGTCCGTGGCGTGTGTGGGCGATCACAAAATTATCTTCCTCGTCGAATTTTGTGACCGCGCTGTTTTCATATAACAGCACGCCCAGGTCGAGACAGGCTTTTCGCAATCCCCACGCGAGATGCGCGGGATTGACCAATGCCGAATCGGGTTTCTTCAACCCGGCAATGAAGAGGGGTGATTTCACGACCTCCTGCACTTCGTCGCGATCCAAAAACCGGAAGTTCGTTCGGTACGGCGCAGCGAGTTCCAGTTCCTCCTTCATCTCTGCGATGTGATGCGGTTCGGTCGCCACGTCAACGTCGCCCGTGCGGATGTAGTCGCATTCGATGCCGAGGCGCGCGAGGGTCTCTTCGATCTCTTTCAGGTTTTGAAGTCCCAGCGCGAGCAATGCGGGCAGTTCCTTTTTCCAGCGCGCGTAACCGTTCGAGAATCCGTGCGTGATGGACGCGTCCATGAAACCGCCGTTGCGACCGGTCGCGCCGCTGGCGACTTCACCGGCTTCGAGTATGACGACGTCGCGCGCCGGGTTTTCCTCCTTTGCGAGCAGGGCGGTCCATAAGCCGGAGAACCCCGCGCCGATGACGAGGAGGTCGGTAAAGATTTCTTTTGTAAGGGCAGGTTGGGGGTCGGGGCGAAACGGGTCGTCCAGCCAGAAGGGAACGTGAACGGCATCCGAAACGGATTTGACGGATTCGGGTCCTGGGTTGTTGGAGTAGGTCATGTTCTCATGGTTTGTTTTATACCTCTTGGGTAGTTTGCGATATTGTACCTGAGAGCGGGCAATGCGTGAACCTCTTGCTACTTTTTCGGAATCCCTGCGTAGAAGGAATCGAATTTACGAAGAAGGAGTTCAAAATGTCAATCAATCAGAAAAGGGCATTGCGCCGATCCAAAAGCAACCGCATCATTGCCGGTGTGTGCGGCGGGCTTGCCGAGTTCTTCGGCATCAGTTCGTTCTGGTTTCGCCTGGCGATGATCATCGCGCTCATTCCGGGCGGCGTGCCGGGCATATTGATCTATCTCATCCTGTGGATCGTCATTCCCAGTGAATAAGACGAAGGCCGGTGAAACGAAGAAGCCGCCTCTCTTCCTCCGAGGGCGGCTCTTTGTTTTCTCTTCCGCGACCCCAACGGCTTACTCAGGTATGAATTCCTTTTGCACGACCTCGATGTTTGCCGCCTTCAGAAAGTTCATGGCATTCTCGTCGTTGCGGTAGGAAGCGCTGTAGACGATGCGCGTAATGCCCGCGTTGATGAGCGCCTTGGTGCAATTGATGCAGGGAAGATGGGTCACGTAACACGTCGCGCCGCGCGTCGAGACGCCGTGCAGCGCCGCCTGGATGATGGCGTTCGTCTCTGCATGGATGGTGCGGACGCAATGCCCGTCCACCATGAGATGACCGACCTCGTCGCAATGATCCTGCCCGGCGGGCGAACCATTGAAGCCCGTGGTCAGGATGCGTTTGTCCAGAACCAGCACGCAACCGACGAAGGCGCGGTCGCAGGTGCTTCGTTCCGAAACGGCGTAGGCGATCTTCATGAAATATGAGTCCCAGTCCGGGCGCATGAGGCAATCTCCTGAGGTGATGTTGGCGGGAATTATACCGGTCTAACGCGCCTCGCGCAAAAAATCCCGCAGCCGCCGTAGTGACGACTGCGGGACAGCGCCTGTTTTACCCCCAATAGTTTGTCATTCGATCAGCGACAGTGTTTGCGGCACTGTCACCTGGTAGTTGTTGTTGGCTGAATAATCAATCACGATGTTGGCGTTGCCGCCGGAATCCACGTGGTAGCCGATGATCTGGGCGTCGAACGCGCCGGTGCCGGAATTGCCGAACATGGTCACGTCGGCTGAGGGGGCGATGATCGTGCCGGTTACGTCGCCCGTGCCGTTGCCGCGCATGTCGAGTTCCTGCGTATTCAATAAAACGCCGTTACTCACCTGCGGCGCAAGATATAACAACACGCCCTTGTATTCGCCGCTGGTGGGCGCGGAGGCGGTCAGGTTGCCGCCGCCGTTGAACCTCATGGAGAAGTTCGCGCTCATAATGTAGAAGGTGACTTCCGAGCCGGTGATCTGTCCGTGAAACGGCCCGGGGTTGTTTGTCACACAGTACAAACCGGGCGCGAAGTGCATGTCTCCGTTCCACGCCACCCGGCTCCCATCCGCGTTGGATTGCGGATACCAGACGCCGCCCGATTGATAGGCTGTGCCATTGCAGGCGGGTTGACGCGGAAACAGGCCGGCGTAATCGGCGTAGGAGAGTTGGGTGGCGTCTGTATTTGTACTTCCAATATTTACGCCGTGACAATCGAAATTGACCCCGCCGACCACTGCCACTGACGGCGCGGTAATATCCGCTGCGCCGTTGCAGTATGCCGCCTCCGAACTGTTCGAATTCGAGAAAATGCCGCCGCCGATGATGTTCCAATCCGGGGTTCCCGTGCCGTCGTATCCCCTGCCGGACGGCGCAAGCGAAACGATCGCATTCCCGTCGAAGGGGGAACCGGTATGGGAGCCGCAGGAACGGGCGGTCGCGCTGACGGTGTTGGTCATCGTATTCCGTCCAAGCACGCGGGCGAAGGTCGTGTCAATCGTCGTCGTGATGTCCACCTTGATCTCCTTGCCCGGTCTGCCGGCGGGACAGACACCGGAAGCGGTGTCTGTTACGGTGACGATCACGTCGTTGCTTGCGCCGTCGTCGTCGTATCCGTTGGACGTCGCGCGCGCCTGCGCGGCTGAGACGATATCCTCGTCGCGGGAATGAGCAAGCGCCCCGGCCAGGGCGGCTGTATCCGCCGCGTTCTGGGCGTGACGCCTTTCCTCGAATGCGCGCCCTCCGTCAATTGCCAGGGCGGTGAAACCGGTCAGGGCGATGATGCCGAGGGTGATCAGGATCAGCGCCTGACCTTTTTCTGAAAAATGGAATCCCATGGAGTTACTCCTGAATGAACTGAATTCGCCCGCATGACGGGAGGCTCCATTCGCTGATACAGGGAGTTACAAACAGTATTGCAAGTTTTGGCTTCGCATGACTTTTCTGTAAGGAAACATAAAGAGAGCCTGATTTCGGTCAGGCTCTCTTTGCGTCACTGGGGGATTGTCGTTCCCCGGTCAGGGAGTCGGCGTTTGTTCGGGGGTGACGACCGCCGCCGGTTCGACCGTGATCCCGAGCAGGCGCGCCAGTTCCAGCGCGTATCTGTCATGCTGGTCGCGGGCGGCTACGACGGACCGGTCGAAGGCTTCCTGGTTGCCCGCCAAAAAGGCGTTCAACGAGTTGAGTACCGCGTTCATGTGCGAGATTTGGAAGGTTTTCAAATTTGCCAGGCACGCCGGCGTCTGCTGATTTTCCGCGTCGCGGCGGATTCTCTGCAGGTTGGGAATCGCATCGCTCAACTCGCTCATCGGCATCTGACCCTTGCTGACGCCCTGCATGACGCTGCCAGCCAGCGTCGAAGCGTCGTCGAATTCGCGCATGTAGGCGTGTATCTTGTGGACCTCCGCTTCGATGTTTTCCGGCGCGCAGGGATCGGGCGTGTTCGTTGCCGGGGGCGGCGTCGCCGTGACGACGATGTACTCCGTGACGAGGGTACTCCCCGCGGCGGGAGGGGGAGTGTTGTCAGCGGTTCCGCAGGCGGCGAGCAGGATCGCCAGCGACAGCAGGAGGGGAATCGCAACGTGGTGTTTTTTTATTGTCATTGTATCGTTGTCCTTACAAGAAATTGAGGAACAGCCGGGGCTGTTCCTCAATTATAGCAGTCGCAGGGGTGGAAATCCTGGGAGAACGTCCCTTTATCTTCCTGCGCGGCGGTATCGCCTCTTATCGGGACCTTGCTTGCCCGATTTCTTGGCGCTCTCGCCGACCACCGTCTCTGTGTTCGCGTTGGTAGTGTTCGTGATAATGACCGGCGCCGCGGTCTGGCTTTCGGTGGTGGATGTGGTGACAGTGGTGGTTATCGTGGGCGTCACGATCACACACGTGCTGGTGTCGGTAAAGAATCTGCCGGAGCCGTTGTTGTCGAAGGTCTGAGTCCCGTCGAGGTTCAGGGTGGCATTGACCACCTTGAGTCCGTACAGGTCGTTGTCCGAGAACGTGCCGCCGTTGACCTGGACGACCTTCTCGCAGACGCCGGTCACCTCCACGCCGTTGCCGCCGTTGTTCAAGGCGGTGACGTTGGTCAGCGTGACGTTATCGCTGGCGTTGACGGTGAGTCCGTTGCCGAACCGGTTGTTGTTGAACGTGCTGTTCATAACCGTCACCACGCCGCCGTTCAGTTCCGCGCCGTAGAGGTTGTTGTCGCTGACGTTCGTGCCGCGCACCTGGATCAGACCCGGCGTTGTGACCTGCAAGCCGAACCCGTGATAGGTGATGCTTCCTTCGGGGCACCAATCATACAGACAGGTCATGCCGCGATTGTCGGTAAAGACGCTGTCGGTGATGAAGACGTCGCCTTCCGCTGTGATCTCTGCGCCCTTCAAGCGGTTCTTTATTGCCTCCGTTTTGAAAATATCAACGTCGCCGCTGGCGTTCACGATCAGACCGGTGTCGTCAATAAAGATATTCGAGTCTGATACGTTGTTATTGAACTGGCTGTTATAGACAGTGACATCATCGCCGATCAGCCAGGCGCCCCACAAGTTGTTGAAGTTGGCGGTCACGAAGTTCAGGAAGATGTCATCCGGTGTAACGACCTTCAAGCCGTATCCGAAGAACTCCAAACCTGAACAGGGCGTGAATGTGACGCTTTGATGCCCGGAGAAGAAGGAGTTCTGGATGTTGACGTTCTCCGCAGCCGTGATGTCTGCGCCAAAAAGTTGATTTCCAACGGAATCAGCATCGTTGATGTTGATGAGATCCACCGAACCGGTGCTGACAATCTGCAAACCAAAACCGGTGGGCTCGGTGACGACTCCTGAACCATTGGCGGTGAAGAAACTGAATTCAACAGCCGTGTCGTCGCCTTGGAGGTAGGCTCCATACAGGTAGTTATTGTCGGCAGTCACGGAGTCAAGAGAGATGGCGCCAAGCGTGACCACTCTCAAGCCGTAGCCGCCATCCCGGCTCGCTATTTCGTGGGTGAAATAGTCATAGACGTACGAGATATGTCCATTGAAATAGGACTGCGCAATTGCCACAAGGTCGCCTGCCTGAATGTTCGCGCCGAACAATTGATTATTGTTCGCGGTTACAGAGGAAATGGCCACATCGCTTGCGCTAATGATTTGCAGTCCATAGCCAGTGAGGTCCAGCCCATTGCCAGAGCCATTGTTGCTGAAGTTGGCGACGTCAATGGCGACGTCGTCCGCTTCGATGTGCGCGCCGAACAGATGGTTCCCCATCGCCTCGACGTTTTCCAGGAACACATCCTCGGTGGTTGAAACGATCTGAATGCCGTAGCCATAATAGATCTTCTCTCCCTTGCAGGAGTAGGCGTAGGACTTGTTCCCGTTGAAGAAACTGTCCGTCACCTGGACTTCACCGATCGCCTCGATGTTTGCGCCGAAACGCTGGTTGTCGTTGGCGGTGACGTTGGACAGGGTTACATCGCCGGCGCTGATCACTTCCAAGCCAAAACCGATGGCATGTTCGTGCCAGTCGGAATCGTTCTCGCTGAAGAAACTGTTCAAAACGTCCACGTCTGCGCCTTCGAGCCGAGCCCCGAACAGGTAGTTGTCGTTGGCGGTGACGCCATCCAGAACGATGTTTCCGTCCGTTGTGACCTGCAAGCCGTAGCCGTTGTAGATCCAGCCGTCCATGTAGGCGTAGCCTTGATTGCTGTTGAAGACGCTGTTTGTTACGGTAACAGCCCCGGCGCCCTTGACCTCGACGTTCGCGCCGAACAGTTGGTTATTGTTCGCCTCGAGCGATATGAGCGTCACCGTGCCTGTGCTGACCACTTCCAAGCCCCTGCCGATGGGATTCTCGACGTTGCCGGAGCCGTTGTCATTGAAGGCGCTTTGGGCGACGTATACGTTTACGCCGGCAAGATATGCGCCGAAGAAGTAGTTGCCGTTCGCCTCGATGCCTTCGTCCGGAACCGCGCCCTGATCCACGGTAATATCGCCCTGGCTGACGACGCTCAATCCATAACCGTCGGTAATCGTTCCGTATTGGATCGAAAGGTTACTGTTGAAGAGGCTTGCGTCAATGTAAACGGGACCTTCTGCAGTCACATTCGCTCCGAAGATTTCGTTGAAGGAGGCGCTCATGTTGGAAAGATTCACTTCGTCGCCGCTTTGAATACGGACGCCATAACCGTCGGTCCTCTTCGAGCCGTTGTTGTCGAAATTGCTGTCCAGGATATTCACGTGACCGTTGGCGATGATATCCGCGCCGCCTTCCTTGTTGGCGCTGAAGTTCGAGTCCTCGATGGCGACAAAGCCGCCGGCATCCAGGTACGCGCCGGATTGCGAATCGGTGACCGAGACATCGTTCAGTTCGATATTGCCCTGTGTATAAAGCGTCAGACCGGCCTGGCTGGAAACGCCGGAGATGCTGATGTCGTTGATCGTCAGCGAACCAGCCCACAGGTTGGTACTCGAGCCGATGATGATCGGGACGTTGAACTGCGTGCCGGTGGTAAAGGTCGGAGCCCCATCCACATCCGGGTCGTAGGTGGTATCCCAGCCGCCCTGCAGGGTCAGGTCGTAGGTGTTGAACTGGGTGAAGGCGTAGTCGTTGAAGTCAATGCTCGTCTCGCCGCCCATGTACGCGCCCTGCTGGATGTAGATCGTGCCGTTCTGCTGGTATGCCGCGTCGCCTTCATTGGCTTGCAGGAAGGTAAGTAATTCGTCGAAACTGCTGAAGGACTGCGTGCATCCGTTCTCACCCGGAGTGGGGACCTGACCGGCCGGGCACCAGATCGGGTCGTACGCCGACGCGATGGCGTCCGCCGATTCCTGAGAGACGAGCGGCAGCGCCTCGCCCTCGGCGTTCAGGACCGTCACTGTGGTATTTTCCGGCACCTGCTCCAGGATTGTCTGGAGAGTTTCCTCGGCGACGGGTTCCTCCACGGGCTGCGTTTCTTCGGCGACGGGAGTTTCTCCCTCGGATGCAGTTTCCTCTACGGGCTGCGTTTCCTCATCGGAGGGCTGCTCGCCTTCGGCGACGGGAGTTTCATCCCCAGCCTCTGTCTCCGCAGGTTGTCCTTCATCCGGGGCGGGGGTGGTCTCCGTCTCCGGCGTTCCCGAGCCGTCGTCGGCATATACTACGGTCGTGCCGACCGTGCTGAACAACAGGAACGCCAGAATCGTAAGAGAAAGGAAAAATGCGCGTATTGTCTTGGTCATGTTATCTCCTCTTCTTTCAATTGTGATCTTGCAAAAACAAACAAATAGAGATGCCTGACGCCAGAATCAAGCATCTCTATTGTACAAATGTTAAAGGGTCGGTGTCAACATTTTAGATTAGAAAAGGTTACAAACGATCCCGTTCGTACAGTTATTTTGTGAATTCGATGGTCGGGTCGCTAGGCGGGCTGAAAATATAGTCGGAACTAAAATAAATGTCACCCTCGGCGCCGCCGTTGATCTTGAATGTTTCAGCGATGACCTGTCCGTGCAGTTCGAAGCCAGCGCCGCCGTTGTATCTGACTTCCGCCCCCGGCATCAGAACGGTGCCTCTCCAAATGTCGTCCGAACCGCCGTTGAGCGTGAAATTGTTCGGGTTATCCCAGGGCATGTACATCAACAAGCCGCCAAATTTATCTCCCGGCGGGGGGGCCGTAATGTCCACGTGCGCTTGCGCCCGAATATCAATTTCTCCGGACTCGGTATAGATGTACGCGTTGCCGGATATGAACTCTCCGCTTTGTACGCCAAACGTACTGTTCCCGTTCCCAAAGAAGCGGAAACGGTCGGCGTGGAGCGTTCCAAATATTTGGAAAGACGAGTTGTCAGTATAGACTTCGAGATTCTTGAAATTGTTCGCAGAACCTTTGAGATCAGTATCGCTTGAAAGGACCAGCTTAACGGGATCGGTGCTGCTGGTTCCAGTAATGCTGGCGCCCGCCTGGAATTTCAATTCGGAGCCGCTAGGAAAACAGTATACGCCGGGGCTAAGGGTTGTATCGCTGCTGATATTTCTTGTAGGATGATAGCCGGGCGTCAAGATGTTGTTTATTGTGTCATGGTTGCCAGGCGTTGAACAGGTTGGTGTGGGTTCGGTGGTCGGCACATCCTTGAACGTTTCCTTCTTTACTTCCTGTTCGTCAACGCCGCAATCAATTTGTCCGGTACCCTGGATGGGAGGAGGAACATCGTCCTTATCTCTTGAGCAGCCAACCACTCGCGCGTTGGCATCCATGGTAAGCCCATAACTACCGCCCAGGGCGAGCGCATCACTGCCGCTGCAGTTGACGAATATACCCGTGTTGTGAAACACCAGATCGGCATTGCCAAGCAGCTCGAAACAGTCGTTGAAATTACCGCTTTTGATGGAATACATACCCGCGCCGGCATCGAATATGCCGGTCGTTTTTGTGCCTTGCACGCGCGTGATCGCCTCCACCTTGTTTGTGACAAATTCCCTCCCGAGCACCCGCCCAAACGTCATGGGAACGTTGGAGACGATCGTTACCCGTAAATATTCCGTTTCATCGGAGCCTGAAGGCAGGTCACAGGGATCGCTGCTGGCGGTAACTTCGTCACAAAAAACGACGGTTACCATGCTATCTGTGTCGGTGGTGTAATTGTTGCTTGCCGCGCGAGCTTCCGCCTCCGTTTTTGCCAGGTCTTTGGCTGAACCCGGGTTGTTTTCAATTTCACGGATGTATTTCAGCGCTGCGGCCAGCGCCGAGGTGTCCGCGGCGTTCTGGGCGTTGCGCCGGTCCGAGAAGACCCTGCCCCCATCCACTGCCAGGGCGGTGAAGCCGACCAGCGCCACGATCCCGAAGGCGATCAGGATGAGCGCCTGCCCTCTTTGAGATTTGTTCGTATTCATGTCTGAACTCCTTTGCCTTGTCTTGCGAGCCTGAAAAAAAAAGACATCTGGAACTCGATAATGAAAAATAACGTTTTCGGCTCTTTTTCGAGGTTCAGAGAATTAATCCCGTCAACCTTATTTTAAGCCAATTTTGGATTTTTTCAATGACCTGTGTAACCTACACAATTGCAATGAATTCCCCCCTATTGGTACTACGGGGGAACGTGAGGGGCGCTCCCTGCGCCGCCGCAATGCAAATTCCGGCGCAGGGAGCATTGTTCATTCCACCGTTACGCTTTTGGCGAGGTTGCGCGGCTGGTCCACATCCAGCCCGCGCAGGGCGGCGATGTGATATGCCAGCAGTTGCAAGGGAAGCACCGTGACCACCGGCGAGAGCATCCACGGCGTTTCAGGGACCCACAGCACATGGTCTGTCATCCCTTCCACTAATTCGTCCCCGTCCGTCGCGACGGCGATCACCTTTCCGCCGCGCGCCTTCGCCTGCTGGATCTGCGAGATCATCTTCTCGTGCCAGGGGTCCTTTGGCGCGAGGCACAGGACAGGCATGTGTTCGTCAATCAACGCGATGGGACCGTGTTTCATCTCGCCGGCCGGGTATCCCTCGGCGTGGATGTAGGAGATCTCCTTCAACTTCAACGCGCCTTCGTAAGCGATGGGCATGTTGATGCCGCGCCCGAGGTACAGGCAATCGCGGATGTCCTTGAGTACGTGCGCCACCGCCTCCACTTCGCTTTCGCGTTCGAGCGTGCGCCCAACGAGGTCGGGGACGAGGCGCAAATCGGAGACAAGTTCCATGCGTGTCTTATCGTCTATCGCGCCGCGCAGGTCGGCGAGCAAAATTGCCAGCATGTACTGGTCAACCAGGGGGGCGGTAAAGGCTTTGGTCGAAGCGACGCCGATCTCGGGTCCCGTTTGCATCGAGATGTATCCGTCTGCAATTCGCATGGCTTGCGAACCGATGGCGTTGACGATGCTCCAGAGGATCGCGCCTTTCCGCCGTCCCTCTTCCATTGCGGCGAGCGTGTCAGCTGTTTCACCGGATTGCGAGATGGCAAGCACGACGGTGCGGTCGTCCAGGATCGGGTCACTGTAACGGAACTCGGAGCCGATCACCACCTCGACCGGGATGCGCGCGATCTTTTCAATGAGATATTTGCCGACCATCCCGGCATAAGCCGCGGTGCCGCAGGCGGTGATATAAATTTTTTCGATATTCCTTGCAAGTTCTTTCGTAAGTTTCAGATCGGGCAGGCGGATCCTTCCGTTGGCAAAGTCCACGCGTCCCGCCAGCGTGTCGGTCAACGCGCGCGTCTGCTCGTGGATCTCCTTTTGCATGAAGTGACGATATTCGCCTTTCTCCGCCGCGACCGGGTCCCACGAAACGGAATGGACTTCGGGTTTTATCTTTGCTCCTTCGAGCGTTTCGATGCTGACCGAGCCGCGCGTCACCACAGCCATCTGCCGCGATTCCAAAAAGATCACTTCGCGCGTGTGTTCCATGATGGCTGGGATGTCGCTGGCGATGAAATTTTCCTCCTCGCCCATGCCGATCACCACGCCGCCCGCGTTGCCGATGCGCGCGGTCACGATCTTATCCGGCTCGTCGGCGGATATCAGCACAACGACGTTCGCGCCCTGTATGTCGTTGAAGGTTTTGCGCGCCGCCTCCACCAGGCCGACGCCCGTCGCAAGATAATGTTCGACGAGATGCACGATGGTCTCGGTGTCGGTCTCCGATTGGAATTCCACGCCCTCGGCGGTCAATTCGTCCTTGAGTTCGAGGAAGTTTTCGACGATGCCGTTCTGCACGACCACGACGCGGCGGGTCTGACCGAGATGCGGATGCGCGTTGCGCGCCGATGGCGCGCCGTGCGTCGCCCAGCGCGTATGACCGATGCCCGGCGCGCCCCGGATGGGCGACTTTGCAATGAGATCCATCAATTGGGATAACTTGCCCGCGTCCCTCCTGACTTCGATCTGGTCCGCGTTCAAGACGGCGACTCCAGCCGAATCATAGCCGCGATATTCGAGCCGTTTCAAGCCGCCGATGATGATCGGCACCGCGTCGCGCGGTCCGATATAGCCTACTATGCCACACATGGGATTCCTCCGATGTTAAGAGATTGAAGAATTGGAGATTGGGGACTTTGCGAGTCTCCGATCTCCTGTCTCCTGTTTGCCACTCCCTGCATTTCTGTCCGCGCGATCGCTCACGCGGCGTTGTTCCAGGGTTGTATGTTCGGAGGGAAAGAATAACGGGTGATGGCGCACCCGAAGGGCTTCCGCTGATCTTTCGATTTTCTCCCGCCGTTGGTTGAGTAGGGCGCAGCCCGTATCGAAACCAACGGCGGGATTAACTCCACCTCGCGGTGGAGAACCCTTATCCTCGTCAACTCCAGTCCTGCGGTCTTAATGGTTTCGTAGTCCCTTCGCCGCGTAAACACACTACCAATGCGACCATTCGACTATAAGACTAAAGTCCATGCGCTGTCTTTCCCGGAAGAATTTGCCGGTTCACCTCCTGTAGAAATAATTATGGGCGGAATTATACCCGATTGGGAGAATCAAATTCCGGTTGGGAATGAGGCGGACCCATTCCCAACCGGAATGATGATCTTCCCGGAAAAATTATTGGCACTCGGGCTTCGACATGTCCGTGTCCAGAACCGTATCTATCACAAAGGCACGGATCTGAATGGTTTTACTGCCGATGAATTCCGGTACGAACGGCATGAAGATGCGGTGGTCGTAGGAAGCCTCCACGTATATGCCATCGCCTGAGACGACCGAGCTCAATGACTTTGAAGCCGTGGGGTCGTTTCCAACCCTCCCCTCAACATTGATGTCCACCGCATCGGGTCCTGAGGCGATGGTAAGGTCCAGGGGAGAATACGAGGCGTTTCGCACGCGATTTTCTATCTTCGTATCATCCCTCGGGCAGATCGAGCCGTACAATGCGCCTTCCTGCGCCGCGTCGCGCAGTTGAATGAATTGAAAGAGGGCGATGCCGAATTCGACCGCCCCCGCCAGGAGGAAGAGGATGATCGTCAGGCTGATGGCAAATTCGACCAGGCTTTGCCCGCGTTCGGTTTTGTTTGGTTTCATCTGACACTCTCGCTGATTAGTCGTGCTGGTTCTGGAACAGGATGACGCCTTCGCAGCCCGGCGTGGACAGGTTGATCGTGATGGATTCCGTGTTGTCCCATCTGTCGAACACTTGATGGAAGTTGAAGATAAGCGTGGATACGCCGCTTGGTATGTACGTCGGGGCGGCGGGCGTGATCGTATAGGTGGGTCCGATCTGGTTCCCCGTCCAGAACACGCTGCCCAGGCGCGCGCTCTGCAAGATGAGCGTCTTGTCGGCGCCGGTCTGGTGTCCCTTGTCGTGGTTCCATTGAACGGTCACGTTACTGATCTGCAGCGCTGTCGAAAGGGAGTTGCTGATGGTCATTGTCATTGCGCCGCCCGTTTGCTCCATTAATCCGACCGTGATGTTCGTGGTGTTGCATCCTTCGACCCGAGGTTGCTCAATGGTCTTTGTGCCGGCGCTGGAATCGTGTATGCCGTCGTTTGGAGTGTACGTGGCGGTCAATGTTTTCGAGGTGCCAATGGTGCCGGTGCAACTGCCTGTACCGCCTGAGAGGGCGATCGTGCAGATCGTAGCGACATCTCCGCTGCTAACAACCACCGTGCCTGTGGGAATCGTTGAAGCGCTGATCAGGTCCACCACTGTTACGGAGACGGTGATCGCCGTGCCTGGAGGCGGCGAGTCTGGAGCGACCGTGTTGATCGTGGTACTGGTGGGCCTCAATTCAACCGGATGGCTGACCGTGCCCTGACTCCCGTTGAATGTGGGAGTGTCGGGCGTGTATGTTGCGGTAAGTGTTTTACCGCCGGTTGAGTTAAAGATAACCTGGCAACTGCCCGTGCCGCCGGAGAGAGTGACGGGAGTGGCGCAGCCCTGGTCCTGTCCTGTAATGGTCACTGTGCCGGTGGGAGTTGACGATCCGGTTACGGCAAAAGTAACCGTTACGGTTTCTCCTATCCTTGAGGGATTTGGCAAATGTGACGTGATTCTTGTAATGGTATCCTCGGGCTGGATCACATTGTGAGTAGCAGTGTCGCTGCTGGCGCTGTGTGTGGAGTCTCCGATATAGGAGGCGGTGAGCGTCTTTACGCCGGTTGCGGTAAAGTTCAGATTACAGGTGCCTGTACCGCCCGAAAGGGTGATGGTGCAGCCTGTCGTATCCGGTCCCGTGATTTCCACCGGGCCGCCGGGGATCACGCCCCACGGATTTGCATTTTCAACATTCACCTCGACAATGACCGTTTGACCCACGAGCGATGGATCAGGTGTGTGCGCGGTGATCGTTGTTGTTGTGGACGTCCTTTTCACCGAATGGGTTTCCGTGTCGTCACTGGGGTTATGCTTGTCATCGCCGAGGTAGGTTGCGAGGAGGGTTCTTGTGTCAAAACCATCCCCGTCCAGGTCGGAGAATGTGTTGAAATTGACAACGCAACTGCCTTTTCCATCTGCATCGAGGTTGGAGATGGTGCAATTCAGGTCGGCGCCGGTGATTTCCACTGCGCCGGTGGGTATCGTAGTTCCTGATACTGGAGTAACTTCAACGCTGACCGTCACAGACTGTCCCACTTCGGATGGATCGGGCGCGTCCGCTATGATGAAGGTTCTTGTATCCACCTTTGGCGGTTGGATCGAGATGGTCAACAACAGGGTGCGGGAACTCTCGGCATTGATGGTGAATGGGTCAAATGGGACGAGTGGAAGGATGGGGGTGAAATCCGCATTCACTCTTACTGTAATTCGATCCCCGGTTTCGGCATCAATGCCAGCAACGTCAATGGCAGAGGTACAGGTGAAATATGCGCCTGGATCTGGGTCAACGCTTGTAGGCCGGTCGTATTCAATGACGAACTGTGCATCGTCGTTTGCGTCGAAGGCGTTCAGGAAATCAATTCTCTCTGCTTCCTTCCGAATCTCTTTGCAATCCAGGTAACGCGAAACACCCGGGGTTGGTCCCTCGCCAGTGGTCGAGCCCCAGCGCGCGGCTTGACGCGCCACGTTGGTTACTGAAGAATAAATGAATAACAGCCTGCCCGCTTCGATCAATCCGTAGACCACCAAAAGCAGGACGGGCAATACGAGCGCAAACTCGACGATTGCCTGCGCTTTACTCTTTTTGGGGTCGAACTTCAGAATTTTCATGGTCGTTCCTATTCTCTATATCTATGATGCCTGATTCTAGTTTAATGTATCGGTTGTCCAGTCCAATAAGACATTCGTACTAAACACGACAAATCCCGATTTACACTTTTGTAATCAAAAGAAATACAAGATGTAGAACGCTCCCAGCACGAGAGAGGGACCGTACGGGATGAAGGTCATCAGGCTGTTTTTGGCGTAACGTCTTTTGACGAGGTGACCGATGAGCGCCAGCAGGCCGAAGATGCCTCCGACCAGCGCGCCGGCGGTAATGCCCAAAATGATGTTGGGCCATCCAAGCATCAGCCCAAGGATGCCGGTCAGAAGCACGTCCGCGCTGCCGAGCGCCTCTTCGTCGTCCTCCGCCTGACCCGCCGCGCGCATCCTCCTTGCGCGAAGGCGGGCGACCAACGCTCCGAGTTGATACAGGAGGTACATGATGACGAATCCGGCGATCCCGCCCAAAAGCGAAGTAAGCGCGCCGGAGAGGATGCCGTTGTTCCTGCTGTAAATGTAGGTCCCGACGACCAGTCCCAGGACCGCACCGAACAGGCTGGTGGGATGCAGGATCAGGCGATGCTCGAGATCAATGACGATGACCACGCCGAAGTAGGTCAGGACGATCAGGCTGAGGGGCAAGCCAAGCCCGGGCGGGGGGAACAGCCAAAAGTACAGAAAAGAAGCGATGAATGCGATCTGCACGATCCACGTCCGCGGGCTTCGGCGCGTTCCGCAATTTCGGCAGGCGCGCAAAGTCAAATAATCCAGCCATGAAGAAGGGGTCCGGCAGTTGGGACAGGCAGGCTGGCTGAGGCGTCGCGTGACCGGCAGGACGTCCGAAACGTAGTTCACGAGTAAGCCCGCAATCCAGCCCGGCAGCGCGGGGACGAGCAGGCTGATGTCCATGACTTTATTATAGCCCAAAGCGGAGGCGTTTTTTGGAATGTCCCTGCGCGGCGAACCGTAACGCTTGCGCGAGTTTGTGAACTGCCTTACAATCTCAAAAATTCCCCAGGAGACGAACATGGAAAAATTCATCATCGAAGGCGGGACTCCGCTGAACGGAGAAGTGACGCCCGCCGGAAACAAGAACGCCGCTTTGCCCCTGGTCGCCGCCTGTTTGCTGACCGATGAACCTGTGATCCTGCGAAACGTGCCGCGCATCAAGGACGTGGACGTGATGAGGCGACTCGTCGAAAGTCTCGGCGCGCAAGTGGAGGAGTTGGATTCCGATTCGTGGCGCATCGCCGCGCGGGACCTGAGGCCTGCGGACCTCGACCCGAGCCTTTGCCGCCGCATTCGCGCTTCCATTCTCGTGGCGGGACCGCTCTCCGCGCGCATCGGCGAGTTCAAACTGCCTCCGCCCGGCGGGGACGTGATCGGACGCCGGCGCCTCGACACGCACATCCTTGCGCTGCGCGCCCTCGGCTCGGACGTGAAATACGACCGCGGGTTTACCTTCCGCTCGAACGGTTTACGCGGCGCGGATTTCCTCATGGACGAAGCCAGCGTCACCGCCACGGAAAACGCGATCATGGCGGCGGTCACCGCGCAGGGGGATACGGTGATCCGCAACGCGGCGTCCGAACCGCACGTGCAGGAGTTGTGTCACTTCCTGAATGGACTCGGCGCGCAGATCGAGGAGATCGGTTCGAATACGCTTCACATTCACGGCGTATCCAGGCTGCATGGCGGCGAACACGCGATCGGTCCCGATTACCTGGAGGTGATCAGTTTCGTCGGCGCGGCGGCGGTGACGCATGGAACGGTGCGCGTGAAGAGCGCGGGCGTGGAAAATCTCGGCATGATCGCTCACATCTTCGAGCGCATGGGCGTGCGCTGGAACGTGGAAGGCGACGATCTGATCGTCCCGGCAAACCAGGAGTTGAACATCGTCCCCGACCTGGACGGCGCGATCCCGGAAGTGAAAACCAACGTGTGGCCCGCCTTCCCGACGGACCTGATCAGCATCGCCATCACGGTCGCCACGCAAGCCGGCGGTTCGATCATGTTCCACGACTGGATGTTCTCCGGGCGCATGTACTTTACGGATAAACTGGTGGGCATGGGAGCGAAGATCATTTTGTGCGATCCGTATCGCTGTCTGGTGCAGGGACCGAATCAACTCTACGGCGAAAACCTGGAAAGCCCCGACATCCGCGCCGGCATGTCCCTGCTGCTGGCGGCGCTCGCCGCGAAAGGGACCTCCACCGTCCGCAACATCGGTCAGATCGAACGCGGGTACCAGGACGTGGATAAAAAACTGCTTGCCCTCGGAGCGAAACTCGAAAGAGTGAAGGAATAATTCGCCGGTGGATAAATCGCCCCGAAGGGTTTGTGGATCGAGCCGAAGTTGCGGGACCGACCCTTCGCGACGGTGACAATTAGCAAAACTAATATGCTTCCCTGTACTGTCGAGCGTCACTTTTCAGTAAAATTTGCATCAAATAGGTAGTCTTGAGTTATGAATTCACGTTACGCAGAGGTCAGTCCCGAAGGGATGACATGATTCCGACGATCCACGACACTCCTTCGGAGTTCACCTGCATAACGTCAGTGATGAAATGAAATCACAAGCGAGGAATGACAAAGTATGTCCAACAATGGAAATGCAAAACACGTAAAAGTATTGGTTTTGGGGTCGGGTCCCACCGGCTACTCCGCCGCGCTGTATGCGGCGCGCGCGGAACTCCAGCCGGTGGTGTTGACCGGCATGCAACTGGGAGGGCAAGCCGCGTTGACGTATACCATCGAGAACTATCCCGGTTTTCCCGAAGGGGTGGGCGGGGCGCAATTGGGCGAGTTGTTCCAAAAGCAGGCGGAACACTTCGGCGCGGTGACCGAGTTCGACATGGCGAATTCGGTGGACCTGTCGAAGCGTCCCTTCAAGGTGACGACGGACAGCGGAGAATACCTTGCCGATACGCTCATCATTGGCACGGGCGCCAGCCCGAATCACCTGAACATCCCCGGCGAGACCGAATTGACGGGTCGCGGCGTCTCGTATTGCGCCACCTGCGACGGCTGGTTCTTCAAGGACAAGAAGGTCGTCGTGGTGGGCGGAGGGGATAGCGCGCTCGAGGAAGGTTTGTTCATCACGCGTTACGCCTCCTCGGTGACCATCATCCATCGCCGCGATGAGTTTCGCGCCAGTCCGATTTTGCAGAAGCGCGCGAAGGAACATCCGAAGGTAAACTTCATTTTGGATACGGTCGTCGCCGAACTCATCGGGGACGATAAACTCGAAGCGGTGAAATTGAAGAACGTCAAGACCGGCGAGGAGACGATCCTCGAAACCGACGGCTTGTTCATCTTCATCGGTCACACGCCGAACACGCAGATGTTCAAGGGTCAACTGGAGATGAGCGACCTCGGCTACATCAAGGTCAACGACAGGATGGAAACGAGCGTGCCGGGCGTCTTTGCGGCGGGCGAGGCGGCGGACCCTCACTTCCGCCAGGTGGTCACTTCGGCAGGGATGGGGGCGGCGGCAGCCATTCAGGCGACGAGGTTCCTCGAAGCGGAATCAGAATAGAGTTAAGAATGAAGCGAACAGTGGCGTCGTAAACGCCACTGTTTTCTTGTCTGTCGTCAGTCACGCCAATTGAATGACAAATTGTACTTATTTGTCGGTGGTTTTCGGATAAAATCTACTCACTACGTAAACTCTGGAGGATCCATGAAGAAGATTTCCATTATTGGGGCTGGGATGACCGGCGCCACGACCGCCCATTGGCTTGCAGAACGCGAACTCGCCGACCTTGTCCTGGTGGACGTGGTGGAGGGGATGCCGCAGGGCAAGGCGCTCGACATGCAGGAGGCGATGCCGATCATCGGCAGGGACGTCGAGATCGTGGGCGCGAACGATTATTCCGCAACCAAAGATTCGGACATCGTCATCATCACGGCGGGCTTGCCGCGCAAGCCGGGAATGAGCCGTGATGATTTGTTGTCTGCCAACGCCGAGATCGTGGGCAAAGCCGCGACTGAAACGTTGAAGTATTCGCCGAACGCGTTCTACATCGTTTTGACCAACCCGCTCGATACGATGGCATATCTCACATTGAAGAGGACCGGCCTGCCGCGCAGCCGCGTGGTGGGTCAGGCTGGGATTTTGGACTCCGCCCGCATGCGCGCTTTCGTCGCCATGGAGACCGGCGTGAGCGTGGAGAATATTGACTGCTACGTGCTGGGCGGTCACGGCGACGAGATGGTCCCGCTGACGCGTCATTCGAACGTGGCCGGCATCCCGTTGAAGGAATATCTCCCCGCCGACAAACTGGACGCGATCGTGGCGCGCACGCGCAAGGGCGGCGGCGAGATCGTGAACCTGCTGAAGACCGGCTCCGCGTTCTACGCGCCTTCCGCCGCCTGCGCGCAAATGGCGGAGGCGATCCTCAAGGACAAGCATTTGATCGTCCCCTGCGCGGCGTACATGGACGGCGAATACGGCCTGGAGGATATGTTCTTCGGCGTGCCGGTCATGCTGGGCGCCAATGGCATGGAGAGGATCGTCGAGTATAAACTCGACGACGATGAAAAAGCCATGTTCGACAAATCCGCTGCGGCGGTGAAGGAAACGCACGAAGCGTTGAAGAAGTTGGTATCTTTATAGGAAGATACGTAAACACGTAGATCGTAAACACGTAGACACGTAGACACGTAAACACGTAGGCAAGTTGTACCTGTATACCTGTATACCTGTGTACCTGTATACCTGTGTACCTGTATACCCTGTATACCTGTGTACTTGTCTACCTGCATCCCTGTTCAAGACAACACTCAAGGAGTAACCCATGATCCTGCACGAAAAGATTGCCGCGCAATTACCCGAATGGCGCGAAAGGTTCAAGACGCTCGCAAAGGAGCACGCCGACGTAAAGGTTGACGAAGTTACTGTTGGACAGGTCGTCGGCGGGATGCGCGATATCAAGTCGTTGTTGACGGATATCTCGTTCGTTGACCCCGCGGAGGGCATTCGTTTTCGCGGCATGTCCATCCCCGAGGTATTGAAGTCCCTGCCCAAAGCGCGCGGCGGAAAGATGCCTCTCGTCGGCGGTTTGTACTACCTGCTCATGATCGGCGAAGTGCCGACGAAGGAACAGGCAATGGAAGTGGAAGCCGAATGGGCAAAGCGCGCCGACCTTCCCGATTACGTCTACAAGATGCTCAGGACGATGCCCAAGGATACGCACCCGATGATCCTGATCACGCAAGCGGTCATGGCGCTGGCGAGGGATTCGGCTTTCGCGAGGAAATATCAGGAAGGCATGAAGAAGGATGCGTACTGGGAACCCGCCCTCGACGACAGCATGGACCTGACCGCGAAACTTCCCATCATTGCGGCGTTCATCTATCGTTACAAATACTTCGGCGAGAGAAAGAAACTCACATATAACCCCAAACAGGATTACGGCGCAAACTTTGCGCGCATGATGAAGGTCTCCGACAAAAAGGGATATGCGGACCTCGCCCGCTTATACTTCATCCTGCATTCTGACCACGAGTCGGGGAACGTCTCGGCTCACGCGACGCATCTGGTTGGATCCTCGCTCTCGGACATTTACTTCGCCTACGCCGCCGGGCTGAGCGGTCTGGCGGGTCCCCTGCACGGACTGGCGAATCAGGAATGTCTTGCGTGGCTGTTGGACGTGCACCAGAAATTCGGCGGCGTGCCTTCGCGCGACGACCTGTATAAGTTCGCGTGGGACACGTTGAACAGCGGCAAGGTCATTCCCGGTTACGGTCACGCCGTTCTGCGCGTTCCCGATCCGCGTTTTACCGCGCAGATGGAATTTGCCAAAGCGCGCTTCCCCGAGGACGATCTCGTCCGTCTCGCGGATCTGGTCTTCGACGTGGTGCCGACCGTCCTGCGTGAACAGGGCAAAGCCAAGAATCCCGCCCCCAACGTGGACGCCATCAGCGGTACGTTGCAGCATTACTACGGCGTACGCGAATTCGATTTCTATACCGTGTTGTTTGGCGTGGGACGCGCCCTCGGCGTGACCGCCAATTACGTCTGGGCGCGCGCGCTGGGTCAGCCTATCGAGCGTCCGAAGTCGGTGACGATGAAGATGCTCGAAGACGCGGTGGAAAAAGCGAAACAGCCCGCGTAAGTAATAATCCCGAAGTCGAAAGGCTTCGGGATTTTTTGTACCGCGATATTTTATACTTTTCGACGCGGCTTCGCCAGTCAGGGCATCGCTTCCCGATGAAGCAATCTCCCGTTGTCCACAGATTTTCCTGCAAATTAAATTGTTGATCCGCAACATGTCGCGGTACGTTTACAGTTCGATGATGAAGGTCGTGCCTTTTCCCGTTTCGCTTTTCACATCAATCGTCCCGCCGTGCGCGTGGATGAGTTGTTTGGCGATGGCGAGTCCGAGTCCGCTGTGGGTTCGCTCGCTGCGCGATCTGTCGCCGCGCCAGAAACGGTCGAAGATGAAGGGCAGGTCTTCCGCAGGGATGCCTGAGCCGGTATCGGTGATGGTAATTCGTAATTGGTGATTGGCGCTGTTGTGGATGGGTTCTGTTTGAATGGAAACCACTCCGCCTGAGGGCGTGTGCCTCAACGCGTTTGAAATGAGATTGGATAACACTTGATTGAGCCTGTCATAGTCTGCGGTGAGTTGCTGATTTGGGTCTGCGAGGCTGGTTTTCAGGTCAATGCCCAGGGAGGCGGCTTGGGCTGAGAAACTCGAAGTGAGATCATTTATCAGGTCGGCGAGCAGGAAGCGGGTGGGATGAAGCGGGAGTTGTCCCGTCTCGGCAAGGGAGAGCGTTTGTAAATCGTTCACGAGGCGGGTGAGGAGTCGCGTCTCATCCAATGTGTTGTTGATGTGTTCGGGCGTCGGCTGATAAACGCCGTCGAGGACGCCTTCGAGGTTGCCCTGGATGATATGCAGCGGCGTGCGGAGTTCGTGGGCGATGTCGGCGGTGAGGTTGCGGCGCTGCTTTTCGGCGCGTTCGAGTTCGACGACCATTTTGTTGAAACGCTTGAACAACTCGCTGAACATATCGGATTTGTTCTCGGGCACGCGCGCCGAGAGGTTGCCCTCTGCAACCGAGTCGATGGCATTGAACATGCTCTGCAGGGGTTTGCCGAAGCGCATGTATAAGTTGATTATGATGATGAAGAGGACGATGACCACCCCGACCGGCGCGCCGCAAAGCAGCAGCCAGCTTTGCCGGGCGGCGGAATTTTGCGTGAAGAGCTCGAATAAACTTGCCGATGCGCCTCCTACGAAACATAAAAACACTGCGAAAAAGAAGAGAGCAAAGAGACCGAAGCGGCGGCCGCTTCGGTGCCTGGGCAGTGAGTGAGTGCGGGGCGCGTTATTTTTCATAGGGGCGGGAGATACGAGTTGCGGGTAAAAAGAAATGCTTTATTCAGGTTAACTTGGAATGCCTTACAGATTGTCACCCTGAGCGTAGCGAAGGGTCTCGGTTTTCAAGGATAGAGATGCTTCGCTTCGCTCAGCATGACATGACCAGGAGTAAACCAATTAAGGTTAAGCAGAATATAACCCTCGTTACCTGTTTCTCGTAATTCATGTCTCATTCCCTGACTTGTTCACAAACCGATAGCCGATCCCGTACACCGTCTCGATCATGGATTCGCCTGACGCGGTTTCGATCTTCTTTCTTAGGTTCTTGATATGCGAGTCCACGCTGCGATCCATGCTGGAGGCGGCGCCGTGCAGGTCGTCCAGCAATTGTTCGCGGGTGAGGGTTTGACCGGGGCGGCTGGCGAGCAGATGAAGCAGTTTGAATTCGTTGGGCGTGAGTTTGATGGGCGCGCCGTCGAAACTGACGTTGTATTTTTCAGCGTCAATTTCAAGTCCGCCGACGCGGACGATGCCCGGCGCTTTGACTTGACCGCGCGTTCTGCGGAGCAATGCCCTCACACGCGCCACCAGCGCGCGAGGAGAGAAGGGCTTGGTGATGTAATCGTCCGCGCCGATCTCGAGACCCGTGACCTGGTCAATCTCCTCGGCGAGCGCGGTGAGCATGATGATCGGCACGTCGCTTTCGCGGCGCAGGATGCGGCAGACTTCGCGCCCGTCCATGTTGGGGAGGAGGAGGTCGAGGATGACGAGGTCGGGTTTTTCGCGGCGGGCAGTCGTCAGGGCGGATTGACCGTCGGCGGCGATGAGGACGCGGAATCCGTTTTTCTCCAGGTAGTCGCGCGCGATGCGGGCGATCTTGGGTTCGTCTTCGACGACGAGGATGAGTTGGGGCATGGGGGGAGTATAAGGGATGAATTATGAATTATGAAGGCTTGCATTGAGCAAAGTCGAAGGGTGGTGAGTGGAAAGCTTGCCCTGAGCGAAGTCGAAGGGTGGAAGGAAGGGGAGCAGGTGGGTTTCTTCCCTCTTCCCTTTCCCCTCTCCCTTTCTACTTTCCACTTTCTACTTTCCACTTTCTACTTTCCACTTTCCACTTTCCACTTTCTACTTCTCCCCCTCCTCGCCAGCGCTTGTCGTTTGCCCGTGAGCCTTTTTGTGCCACTCGTCGAACATGGGCGGGACGCTGCCTTCCCATTTCCTGCCCCATGACCCGTGCATGTGACCGTGACGCCATGGGCGGAAGAAGATCATCTTCAACAATCCGAAGAACAGGAAGAGGAAAAAGATGGAGAGACAGATGCCGCCCAACGGGAAGAATCCGAAGCGATGAGGGTAGCCGAACCCGTACGGACGGTAGCCATAAATCGGCGGGAGCGGTTGTCCGCTTTCGGCGGCGTTCGAGATGGCGGTTGCCACCTCAGGCGCCTGTGCGATTCCCTGTGTTACGCCCGCGCGATAGGTCATGTATCCGCCTGCGGCGACGAGACCGATCAGGAGCAGCACGCCGATCAAACGAAAAGCAAAACCGTTTTGAGACATTTTTACCTCCAGTGGTAAGTGATTTGGTTTACGCACACAATGTATCAGCCTGGTGTGTAGAAATCATGGATGAGCCTGTCAGGGATTGCGGAGGTTGTGTAAGCGAAGCGTTGGTGTTGTCATGCAATTTGAACGACGACTTTTCCCTGTGGATGAATACCTTCCACGTACCGGAAGGCTTCAACGATGTCGCTTAATGGATAACGCCGATCAATGACGGGATGGAGTGCGCATGCTCCCAGAAGTTCAGCCAGAAATACCAAATCCTCCTGGTTCACTTTCGCGATCCCCATACTGCGCATTTGCCTGCCGCCCTGTGTTGACATCAACGGTCCGAAGACCATGGCTTGAATGAATTGAAGCAGTGCGCCACCCGCGCAGACGTAAATTCCCTGCGATCTCAAGGCGCGCTTGTAGGCAAAAAGCGAGCGGTATCCGTTTACGGCAAAGATCAAGTCGTATCGCTCCACTTTTCGGGCGAAATCCTCCCTGGTGTAATCAATGACGTGATCTGCGCCGATGGAACGCGCCATTTCGAGGCTTTTTGTGCTGCATACGGCGGCCACTTCACCGCCATAATATTTGGCGATCTGAATGGCAAAAGACCCCACGCCTCCCGATGCTCCGTGAATCAAAACCTTTTGCCCGCGCTGGATTTTCCCCGCGTCGCGCAAGCCCTGGAGGGCGGTCAACGCCGCCACCGGCGTCGCGGCGGCTTCTTCAAAGGAACGGTTGGCGGGTTTCAAGGTCAGATTGGATTCGCGGGAAAGCGCATACTCCGCGAAGGAACCGTGCGCAAACCCGAATACTTCGTCTCCGGGTTTGAAGCGCGTGACGTGTTCGCCTATCGCTTCGACTCTTCCAGCGACGTCTGTGCCGATGAGGGCGTCTTTCGGCTTGATCCACCCACCGGTAAACAAACGCGTCATGATCGAAGGCATGGCGAAGCGCCGCCAATCCATGGCGTTGATGGAGGCGGCGTGAACCTTCACCAGCACTTGCCGATTCCCGGGTGCGGGGACGTCCGCTTCTTTGAGTTGAAGCGTTTCCGGCGGACCGTACGTCTCGTAGCGAATTGCCTTCATGAGAGCATCCTTACTGGGGTGGTTGATTATTTCAACTTCCAGAATTCCCAGTTTCCGTTCCCATGGACGGGCATTCCCTCTCCGAGCCATTCGTACAGGGAGCCGTCGTACACCGCCACATTTTCATGCCCGGTCAGCAGGTGAGCCGCCGCGTTGACCGTCGCTGCGATTCCCCCGCCGCAATACGTGATGATGCGTTTGTGTCTTGCAACTTCCTTCAAGCGCGGCGCAAGTTCCTCGTTCGGCAGAAGGGACTCGAACCCCTGGCTGAAATCGCCCTCCATCAAATCCATGCAATTGACGTTGAGCGAGCCGGGGATGTGCGAACCTTCATAACTTACCGGCGGCAGGACGTCCACGATGGCGACATCCTTATCCTGCATGGCTGCGAGGACTTCATCCTTGTCCGCGAACATGCCCGGTCTGATATGCCCGACAAAAACAGCCGGTTCATACTGACCTGGTGTCTGCTCGGTTTTGCCCCCGGCATTGATCCACGCTGTAAGCCCGCCGTTGAGGATGCGTACGTTATCATGCCCTGCATATCGCAGCACCCACCAGGCGCGCATGGCATACGGGAGCATCCCGCAGGCGTAGACCACCACCTCCGAATCGTTCGAAATGCCGGCCTTGCCGATCTGTTCGACGAGCCTGTCCGCAGGCAGGATGGTGCAGGTGTAGGGGCTGTCGGGAACGGAAAACCTGTCGTGATCGAAATAAACCGCGCCGGGAATGTGCCGCTCCAGGTACACATCATCGGTGATGGTGGCGTCGTAGATGCGGATATTCGGCTCTTCGATCTTTTTCAACAATTCATCTACTTCGATCAACATGCTTTCACGCTTCATGGTTCATTCTCCTTGGTTTTATTTAGAATCGGTAGATCACGAAAACCTTGCGTAGGTTGCGCTCTCTAGCGCAAAATCGGCGTAAGAGAACGCCGATTACGCGCTCTCAGTGAAGTACTGACTCGGCTTTTGCAGCACATTAACAACTGAATAACCAAATTGCCAATCCAATCCAGCGGCGCGATAATCAAGCTGGAGGTGAGGCATGTATCCTTTGGT
>JAANMU010000179.1_pt1 | contig 81844 bp, 71 predicted proteins | sample 7279701 | NCBI WGS metagenome assembly JAANMU01 (sample SAMN14094539, study PRJNA606508) | bioreactor metagenome | isolation source: A lab-scale SPAN reactor treating ammonium-rich wastewater day 57 | place: Ireland: Galway | collected 2017-03-13 | reverse complement strand
CGATCATCGATCGCGCCCGGTCGAGCGGCGACATTGGCTCGGTAAAGCGCGAGTTCTCGCTCGTCACATTCGTCGGCGCGACCCGCGGCCCAGCGAGCAAGGTTTCGCCTTCCGGCCCTGGTACTAGTCCGCTGCACAATCCTGCTGCGAGAATCACGATCAATGACATTGCCAAACTCCATTTCAAGGACCGAGAAACAAAGCCACGGGGCCACGGTCTTCGGCCGATCAGGACAACGACCGTCGCGGCCTCGGATTGCTGGCCAGACGCCCCTTTCCCATCTCCTTAGCCTACCGTCAACCATCGACCGAATCACTCATTTTGTACCAAGGAGCCGGGCATGGCCCTGCGCAAAGACCAGATCCTCGAAGCACTTGCCGCCATTCCCAACCCTCTGGGCGGCGGGGACATCGTCGATGCCGACATCGTCCAGTGGGTCGCATCGTGCGACGGAACCTTTTCGGTCAAACTCAGCCTTCCCGCCCAGCACACGCCTCAGGTGCGCACGAGCCTAACCGAAGCGGTCGAACGCGCGATCAAGACGCTCGCAGCCGGGGAAGGGGAGCCATGCGCATCGATTTCAGTGCAGTTCGTCGATCATGCGGGCGAACGAGTCGCGACGCCTTCGCGTGAAGCCCCCACCAACCCAGCTGTCGAGCCAAGGCAATCGCCGGTGGATGCCAAGGCGATCATTGCGGTCGGCGCGGGCAAGGGCGGCGTCGGCAAGTCAACCGTCGCGGTCAACCTCGCCGTCGGCTTGGCACTGCGCAGGCAGGCGGTCGGGCTGCTCGATGGCGACATCTATGGCCCGTCGCTCCCGACGTTGCTCGGGCTCGATGCGCTCGAACAGCGCGTGCATGAAGGCCAACTTCAGCCGATGCTCGTGCATGGCGTCAAGGCGATCAGCATCGGCAAGATGGTCGACCCGGAAAAGCCGCTGATCTGGCGCGGGCCGATGGCACACGGTGCGTTCAAACAACTCATCGATCGCACGAATTGGGGCGAGCTTGACACCCTTGTAATTGACCTTCCGCCGGGCACGGGCGATGTGCCGCTGACGATGGCGCAGAGTTTGAGCCTGACCGGCGCGGTGATTGTGTGCACGCCTCAGAAAGTTGCGCAGGACGACGCCATTCGCGCGATTCGCATGTTCCAGCAACTCGATGTCGAAATCCTCGGCGTGGTCGAAAACATGTCATACTTCATCGGCGACGACGGTAGGGAGTACGACATTTTCGGCCGAGGCGGGGCCGAACTCATGGCCCAGCGCATGAACATTCCGTTCCTCGGGTGCATCCCGATCAACATGTCGCTGCGTGCCAACTCGGACGCGGGAAACCCACCGGCCAACTTCGACCCGCACGTCGCCGGCGGCCCTCAGATCCCCGATGCCTTGCGCAAGATTCTGGACAATCTCGAGAAACAAGTCGCACTCGCAAGCCTACGCAGCGGCAAGTCGAGGCCGACGCTGTCGATTCGGTGACCGCCTGGCGGCGACCCAGGCGTCAGTCCAAAAATGGAGCCGGGGGGAATCGAACCCCCGTCCCAATGCAGTCAGCAGGATGCGTCTACGTGTGTAGTTGCTGTTTTGTATCTCGGCGTGGTACCGGCCAGCAACAGCCTGTACTTCGGCCCAGCGACCGGTGAACCTCCTCGCAGAGTCGGCCGGTTGCACCCCGCCTCTGCCAGCCCGATGTCTGGACCCGCCGCTCTATCGGACGTCAAGCGACGGATCGGAAGCCCTTTAGGCCGCCATTGCGTACTGCGGTTCGGCAGTCATTGTGTTTGCGTGCTTTTTACGAGGCCAGCACGCCCCTCGACACGCATCATCAAGCCTTCCCTGCACGGTCGAAACCACATCGGCCCCAACTTGCCAACGCCTTATTCTAGCGCCGGTCGGGCCGACACGCTTTGCGGATCGCTCCCATGTTCTAATCGCCTCGCGCAGAACCACGCCCCGACCGCAAGCAGCGAGGCCGCTATCGCGCTGCGCGTCAGGATCGCGCCCCAGTTCGCCTCGCCCGATGCAAACAGGCCGCAACCGCACGAAGTAGGCTCTGGTGGAGGCTTGACCGTGAGTGCAGCGGCATAGCCAGCAAAACACCAGGAACACCGCAGCATGTGCAAGCAGCACCAGAGCCACCGCCCTCTGGCCACGTCCCAAGATCAACGCGAGCCCCAGCCCGCCAACCGAGAGCTCAACGATCGCAAGCCCAACGGCAGCAAAACTTGCAATCGAGCCGCTCAACAAGCCATGCGACATAACCACACGCTTGAACGCCTTCAGATTGTCCATCTTTTCGATGCCTGAGTACAGCAGCACAAGTGATAAGCCGAGCGCGACAAGCAGAAGTGCGCCGGCCGCCAATCGTGCACAACGCTTAGGTTCCGCAGACGTGATCACCCCGGGCGCAGCCGCCATCACCGCGCAACCCTCCCGCGAATCAACACGAACAGCCCGATCAGAACAACGACAATACCCGTCACGATCAGGGGCCAACTGGCGCGATTCAAACGCGAAGCGACGTAAGGCGCCTCGTGCTGAGCCGGAGCGCGATCACCTTCGTTTCGCTTCGCAGCGATCTCGTAGAGCCGCATTTGGACTTTCGCCGCATTGTCAGCTGACAATGCCCGAACCGTTTCGATTTCAAACAAGTCAGGCCGATGTCCATCCAACTGTGTCACCTTGGTTAGAACCAGTGGATGTGGCCCGCTTTTCAAAGGCGGGCGTCGAGCGATCAAGAGCGGACTTGACGAAAGTTCTTCAAACTCAAACAAGCGGCTGATTGCCTCGCTGCCTGATGCGCCGACGACCGCCTCGCGACTTGACCGAACAGGAACACCGCCAGCAGTCAGCACGAGCGTCGCAACAGGCAGATCCGCCGGGTCAGGCCCCAATCCTTCATAGTGGATGACCCAATTGTGCTCATTGTCCCTTTCTAGGCTGAGCAGACCACGATCCGTGTGCAGCAGGGTGATCGGGAGCGCCATCGGGATCAGCGACGACAAGGAGGCTGCGATCTTCTCTTCAGTTTCGTTGCTGATAATCGGCTCGTTCGTTCGCGCATCGCTGATGTACGAGACACCGTTGGCCGTTTTGCCCGAATAATGCGATCCACTTGCGCTGAACCACGCTCCGGTTCGCGGATCGAGCCCAATTGTGGTGTAGTTTGCTCCGGACCCTTGCGATTCATATTCCGCGATCACAATGTCAGCATCAGCAATCCACTGCCTGACTGTTGATCTAAACTCTTCAAGCAAAGGAGGCGTGCCCGAAGCCCGAGCGGAAATGCCCGAAAGAGCCATCGCCAATGCTATCACAACGACAGAATGGGGCATGATGTAATCTCCACAATACCACAGCAATTCATACGCTTCAGGTTGGCGGCCCCATCAGACACACGCCAAAGCAGTCAGGCACTTTGAATGTTCTCGGAATTGGCTCGATGTCAATGTCTGGTGGGTAGCCATCAACATAGCAACATTGACCGTTGGGCAGCACCCCGATGAGACGTGCAGATTGTGAAGGCGGAGGAAGTGTACACGCCTGCCTGACAAAGTAGGCATTTTCTCCAAGAATCGCATGATAGCATAGTGCGTCACGCAATGGACCATACTTCCGAGCGAGTGGATCATTCCACGCCGGTTCTGTGGCTCCGGACTCACACCCCATTGACTCGACTCCTGAGCAAGCACCCTCAGGTCCCGGATTGCTCCCCGGAGGCCAATCGTACAAGTACTTGCAACAGATGGGAGCAACTTGCGCAGCCGCCGCAAATGCCAGCGTCGCAACCGCCGCACCGATGGTCAATCTGCCGTTAGGGTTCATGAGATACTCCTTTGTCTCCAAAGATGCTCGTTTGCCTTATCGATCACGCCCTCGAACACCAAACCATGTCGAATACACCGGACCTCCGATCGAATCTTCCATGTACAATGTGCTGACTCCCAAAAAATCCAGCAGCGTCCCACTCGTCGCGGACCCATCCGAAAACGACACCGGCGCTCTCCAATGCGGAGGCGAAGCGGCACAACAGAAGCCGTTGATACCACCCAATCCAAGCGATACCCCATCATGCTGACGAAATGTCAGCCCCTTCGAACTTGGGAACAACACGTGATGAACTCGTGTTGGGGCAGCACGCTGTGCAGCCAAGGGCGGCACCTGCCCAGGTCTCATCAAATTCGCGTCGAAGACCATCGCAATCGACATCATGTACGAGAACAAACGACCGTCGAGCGTATCCGGATCCACTTCCGCCACGCTCTCGAAGTGCCCGCTCTCGATCATCGGCAAAGCCCAGTCGCCCGCGACCCGGTACAAGTGCCCCGTCAGGTCGTATGGGTATGGATGGGCGTCCTTGTAATCGCCGGCATACATCGCAATCGTCGCTGCATGCTGCCTCACGAGCGATACATCCCGAGTCAGTTTTGCCTGCGACATTGCACGGCCAAGCGTTGGTGCCATCAGCCCAATCAAGATCATCACAATCCCGATGACGATCACGAGTTCAATCAGCGAGAATGCCCGTATGGGCCGAGACTCGCGCGTGCACATTGCCCAGCGCAGCCCGGCCGATGCCTCTTGCCCCGGTGACTTCACATGCACTTGGTGTGAGAACTCGGGCATGAATATGCACCTCTATTTCAGTGTACCACTGCCCCCCCCCGTGTCAAGTCCTCAGGCCGTCACGCAATCGTCTGCCTCTGGCATCAGAGCGGATGTCACACTTCGTGGTTTTTCGTTGTGTCAGGCTTACCCTTGCACCGCAAAAAAGAAAGCGCCCGAGCCGAAGCCCGGGCGCTGGTGAGTGTTCTTCGATTTGACTCGTTGACTACTCGTAGAAGTTGGTCGTCTCGACCTTGATCAGAGGCCTTGTGATCTCATTTGAGACCGACTCGGCACGGAAGGACACCTGGCCGGCACGCACCGCACGGACCGTAATCCGATAGGTAGCCGTCGCTCCCGGAGCGATGCGCGTGACCGCCGGGAAGGTGATCTCGAGTCCGCGTGCCTGACCGGTCGCGGGGCCATCGGGCGTTGCGCCGGTGGCGGAGACGAACTCCATCGTGTTGCCTTCGTCCAGGAAGGAGCGGAAGCGAACATTGGTCAGGTCTGCCGAACCCTGGTTGGTGACAGTGAGCGTGTAGGTCACGGTCTGGCCAAGTTCGATCGGGTCCGGATCGTCATAGCCGTCGAGCAGCATCGCAGGGATGCCTTCGATGTTGGTCTGGCACTGATCGTTGACCGCTGTGGCGCACGTGCCCGTGAGGGTCGCGCGGGCGGTCAGGCTCTGAGCCGAGGACGCACGGACGACGATCTCGCCGCTCACTCGTGCACCGGGTGCGAAGTTGCCGAGATTCCAGACAACGTTGCCGCCCTGGAGCGTGCCCCCGCCGGTGGCGGAGACGAACTCGGAACCTGCCGGGACGGGAACAACCAGCGAAGCACCAGCGGCCACGCCGTCGCCCTTGTTCTCAGCCGTGACCTTGAAGGTCGTGTTGCGGCCAAGGAACGTACGGCCGGGGCACTCGATATCAACCGCGAGCACTGCCTGGCGCACGGTGGTTCGTGCTGCCTCGGCGGTGGCCTTCAGGTCGCCTTCGGCTGCGGCGTTGCCCGCGAACGAGAACGCGCCTGTCTTGGCGGCCTTGGCCATGACGGTGAAGTCCTGGCACTGCCCGGCTGCGAGGGCCGGGGCGGTGAAGCGAACTTCACGTGCGCCATTGACGGTGAGGCCTTCCGGCAGCGTTTCGGTGACGACGACGTTGGTCGCCGGGCCGGTGCCGGTGTTGCACACGGTGTACTTGATCGGGATGTTGTCGCAGATCAAAGCTTCCGGAATGGTCGTGACCGCAAGCGTCAGGGCCGGCTTGACGACGAGGATCTCGTTGCAGAGGCTCGTGTCGTACGACACCTTGGCACAGGCCTGAATCTTGCCCTCCGCCGGGGCAGATCCGCGAACCTTGATCGTGCGGACTTCACGCGGCCCCATCGAGCCGAGCAGCCAGTGCAGCGTGCCAGCGTCCGAACTCGTGACCGACGGATCGGCTGAGATCAGACGGAAGTTGTTCGGGACTGAGTCCCAGATTTGCACATTGTCCAGATCGAGGCTCGTGAGGTTCGTCACTCGAATCTCGTAGTCGAATGGCGCACCTGCGTTGACCGTGGTCGGGAAGAACTTCTCGATCAGGATCGCGCTCGTGCGTGGATCGCCCGTCGGATACGCCGCCGAGACCGAGCCACGCCCTGCCGTCACTGCCGGAGCGCGGGTTTCCTGGGCGGGTGCTTGGGCCGGAACGCCATCCGTCCGGCGCTTCGGCGGCCGCGGATCCCACCACGGATCGGGCTGCCCCTCCAACTCCACGGCGACGTGCTCGACTTTGACCGTCTCGCTTGTCGCCCGCTGTTCATGGGACCGGCATCCGGTGCCCAGCAACAGCGATGCTGCAAGAAGCACCGCGCCTGCCAGTTTCAACGATTTCACGTGCATGACATACTCCAAGTTACGGGTTCACTACCACTCAAGAGAACCGAGCGGCCTATCAAATTGCAAACCTGATCCGATTCGCAAACATCCCACAGAACAGCCCGCAGAACAGAAAGTTACGGGGCCAAAGTGTAGCACCGGTAAACCCCCATAGTCATCATCTACCCTACTTTGAACTATCTATTGTCAATCCTAACCCCAAAGGACCAAACCGATGCGCGTAGCAGTCATCATTCCCGCAGCCGGTGCTTCGGCCCGATTTCGCTCCGATGACCCTACCCGATCCAAACTTGACGAAGATCTAGGCGGAAAACCTGTTCTTCAGCGCACAGTCGAACTCTTCAACACCCGCGATGACGTTGGGAGCATCATCGTCGCCGCCCCGGCCTCCGACGAAGCCTTCGCTGCCTTCTCACTGCGACACAGCGACAAACTATCACTTTTTGGTGTACAGATCTGCCGTGGGGGAGCCAAGCACCGATACGAATCTGTCGCTCGCGCTCTGGCTCTGGTCAGCGACGACCACACTCACGTAGCCATCCATGACGCTGCTCGCCCTGCCGCTTCAGAGACTCTGATCGACCGCGTTTTTGACGCCGCAGTCCGTCACCCGGCCGTGATCCCAGGCATTCCCCTCGACGACACCCTCAAAAGAGCGGGCGATCCAATCACGGAGTCTCCTGACGCCGACCCGATTGCCGCCATCCTCGGCGCATCCACCGGCCATCAACACCTCCGCCCCGTTCTCGAGACCTGCGACCGAACGGGTCTTGTGGCAGTTCAGACGCCTCAGGTCTTCGAACTTGCCCTTCTTCGCAGGGCTTACGCCCAGAAAGATCTGACAAGCACCGACGATGCTTCACTCGTCGAGAAACTCGGTCAGCGTGTCCTCGTCGTTGCCGGGGAACGCCGGAACATCAAGATCACACGTCCCGAAGACGTGCACATCATCCGCTCGATCCTCGGGCTGCGAGGCCCGGACACACGCGCCACGCACAAACGCTTCTGACTTCTCCGCCACTACACTTTCCGATGCCTCCCCTTTCATCCGACGACATCCATCGCCTCGCGCGACTCGCCAAACTCTCGATCGCTGCCGATCAAGTCGCGGACCTCCAGGCCCGGCTCGAAGCAATCCTCCACCACGCCGAGAACCTCGCAACCCTCGATCTGGAAGGCGTCGAACCGATGTCTCACGTCGAAGGCGACGTCAACCGCCTCGCGCCCGACGAACTCGGCCTGCACCTCGACCGCGACGCCTCGCTCGGCATGGCACCGGACCGATACACCGAATATTTCAAAGTTCCCAAGGTTCTCGGCGAAGGCGGCGGAGCATGATCGGCTCGATCCTTCGCGCATTGACCCGGCTCTTTCGCCGGCGCGCCCGACGCGCCGACATCAACTTTTCCGTCGTCATCCTGACCGGGGAACTGCCAGATCTGACGGACGCTGATGTGGTCAGTGTTGTTCGCCGCGCACTTCCGACGAGTGCTCCGACACTGCTCGAAGCGTCAGCCCTCCCGGCTCCAGACTTCGCCCCGGGCCTCGAAAACCCCGGGCGCATGATCCCAGTTGCGGTCAACCGCTGCGTGTATGGAATTTTGATTGCTCGCTTTGCGTACGACCCCGACCCGGAGGCCAACACCACTCCAACGACGCGGCCTGAGTTTGACGCCGCCTACCGCGCACACAAGGCATGGATCGCCATCGACCATCTCGGAGGCGAAACCGATCAGGCCTTCGCTGTCATCGGACAAATCGCTGCCGAGATCGCGCCTTCCTGTGCCACGCTCCTCTTCCTGCCGGGTCTCAATCTTGCTGCGATTCCCACTCCCGAAATTCTGGAAGCCATGCGCACGGGGCCGTGGCTCGACCTGATGAGCAATGTTGCGCAGCCCTCCGTCATCCACCGCCCGCAAGATGACGCTGCCCTTGCCGATGCTGCACGTGAGGCCCGCTCGCGATTTCCCGAGTTTGCAGAAGCCTTTGCGCTCAAGAAGGGCATCAATCATTCGGCCAAGTTTCCCTTCGACGATGGCCGGGCGGTCGAACACATGTGGATCGACATCCACACCATCACTGATACCACAATCTCCGGCACGCTCGGCAATGAGCCTCACGAAGTCAAAGGCTTCGCACTAGGCGACTCGGTGACGCGCCCGATCGACCAACTCGAGGATTGGCTCTACATTCACAACAACGACATCGTCGGCGGATTCTCCGTTCAGGTCCTCATTGACGAGCACGAATCATGACCAGCCCCGCCTCTCGCGCCATCGCTGCTGCCCACGCCCTTCAGCCGTCGCTCAACGCCTTCACGCAGATCTTTGATCCGGCGGGCGTCGAACTGAGCGACAAGCGTCCAGCCATCAATGACACGCTCAGCAACACCCCCATGGCCATCAAGGACAACATCTGCACGACCCAAGGCTTCACCACTGCGGGCAGTCGGATTCTCGCCAACTACCGCTCACCGTTCGCCGCCACTGCGGTCGCTCGCCTCGAGGCTGCAGGAGTCGCCATCATCGCCAAGACCAACATGGACGAGTTCGGCATGGGCTCTTCGACCGAGCACTCGCCCTTTGGCCCAACCTCGAACCCCTGGAGCTTCGATCACGTTCCCGGTGGAAGCTCCGGCGGTTCCGCAGCCGCCGTCGCGGCACGCATCGTCCCCGCGGCGCTCGGCTCCGACACCGGAGGCTCCATCCGTCAACCGGCTTCACACTGCGGGGTCGTCGGACTCAAGCCCACCTATGGCCGCGTGAGCCGATTCGGACTCGTCGCCTACGCCTCAAGCCTCGATTGCATCGGCCCGATCACCACAAACGTCCGCCTCGCCGCCGCGATTCTTCAGACCATCGCCGGAGTAGATCCGCACGATTCGACCTCATCGCGCCAGCCCGTTCCGAACTATCTGGCATCGATTGATGAACCAATCCCTGACCTGCGCATCGGTATCGTGCGCTCGATGCTCACCGAGCACAATCACCAGGACGTGAACGCTGCGGTCGAGCGCACCGCCAGCGCACTTCGGCTGCGTGGCGCAACCATCGTTGATGTCGATCTTCCGACCGCGCTGCTTGCCATCGACGCGTATTACATTGTTGCGACGGCAGAAGCGAGTTCCAACCTTGCTCGCTACGACGGCGTGCGCTATGGCGTGCGGGCTGAGCTCGCGCCCAACGACTCACTCGAAGACTTGTATACGCGCTCGCGTTCGCAAGGCTTCGGGCGCGAGGTGCAGCGGCGCATCATGCTCGGAGCCCACGTGCTCTCAGCCGGGTACTACGACGCATACTACTTGCGTGCGCTCAAGACCCGCCGACTCATCAAACAGGACTACGACCGCGCTTTTACCGAGCACCGCGTCCACGCATTGCTGATGCCTGCATCGCCCGGGCACGCATTCCGCCGTGGCGAGAAACTCGCCGATCCACTCGCGCTCTATCTCGAAGATATCTACACGGTCGGCATCAACCTCGCCGGGCTGCCAGCCATCACGATTCCCGTCGCGACAACCTCCGCCAAGCCCGCGCTTCCGATCGGAGTACAACTTGTCGCTCGCCCATTCGACGAACAGTCACTGCTCGCGATTGCTCGCGCAGCCGAGGCTGAACTCGATTTTCAACTCAACCCCGCGATCTGATCGAACGCGACGAAACTCAGCGTGACTTCTTGGGTCTCATCCAGTTCGACAGTTTCTGCGAAATGCTCGCACCCGCGCCGTCGTCTGCCGACTCCTGACGAACAACCACCGGCGCCGGGTTTGCAGGCTTGGTGGGCTCCGGCGTCGGGATGGCCAGCAGCGTCGTTGCGGTCAGCGTCATGCCATCTTCACCGACTTCCGGGTCGGGTCGCCACGACGGGCCACGCCCTTCAGCGATGCTCGCAGCGACCGAATCATCGGGCACAAACTCGAACCCGTCAGAGAACTTCACGAAGCGCAGCACGGATCGCCCGAGTCGCACTTCATCGCCATGATTCAGCGCGACAGACAGGTCAATGCGCGTGCCATTGACGATCGTTCCCCATCGACTCCCCAGGTCCTCGACGAAGTGCCGCCCGCCGCGCACCACGATGCGAAGGTGTCGACGCGAAACATGCTCGTCTTCGAGCACAATATCATTCTTCTTGCTGCTTCGGCCGATCAGGATGTCCGTTCCTTCCTCCATCGGTAGCACCGAGCGAAGCCGACGGATCCGATCGGCTTCGGGTGTCGAAACCAAAAGTTCGGGGCGCGTCCAGTTCGCACTGTTGATTTCACCTTCATCGAGCAGCTCCGACGCAGGCCTGACGCGTACCCGCACGCTCCCGATGTTCACCCACTCGCCCTTGGTCACGCGACGCAACTGTGTGAACTCATCGCCTTTGGCGCTGATGCCCCCTTGGGCAAACTGCACCGTCACCTCGCCAGTTGCTCCCGATCGGTCGGGCTGGTTCTCGACTTCGACGATGTATCTCTGAATGGGCATGAGGGGTTTACACTTGGTCGCAACGCGCAAAGTCTTGCCGCATCATTGGATACGAACGCTCGATCATATCGGTTCATTCCGTGCAGATCCATGAGATTTTCCGAATCCGGGTATCCGGCCGATTTCAGGTCAGGAACGGAATGCGTCCCTTGCGCTCGACACCCATCTCGACCCGCAGCCAACCGCGTAGGGCTTCGCCCATGTCCCCAGCCTTCATGAACCGATCATCCGGTCGGCGGGCCATCGCCTGGAGGCAGATCCGCTCGAGAATCTCCGGCACAGACCACACCAGCGTGCTTGGCTTGCCCGGTGCTTCGGTCACAATATCGCGCAGAACCTCGGCCACCGTCCCACGAAACGCTGGGCGATACACAAGAAACTCGTACAAGACCGCACCAAGGCTCCACACATCCGCCCGCGCGTCATTCAACTGCACCTCATCCGAGAAACTTGCCCAGTCTGCCACACGCTCGGGCGACAAGTACCGAGGCGTCCCGACCCGCGCACGCCCGATGCCCTGCCGATCCGCAGGCCTTGCAGCAAGACCAAAATCCGTAATCATCATGCGTCCGTCGGAAGACAGAAGAAGATTGCTCGGCTTGATGTCGCGATGCAGCACACCCTCCGAATGGGCGCGCTCAAGGCCGTCCGCGACGCCCGCAACCCAGTACGCGACCAGCCGGTAGTACGCGTTCTTGTCGGGGAGCAGCAGTTCTCGCAGTTCGGCGGGAGAACGCTTCGGATCGACCCCGGCCGTCGCGAGCACCGCATCCCCTGTGAGTTGATGCGCAGCCTTGGACTCAAACCGCTTGACTAGTTTGGATCCGTCAAGCCCGCGCACGAACTGCATGATGTAGTATCCGCCTCGGCCGAGCTTTTCGAACCGGGCGACTTGCACGATGTTCGGATGCTCGAGCTTGGCTGCAGCCCTTGCCTCGTGCTGCAACTGCTCCTGAGATTCTGGATCCACCGAGCGCAGCACTTTGATCGCGACATCCTTGTCCAGTTGCGTGTCATACGCAAGAAACACGCGCCCCATGCCGCCCGAACCGATTTCTTCCTTGATCGCAAACCCTGGGATCTCGGGCAGCGAGTCCTCAGCCGCTGCAGCATCGGGCGGGGGCGGAGGCGTGCCGCGCGTTGCGTGCGTCGCGGACGAGCGCTCCGGGTCCGCCGTGACATCCGCATCGGTAAGCGAGGTTGTGCGCCCCGCGCGCGAGTAGCCTTGTGAAGGCGAAACGTCAAAGGCTGCGGGTGCAGCCGCCGAGATCGATGCCGATGGAGTGCTGGGCGGTGGTCGCGACGGTGCCCGGGCCGCTCGAGAACGCGAGCCGCTTCGCTCCGATGCGAGCCGCGACGCAATCTTCACAGCCCGCTCGATGCGCTGGGCCGCGGGCCGCTTGGCGTGGCTGATCGTCAGCCACACATCTTCCGTGTCTGGGTTTCGGCCATCAATCTCATCATCGAGCATCACCATGCACCGCAGGAACTGAAAGACGTGCTCCTCTTCCTCAAGGCCGTAACCCTTCGCACGCTCTACCCCGCGCTGAATCAGCGACCGCAAAGCCGAAGCATCGCGCACACTCGGATTTGACGAAAACTCATCACGCAAGTCCCGTTCAATGCGGTCAACCAGACTCGCGTCCGGGCTGTACGTCATCGCCCGCGCCCACGACTTGCTCGTGCCCGATTCGCTCTGCGAGGTCGATGCCGACGGCGGCGTGACATCCGATGCCGCATCGCTCGGTGCCGGCGACGGGACGGACGCAGCAGGCTCTCGCCTCGTCACTGGCGCGGGTGTGGGTGTGGGTTCTTCAAACACCGCCTCTGATGCTGCCGGACCGACAGCCGGTTCGGCGGGCGCTTCTTTTCGAAGCCCGAGCGATTCGTCGCGCGTCGCACTGTCATCGACTCCACGCGTCGGAGCCGCCCAGCCTGAAGGCGTCGTCTCGATACTCGATGTCGATGGCGGCGCGACTGGTGCCGAGCGCCCCGCCGCTGCGCTCGGAGCAGCAGGAGCAATAACTCCTCGCCCGACTTCAGGCCCCTCACTCCGAGTTGTCTCGCCCGAAGCTTCATCCCGCGTGACACGCACGCGAAGCAGCGTCGCCCCCACGAGCAACTCGCACCGGGCGGGCAACGCACAAGGCTCTGCCAGAAACTCGCCGTTGAGGCATGTCCCGATCTCGTCGTCGAGATTCTCGACCATCAGTCCATGGTCTGAAACGAAAAGGCGGCAATGCCTCGGCGCGGTCATATCGTCGTCGAGTGTCACGCCACAATCGCGACTACGTCCCACGACACACTCATCGCCGCGGCTCCCGAGGTTGATCGAGAACGTTTGGACCTTGTCCGCTGGTTCGACAATTGCCAGTTCGATCCGATGGGCCACAGTGCTCCCCGACGCGAAATTTCCCGACGGCGGCTCAGTGCCGACCCGAACGAGTCTACCACTATACGAACCCGGACGCCGAGTGTCTCATCGCACCTTGATGCTGGCCAGCGCAACCACCGCCAGAAGGATCGTCACAATCCAGAGCCGGACCACCACCTGCTGCTCCCCCCACCCGCCCAGGTGCAGGTGATGGTGGTACGGAGCGCACCGAAAGATGCGTTTGCCCCCGGTTGCGCGGAAGTACCCGACCTGAATCACCACCGACCCGATCTCGACCAGGCACACCCCCATCAGCACCAGCGCTACCACTTCCTGCCGCACCACCACCGCGATATATGCGATCAGTCCCCCGAGCGCCAATGAACCCGTATCTCCCATAAACACCATCGCCGGGGAGCAATTCCAGAACAGGAACCCGACGCACGCCCCCGCCATCGCACCGGCCACGACCGAAAGTTCGTCCGCCCCCACAACATGAGGCACCAGCAGGTAGTGTGCCCACGTCTCAGTGCCGCCGATCAGCGCCAGTGCCAGCATCGCAAGCGACGCGACCCCGCAGATCCCACTCGCCAGCCCGTCCATCCCGTCGGTGATGTTCACCGCGTTGCTCAGTCCACCCACCATCAGCATCGAAAGAAGCATGAAAGGCCCGAGCGAAAGAAAGATCAGTCCCGCCGACATGCCCCCGATCTGCGATGTGTATGTTTTCTGAAATGGCAGGTTCAGTACGTGCGCAATGTCGCGTGCCGCTTCCGTGTTCCCTTCGCGAAACACGAAGTACCCCACCAGCAGCCCGATCCCCAACTGAAACACCAGCTTCTCCCACGCATAGAGGCCCTGCCTTCCAGTCCCGCGCCGGGCAGCCGTGAGCTTCAGCCAGTCGTCAAACCCCCCCAGCACCGCCAGCCACACCAGCACCACGAGCGACAGCAGCACATAAAAGTTCGCAAGGTCGGCTAGCAAAAGTGTCGAGAGCCCAATCGCTGCAACGATGAGCACTCCACCCATCGTCGGCGTGTTGGCTTTGGTCACCGCCGTCTGGCGAAGCGCCGCCGCATCGGTCAGCCCCGAATCGCCAATCTTCATGCGCACCAGTTTCCGAATTGTCGGCTTGCCGAGCGCGATGACGATCAGAAAAGACAACCCGATCGATGCCAGCGCGCGAAACTGGATCTCATCGAACAGGCTGAACAACGGGTACAAACCCGTCGAAACCAGCCAATCACGCAATGTCTGGTGCAACAGATAAAACATCAATCACCCGCAGTGCCTGAAGGTTGTCGCCGGGGCGCCACGACGACACTCGCGCCGAAGCGTTGCTCGATCGCCACAATCGCCCGCTCCAGCCGACTCGAACGCGATGCCTTGACCAGAACCACATCGCCAGGCCTGAGATGGCCCGCAATCGCATCCCACACACCGTCCTGATCCGTCAGCAGCATCACCTCGATCGAGCCGCTCATAGACGCCTGTGCGTGTATGTGTCTGACATGATCTCCGACGAGAACTACCAGATCGGCCGGGCGCTCGTGCGCGATCCACCGCCCGAGAATGCTGTGCTGCTCCGTTGTTTGAGCTCCGAGTTCGAGCATGTCGCCGAGGATCGCCACCCGCCTTCCACGCTCATGCCACGCTCGGAGCGCACACAATGCCGCTCTCATAGATTCTGTATTGGCGTTGTATGCGTCATTGAGCACCGTCACCGCCCCGAGGCGTTGCACGCCCAGTCGCATCTCGGCCGGCACGACGCCAAGCAACCCCTGCCGAATCGCCTCATCATCCAGCCCAAGCCTTCGCCCGACACCGATCGCAGCCGTCGCGTTCACAGCGTTGTGCTCGCCGATCAAAGGCACGCAGAAACGCGCGCGCTCATTGATCGAAAACTCGACGCCGCGCTCCGTACTCACCACGTCCGACGCACGCAGTTCCGCCTCCTCTTCAGCCCCAAACCACACGCTCCGCGCAAGCACCTCCTGTGGCACATATCGACTGAGCATCGGCGCACTCGACGGTAGCAGCGCAAGACCCGAAGTCGCCAGATGCGACAGCATCGATGCCTTCTCAGCTGCGACGCCCTCGATCGAATCAAGTTTCTCCAGATGTGAATGCCCGATCATCGTGATGACGCCCACATCCGGCTGGCAGATTCGCGCCAGGTATTCAATCTCACCAGGAGCGTTGGTCCCGAGTTCGCACACCACATACTGATCGCTCGGTTGGGCCCCCAGGAGCGTCAAAGGAAGTCCGATGTCGTTGTTGAACGACTTGAGCGGTGCCGAACCGCGCAGTTTCTGACTCAACACCGCGTGAATGAGGCGCACCGTCGTCGTCTTGCCGCAACTGCCAGTGACCCCCACGACCTTGAGCCTTGGCATGCTTCGTCGATACGCCGAAGCGAGCCGAACCAGCGCCTGCCGCGCACTCTCGACTTTGAGCACCGCAACGCCATCGGGCAATCGAGCGATCGGTCGCTCCACGATCACGAGCGGGCTTCCACCCTTGACCGCCTGCTCGACGAATGCGTGCCCGTCATGGTTCGGGCCGGCAATTGCGATAAACACTTGGCCCGAGCGAACGGTGCGCGAGTCGATGCTCACGCCCTGCATCGGCAACGGCGCATCTCCTGCTCCACGCGCGAGCCACACACCTCCCGCCGCCGCCCGCAAGGATTCAAGAGTCCAGAAACTCATGCGAGACTTGCCTCCCGCGATTGCGCACGCCGCACACCCAGGAACTTGGCCGCTTCTTTCGAGTCGTCGAACACGCGCGCGATCACCCGTTGCGGGTCGGCAGGGTCCGGCAAAATCTGCTCCTTCTCGTGTCCCTTGCCCGCGATCACAATCACTTCTCCAGCTACCGCCCCGAGAATCGCCGCTGCGATGGCGCGCGACCGATCGACATGCACATCCACGCGCCCGCGATCGTGCACGTCAATCCCTTCGACAATCTGCGCCACGATCGCGCCCGGCGACTCGCGCCTCGGGTTGTCGCTCGTCACGATCACCCGATCGGCAAGATCCGCTGCAATGCGGCCCATCTTGGGCCTCTTCTCGCGGTCGCGATCTCCGCCACACCCAATCACCGCACACAGCCGCTTGCCGCCCGCTTCGCGCACTGCCTGCAGCACATGCGCCAGGGCATCAGGCGAGTGGGCATAATCCACAAACACCGCGACATCATCCGCCGGCGTACTGATCAGTTCCAGGCGGCCCACCGGCGGGTTCAGATCCAGAATCGCCCCATCGAGTCGCTCACCCGCAGCCTCAGGCTCGACCTTCTCCAGCACATACTCGCACGCCAGCACAGCCTGCATCACGTTCATCGCGTTGTACGAGCCAAACGTAGCGAGTCGGGCTCGCCGAGTTCGAGCCCCGCCTTCGATAACGACTTCCAGAACAGAAAGATCGTGCGACACGATTCTGGCTGTGCGGTCGGCTTGGGCCCCCATCGAGCACCGAAGTACATGCCGCGCAGGCGCGACAATCTCTTGCGCCGCGGGGTCATCAAAATTGGCGATGGCCACACCCTTCTCACGCAGCAGCCCGAACAGCCTCCGCTTGGCCGCGAAATAAGACTCCCGCGACCCGTGGTAGTCGCCGTGGTCATGCGTCAGATTCGTGAACATCGCAACGTCGAACCGCAGGCCATCGGTCCGAAACTGGTCCAACGCATGGCTCGAAACCTCCATCACCACGGCCCGGCACCCCGACTCAACCATGGTCGCCAGCGTACGACTCAGTTCTATCGCCGGAGGGGTTGTCATGCTCGCACGGGCGATCTCTCGCCCGTCATCAACCTCTATGGTCCCGATCAGCCCGCACCGAACGCCGCAGCGATTCAGGATCAGATGAACCAGATGCGCGATGGTCGATTTTCCATTGGTCCCGGTCACGCCAACGATCGCGAGTTTCGACCCCGGCGCGCCATAGAACCGCTCGGCGATGACCGCGCTCGTCAGCGCCACTTGCGGCGTCACGCACACCGCGACCCCACGCGGGCACTCGATCTGTTCGTCATCCGTCAGCACTGCCGACGCACCACCCTCGACGGCATCGCGCGCAAAACGCCTGCCGTCGCTCGAAAGCCCCGCTCGCGCAATGAACAGCGATCCCGGCATCACCGTCCGACTGTCTTCTGTCAAGTCGCAGATGCGCACGCGCGCCGCGTCCCCCCGCACAACGCGCACATCCAACCCCGCAATCAACCGATCGAGCATCATGATTCAATGGTTCCGCCAGGCGCCCAATCACACATCGGTTCATCGCCGCTCAGGCGCACACACGCTTGAACCCATTTTCGGCACAATCAGCATGGCGTCGCCGTAACTGTAGAAGCGATACCCCGTCATCACCGCCTCGGCATACAACGCCCGCAGCCGCTCCACCCCGCCAGGCACAATCGCCGCCACCATCGCCAACAGCGTCGAACGAGGCAGGTGGAAGTTCGTCATCAACCCATCCACACGCTCCCAGTCGTATCCCGGCGCGATCAGCAGATCCGTCTCCATCCACGCTCCCGGCTGCTCGCCCGCTCGCCAAGCCCGCCCATAGCTCTCCAGCGTGCGCGCACTTGTGGAACCAACCGCCACCACACGCCCCGGATGATCCATCGCCCACCTTGCCTCCCCCAGCGAACACCACTCCCGGTGCATCACATGCTGCTCGACAAACTCGGATTCGATCGGCTTGAACGTCCCCGCGCCAACCTGAAGCACCACCTCACCCCGACGCACACCACGCGAATCAACCGCTTGAAGAAGCTCGCGCGTGAAGTGAAGACCCGCGGTCGGAGCCGCCACTGAACCCAGAACTGGTGCGTCCTTGGCCTCGGTTGCCACCACCGTCTGGTACGCCCTTCGATCGGCCTCCTCTGCCACGAACTCCCCAGCCCGCGCGCGCGCACCACGGATGTACGGCGGCAATGGTGTGAGACCGATCGCCTCAAGCACTTCGGGCGTCGTGGCGCGCCCGCCCCTGACCGAGGCCTTCCACACCCCATCCTCACTTACACGCCTGATGAGTTGAAGGACATACCCGGACGGTCGATCACCCCGATCGAGCAGCTCAAACCGCTTGCCCTCGCGCAGGCGTCGCGCCTTGAGAAAAAGATGCCATGCGAGCGTGTCTTCCCGCTCTGCATCACCGAGCCACAGCCCTTCCGCAAATCCGCCGGTCTCGATTGCCCTCCCCCTGAACCGGGCTGGGAGCACCTGTGTTCGGTTGAGGATCAAGGCGTCGCCTGGCTCCACGAGGTCGGGCAGATCGGCAATGCGGAGGTGTTCGACGCGATCAGGCCACACAACCATGAGCCGTGCTCGCTCGCGAGGCTCAGCAGGGGTGGTCGCGATCAAATGCTCGGGCAGGTCGTAGTCAAGTGCCTTCGTGGGCAACATGAGCGATGGTATCCGTCAACGTGCGTTGCTCAGACACCACACTACTTCGGGCGGCCGAATTCGAGTCGCTCGTCGAACCATCGAACCAGAGCCCAGGAGAGCATTTCTTATCGGGCTGTTTTGAACATGAGCGGCACGGCGCGCATCGTGCACCCCTTCGATCGTGCGGATCGAAGGTTCCACAGCCCATCATCCATTTCACGGGTACACACCCGGAGCGATAGCTCCTTGCCCCAAGGACGAGCAGTGCGCGCCGGATTGCCGGGCACCAATGCCGTTCGCTGATTTCCTGGCTGCCCGCAACCGACCCGCGCGCGAAGCCGAAGCCGATCGACCGCTGCTCGGGTCGCTCCGCCCCAAACGTGACGCGCTGCATATGCCCGCGGCACCAAAGGGGCCTCGCCTCAGCGACGTGCCACCCGCGCGCCCGCCAGACATTGCTCAACAGATTGTGCGCGAGTATCGCAAGGTGCGCACCGTCGCAACTGGTTCGCTGATCGATCTGATCATCTGAACGAGTCCTGGTAGTCTCGCGTCACGATCGTCCGATCACGCGCACCACGAGCGACACCGTGCGCCCCGCGACCGCAACGAGCCCGTCCTGCGGCTCGGTTTTCACATTCCGCAACAGCAGGCGCGACGCCCGCTCGCTGGCGCACAATGCTGCATCGCAGGACATCTCGATCAGTCGCACCGACGCCTCGCCGACGATCACGCGAATTTCGTCATCCTCGGGTTCCACGAACGCATCGCGGTGGTGCTCGAACGCGCTTCGATACGCTGCCCCTGCTTCGCGCAGTCGCTCGCGTCCAGCACCGGCAGCCATAGCAGCAAAGGCTACGCGCAGGTCTGCGAGTTCCGGCTCAAGCGCGCGGCGTGCATCAACGAGGCGCTCTCCACGACCCTGCAGAATCACGGGAATGGTGATGCCCCCGAGCACACGACCAGAATCTTCCTCGAACTTCTGCGAGAGGCTCGTCGCGGTCGAGCGCGCCACGAACAGCCCGTGTCTGGAGGCGAACCGATCAAGACCGGCCGCGACAGGAATGCACAACGCGGGGTTGGGACCGCCCCGCAGCAGATCGTGAGCCAAAGCCTCGATCGAATCGGCAGGTTCATCGGCCAAGGCGGATTCGATCACCGGGCGCAATGCAGCCCACGCTGGATTCTCAAAGACTTCGTGATGCACTGCCCGCACATCGTCGCCCGGCTCGTGCCCGTTGTTGCCGGACTCGAGCACACCTTCGTTCCAAAGCGGAATGGTCCATCGCCAACTGTCGACCACGCGGGCATATCGCGGGGCAATATGGGCCAACGACTCGGCATCACCCCGCAGACCGCTGCGCGGAACGGGCAGTAGCGTTACTGCCCGATCGCACAACAAGAGTGCCACGAGTGCTGGAGCCTCACGTGTCGTGAGGTGATAGGGGCTGATGACGGCGTCCACTATTGTTCCTCGCTCCGATCAAACTCCTGCTGCCTCAGCCATCGCAGCACGCGCGGTGTCTGAGCGTTGAGCGTCATGAACAGCAATTCGTGTCCGACCTGATAGATCCACCGTTCGGGCTTGCCGAGCTTCTCCCACAGCTGGTCGCCATAGCGAGACGGCACCGCCCGGTCATTCGTGCCGTGCAGCATCAGGATCGGAATGCCTCGAATCGACTCGGCCAGATGATGGCCGTCAAGCGGTGCGTTCTCCAGATATCGCGTGGCCACCTCGTCGAATATCGCTCGCTTCTCGCGGCTGGTTAGTGCGGGCTCGCCGTATTCGAACGTCATGGCTTCAACCCACGGCGCGTAGTTGCTCTCTTCATTGATCATGAGAAAGTTTGCGCCGCCCGCGATGAATACTGCCGCGTCGAAGCGAGGGGAATTGCGGGCGAGGATCGTTGAGGATGCAATCGCTCCGCCACTCATCCCGATGAGCACATGGGTGCCGTCAGCCAGATCGGGCCGAAGCGTGTGCACATGTCGCAGACCGGCTTCGATGGCGTAGGCAGTCTCGGCTGCCCGCTGCCCAAGTTCGCCTGCGATGTTTCGGGCAGATGCGTTGAGGTTGTCGCGATCGATCGTGAACGTGATGCGTTCGGTGAATCGCGAGGGCGGCGCAAGGAGTCGCAGCACCGCCCAGCCATCAGCCCGACACAGTTCGACAAAGCGATCGATGACTGGCTCGGGGACACCAAACAGGCCAGGCGCGAGTGCGACGAGACCTCGCGGTTGCTCGGCAACCGAGTCGTAAAACGCCATCCACGAGCGTTCGAGCATGACGACGGGCATGCCCTGGAGCTCGAGCGCGGGCCGCCCGGAGACAAACTTGAACATCGCTGCGGGGCTCGAGTCTGTCACGCGCGCTCGCCCCTCGCGCTGGCGCTGAAAGATGAAACTTCCCGGACCTTCGAGGATGTAGCGATACCCGGTCTCGGCTCGAGTCGACGCTGCGAGCAACGCAGCATCTTCCTGTTCATCAGGTCCGCCCCGGAGATAATGCTCCGGCCCCAGGCGCATGCCGCGCCACGAACTCAGCGGGCCTTCGATCGGGACAATGACACCCATCGAGCCATCGCCAGCCCACCGCGCGGGCCACAAGCCGGAAGTCGCGTGCTCCTGAGCAGGGACTGACCGCACTTCGGCCTGCGTTGCGACCAGAGGCTGAGCCGACTGAATTCGCATGCACCCACTGCCAGTGAAACTGGCGAGCAGTACGACCAATGCCGCGCGGACGAAATGTCGGCTACTGTCTCGCAACATACACCACATCGTATGGGGTTCGCACGACTCTCCGGACAACGCCTCCATGAAGACTCATTCGGCTGAAACACCCGTGCGGGTTCGTCCCGGAATCGCCCTACTCGTCCGAAGCACGCTGGCAGGCGTTTTGATGGGCATGGCGAACCTCGTTCCAGGGATCAGCGGCGGGACGATGCTCGTCGCGACGGGCATGTATACGCGATTCATTGAAGCGGTGGCCGATATTTCCAGACTTCGCTTTCGCCGCGAGAGCCTGTGGATCCTCGGCAGTGTTCTGGTCGGTGCCGGTGCGGCGATCGGCGGGTTTTCGAGTCTCATCTCGATTGCCCTGATCGAGGCCCGATGGATCATGTATTCGCTGTTCATCGGGCTGACGCTCGGAGGGGCACCGCTTCTGATCCGGATGTTGCGGCCTATAACGCTCGTGCCGATTGTCACGACGCTCTTGGGCATTGGCGTCATGCTTGGCGTCGTGTGGTTGCAGACTACGCGAGACGGCTCAACCACATCGGCATCGGGGCCAGTGCTATTGACACTTGCTGGGGCGGCTGCTGCATCGGCCATGATCCTGCCGGGAGTGAGCGGGGCATACCTTCTGCTGCTCTTGGGGGCCTATGAAACCGTCATCGATGCCATCAAGAACTTCTTTCGGGCGGCGCTGTCATTCGACGTAACAACCGCAATCGCTCAGCTGCCCGTACTGATCCCGATCGGGATCGGAGTCGTCGTTGGTGTTGTTGGCATCTCAAACGTGCTCAAGATTGTACTCCACCGTTTCGAGCGCGCGACGATCGGATTTCTGCTCGGCCTGCTGCTCGCGGCACCGGCCGGGCTGTACCCATTCGTCGATTCGGTTGAGCCACGGGCCGGCGACACCATCAAGGGCCAGATCGTGACCGCAGACAACCGCGACACCTTCAAACCCAAAGATTGGCGCGTCGAGCGCTTCTCACCAGGGGCAATGCACCTCGGCAGCGCTCTCGGGCTCGTCGGCGTCGGCATCGCGGCCACCCTCGGTGTCGCACGACTCGGGCGCGAAAAACCTGCACGCGGTGCTCACTCCGCGAACAACGCGTCCACGAAGTGATCCGGGTCGAAAGGCTGTACATCCTGTGGCGTTTCGCCCACGCCAATGAACTTGACCGGGATAGATGTCTTCTCGCGCACTGCAATGACGATGCCGCCCTTGGCTGTGCCATCGAGTTTGGTCAGGAAGATCCCGGTCACCCCCGCGGCAGCCGAGAACTCTTCGGCCTGTCGCAGCGCGTTCTGCCCGCTGGTGGCATCGAGCACAAGAAGAACTTCGTGCGGCCCGCCTTCGATTTGGCGCGCGACGACCGAGCGGATCTTGCTCAACTGCCGCATGAGCGGATCCTGCGTGTGCAGACGACCGGCCGTATCGAGAATGAGCACATCAATGCCGCGCGCCTTGGCCGCGGTACAGGCATCGAAGGCAACCGCTGCGGGGTCACCACCCTGCTGCCCCTTGACCACATCGACCCCGAGCCGCTCGGCCCAGATTTCAAGTTGGCGAACCGCCCCGGCGCGAAACGTGTCGCACGCACCGAGCAGCACAGTGCGCCCTTCGCTGCGCAGCACATGACAGAGTTTGGCGATGCTTGTCGTCTTGCCCGCGCCATTGACACCGGTGACGAGGATGACAGTCGGCGGCCCGGCAGCAAAGTGCAACACTCGATCTTCAGCCGGCCACAGGGCCTTGAGCTCTCGCTTGAGGTAATCGAGCACGTCTTCGCCGCGCGCGATGGTGCCTTTCTTCGCATCAGCGCGAATGCCATCAATCAAGGTGCGCGTCGTGACAACCCCGACATCCGAAGCGAGTAAGCGTGTCTCGAGTTCACTGATAAGCGCGTCGTCGACCTTGCGCCCGACCAGAAGCGAGCGAATCTGCCCGATAAATGTCTCGCGTGTGCGCTCAAGACCGGCCTTGAGTTTGGAGAGCACCGAGCGGATCACGCTTCATCCTCGCCCGCTTGTGGCGTGATGGCTGCGCGCTTCATCACGGCCGCCAGCACGCCATTGATGAACTGTGGCGATTTTTCCGTACTGAACAAGCGCGCCAACTCGACCGCCTCGTTGATCGCGGCTTTGGGCGGCGTCTTGCCCGAAACAATCTCCCAGATGCCAAGCCGCAGAATCGCACGATCAATCGCCGCTTGCCGATGCGGGGGCCAGTCCGGTGCGAGTTCGAGCAGCATCCGGTCCGCGTCGCTGCGAAAGGCGTACACCTCGCGTGCCATCGCGTACGCACGATCAAAGTCCGCCTGCTTGAGAACCTGATCGGGCTTGCCAATCTCAAGCCCATCATCGCGCCACCCCTGCGCATCATCAAGCGATGCACGGATTGATTCAGCGTCATTCACGCCTCGGGCGTCAAACTGGTAGAGCGCCATGAGCGCAAGGCGTCGAATGTCGCGATGCGTCGCACTCATGAGCTGGAACCCGCGGTCTTGTCGGTTCGCGCCCCGCCCAGCGCGTGCACCAAGCCAGACCGCCCCATGCGCGATGCCATCTCGATCGCTCTGACCGCGCCGACCGATTCGAGCAACGCGGTCATCGCTTCGGCTCCCTTGTTGCCCTTGTCGCCCCCCGCCCGCGCTTCGGCCTGTCCGGCATCACGTACCGTCAACACTCCGAACGCAACCGGAACGCCCGTCGCGAGCGTGACACCCGTCAAGCCCTGCGCCACCGCGGCTGCCAGATGTTCGTCATGCCGCGTCTGGCCTTGAATGATGCACCCCAGCGCGACCACGCCCGCGTAGAGGCCGCTCCGAGCCGCGTGCAGGCAGATGCCCGTCAACTCGAACGAACCGGCCGCGTCGATGAACCCCAGCATCGCCGGATCGCCCCCGGCCTGGCGATACGCCTCGACCGCACCCGCGCACATCGCGCCCGTCACCCGCTCGTTGTAGCGGCTGACGACGATCGCCACAGGGGGCTGATTTGGAGCTGCGTGCATCGAAGGCGATCGTAGTTCCGCTGCCTTCGTGTTTCCCGTGTGCAAGACACGCCTGAGCCGCCCGGCGCCACATTTCAGCGTTGCCCGGCCCCGATCAGAGACCGTCGTCGTTCTGGCCCCACTTGTCCTTGGGCAGATGTCGATGGTGAATGCTGATCACACGCGCCAGCTGACGCCCGAACAGACGCCCCAGCACGCCGATGATCTCGTGGTCCCGCTCCGTGAATGGCGAGCGCTCATGCCGAAACGCGACCAGCACCGCCAGACACTCTTCCGCCTCGTGACACGGCACCACCATCGCTTCGCACGATTCGAGCCAGTGCGACTCGTCATCGAGCCACGCCTCGAACCCCGCCGCATCGCGCAACCACACCGTCGCGTGATGCCCCTCGAACCGTGGCGCAAATGCCGAAGCCAGATGATCGAGCATCACCTCGGCGTCTTCCTTGTTCCGGTCATAGTTGACGTAGGCCCCGAGTGTGAACTCTCCCGAACTCGATGGCAGAAAAATCGCCGCGTTGGTCGAGCCGACCTTCGAGAGCAGATACTCCAGCGTGGTCCGCAGCAGCGATTCCAGATCGAGTTCCTGCCGCAGCAGGCTGTTGAGTTCGCTCGACACGCTGATGTGCTCGATCTGCGACGAGAGATCCTGATACGCGCCCACAAGATCAGAGCACAACTCGCCGACCTGCCTCGAAACCTCCTGGCGAGCAACATTGAGCCGGAGGCAAAGCCCTCGCAGTTTCAGCGCCCGCCGCTCGCGCTGCCGCAGGTGCTGCGCCCGGTCGAGTCCTGCACTGACATGCTTGTGCAGATCTGCCGCACCGATGCTCGTCGGCAGCAGGTCGATCGCGCCGCTGCGCATCGCCCGCAGCGCGTCTTCGAGCGACGGATCCTCATCGAGCAGGATCGTCACGATTCCGGGTTCGTGCGTCGAACACTCCGAACACAGATCAAACGCCTGTCCATCGCGCAGCGAGCAGTCGATCAAGGCCACATCGATCGTACATTCGCGCACCATCGATCGCGCATCAGAGATGTTGGCAACGCTTCGCACCAGGCAACCGCTCGAATCCAGATGCGCACACATCCGCTCGCGCAGGTGACGCTTCGGCGACACCACCAGGACTTGCGCCCGGTTCTCGCCCACAGGCACCGACCGAGCCTGCTCGTCGGATTGCGGCTGCCCCGCTTGTTGAGATGGATCAAGCCACTGAGTCATGATGCTCTGTCTCCCGTCCTCACGTCACGCTGCAGATTGATGCGCCGTTGGCAGTTCGATCGTGGCGAGCGTTCCTCCGCCCGCGTTGTGTTCCAGCCGAATCCGTCCACCGAGATGCTCGATCCAGCGTCTGGCACGAGCCAATCCCATGCCTCTCTGCCGCCCTGCCGGGTGCTCACTGAAAAATGGATCAAACGCATGGTCCATCGCTCGCTCGCTCATTCCACGCCCGCAATCGCGGACACGCAAATAGATTCGGCTATCCGACACATCGAAATGAGCCTCAATACGCACCTCTTCATCCGGCCCGGCCTGCACCGCGTTGACAAGCAGTTCCGCGAGCGCCATCGCTGCAAGTTCTCGGTCTTGCACCACGCCAACGGCGTGCTCGACCCCCTCAATCAAGATCCGATGCTCTCCCGGGACTCTCGCTCGAGCATGTTCGATTGCATGCTCAACCACCCCCGCAACGTCCGATACTTCGCTGCGAGACGGTTCGGGCATTGCCAGTTCGTGGAGCTCCGTGATCAACGCGCTGAGCGATACTGCTGCGTTCTCGATGGCTTCGACATCCGACACAAGACCCGTTGGATCAAGACTGCTGCGCAGCAACTGCGCCCGGCCTCGAATAACCGCCAACGGGTTGTTCATCTCGTGCGCCGCCCCCGCGGCCAGTTCGCCCAGACGCGCCATCGACGCCTTTTCGGTCAATTCCGCCTGCATCTCGGCCAGCGATCGGTTTGCCTGTGCGAGTGCATCTTCCAGGTCCTGCGACGCGTCGAGCCGCACCGCCGCCAGCAGCACATGCACGCACGCCTCACGCAGGGGTGAAAGATCAGCCCTTGCCGCCATCTCCATCCATGTGCCCGCCCCATGCACACAAACCCGAAGATCCTCGCGATCAACGAGCCAGAACACGTCGCGCCCTACAGGCGCCTGGCTCACCTCGCGGATCTCGGTGATCAAACCGTCCGCGTCGTGCTGCGTAGTGCGCCACACGCCGTGTTCACCGGTCCGAAACGTCGCAGCACAGTTCTTGATGTCGAGAACTTTGCCCAGCGCCCCAATCGTCGCGCCCAGCGCAACCGCAAAGCAGCAAGGCCCGCTCGTCGCGTCGAGCAGTTCACCCGCAACCCGCGCAATCTCACCCGCCCGTTGCGCACGTTTCGACTGTTCACTCATGGCCCGGTTCAGCCCAGCAAGCGTCCGGTTCGCGTCCGAGAGCGCCTTGAGCAGCAGTTCAGGCGTCGTTTGTTCTCCCAGACCCAGAATCGAACTCCGCCTTGCGACTTCTTCCACCAGTTCAGGTACAACCGATTCGACGCGCTCGCGGCTGAGTCCCAGTAGTTCAAGCTCTGTCTGCGATGAGCCCGCAGCATGAAAATCGCCAGACCACCCAAGATGCTGCGCGCGACACAGCGACCGGGCCAGCGTCACAAGAGCAATCAGTGATCGCTCACTCGACACTGGCACTCCCGCAATTGGCTGATCGCAGAACCAGATCGTGTCGCGCACAAACTCGGGCAATCCCCAGCTCTGCGACAACCTTCGACCTGCGGTGTGATGATCAAGCCCGAGGATCGTGCGTTCGACCGATGCGCTGGGCAGGCGCTTGCGCTGCGAAGCATCAATGATCTTTTCATAGGCTTCGGGCACAATCAGGTGCAGCACAAGCCTGCCAAGACCGTGCAATAGCCCGCCCAGAAACGCCTGGTCGGGCTTGATCGAGTCGCCCTCGGCGCCTTCGCGCTCGTGCAGGCGCGCGATCATCTCGGCTGCACAGGCAACAGCGATCGAGTGCGTCCAGAACCCATGTGCGTCAAACCCATGCCGCGTTCCCGTTTCGATATCGTGGTGCGGCGACTGACGGCTCAAGACGCCGATGACCTCAACTCCCAGCGCGACCGATCGCACCGTCTCCTGCCCGAGCATCACCACCGCCCGGCGCACACTCGTGATGCGATCTGCAAGCCCCTTTTCCGCTGAGCGGCACAACTTGAGCATCGTCGCCGAAAGCGCCGGGTCGGACTCGATGAGCATCACGATTTCATCGAGATCAACTTCGCCGCCCGCACCGGCATGAATCAGCCTCGTGGCAATCGGGCTGAGCGTCGGGAGCCGATCGACTTCTCGCAGAATCCGTTCGACATGCTTATCGCGCTGCGAGGGGAGGGCCGACATCGCTCTCGCTCCTCACTCAGCCGCCACCAGTTGATCGATGCGCCGCAGGAGCACATCAACATCGAACGGCTTTTTCAGAAAATCATCCGCACCCGCCCGCATCAGCGCTTCGACTTCCGTCTGCTCAACCACGCCACTGATGAAGATGATCTTCGTCTCGCGCGTGGATTCTCGCTCGCGAAGGCGCTGGCACACCACATTGCCATTGATGTCCGGAAGCATGTAGTCGAGAATGATCAGGTGAGGCTTGAACGACTCGGTCAAGAGCCCCGCTTCATACCCCGACTCTGCGGTCGCGACTTCGTACCGACCCGTTCGCGTCAGAAGGTCGACAAACAGCTCGTTGACATTTGAATCGTCATCAACGACCAGCACCCGCTTGCGGTCGCCTTCGATCGGATCAAGCGGAATGCCATTGGCTCGCATGAAGCGGATCAGTTCATCGCGCGGAATTCGGCGAAACTTGGACCCAGGCACCCGAAAACCCGTCAGGCGCCCGCTATCAAAGCATCGAATGATTGTCTGCTGACTGACTTTGCAGACTTGGGCTGCTTCCCCAGTTGTGAAGATCTTCTTGTCCGCCCAGCGTGGCGGTTTGGCGCTCTCGGTTGTCATGAGATTCCCCTGCGTTTATTGCCTCAAGCCTCTCCGGTCAACCTCTCTGCCAAACCCCGCCTCCCATCTTCTCCAGATTCACTGGTTCTCATCGACACCCAGACTGCCCAACTTCACCGAAATGTCCGAGTTGCCCTCCACACAAGATCCACACAAACCGCCCAAACGGTTCCAAAGTATCCCCGACTCTTGGGAGTATGTTCACCCCGATACCACCACATTAGGTTATTTGGAACGGGTATCTCGCCATCGAGTGACCGCTTCCGGCTCCCGCGCGTAGAGCGGCAAGACCACGTCGGCAGGTGCGCCTCTTGCTGCCAAGGCCGCTACCGCAACGGGATCACAAGTCGGCGGGCTGATCGGCACGCCGGCTGCGGATGCCCATTCTCGGACCACCGGGGGCAGGAACTGATCCGCAATCACTTCGGTCGGCTCGCGTGCCAGCATTTCTTCGGGCGACATGACCACGCCGGTCGGCTCGCCCGCGAAGTGCACATACATGCGCACGCCCTTGACCGCCAGGACGACCGCGACCCGTGCGGAAAGTTCCTGCTTCTCCCGTTCGCGCGAAGCGAACTGCACAAGCGCTGTCGGGATGCCGACGCACGCGCCACCGCAAGCCTCAGCGATCATCATCGCTGTCGTGCACGCCACACGCAGTCCAGTGTACCCGCCAGGCCCGATCGACACGCCAATGCGACCGAGTTCTGCCGGTGCGACGCTGGCGACAGCACAAAGTCGGTCGATCGCGGGCATGAGGTCGTCATCGTGCCTGCCCGTTGCTCGAAGCCACTCGACGCCGAGGACTTCGACTAGGGACTCTTCTGTGCGCACAAGCGCGACCCCGGCCGCCGGGCGGTCGGTGCCTGATGATGGATTGCTGGTCTCGATGCCGAGTATGAGCACGGTGCAGTGTAGAGCCCGACCTCTGGGATGATGCTACGAGTGATCCGGCTTGCGTCGGCTCCGCTTGACATCGGACTGCCGCTTCTTTTCGTCGATGCGACGTTCGATCGCCCAGCGCGGGGTGCGCGTGGCTCTGCGGGTCCGAGGCGGATTCATGGCCGTCACAAGCAGAATCCGCAACCGTGACAAGCACGATTCGCGGTTGCGCCGCTGCGACCGAAACTCGTCGGACGCGATCACCAACTCGCCGGCCTGCGTCATTCGACTGCCCGCCTGCTCGATCAATCGCATGCGTGCGTCCTCAGCGATCGGCAGTTCCGCAACCCGAAGGCGCACCTGTGCCTTAGTCGCGCGCTTATTGACATTCTGTCCCCCGGGGCCAGAACTCGCGACATAATCCACGCGCACGATGCCCCGATCCACGCGCACCCCGGGCGCGAGTTCGAGAAGTCCATCGTCAGGAGTTGTGCCCGGCGTGTTCACCTCGGTATCGTTACGCTTGCCACATTCAGCGGTCCACCCGCTCAGGAAGGAAGGTTCATGCTGCACTCTGTTTCGTTTGCTCTGGTCGCCCTTGCTGGATCGCTCGCGCTCGCGTCGGGGGATGATGCGCCAGCGAGCCCTTGGGATGCCGAGCCTCGCCAGTCGTGGACCCTTTCGTTCGAGCCTCGGATCTGGTACGCCGGACCGAGCGGTGACATCCGCTTCCCCGGCGGGACCGCGAGCGACGACAAGATCGATCTGGCCGACCTGAATAGCGATGACCCCCGAGTCACCCCCTATGGTGAACTTCGCTTCCAACGCGGACGATGGCGTATCGAGATCGCGGGATCTGCCTTTGACGCTGACAACAGCAGCACCATCGCGACGACCCAGACACTCGGCAGTGTCGCGGTGTTCGCAGGCGAGCGAGCCAGACTCGACTTTGCACACGCCTCGTTCGAAGCCCGGGCTTTGTATCGATTTTGCCAGTACGTCGATGGCTCAACTGCTGATGGACGCGACATCGTCCAGTTCACGATCCACGCGGGAGGTGGCCTGCGGATCTCACACATCGACCTCGATCTGGCTGTCACACCCACCGACCCCGCCCGCATCGGGAACGAAGTCACGTCACTCTCTTATACCCATACTTTTGCCGAGCCGATCATCGCGGCGTCGATGGGGTTGCAGGTCTATGAGCGGTTCGTCCTTCGCGTGGAAGGGACAGCGGGGTACTTCTCGACAGGGGACTCGTCCTCGGCCAGTTTTAGCATCGAGCCCACCTTTGGGTGGTATCCTGTTGATAACCTGGGGATCGAAATCGGATATCGCATGCTGATTCATCACATGGAGGATGGGAAGGACCCCTCCCAGTTTGAGTGGAATGGCTCGATCGCAGGGCTTTTTGCGGGGGTCTCTGTACGTTTCTAGACCGAATGAACGAGATTTTCTCGATGTCTCGCAAGTTCCGTGTTGACGGGAACCTACGATTGTGCGATACTGATTCTCGGGTTCGGTTGCTGGGGAGTTTCCGGACCCGCGCGGGCGTCGTCATCCTCAAGCGATGAATTGCTTGAGCGTGATGACGTGGGGTTTGCTCGTCGACCCGAATTGGCCGGTGCGAAGGGCGTTGTTGAGAAGGCCTTAGCAAGAATGCAGTGGGGAACGAATGGGAACTATCACCAAAAAAGACTTGATCGACCGCGTCGCCCTGACCACGAGGATCAAGCGCACTGTCGTCAAGAAGGCTGTTCAGGAGTTCCTCGACCAGATTGTCGAGGATCTGGGCAAGGGGCACCGGCTCGAGTTTCGTGACTTTGGCGTCTTCGAGATCCGCGAACGCGCGCCGCGAACCGCCCAGAACCCCAAGACGCTTGAACGCGTGAAGGTTCCCGCGAAGCGCACCATCAAGTTTAAGGTCGGGCGCAAGATGCGCGAAGCACTCGATGCCGGATCGTCGAGCAATGGCGTGCCCGTGGTCGAAGTCCGAACTCAATCGCTCAATAGTGTGAACCACGCCAAAAACTCGTTGAACTGATCCGCGGGTTTGAGTCGCACAAGCGGGTCTATAGCCGACCCAAGCGTGGGCGTCGATATTCGTTGGTGCATCAATCAATGTGCAGAGCGGGCGAGGCGGTCGAGAGACTCAGCATGCGCTCGAGCGCGACGCTCGACAGCGCGCGAACGTGCGGGTGGACTCGGATGACATTGCGTGCAAGAGGCACGCCATCCGCATGATCTGCCCCGGTACCGATGCCGCACAGTCCATCGAGCACCCACAGCAGGTGAGGCTCATCGATCCTGAACATGGTGGTACAGAGGCATTGGCAGTCGGAGAGGATGCGGACTCCGACCCCTCGCCCAGCCGCTTCGCGCGCGATGCGCAGAACAAGGTTATGCTCGGTCCCGACAGCCCACTTCGAGCCTTGGGGGGCTGAGCGGATCGTGTCGATGATGAACTCAGTCGATCCCGCGAGGTCGGCCAGATCGACAACTTCCTTGCAGCACTCGGGATGGACGAGAATTCGGGCGGGTTCGGCTCCGCTGGGGAGGGCTGCATTCTCGTGATGGATCGCAGCACAATGTTCGGGTCTGAAGAGTTTGTGGACCGAGCAATGCCCTGCCCAGAGAATGACACGCGATTGAAGCAGTTCTTCCTCGCTCGCGCCGCCGAAGGGCTCGCCCGCCTGCGCCAGTTTCGGATCGTACAGGCAAGTCTGCGTGCGTGCGTCGAGCCCGAAGCGAACTGCGGTGTTGCGTCCGAGGTGTTGATCTGGCAGGAAGAGGATCTTGACGTCATCACCTTGCGACATTGCCCATCCGAACACGCGGTCGGCGTTGGAACTGGTGCAGCAGGAGCCGCCATGTTCACCGACAAAAGCCTTGATTGCCGCGGTGGAGTTGACGTATGTGATGGGAACGAGCGTGCCGGACCACCCTTGCCTGGCAAGAGAAGCAGTGATGGAGTCCCAGGCGTGGACGGTTTGGTCGTGGTTGGCCATGTCGGCCATGGAGCAACCGGCGGAGAGATCGGGCAGGATGACCTGCACCGATTCCGGGGTCAGGATGTCTGCGGTCTCAGCCATGAAGTGAACGCCACAGAACACGACGTAGCGGACATCGCGCTGGCGTGCGACGCGGGCGGCGAGCTGGCTGAGTTTGAGCGAGTCTCCTGTCAGGTCGGCGTGGCGAATGACGCGATCGGTCTGGTAGTGGTGGCCGAGAATGACCAGATGCTCGCCGAGGCGGGCGCGACGATCGTCGATCGCGTCCTTCAGCGCGCTGTCGGACATTGATGTGTATCGCTCGGGGAGCGACGGTTGCCACAGCATGAAATCCACCTTTCCGCTCAAAGAAAGGGTAGGTTCGGAGTGGATGAAAGGCTGCGGAATTCAGGCTGTCAGGCCGCTGCGGTCTGCGGCTCGGAGGCTGAGGCGGCTCCCGCATTCTCAAACTGGACGGCCACGACCTGATGACGATCGAGAACCGCACTCGAACGCACCACGCGAGCGGATAACAGATCGCTGGCGCGAATCACCGCGTCGTTCTCGTGTGGAAGGGCGACGGCGATCTCCTGACCTTCGGCGAGCGCAAGAGGAGTCTGGACCGTCAACAGGAGCCCGCCTGGCGACTGATCGGTTGTGACCGCTGACAGATAGCGTCCTGTTCGGGGACAGCGTACCTTGCATTGAATCTCAGCACAGTGCCTCGGATGCTTGCGACGTTCAGCAGGTGCGGTCATGAGGCGGTCCCTCCATGGACTGATTGGTGTATCGGCCAACCGAGCAACGCAAGCATGAATATGAGCAGGTGTGGCGCGACCGGCAAGAACTGCCGGAGTGGTGTTGCGCAAGGGGGCTGATCGTCAAGTGTCGGGCGGGTGGTTCCCGATATGGGCGTGAGTATGACCATCTGTGCAAGCATTGTGATTCCAACGTGCGGGCGAGTCGAGAAGTTGAGAGAGTGCATCAGGCTTCTGGGGAGGCAGGGCATTCCTTCGAGTTCGTTCGAGGTGCTGATCGGCGTGGACGGGCAGGTGAGCGGACTGGAAGAGCGCTGCCGAAGCGCCTGGACCGGCCCGGCCGAAAACCTGCATTTCGCGCAGGGGCCCAAGCGAGGTCAGGCGTGGGTCCGGAATCAGTTGCTCCGGCAGGCACAGGGCGAAACACTAATTTTCCTCAACGACGACATGAGGCCCGAGCCGATGCTTGTTGCTGCTCATGTGCGAGCACAGGCGAGCCTCTCAACTCGAAGCCAGCCCACGATCGTGATTGGAGATTCGCCCTGGATTGAGAGCGAAACCGACCGGCTCTTCGATAGGCTGGTCCGCGATACGTCCATGGTGTTCTTCTATGATCAGATGCGTGATGCGCCCGACGCGCTCGAACGAGATTGGGGTTTTCGACATGCTTGGATGCTCAACCTTTCGATTCCGAGGCGGGCTGTCGAAGCGGTTGGAGGCCTGACGGAGTTTCCCAGTACATATGGATATGAAGACGATGAACTGGCGTGGCGGCTTGCGCAGCGATTCGGATCTGAAGTGCGCTATCGCCCGGATGCGGTGGCGTGGCACGACCATCGCTACGAGCCGATGGAGTATCTGACACGCGAGTATCGGCTCGGGTACGCAGCCCTTGGGTTCGCAGCGATGGCGCCCGAGTGTGCGAAGGCGCTGTTCAAGCGTGATCTGCTTTCGCCAGCCGAGCGTGCGTATACGGAAGAGTTTGTCGAGCGCGAACAGTCCGGTGCCCAGCGAGCGCTGGGTTCGTTCATGCAGACCGCGGGCATGCCTGGCGCGTTTGTCGATGGGCCATTCGCGCGAGAACTGCTCGATGTATGCTACAGCCAGCACCTGCCACTGAAGCGCTGGTGCTGGCGGTCGGGGCTGCTCGATGCGTTGCGCGGTGAAGCCGAACGGGCCGATACGCCTCGAGTCATGCTGGCTGCTTGATCGGAAGATCCGCAGCGTAGAGGCGGTGGACGCTGATTCCCTGGCGCTCGTACACATCGCGACGCGCCCAGAGTACCTCTTCGTGCAGGTACGAACTGAGGATGACGTCGGTTGCGCCGGTGGTGTCTGCCTCCGCCGGGAGCACGACCGGAAGGCTGAGCGGGGCGGGCGAACGCGCAGCCGAATCGTCATCAGCAAAGCCAACAATGCGAGCCGGAGAGGAGAGAATGGTGCTCATGAGCGCTTGCGTGTGCGCTCCGCAACCATGGATGAGGATTGCCCGATCCGCCAGTGAATGCAGGATGCGAGCAAGGCGATTCTCGGCGTCGGCAGGGACGGAGGCCGGGCGTGCTCGGTCGTGAAAAATGATGGGCTTTGCGATCTGGGCGGTAATTGGGGGGGCAGTTGCAGCACGGTCAAGTTCTTCGATGGCATGGCGAACCATGGTTTTGATTGAGAAGTGCGCGAGGGCGCGAGCGTGGGCGGCTCGCCCAGCCGCATTGAGATCGCGTGCAAGCAGTGATTGCACTGCGCATGCCAACGCTTGGGCTGTGGTCGCATCGTCATCCTCGGGAGAAGCATCAGCCATGCAGCCACACGCACCGTCGCCGATCAGGTCGCTCGCGCCTGATGGTGTGCTGGTGATTGCCAGCGTGCATCCTTGCGCCATGGCTTCGAGTGCGGACAAACTCAGGCCTTCGATGCGTGAAGGGAGGACGAACACATCGCTCGCTGCAAGCGTGGCCGCGACTTCATGCGGTGGGAGCGCCCCGAGCAGTCGGAGTGAAGCGCGTGAAGCCGCAGCGACTTGCAGCGCGCTGAGCGCAGGGCCATCACCGATGATGGTGAGCCGGTGCGCAATCGCCATCTGTGTCAACGCATCAGACAGGAGCGGGAATGCGCCGGAGCGTTTGATGGCATCATCGAGGCGCCCGGTATAGATGAGTTCGATGGGGCGGCCATTGACAGGTCGCCGTCGTGGCCGAGAGACCGGAACATCAACCGCATTGGGTACGCAGGCGACGCGATCGGGGCAGGTTGGAAGCGAGCGGCGCATGTGATCGCACAGCCAGTGGCTGACGCCGATGATTCGGGACATGCTCGGCCCGAAGACGCGGAAAATCTCTCGCTCGTAGGCCATAGGCGAGTGTCGCCAGCCGATGAGACGAACACGAGCAGGATCGGCTTGCGCGAGCGCGGCGCACACGCCAAAGCAGTCGGCGTCGCGTGTGGGGATCAAGAGAACGGGGCCCAGACCTTTGAGCGAGATTGCATCGATGGCGTCGCGATAGGCATCGGTCACGCTATTGAGTTTGCCAGCGAGTGATTGAGGGGAAGGAAGATTGGGGAGGTGAATCACGTCGACATCCTGATGCAGCTTCAGCGGCACGCTGTCGTGGTGATCGATGGCTCCATGAATGAGGAGCGTGACCGGGCGTCGGTCGGCTGCGAGGGCGCTGGCAAACGTGACGGCCCAGGTTGTCACACCACCAATCGATGCGCCCTGCGGAAGAATGATCAGCACGGGATTCACGCGGCCATACCTCGGAGGCTCAGTCGGCCCGCATCGAGTATGCGCGAAGCGCGGGCCGTGTAACTCAGGCGGCGAGCCAGGGCCAGTCGCGAGGCGCGGCCCGTTGCGTCGCAGGCAAAATCGAGCGCAAGCGAAATCGCACGAGCAAGCGAAGTCGCGTCATCGGGCTCGAACCAAATAAACATGCTTTCGGGCACGGCTCGCACCAGCGCAGGAATGCGCGACGCCACGATTGGTGGCCCCGAAGCGAGATACTCCCCGAGTTTAACTGGGCTGGTCCAGTCTTTCGAGACTTCGCGCGCTGAGGGTGGCAGAAGCAGGACATCGGCATGCTGGACGAATGGAGGAACCTGAGCATGCGCGAGCAGGCCATGCAAATGCACGTTTGTCAGTCCGCGCGACGTGATCGTGCGCTGATGGCGGGCGATGTCATCGGGCAGGCCTCCGACAAGGTGAAACGACGCGCGCGGGAGCAGGGCTGCTGCTTCGATGACAGTCGGAATTCCTTTGTAGTCGTAGAGATGCCCGCTGTAGACGATGTTTGGGCCAGGGTTCTCGAATGGCGAGGGGGTCTCTTGCGTGAAGAGTTCGAAATCAACGCCATCGGGCACAACGTGGACGCGATCAGGCTCGGCGCCGCGCTCGATGAAATGATCACGCAAGACCGGAGCGATGGTGATGATCGCACGCATCGCGGGACTCGCGCGCGTGGCAGCGAGCGCCTGATCGAGCAGACCGTTTCCGACACCAATGTGCGCGTGCGTCTCGACGATAGACGGAAGCCCGCAGGCCGACGTGAGCAACGGAGCCCAGAAGTTGCGTCCATAGACCGCGTCGCATTGATCGGCGAGAATGGTGCGGGCAGCCCATCGCCCGAATGATTCATCGTCGGGTTCGCCTGGGCAAGTCCCCCAGTGCAATTGCGGCTCGTGATAGGTTCGGACTGGGTCGGCACCCAGAGCATCGGCCGTAGGAGCGAGTGTGTAGAGGCGCACATCGTGCCCCAGTCGCGAGAACCCGCCAGCTGTCTTGATGACGTTGATAGCGTGAGCACGCAAGGAACCGGGCTGAATCTGGCTGACAACCGCAAGTCGCATGTGGTTCATGGATCGGCATTTGGTGGCTTGAGTCTCCAAGTCGAGTTGATGTGCGCGTAGCGCAGAACTTGCGCATGCCATCGCGACCGGCAGTATCGATGTGGCTCAAGCATGCAAGATGCCGATGCACACATTCGGGAGGGCTCTTCATGACCAAGCCGATGGTCTTCGGAATCGGGCTGAGCAAGACAGGCACCCACACACTCAACGAGTGCCTTGAGGCCCTCGGCTATCACAGTGTGCATTACCCTGATCCAGCAATCATGAATGCGCGGCAGTTCGAGAGGGTACTGACGGGGTATGACGCAGCGACGGATATCAGCGTTGCAGCGTACTTCCGCGAATTGGACCACATGTTTCCGGGCAGTCGATTCATCCTGACGACGCGCGCGATCGGCGCGTGGGCGCGAAGTGTCGAGGATCATCTCCGCCGTCGCGAGCACGAACTGGCTCTGCCCGACTGCCCCAAGGCAAGGCTCCGAGAGATTGTCTATGGCTCGCGTTCGTTCGATCGCGCGACGTACATTGTTGCATACGGGCGGCATGTGCAGAATGTGCGGACTTACTTTGCAGGGCGCCAGCGCGACCTGCTTGAAATTGACATCTGCGCGGGCGAGGGGTGGGAGAAGTTGTGCCCATTTCTCGGCGTTGCGCAGCCTTGCATCGACATGCCGTGGCGTAACCGCACGCGCGTGGCCTCCTGAATTGCACCAGTGCGGCGAGTGCGTTCGGAGAATGGAACGGACGCCAATAATCCCTTGTTCGCCCGCAGCCCGGGCTCAAGACAAGGAGTCAGCCATGAGTTTGCATATCGGAAGCATCGCGCCGAACTTCACAGTCGAGACTACGCAAGGCCCGCTCACGCTGTACGACTATCTCAGCAATTCCTGGGGCGTCCTGTTCAGCCATCCGGCAGACTTCACGCCCGTATGCACGACCGAGCTGGGCGCTGTGGCCAAACTCAAGCCAGAGTTTGATCGTCGCAATGTCAAAGTGCTCGGGCTGAGTGTCGATGCGCTCAAGGATCATGAGGCGTGGAGTCGTGACATTCAGGAGACGCAAGGCGCGGCTCTCAACTTTCCGCTGATTGCGGACAAAACACGCGAAGTCTCGAATCTGTACTCGATGATCCCGCCCGCAGCGGCCGACAACATGACTGTGCGCTCGGTGTTCATCATCGGGCCCGACCGCAAAATCAAGCTAATGCTGACCTACCCGGCGAGCACTGGGCGAAACTTCGACGAGATCCTGCGCGTGATTGATTCGCTGCAACTGACCGCCAATTACAAGGTTGCGACGCCGGCCAACTGGAAGCAGGGCGAAGATTGCATCATCGTCCCAGCGGTAAGCAATGATGAAGCACAGCGGCTGTTCCCCAAGGGGTTCACGGAGATCAAGCCGTACTTGCGCACCACGCCACAGCCCAACAAGTGAGTGATCGGCGCGAGGCTGCGGAACTAAGCGACACTGGCCAAGACTGCATGACACCCGAACGCCGATCGCGGCGCGAGATGCAGGCGGTAGGCGAGTTCGGACATCGCACCAGTGTGCATTGGAGCGTCATCCTTCGGGTAGAGTCTCGAAGCGTGCACGCTGAACCCGCGCGAGCGCAGGAATGCGATAAACTCTCGCCTTGCCCATTCGCGAACGTGCTCGGGCTTCTCACTTCTGCAACAGTCGCGGCCTCGTTCGCGCGAACGATCGGGCGTCGAGAAGATCACCAGCCCCCCCGGCGCGAGACATTGCTGAATCAGATCCAGCATCGGGTCGGGATCCATGAGGTGCTCGATCACATCGGCGCACACGACCAGGTCGAACGGCAGCTCGGGCATGTAGATCGGCTTTTCGAGATCGACGACGACAAACTCGCCAGGACGCTCCAGATCGTGACACATGCGCACGGCTGAAGATTGATCGAGCCCGACGATGTGCGCCCCCGTTGGAGCCAGATGCTCCGCAAGCTTGGTTGCAACTCCGCAGCCAACGTCTAGTACACGGTCGAGGCCGGCACGACGAACGATACTGGCTGCCCACCGGTAGACGTGATACTGGTACTTCCCGCTCGCTGCAATGCGCCATGGCGCCCAGTACTCCTGGCCATCGCGGTTGACATCGTCCGTGAGATTCGCCGCCTGCTGCACATACTGCCTTGGCAGACAGAAGCGCGTCGGGTCGGCAAGATGAGTGTTCGAAGTTGTAGTCATGGCATTTCAGGCAGCGGATGTCAGCGAGGACACTGAGCGAACAATCGCGTCTTCAACAGATTGTCGCTGATGATCGGGAATGCGACTGAGCATCTCCTTGAGTGAGGCTCGCCACACGGTAGCGATGTGCTCCGGGTCCTGATGCAGCAGAAGCGGGTTCCAGCGCACAACGCCACGGTCGAGATCGCACCTGTTCGACGCAAGTCGGCAAGCGGCCTTGTGTGCTTCAATTTCAAGTTCCGCGATGCGATCAAGCCCGAATCGCGATCGCACCTGCTCGGCAGCGCACGCCCCGATCTGTTGTCGCCAGCAGGTGTCTTCGAGCAATCCGGCCAGCGCGTAGGCAAAAGTTTCGGGCGCTCCGGGCACACGCACACCGGTTACACCATTTTCGATCACACACCCCAGCCCCGGCGCATCGGCGACGATACACACGCATCCGGTGCTCATCGCTTCGAGCACACTCTTGGGATGACCTTCAAGAGCACTGGCCTGAAGATACACAGCGGCCTTGCTCATGCGCGCCAGGATCTCGCGATGCGCAAGTCGAGGTTTGAAGACCACGCGAGCGTTCAGTTCCGTAGCGAGCGAGCGCAAGGCCTGCTCTTCCGGCCCTTCGCCGATGATTTCGAGGGTCAGAGGCGGATCGGGCGGCAGATCGGCTACTGCACGGATCAACGCGTCGACGCGCTTGCGCGCCACCAACTGCCCCACATACAGCAGCAGGTTCGGGTCGCGGTCTGCAGCATCGACGATCGGATAGTCCGCCAACACAAAGTTGGGAATAACACGCACATGTTCAGTGTCCAGGCCATCGCGCCAACACAGGTCATCAACGATCGTTTGCGTTGTGCCCACGACAAGATTGGCCGCCCCGATCACCGTCTGTTCGATGAGTCCGGCATTCACGGTTCGGTATGACCCCGGGCCGAACTCGTGAGCAAGAAACTGTGACCGGAGATAGCCACAGCGAGCGATCAGCGTCACAGGCTTGCGCTGGCGCCGCAATGACGACGCGAGCACACAGGCCGCCCCGGCATCGTCCATCTGATTCGTCTTGATGACAACATCAGCAAAGGGCCCGAGTTGTGCAAACCTTTCGGGAAGACTCGCCGCGTAGCGCAAACTGTCGAGTCCATCGCGATTGACGATGCATGCAACCTTTGGCCCCAAGGCTTGAACGATGCTCTGATCGCGATCGTCACCGTGTGACACGACGACGATGCGTTCGTAGTAAGGCGCAAGGCGGTCGTAGAGTGCCCACTCGCGCTCGAGCAAGCCTTGCCGCTGCCACTCGAAGAGGGACATATCCCGAGACATCGTGAGCAGCAACGTATGTGCGATGGTTTCGGTCATTTGAGGTCTCGTGTACAAATCGTCAAGCCCGTCATCCCAGTGGTTCGATATCGCGTTCATGGCCCAGCAACTTGCCCAACACACGCTTGGCGTACCAAGCCCGATCTCTGCATCCCGCCTCAACGGGGACCAGCCTTTGTCTTCGGATGAGAGACAGGCCTATCTGCACTATCACAGGCAGCGCAACACCCTCAATCGGGCACTGTCGAAAAGAGCTCGAATCCGCACTCGTGCCCAACCTGCCTTCAGGCATGGCTTCTCGGACCTTGCCTCGCCTTCACGTGCTGCGCTGGATCGCTTTGTTGAATGGGCTGCAACGCGGATGCATCGCACATGGGGCGAGCGGACCATTCGTGTGCTCGACATCGGGTGCGGGTCGGGGTATTCGGCGTTGCTGCTTGAGCGCGTGGGGCTGCGAGGTCGATATATCGGGCTGGATCACACCGAGCATCCGCGTTTCGGGGGACTGCAATGCGCAGCATTTGCGCGTGAACTGATCGTCGGGGATGTGCATCGCATCGACCTGACAAATACAGGGCCTTTTGATCTTGTGCTGTCGATGACCTCTCTGGAACACTTCGAGAACGACGCCGGGGCGCTCGAGCGCATTCGTCTCGAAGCCAGCCCCGGAGCTGCCGAGTTGCATGTCGTGCCTGCCGAGGATGGGCTGCGCCTGTGGGAGGCGCACGGATGGAGGCAGTACAGCGCCGGGTGTGTCGCGAGTCTCTGCCCGGCAGCGGAAATCTACCGCATTGGAGGATGGGCCTCAGCCATGCTGCATCACACCATGATTACACGATCAATGCACCGCGGACGCGATGGTCGCGACAGGAGGCCCAATCTGTACAAGGTCCTGCGATCAATCGCGCTGAAACTCGATCAACTCATGGGCAATCATCCCGCATCGCTGTACGCAGCCGTCACCTGGCCGGAGACTTCGCGATGAGCAGTGCGGTCATGGTTCATCGCCGAGGCAGGCTCGAAATGTACTGCCGCGGCGCAGACACGCCGGAATACTGGGAAGATCATTGGAAGCAGCACCCGCCTCAGATGATGACCGGCATGGGTGTCTATGTCGGGTTTCGCTGGGCGATCGAGAGGTACATGCCGCGCGAAGGGCTGATCGTCGAAGCCGGGTGTGGCAACGGGAATACAGCGCGCACGATTCGTGCTGCCGGGTATGACATTGAGTGTCTTGATTTTGCCCCCGAAGTCATCGCGGCCAATCTGGCCATTGATCCAGGTGGTTGCTATCGCGTCGGAGATGTGCGAGAGATGCCATATGCTTCGGGAACGCTTGCGGGATATATCTCGCTGGGCGTTGTCGAGCACTTTGACGACGTGACGCGAAGACAGATTCTGCGCGAAGCCGCTCGGTGCCTGATGCCGGGCGCGACTGCGCTGATCACTGTCCCCCACTACAACATGCTCCGACGAGCGCGCTTCGGCCTGCTGGATCGAGGCACAGTGCCCACTGAGCTTGCGCTGTATCAGTACTTTTTCTCGCGCAGAGAGATCGAGGCCGAGGTGCGCGCGGTCGGGCTTGAGATCGTCGCCAGCGACGGATATGACGCGTACAAGGGAATCAAAGACACGATCGGCTGCAAGGGCTTGCTTGATCGAATGCGATCGTGCAGCCGACATATGGGCCGACTTGTGGATCACCCGCCCTCGATTGTGCGTCGCGCGTGCGGGCACATGCTGCTGATCGTGGCGCGCAAGCCCGCCAGCTTGGATATCAGCCTGAAGTCCGCTGCATGAGGAGTCTTTCGATGGTTCGCGACAAGGACAACGGCGTTTCGGTGGTTCTGCCCGTTTCAGAGGTCGAGCCTGAGTTTCTGCAGAGCGCGCTCGAGAGCATGTGCGAACAGTCGCACGAAAATCTTGAGATTCTTCTCGTACTCAATGGCTCTGACCGCGCAACACGCGAGGCCGCACACGACCTTGCTGCTGGTGATCGCCGCACGCGAGTCCTCGAACTTGAACACGCCAGCCTTGCCGCGGCGATCAATCTCGGACTGAGGCAGGCTTCATACGCGCTGGTTGCGCGCATGGACGCCGATGACTGGAGCCATCCGCAGCGGATCGAGCGACAATATCAACGCATGATTGAAGATCCGTCACTGGCTGCGCTCGGGACGGCGTACGAGATTGTCGGTCGAGATGGCCAACGTTTTGGAGTGATGACGCCACCGACTGATCCGTCCGAAGCACGCTGGAGACTTCTGATTTCCAATCCATTTGCCCACGGTTCGATGATGTTGCGGCGTGACGCCGTGCTGGCACTGGGCGGATACGACGAGCGCTTCGAGCGAGCCCAGGACTACGAGTTGTGGGTACGACTCAGCGGCCGAGGCGCGCGCAGCGGTGTGTGCGCCACCTCAGAGGTGTTGTACACCCTGACACGATCGGAGACACAAGGCGCCTTTGGGGCGACGCCGATGCAGGCCGAATTCGCAGCCAAGGTCATGACCCAGGCATGGAACGGACTGGCGCAAGGCGACGCGAAGGCACTGGAGTCCATCATCGCGCAGATCGCCCGGCGGAGTCAAGCCACCGAGGCCCGAGTAGCCCTCGAAATGCGCTTGCGCGAGCAGGGGCCGACGAGCTCTGATCTGCTTGCGTGGCTCTGGACCGCTTGGACCGCGCCTGCATCGAGCGCACGGGCATCCGACATCGCGCGAGGCTCTCGCGTCCGTGAAGTTGCGCAGTCCATGCAAGCCAGCGGCGTGAGCGCGATCCATCTCTGGGGTGCAGGCACGCACACGGCATGGCTGCTCGACCATCAGGCCGACCTTGGCATCTCAATCGTCGGAATCGTTGATGACGCGCTGCATGGCTCGAAACGATTCGGACGGCCCATCGACCACCCGGATACGCTCAAGCCCGGTTCGCATGTGCTCCTGTCGAGCGATTGGCACGAGGATGCGTTGTGGAACGCATCAGCCCGCGCACAAGATCGCGGCGTTCATGTATGGCGACTTTACGGCGAACCACTCTGCTCAATGCCGATCACCAAGACCAAACGCCGGTCAGCGTGAATCCTGACCCTCGGTTGGTGTTACTGTGTTCTGAGCACTTTCGGACACCGGCTTCGCTTCGTCGGTCGAGTCGGTACTCGCCTTGCTGGCAGCATCCTGACTTGCGGGTTTCGCACTCGATCCATCCGTTGGCGCACGCCTGGGCATCGGCATTCCCGGTTGGCCTCCGTTGGCACCCATGCGGGCCGGAATGGGCGCCACGGGCGAGCCGGTTTCGTCCATGGTGTAGCCCGCAGCGAGAAGTGACGACTCGTTCCAGGGCTCCATCAGCACCTCGCCCGGTGTCGGGCTGCGCAGCAGGACCCGCGCCCCGGCATCAAGCCCAGAAAGGATCTCCGCTCGAGTGTCCGAGCGCCGACCGATCATCACCGGCACACGAGTAAACTTCACCCCGCGACTCATATAGACATACGTCACCGCGCCATCGATGAACACTGCCTGAATCGGGACATTGACAACATCATCGACGCGCCCGAGCTGGATACGCGCTTCGCAGCGCATGCTCGGCTTAAGGAGTTCTGTATCCTGCCCGGGGTTGAGCACGACACGCACGGTATACTCGCGGCGGTTCGGATCGCGCCATCCCCCGCCCTCTGCCATCACCCCAATGCTCGCAACGACACCCGAGAAAACCTGCTGCGCGATGGCGTCGATCTGGATCGTGGCAGACTGTCCTGGGCGAACTCGACCCGCCAGACTTTCGTGAACCCGAACGCGTGCGACCATCTCCGACACATCCGGGAGCACAATCAGCAGGTCGTTAGGTGCGACATTGCGCCCGACTTGCAAAGGCCCCTCGTTGGACATGCGAAAGTTGTCAGACTGCACTGTTGAGCCGTACACAACCAGCCCCGTCGAGGGCGCAACGACCGTACACGCAGCGAACTGCTGACGCAAGTCGGCCAAACGCTGCTCACGACGACCAACCTGTCGCTCGCGATTAGCGACCGTCGCCTGCCGCGATGTGATGTTGATCTCGTTTTCCTGCCGTACGCGATCAAGCTCCGCAATGGCTTCATCCAGATCCGACTGCTTCTGCTTTTCGTCGCGAGGATACTGATAGTCCTCGTAGACGCGCTGTGCAAGAATGGCCTTTTCCTGGTCGGCCTTGGCGTTGATGAAAGCGATCTGATCGAGGTCGCGCTGATCCTGACTGATGAACTTGCGCTCGAGCAGCTCTTCGCTTCGCACAAATTTTGCTTCAAGGCGTTCGACCTGCCGTTCCGCCTGCTCGATCGCGAGTTGTTGATCCTTGCGTGTGCGCTCCACCTCGCCCGAGAGCCATTGCTTGAGCGCAAGGTCGGCAAGGACAATCTGGAGTTCGGCCTTGCGCAAGCGCGACTCGTTTTCACTGCGCTGAATGTCCAAAGCCGTCTGAGCAGCCATCAACTCGGCCTGCGCCTCCGCCAGCGCGAGCTCCTCGGTCACGATGTCATCTTCAATTGTGTCGCTGTTCAGGCGGACCAGCACATCGCCAGCCCGAGCGATCGAACCCTCGGGCACAATCTCGACGATTGTCCCCATTTTGAGCAACTGGCTTCGCAGTTCGATGCGGTTCTTGGCCTCTAGTTCGCCCGTAGCAAGAGTGGTGATCTCGAACGTCCCGCGTTCTGCCGCGACAAGTTCCGTGGTCGATGCTCTGGCACCCTTGGCTTTATCATCACCAGCAAGCAGCATCCAAGTGCCCAAGACAAGTCCAAGAAGAACGATCGACACCACGACAATCGTGAGGGTGCCGCCGCGTCTGGATGTCCCGCTCGGATGCTGAGCGAAGATCGTGTTCATGTCAGTCTCCCGTGCGTCCTTGCCCGACTCACGATTCCTACCGTTCCGCTGCGATAAAGTTGATTCATTTTCACGCCAGATTGATAGGCGCACGCCTTGGCGAACGGCGTCCATCGTTATGCCAAACACTCCAAACACCCTCCTTATTGCAGTCGCAAGCGACATCGAATGGCGTGCCCTCTGGCCCGAGATGCCGATTGTGCTCTGGAAGGCTCAGACAGTCGGTGAATATTGTGACGCCGTTCTGACCGGAATAGGTAAAGCCAATGCCGCCGCGGGCACTGTTGCCGCGTTCGATCCAGCACGCCACTGCGGATTCATCTCTATCGGAATTGCAGGCTCGCTCCCCACATCGGGTTTGGCACTCGGCGACGTCATCGCTGCCAGCGCGAGCGTCCTGGCGGACGAGGGTATTGATACGCCGACCGGTTATCAGACGTGTGCGGCGATGGGGTTTGCACAGATCGGCGAAAGCGATACTGCTGATGGGCATAGGGCCTGGGTCGAGTTCCTCGCGGAGCGAGGTTGCAGCGTCGGAGTTGTTGCGACGGTTTCCACCTGTTCTGGGACTGACGCGCGAGCGAAAGCCATAGTTCGCCACATTGGCGCACGGGCAGAAGCGATGGAAGGTGCGGCTGTGGGATTGGCCGCGTTCCGCCTTGGCGTGCCCTTTGTCGAAGTGCGCGTCGTCAGCAACACGACCGGGGACCGCGATCGGCAGGTCTGGCAGATGCGGGCAGCCCTCGAACGCCTGGGGTCTGTCGCCCAGTTGGTGATTGACTTGCCGCGCGCACATGATCGGACCTGACGCCGAGTTCCGTCTGGTGCGGTCGTGCAGTTCGGCAAGCGCAGCGAATCGGGGGGATTGGGTGAATCGGTAAATCGTGCGGGCTAACGCGTCGATGGGTTGAGGGCCGGGAAGTATGCCTCTTCCCTGCCTGGACCTGGAGAGGTGTTCGCCATGCGCAAGAAGAGTCTGAGTTCCCTGCAAGCGGTCCACAATCATGCATTGCCAGTCGCGATCGACTTCGGAGCCAGCGCGCTGCGACTGCTCCAGATCGCCGCGGGTGAGCCTCCGCGACTGGTCGCCGCGTCGCAGATCGAAGTTCCGGACGAGCTGGTTGCCGATCCAGCTGCCCGACTTCGCTTTCAGATCGACTCGTTGCCCAAACTGGTCAAGAAGAGCAAGTTCACGACCAAGCGTGCGGTGTTCATGATTCCATCGGGACAGATTTTCTGCAAGCACATGCAGTTTCAACTGAGCGAAGGTGTTGATGTCGAGTCGCTGCTTCGCGCGACTCTGCCGACGCAGGTCGGATGCGACTATGAGTCGCTGGTATGCCGACATGTCACCGTCAATGAGGGCAATCGCGGCGGCAAGTCCGAGGTCATCTGCATGGCGGCCAGCCGCGAACTGGTCGGACGCCTGATGCAGGCGATCAAGGTCTCGCATCTGGAGCCCGTGGGTGTGCACAGTCCGTTTCAGGCTGCGATTCGCGCATTCTGGGGGATCAATCGCCGGGCTGAGGACTTGTCGCGCACAACGCTGTATGTCGATCTGGGCTATGGCGGAACCAATGTGCTGATCGCCGAGGGCGAGAGCCTTGTGTTCGCGCGGACGGTCGATCTGAGTGGCTTACACATGGATCAGGCCATCGCCCAGCAGGCGCGCGTGAGTCTGCACGACGCCCGTGCACTTCGGCGGCGCATCGTGATGGAGCAGCCGTCGACGGCGCCGAAGACGGTGGCCACAGGAGGCGAAGGGCTTGCCATGCTCACCGCCGCGCTGGCGGCTGCAAAGCATGACTCATCAGACGCAACCGAGGCTCAGGAACAGGCCGAGGCCGTCGCCGTTGCCGAGGAACGCCGCACCGGACAGAAAAACGCGCCGGGGCTCAGCGGCGAGGTTGCACCCGCGCCTTCGAGAACTGTCTTCCCGCCGGGTGTGAACCTGAAAGAGCAACTGGAAATCCTGACCGACGAGATCCAGATGTGTGTGCGGTATCACAAGAGCATGTTCCCGAATCGACCGATTGAGCGAGCGGTTTTTTTTGGCGGCGACGCACGCCAGCCGTGGCTCTGCCAGCATCTGGCACGCGGGCTGCGTATGGCAGTGCAAGTCAGCGACCCGATCGGCGGCCTGACTCGCAGCGGCAGCGAAACAACCATCGGCGTGAACTTGGGCGAACCGCAGCCAGGCTGGACTGCGGCGCTTGGGATGTGTCTCAGCCCGACCGACCTGTAATTGGAGACTGTTATGAACCGGGCATTCATGAGCGGAAACTCTTCCACCTTTCTTCCAGAGGACTACGTCCGTCGCAAGGACGAAGCAAAATGGAACATCATCTCGCTGTTGCTCTTTGGCGTGGTCATGGTCGCGGTTGTGTCCGCGTTCGTCCTCACCAACCGGCGCTGGCAGAATGTTCGCACCGAGCAGGAAGTGATCCGGCTTCAGTTCCAGGACGAGGCGGTCAAGATTGCCTCGCTCGAAGAACTCGAGAAGCAACGCGCCGAAATCATGGACAAGGCCACCATCGTCGCAGCACTGCGCGACAACATTCCGCGATCGGTCCTGATGGCCGAACTCTGGCGCGCCAAACCCACGCAAGCAACGCTTGTCGAAGTCAAGCTCAGCGGCGAACGCATCCGCGCAACCCCCACTGAGGGAGCAGACAAAGCCCGATCGCCTGTCGCGTCGATCCGTGGCGGAGCCAAGTCCGAAACCGACAAGAAAGTCGATCCCCTCAAGGTGCCGCCACCAACGTTTGTACATCGTATCGAGATCGAAGGTGTCGCCGAGGGCAACGACCATATTGCTGATTATCTAGCGCGTCTCAAGGCATCCCCACTGCTGCGCGAGGTGGAACTTCAGTTCATCAGCGAGACCACAATCGAAACCGTCGTGATGCGCCGGTTCAAGATCACGGCTCGTCTCAACCCCGACGCCAAGGCCTCGGATGTTGATGCTGCCGAGGAAACCACGCTCTTTGACGCGGACCCCACGGCACTCGAGTCATCCCCTTCGAGGCCCAACTCGTTTCTGCAAGGGCTCATGCGAGCGATGGAGGACAAGCAGTGAAACTGGGAACACGCGAAATCATCACGTTCCTCATTGTGCTCATGATTCCGGTCGTGAGTTACCTGCTCGTGTTCCGGCCGCAGAACCGGGACATCGAAGCCTCGCTGACCGAGATCTCGCATAAGCGCGACATCCTGCGTCGCCTGCAGGATGAAACGTCTCGCAATGCCGACCTGCTTGAAGCCAATCGGCGCATCGCCGAACGCATCAAGAAAGACGAAGCACGCCTGCCTTCATCGCAGGGTGTCGACGAGATTGTGCGGCAAGTCTCAGGCCTGGCGATCGAATCGGGTCTGGCCCCACCGACACTCAAGAGCCTCAAGCCTCTCGAAGCATCGGTGTATTGGGAATTACCACTCGAAATGACAACGTCGGGCACGTTTCGAGGGTTCTACGAGTTTCTGCGGCGGCTCGAACGCCTGCCTCGCATCACACGCGTCGTGCAGATGGAAATCAAGCGCGGCCGAACAGAGTTGAAAGAGCCGGAAATCACCGTGAAGTTCACGATGAGCATCTATTTCCAGCAAGGAGAGGGCAACGATGGCTGAAGATCGCATTGATGAATCCTTCCTCGGCGAGAACGATGTCGCCCAGAGTCGTGAAGGCAGCCGCCTCTTCGTCGATCTCGGGTCGGGTGCCGGTGCAGTGCCTGTGCGGGCCGACCTTGGCCGAGGTGCAATGCTCCGCTCTTCGCACGCCATCGTCGTCGCATTCATGGTTGTGCTGTCGGCGGGGGGCATCATGCTGATGCGCCAGTTCGGAGTCGGCGTCAAGACCGCTTCGGCCGACTTCAATGTCACCCTTGACCGTGTCGATCGGCCCAAAATCGAGGCCGCACGATTCGAAACCCTGATGACCACCCTCGAAAGCGGCGACCGCCCGCTGCAAGTTGATCCGAGCAAGATTCTTCAGCCAAGCCCGTTTGAACTCAAGGTCGAGTCCGCGACGTTCGTTGACAACACCCCACGCGAGACGCCAGAAGAACGCGCCCTCCGCGAAGCCGCCGAAGCCAAGGCCCGCGCTGTACGCGATCGCGAACTGGCCATCGAACGCGCCCTCGGTACGCTTCGCCTTCAGAGCATCGTCGGCGGACGTATCCCGGCAGCCCGAGTCAACGCACAGATCGTGCGAGCGGGCGATGTCGTGGCCGACCTCTTTGCTGTCAAAGAAATTCGCGACCGGTCAGTAATTCTCGAATGCGATGGCAAGATCTATGAACTCGGGCTAACCGGCGTTCAAGTCAAGCCGTAGTCGCACGATCGACTCATGCAGGAGCGCAGCATTGGCGGGCAAGATCAACATCGACGATATCCTCAATCAACTCGGTGCCGATGCCGAGCCTGAGAACGGCGCTCAACGCAAACCCCCTATGCGCCAGCGCCCCGAACGCAAGCACGCCATCGATGAGGCGTCCGCATCGTTCAGCCCGCTGCCATCGATGCCCTCGGCACAGCGCCGATTTACGGACCGCACAAGCGATGAATCGGACGCGACAGAACCCAACGCCGGCGAAAGCTCTGCGGGCCTTTCCTTGCCTCCAGCCTTTGATGAAGAGATGGTGTTCGAACCCGGTGTCGTAGAACCGGTCGTGGGCGAAGGAGTTGGTGAGCTGCTCATTCGCCGAGGGAACATCACGCCCGAAGAGCTGACCGCCGCCGAGCAGATTCTCAAGCAGTCGCCCGGACGCAGGTTGCACGAACTGCTGATCGAACGCGGCGTTGACGAGGTGTGCGTGCAACGGGCAGTCGCGGACCTTGCAGGCGTTCCTTTCGAGCGCGTCGATCTCGACAAGGGTCTTGAAGGCGGATTCGATGGCAAACTCCTTCAAAGGCTCACCGCAGAGTTCTGCAAGGAACACGGTATCCTTCCGCTGCGCGTCGAGGGCTCACGCACCGTCGTCGGTGCGACCAGTCCCGACGATGTCTTTCTCCTCGACGAGATTCGATCGAGGCTTGGCGCCTCGAACCTCAAACTCGTGCTCATCACGTCATTCGATCTGCGGGCAGCGCTCGAAATCGTCGGCGGCGGAAGCGAAGAACAGGTCGATCTTTCCGAGATTCTCTCCGACGTTGAGGAAGGCGACGTCGAAGTCAACGCATCCGAGCAGGCTGCCGATGCGATGGACCTCGAGGCCAAAGCCGGCGAAAGCCCGGTCATCCGCTACGTCAACTACATCATTCAGACCGCCGTCAAAGAAGGTGCCAGCGACATTCACATCGAACCCGGCGAAAAGAAACTCAAGGTGCGTTATCGCATCGACGGCATTCTCTTCGAGATGATGAATCCGCCAGCGTCGATGTCGGCCGCGATCACGAGTCGCCTCAAGATCATGGCGAATCTCGATATCTCCGAACGCCGCATCCCCCAGGACGGTCGCATCCGGTGCACCGTGCAGGGACGCAAACTTGACCTGCGCATGTCCACACTCCCCTCGACGTATGGCGAAAAAACCGTCATGCGTATTCTCGATACACGCTCGATCAACGTGCAACTCGAAGAACTCGGCTTCAGCGATTCGGCGCTGCGCATCTGGAAGAACGCAATCAAGGAACCCCACGGCATCGTCCTCGTTACCGGCCCGACGGGTTCAGGTAAGACGACCACGCTCTATTCCTCACTGCGCCAGCTCGACAAGACCAAACTCAACATCTCGACCGTCGAAGACCCGGTCGAGTATCACCTTGATGGCGTCACGCAGACCCAGATGCACGAGAAGATCGGCATGACCTTTGCCCGGGCGCTCAAGGCCCTGCTGCGACAGGACCCCGATGTCATCATGCTCGGCGAAATTCGAGATCATGAGACCGCGCACATTGCCATCCAGGCCGCCCTCACAGGTCACCTCGTCCTCAGCACACTGCACACTAACGATGCGCCAAGCAGCATCACGCGACTGGTCAACATCGGCATGGAGCCCTTCCTCGTCGGGGCCGCGCTCAACGCCGTGCTCGCCCAGCGACTCGTTCGCCGACTGTGTCTGAACTGCAAGGCCGAACAGACACCATCAGAAGAAATGGCCGAATACCTCGAACTCCAGGGCTTGAGCGTCGATCGCATGTGGATGCCCGCCGGATGTGAAAAGTGCCGCAACACCGGCTACTCCGGCCGAGTCGGCCTCTATGAGCTCCTCACCGTCGATGACTCCTTGCGCGACGTCGTCGCACGCAACCCCAATGTTACCGAGTTCCGCAGGCTGTGCATTGAGCGTGGCATGGTTTCTCTGCGACAGGACGGCATGGAAAAAGCCATCGCCGGACGGACCACCGTCGCCGAAGTCCTTCGTGTGACGGAGTCCACTCAATAGCGATACACTCGCTGCGTGAGCGAACATGGAATCATCCTCGTCGGAGGCGGTGGGCACGCTATGGTCGTTGCCGAGGCTCTTGCACAAGGCGGAGCCGGCGTCATCGGCTTTTGCGACGATCGGGCCGACGCGGTCCTGGCGTCAGGTTCCGGCGCGCTGCGACACCTCGGCCCAGTTCATGCCGTTCTGAGCCTCCAGCCCGCAAACTCTCCACTGTTGCTCGCGCTCGGAAACGTTATGGTGAGGCGGACGCTCCTGGCTCGGTATCCCTTGCTTGCCCGCACAACAGCAACCGCCATCCATCCCAACGCTTCTATCGCAGCGACATCGAGCATCGCCCCCGGCGTATTCATCGGCCCCTGCGCCGTTGTTCAGGCCCGAGCCGCCATCGCCCCTCACGCCATCATCAACACTTCTGCTGTCATCGAACATGAGTGCCACATCGGCACCAATACTCACATCGCCCCAACAGCTGTGCTTGGTGGACGGGTGCACGTCGGCGACGATGCTTTCGTCGGTCTCGGGGCGCGAGTGTTGCCCGGCATTGCCATCGGAGATCGCGCAATCGTCGGAGCCGGTGCCGTTGTAACACGCGATGTCGCTCCCGATTCATGCGTTGTCGGCGTGCCAGCGCGGGCCCGCTGACCTTTCACTGCCCCTTTTCTGTCTGCGCTCGCAATGCTCGCGCTCGATCGATGACGCTTCGTTCGAACTCCGCCGCATCCAGCACACTCTCAGGAATTGGTTCCAACTCGAAGTGCCATTCGATCACCGTGCTGAAACGATGCGGAATGACGGTCGCAACCAGATCCGGCCCGGGATACTCATGAAATGGCGCGCGAGTGCGACGGCTCGTGTGCAACGATTGATATCCCGGCAACTCCAGCCGCACGTCGTATCGCCCATAGTACGTGAACGCTGTCTCCGCAGGCGTACGACCGATCTCTGTGTCATTGAGCCAAACGACCGCCCCCGGCGGATCGGACGTCACCACAATGCGCCGCTGGATGCAGCCTGTAAGCACGATCGGAATGAGCAGGAGTGCGATCCCCTTCATGACATCGCTCCGTCGAGCCGCGCCACCAGCGCCCGAGCCGCCTCATGATTCAGCGCGTGCCCGGAACCATACGCCCTGACAGTCATCAACGGGAAAGGTCGGCCGATGAGCGCAAGATCGCCGATGAGGTCGAGCAGTTTGTGCCGCGCAGGCTCGTTGTCGAATCGCAACGCGTTGTCGATCGGACCAGACTCCCCGATCACCAGCATGTCTCGTGGCGTCAACCGGCCAAAGAGTCCCAGACTGCGCATCAACTCGGCTTCATGTTTCAGACAGTACGTCCGGGCTGGCGCGACGTTCGTTCGAAAATTGTCCGCCGAACCATCCCACTGTGCCAATTGCGCCGGAATCAAGCTCCCCGCGCCATAATCAAGGTGATACTCGAACAAGACCATCTCCGCAGGCTCGATTTCGATCCGCACGCCGTCTGGTTCTCCGATCCTCAGCGCGTCTCGAAGCGTGCAGCCGCGCACATCAGACTCCAGTTCCATCAGCCCCGCACGATCGATCGCTTCGAGAAAGAGCAAGCCTGATCCATCGCCGATCGGCAGCTCCGCGCAATCGAGCCGAACCACCAGATCAGTCACGCCCAGAGCTGCCACAACCGAAAGCAGATGTTCGACCGTATACACCACCGCGCCTTCACCAAGTCTCAGGTTTGTACTCCGCGCTGGCATCGCGGCAAATGCCGGGTGCACAACGTCGAGGCTCAGACATTTGGTCTCCGCTCGTGCCGCCTGGCCACCATATTCAAACCGCACCCCATCGCCAGCCGCAGCAGGCTCCATCGAAACGGTCGAGTCGCATCCGCGAAACAGTGAAATACCGCTCACGCGTGCCGGGCTGGCGATGGTGCGTCGCCGTGTCATGGTTCCTGCACGCGATCGACATCGATCACCTTGCCCAGTCGGCGAACCTCGCGTGCCAACTCTGGAAGTCTGCGAAAAGCCGCAAGGCTCTCGAGTGATTGGCGCGCCGGACCCGCCGGGCTTCCTATCCACGCTTCGCCCTCGGGCACATTGTTGAGCACCAGAGACCCGCCGCCGATCGACGCGCGGCTCCCAATCGTCACGTTGTCAGGGATGCCCACCTTACCCCCGATCTGAACTCCATCACCGATCTTCACCGAACCAGCGATACCAGTGTGGCCACAGATCACGCAATGCCTACCAACTGTTGTGTTGTGGGCAATCTGCACAAGATTGTCAATCTTGGTGCCCTCGCCGATTGTGGTCGAGCCAAACTTGGCGCGATCCACGCAACTCGATGCCCCGATTTCGACGCGAGGCCCGAGCACGACATTCCCAATGTGCGGAATCTTCGTCAGTCCGACACCCCCCGCTGCCGGTCGATACCCAAACCCATCCGCCCCGATGACAACATTGCCATGCAAGATGCACTCATCGCCGATCACGCACCAGTTGTAAATCACGACCCCAGGATGCAGCACGCAACGCGCGCCGATGCGTACACCTTCGCCAACGCTCACGTTTGCGATCAGCCTCGCTGCGTCGCCCACTTTCGCCCGAGCACCCACCACACACATCGGCCCGATCGAAGCCGTCGGCGCAATCTCTGCGCTCGCTTCGACCACCGCCGACGTATGCACCCCGACGACAACACGTTCTGTCAGGGCTGTAAAGTGTTCAAGCAGTTTGACAAGCGCGAGGTCCGCGTCAGACACAATCAGGAGCGCCCTGGTAGCCGGATCATGCCCAGGCACCTTGATCCCGCGTGTCACGAGTGCTGCTGAGCCACGGCACCGGCTCCACTTCGACGCATACTCCGCCGACCTGATAAAGCAGATATCGCCAGGCCCAGCCGATTCGATCGTCCCCGGTCGCTCGATCACAAGATCGTCACGCCCGACGAGTTCCGCATCGATGAGTTGAGCCATCTGCCCGGTTGTCAGGCATGAAACGGCCATGGCATCGACTCAGGGACGCCGACCCGATTGGAACTCGTTGTTCATCAGCCGAACGACTGCCGCCGAAATGTCCACCGACTCGTGCGTGTACAGCACCGACCTCGACAGCACCGCGCGGTTCATGTCGTCCTGCCCCGCTTCTTCGGGAATCTGAAATCCCTCGTCGTTGAGCAGCACCACGTCGTACCCATCACGCTCCGCCACGCGCTTGACCGCGTCATTGATCTTGAAGTAGAGTTCGCGCAACACCGCGCCGCGCTCAAAACTCAACACCTGATTGAGCAACTTGAACCGAGCTTCGAGACTCACTTGCAGTTCTCGCAGCTCAATCAGCTTCTCGCGATACTCCACCGTTCCAGCCTTGAGCACCTTCAAGTCCTCTTCCACGACCTTGATCCGCCCGCTCAGCGCATCAAGCTGCGCTTGTCTGGCCTTGCCAGAATCATCTAGTGACCCCTGCCGCACCAGCCGCTCTTCAAGACCTTCAAGAATGATCGGAAGATTCACAACCGCAACAGCCGTTGGTGTCGCCGGAGGCCGAACATACCGCTCGCTGGCCGTCGCACGCCACGCTACTGCCCCCACAACCACCGACACCATCATCATCAACGCTGCAACTCGAGAAATGCGAATCTGAACCGCGATCGGCGCATTCATGTTTCGTCTCCTTGGTCTGAAATCCGTCTGACAACTCTCCGCCAACGCGGCACGCACCCTGACAAAAGAGTAGCCGCCTTGTTATTGAAATGGAATATCGATCGAAAATGTGAAGAGCCGCTCGTCGTCCGTGTCTTCCTTGAGCAGGGGAATACCAAAGTCGAAGGCCAGCGGAGCCGGGCTCAACTGTGGCACATAAAACCGAAACCCAAACCCCGCCGTCACCCGATAGTCTTCAAAACCCGGATCGAACGTCACTGTGCCCGAATCAATGAACGCCACGACGCTGAACAACTCCTCGAAGATCGGCTGCTGGATCTGCACCCCGGCAAAGAACATGTATGTGCCACCAATCGGATCGTCGCTCGGCTCGCCATTGTCGTTGCGCACCCCGCGCGGGCTGACCGTGCGATACTGCAAGCCACGGAAACCCTGCCCGCCGAGATAGAACCGCTCATACGTCGGGGTTTCACTTCGACCTTGCGGGATGTACCCCACTTTTGCCGTCATGCTGAGCACCGTGCGACGACTCATGTAATCCTCGAAGATCGGAACATACAACGTGTGTTCCGCTTCGAACCGTGTGAACTCGAAATCCCCGCCCATCGCCCCGACCTGCTCGATCGAGATCGACGTTCCTGAGCCTCGCGTTGGGCGGAAACGATCATCCAGCGACGAACGACTCAGCGAGAAACCGATCCCCGTCAGCAAATTCTGATCCGCAACGTCGAAGATGTCCGTCGGACGATCCGGAATGACATCGCTCAGGTCAATCGACTCGGCGCGAAAGTTCAGCGACCCTGACCATCGCGTCCCAAACCTTCGACCCACGCCCATGCGCACGCCATATCGCTGCTCATCGAACTCGTCGTAATCGCGCGAGCGATAGAACACCTGTGCCGACAGCGTGTAGTCTGTCTGCATCACATAGGGCTCGGTGAAACTGATCGCGTATGTCTCCACACGATTGCCTGGCAAGGCCTCGAGTCTCATCGTCTGCCCGGCGCCGCGAAACGCCCGCCCGCTGAAAAACTCGCCCGGTGTGTCGGGCCAATCCATCAAGTCGAAGTTGCGCTGTGTCAGCGAAATGCGGCCCGTGACGCCCGAGTCGCTCGACACCGCACCCCCGATCGAAAAGTCGCCCGTGCTCGTTTCCGTCACTTCGATCAGCACATCGCGCAGATCCGGCTCAGTCGGGTCCGCAGGCTGAGGCGTGATCTTGATCGAACGGGGCGCGAAGAGCCGCCGTTGCGTCAGCTGACGCTGTGTCGCGTCCACCGCGGTCGAATCGAGAGGCCGACCGGGAAGCAGTTCAGTGCCATGAAGAATGACCTCTTTGCGCGTCAGCGTGTTCCCGCTCGTCGTGACCAGACCGGTGCGAAACGCTGTGCCCTGCGTCACGATCAACTTGAGATCCACCAGCGGATTGTCCGGATCACGCAGTTCATACCGCTCGATCTTGGCGTTGATGTAGCCGAGCTTGCCGTAGGCTGACACCACATCACGAGCGCCTTGTTCGATGTCGCGCGCTCCGAACACATCGCCACGCTTGACCGAGAACAGCCCCTCGATCTGCGGCAGGTCGAAGATCGCGGCCTCGGGCTCGACATCGCGATACTCCACAATCACATCGCGCAGTGTGTACAGCAGCCCTTCCTCGACAATGAACGTCACAATCGCTTCACGACCGTTCGGTGCCGGTTGCAGCCTATAGCCGACGCGTACGTCGAGGTACCCTTGGTTGCGGTAAAACTGAATCAGGCGCCCGACATCCGTGTCCAGTTCCGTATCGTCGATCTGCCCCTTCTTGAAGAGGTTGGCTGTCCGGGTCTTGATCTCGCGGAACAACTCCCGATCCTCGAAAGCCTGATTGTTTTGAAACCGGATGTCGGTGACCTTGACGCGCTCTCCTTCACGAATGTCGAACACAATCGTGCCGCTTTCAGTTAGTTCACGCTCATCGACCGTGACGCGGGCGAAGTAATACCCCTTCTCGCGATAGAGATTCTCAATCTTGCGGGCGGTGCGATCTACCTGAAACCGATCAACCGGCGCGCCCACGATCAGGTCGATCACGCGCCCGATTGTCTGGTCCGTCAACTTCAGGTTCCCCGCCACCTGCACCGCCAAGATCACGGGTTGTTCCGAGAGCGTAAAGATCAGACGCACGCTGCCATCGTCGAACAACTGCACCGCCGTGCGCACATTTCCGAACACATTGAGCCGGTTTAGTCGGCTGACGTCGTCACGCACCGTCTGCAACCGGAACGCCGACCCGCTCACCGAACGGATGTTGTTCCGCGCGATCTGCTCAAGTCGTCCATCGAGTGCATCGCCTTCGACCATCGACTGAAGGACGATTTCGCGAATCACGCGCCCTTCGTAGGGCTCAAGATCAGCAATCACCGTCTGTGCCCAAGCCTCAGCCGAACCAATCGACACCGCCAGCCCCGCAATCGCGCAGAACACCACACCCGACGCACACACTCGTTGCACCGCATCCTTCACAGAACCGAAACGATAACCGACCGGCCAGCACGCGACAACTTGGGCGCAGCCTCTCCCGTCAACACGGGTCCCCCAAACAGGTGGATCCCGCCGCGCCCGCAACGCCCCCGCGCCGTCCACCTTCGGCTCTAAGTTGGATCGCGTTGGATTCACCCGAGCGTAACCGGCATGACGACATACACGAACTCGGACCCAGACCTGAACAGACCCGGCTTGTTCGGCCCCTTCAGTTCCAGAATGACCTCCGGCTGCTCGATCACCTTCAACGCATCAACCAAAAACCCAGGATTGAACCCAATCTCGATGTCGCTCCCCTCGAAACTCGACACATCGACGGTCACACAAGCCTCCCCCACTTCCGGTGCTCGGCTTGAAAGTTCGACCTGACGATCGGCGTGCTTGAAGGTCATCCGAACGCCTCGGGATTCCTCGTTCGTCAGCAGCGCCGCACGACGCACCGCCGAAGACAATACGTCACGATCAAGCCCGATTTTGATGTCCAGATCCTTAGGAATGACATCCTCGTAGGGCGGAAAAGTCCCCTCAACCAGTTGCGTCGCTAAGACCGCCCGGCTCTGATCGTCGAGCGGACCGAACGCGAACACAGCTTGGTTATCTGTGATCGCGACATTGATCGGTTCTTCCGGATCTTCGGCGAGTTTGGAGAGCATCGACAAGGCTTTGGTCGGAATGATGCAACTCACGGGCCCATCAGAAGCAGCGTCGTCGACGAGGGTGCCGCGTGCCAGCGCGAGGCGTCGGCCGTCAGTCGCAACCAATTCGAGCTTCTTGCCCGATCGCTTGAAGAGCACGCCATTGATCGCATATCTCGAATTTTCTCGGGCTGTCGCGAAAGTGGTTCGATTGATGAGGCTGACGAGCGAACCGGCTCGCTGGGCAAAAATCGTCTTGGCGGGTCGTTGTCCGCCTGCGCCCTGCGCGATGGCCTGGAAATCGGGGATAGGTGGTGCCTCTGCGGGGTCGTACCCGTGCAACTGGAAATGAGCGTCAGTGCCTCGGATGTGGCAGAGTTCGCCCTTGGTCTCGATGGTGAGTGTCGGGTCGTTTTCTTCCGCCCGAATGATCGACAGCAACTTGTCGGCCATAACAAGCGCCGCCCCTGGCTTCTGAACATCGACGCGCCCGAGGCGGATGACCAGCGACATTTCGGCATCGGTCGCCGCGAGAATCAACTCACCGGCTCCGCCTTCGGACTCGGCAACCAGTTTGACGCATTGCAACTGAGGCCGGCTGGTGCGCGAGGCCGCGACGCCCGAAATGAGCAGCATGGCGTCAAGGAGCGCGGGGCGATCACAGATTACCTTCATATGGTGGATCCTCGTTCGATAGGTAGGACAGAGTGTACACCGAGCCCGCTGGCCGTGCCTCGAAAACGGGGGTCCAAGATCACGCTGACGACCCCCTTCCGGGCTCGTTGATTGACGAATTGCAACGCAAAGAGTGTGAGATTGGGCTATGCTGTAGATCACCTGCACCCGCTTGCGGAGGGTGGGGTGTTCTCACGAAACAACCACGTGATCGAGGGGTCCACTGGGGCACTCAAACCTCTCGGCGCGAAGGAAAGGACGTACCGGCATGTCATTTGAAGCGGCAGTTCACGCGCAAGCCATTGAAATCAATCGACTTACGCTGGAAATGTGTGCCAGCAGCGGCAGTGGACATCCCACTTCGTCGATGAGCATCGGCCACCTCGTCACCGTCCTGATGTTCCACGCCATGCGTTGGAGTCCGGATCATCCCGACTACCCGACCAGCGACCGGCTGGTGCTGAGCGAAGGCCACGCCGTTCCCGCGGTGTATGCAGCCGCTGCAATCTTGGGCATGCAGGTCGGGCGCGACCCGGGCAGTCGCCGGAAACTCTCGGTCGCTGACCTGAGCGGCCTGCGATCATGGGACAGCGTGCTCGACGGGCACCCAAACCCGATGGAGGGGTTTCCGTTCTTCGACGCAGCGACGGGTTCGCTCGGGCAGGGCCTGAGTGTGGCGGCCGGAGTCGGGCTGGGGGCTCGACTCGATGAGAGCGACCGGCGCGTGTACTGCATCATCGGCGACGGCGAATCCCGCGAGGGACAGGTGGCTGAAGCCCTTGATTTCATCATCGACCACAAGCTCAACAACGTCCTGCCAATCTTCAACTGCAACGAGTACGGCCAAGCAGGACGAGTCTCGGCACAACAATCGCCCGAACGACTCGAAGGAAAACTCCGGGCCTGCGGGTTTGACGTGATCACCATCGATGGTCACAACCCGAAGCAGATTCGCGACGCGCTGGCCAAGTTTGCCACGACTGCACAGTCCGACTCGGCACCACCGATGGCCATTGTCGCCAAGACTGTCAAAGGGTGGGGTTCCCCGAGCGTACAAGGTAATGGATGGCACGGCAAGCCGCCGACCGGCGACAGCCTGCGCAAGGCGCTGGCCGAACTCGATGAACGCCGCGTCGAGCTGACCAGTTCGCTCGCCCGCTCGGACGAGTTCACGATTCAGCCTCCCCAGGAAGCGCCCGTCAAATCGACAGCCGGTGTCGATGTCCCGTCATTGACCAAGATGATGCGCTCGATGGACATGGATTCGATGATTAACGCGGGGCGCATGGCCACGCGTCGGGCGTATGGCGTGGCGCTTCGCGCGCTCGGCCAGACCAATCCGGATGTCGTCGTGCTTGATGCCGATGTCAGCAACTCGACTTACGCCGAAACATTCGCCCGCGATGCTGCCATGGCCGATCGATTTATCGAGTGCAAGATCGCGGAGCAGAACATGATGTCGGTCGGTGCTGGCCTCTCAGCAGCTGGCAAAATCCCGTTCTGTTCGACCTTTGCCAAGTTCGTCACGCGAGGATATGACCAGATCGAGATGGCCATGAACAGCGGGGCCAACCTCAAGATCGTCGGGTCACACAGCGGAATCACGCTCGCATCTGATGGCCCGAGCCAGATGGCGCTGCCCGATGTGGCGTGGTTCAGGGCGTTGGCAACCGTGCAGGACCACCGGGGCAATCCGGGTTGTTACGTGCTCCAGCCTTCGGACGCGTACAGCGCGTACGCCTTGACAGCCGTCATGGCCGACTACGAAGGCATGTGCTACATGCGCACGCTGCGGGCCGAAACTGAGTTTCTCTACAGCGACGACCATGTCTTCAACCTCGGCGGCTTCGAGGTGCTCAGCGAAGGGCGCGATGTCGCACTGCTCGCGTGCGGATACATGGTGCACGAGGCAAACCGGGCGGTCGAACTGCTCGACAAGGCTGGCATCAGCGCCACGCTTGTAGACATGTACTCCATTCCGTTCGACGACGAAAAACTGCTCGATGTGATCTCGTCGAACAACGGCTACGCGATCTCGATCGAGGACAACTACGGCGCCTCACTTGGATCCGCAGTGGCCGATGCCCTGACCACATCGGGCGACGGGTTCAGCCTCGATCAAATGTTCGTTCGGCGGATCCCCAAGAGCGCCCGCACGCCAGCGGAGATGCTCCAGATGTGCTCGCTGACAGCTGAAGACATGGTCAAGAAGGTCATGAAACTGCTTCAGGTCGCATGAGTTGCTGGCACGGGCCAACGATTCGCAAGGAACAAGGAACAAAGGCTCCGGGACATCATCGCCCCGGGGCCTTTGTTCTTGCCAAGAAAAAAGCCCCAGCCTTTAGGGCCGGGGCTAGAGAGGCTCAATCTGCTGCCGTGCACGATCAGTTCGCTGGGCACGCTGTGGAGAAAACGGTCAGGAACGTCTGCACATCAAAGAAGTTCCAATGTCCGTCGCCATTGAGGTCGGCGCGGGCAGTCTGTCCGCTGAACTCAGCCAGGAAGCCCGAGACGTCGAAGAAGTCGATGTTGCCATCGCCATTCCAGTCGGCCACGGTCGCGCCAGCCGGAACGATCTTGAAGATTTCTCCGCCGTTCTGATCGCAGATGTAGATCTCGCCGTTGGCATCTTCACCGAACGATGTGATGCTGGTCATGCTCAGGCCACCGCCCGGGGCAAGTTCAGCCGTGCGTACAGCGAAATCGGTCCGAACGCCATTGACCATTCGGAACGACCAGATGATGTTCGAGCAGTAATCGGCGAAGAAATACGTGCCATGGTTCTCAGGCATGCGGCAGCCGCGATAGACACGTCCGCCCGTCACTGAACACCCGGACCCGCGCCCATAAACATGCACTGGGAAGACCATCGTGGCCGCAGGCTGGCACCCGGTGGTGTTGAACGCATTATTTCCCTCGTAGCAGCGCCAGCCGTAGTTTTCGCCGCCGACCGATGTGCCGGGCTGATAGTTGATCTCTTCCCATGCGTTCTGACCGACGTCGGCGATGTAAAGGTCACCGTTGGCACGGTCGAATGCATTGCGCCACGGGTTGCGGACGCCGTAAGCCCAGATATCGTCATCGCCGGTGATACCGACAAATGGATTACTGGCGGGGATGCCATACTGCCCGCCGGGAGCGTTGTTGCCATCAACATCAATGCGCAGGATCTTGCCCAGAGGCTGATTCGTGATGGTCTGAGCGCGATTGCCAGGATCATTGGCCGAGCCGCCGTCGCCCATGGCGATGTAGAGGTATCCATCATTGGGGCCGAACTCCATCCACCCGCCGTTATGGTTGGAAAACGGCTGATTGACGACCCGAAGGATGCGAGCCGAGAGAAGATTGGCAATGTTGGGATTGGCCGAAACGACATATTCGGCGATGGTGGTGTGCCCGGAGTTGTTGGTGTAATTGACGTAGAACTTGCCGTTGTTCGCATAGTTCGGGTGGAACGCCATGCCGAGCAGGCCTTGCTCGGATGACGTCGTTGTGCCCCCGCCGACAATGGGATCGATGTTCATGAATGGCGTCGCGAGCAGCACACCGTTCTCGACGATGCGGACGATGCCCTGTTTCTCGATGATGAAGATTCGGGTGGTGTCGCCCGGAGCATGAAACACTCCAATCGGGCGGACCAGTCCGTCGGCAACCAGAACGGTCTTCAGAGGCGTGATGTCCGCCAAGGCGGAGGCTCCGGCGATAGACAAAGACAGGGCGAGCGCTGCGGTTCGCATGGTGTTTCCCCTCCCAAGGAAATATGGTGTGCTTTCTCTTTGTTCGGCTGACGCCGACCCTCATCGAACAATAGCCAACTCATTCGCAGTTTCACAGCCGGAGGATCCGACTCCGTGCTTCCAAAGCGCCCAACTGACGCGCATTATCGGACTTCAATCGCATCCATCGCTGAACCACTGAAGGAAAATCTGGACATCGAAGAAATTCCACTGCCCATCGCCATTGATGTCGGCAGTGGGGTTTTGCATCGAGAGATCCGACAGGAAAGCCTGTACATCAAAGAAGTTCACATCGCTGTCGCCGTTGTAGTCGGCCGCGCACTCGACGACGGGAGTCGCCACAAACACCCCGATAGTTCCGTTGTTGAAGAATGCTGCAAAAGCGATCTGCCCAGTGTCGTTGATCGCGATATTGCCGTTCATGACCTGCTTGCCGGTGCCGCCGCCAAAGTCGAACCCGAAAGTCAGCGTTCCGAGGTCGGTTTCGATGGGTTGGCCGTACTCGACGAGTTTGACGAGTCCGAGTCCGTCGCCAGCGTAGAGCGCAGTGCTCTGCGCATCGCTGGGTCGAAAGGCGACGAGGCCTTGCGAGTTGACAACTGGCGGAAAGTTCGCGAGTGAGCCATTGTTGATGCCCATGTCGCCACCCTGTGCCACGCGCGTCAGAGTGCCGCCTGGGTCCCAGCGCACGACTTCCCAGATCGAGTCAGTCGAGCGCCGGGCAGTGAAAGCTACTGAACCGCTTTGCGCCAACGCGGTGCTGTTGACGAATGCGTTGTACGTCGCCGCGGTGCTGGCGATGGGCGTTGGCGGGCCAGCGGGGTTCCATCGCATGATCGCTTGGCCGCCCGAAGCCGGCAGGACCTTGCCGACCATCTGCCTGGCGTCGTTGATCTGAGGCGAAAAGAGGAACGTGTACTGGCCGTCGAATGTGTTGGCGAACTGGGTTGCGGTGCGCACGCCGCCGACGAACTCCTCGATGAGGTTCTTCTGGCCCGAGCCGAAACTGCCCCGGTACCCGATCGCGCCGTCAGCCGCAATGGAAATCGCTGAGACGCCACTGATGCCTTCGGGCCCGCCGAGCGGATAGGAATGGAGCAATGTGCCGTTGGTGCTGCGCACTTCCGCACCGAGAGTTGGGTGCAGGAGGTACGACAGAGCGAGGCGGCCGTTGCGGGTGCCAAGCCCGGAGGAGTACACCGGTTCGGAACTGTTGACCGTATGCACAAGCCCTCCGATGCCGCCGGACCCGAAGAAAATGCCTTCGGTCGCACCACCCGACCCGAGGAACACACGAATGGCCACAGAGCCATCGTCATCCAATGCGACCGATTGGCTCGAGAGCGAACTGTTCGCAGGCAGGTTGAATGCGGGAATGTTGGGATTGAGACTCGATCGGCACTGAAGTTCGAACGTCCACTGTGTCGCGGGCTGTGCGAAGGCCGATACCGCTGTAATTGAAGTCGAGACCACACCGAGCCATATCTTCATGCACTGATCCCTCATGTGTTGAGCATCCACCATACCAGAGCATGGGCTTTGAGCCAAGAACCAATCTTCGATTAGGAACAAAAGTGAGGATAAAAAAACCCCGCTTCCGAAGAAGCGGGGCGTGAGGAATATCTACCTGAATTCGGTGCTCGATTACGGGCAGCCGTCGCTGAACGCCTGCAGGAAGATCGCTGCGTCGAAGAAGTCGATGTTGCCATCATCGTTCAGGTCGGCGAGGGGGTTGTTGGCGGAGAAGTCGCCGAGGAACAACTGAGCGTCGAAGAAGTCCACGTTACCATCGCCGTTCCAGTCGGCCAGACACGGCACCTTGACATCACCCGGGACAAGCGTGGGGATGGAGATCGAGGTGCCTCCGGGGCCCGGCTTGAAGAGGTTCAGGGTCATGTTGCCAGCGACCGGTGCGCCGTCAGACACGAACTGGAAGGTGTACAACGTGCCCCAGCGGAGCGCGTTGCCGTTGGGGTTGTTGGTCCAGGGGACCGGGTTGCCCCAGGAGACCGACGAACCGCTGTTGGTGAACGCCCACGGCGTGTTGTCGTAAGGCTCGCCGGAGTGATAATGCGGTGCACGGAAGTAGTTATCGCTGGCGGAAGCACCATTGCCCAGCGGGATGACCACCGATGCGCCTGAGCGATCGGAGTCGAGGTTCTGAATGGCATAGGTGTAGGTCCAAGTGCCGTCGCCGTTGTCTTTGACCTTGCGACCGACGTGATAACGACCATCGCTCGGAGCGAAGTGGGTGGTGATGTCCACGTCGGGATCGGGAACGCCGATGCCCAGGCCGTTGTCCTTCCACGCCCAGATCGCGGCCTTCTGACGCTGAGTCGTGCCCATAGCGGTGAGTGTGAAGTCGGCGTTGACGCGGAAGCGACGATACGAAGCGTTGTTGCCGCCATTGCCAGCCTGTGCATCATCGGGGGTCACATAGTGGCCTTCGAAGAAGTACAGCGCGCCTGGGTAGTTTGCGGCGGTGAGGTCCACTTCGGGCACCTGACAGCGCTTGAAGATCGCATTGCCGGTCGAGCCCTGCGGATTGGCCCACGGGTAGTTGAACACGCCCGTATAGGCATTGACCTGGAAGCGTGGCCCGAGGCCGCCCTGGCTGCCGTTGAGCGACGCGCCGTAGGGGTCAGAGCAGTTCACGCCGAGGAGGCTGCCCGTACCGGGGTTCTGGCACTGGCCGCAAAGGTTCTGTGTCAGAGCGGTGAACCCGTGCTTGAGCCACGAGATGCCGATGTTGTCGATGCGGCCGTTCCAGACGCGGTACATGTTCTGCCCAATCACCGGGTGATTCGGGTTGTTGGCCTGCCACAACAGCGGCGTGGTGCCGATGTTGCAGGAAGTCGTTCCGACAGCGTAAGACCGCATCCCACCGACGACCCCGTAATGCACAGCACTCGGCAGGTCGCCAACGATCACGTCCGGGTTTGCCACCGAAGTCCCCGCAACTACGGCGAGAGTCATCAATCCGGCCGACACGCGGCCACCTTTGAGCACTTTCTTCATTATGACATTCTCCCTTGCAGCGACGCCTAATCCAAAGGCACCGCCTGTCCATAAAAAGACCTAGACGCCAGTCTCTCCGCGAGAAAGGCTCAAGGATCAGTGTAACTGGTTTGCCCAATCAGTCCAACTCAAAAATCGACAACTTCTCGCAGATTTCGCACACCAAGGTGCACAAATGTTTCGAGTTATCGGGCGTCAGCGGCCGATAACGCTCAACATCCCCCCGAAAAGAGTGATAAGAATCGAAGGACGTCGAAGAAGTCAAAGAGCCCGTCCCCCGTCAAGTCTGCCGATGGCTGACCTGCTGAATACGCGGCTAGGAACCCCTGAACATCGAAGAAGTCGAGAACTCCGTCCGCGTTCCAGTCAGCCACGCAAGTGCACTGGTCGGGCAGCCCGTCGCCATTCGTGTCGGTCACGTCGTCGTCGCCAGCCCGAGCCAGAGCCATGATGAGTTGGAGATCGAGAGCGTCGATCAACCCATCCTGATTGGCGTCGGTCGGTTGATCGGCCCACGCGCACGCATCGTCGAGATTGACAACGCCATCGCCCGTGAGATCAAGATGCGTTGGCGGCATAGTGGGCACCCAATGGTTTATGTCCAGAGACGCGCTTGATTGCGCCGCGAACACGAACCCGCCCGCAGGAACAAGCGATCCGGTGCTGGTCGTGCGCAACTCGTATCGGCCCGGAGCAAGCAGCCTCTGGGTCGAGGCCATCGTTGTGCTGGTTGTCCCGCTCCATGATTCGTGAATCAACGCGCCCTGATTGGTCAAAGGATCGACCGGTCCGACGAGCTCTGCGCCAAGCCAGGTCTGCGCCTGCTGGAGTGCCTGGTTGGCTGTTGCGATCCACGCAATGTCGGCGGTCACCCACTCGTGCAAAACAACGCTCCCAGTCACTTGCGCGCTCATCTGGCCGGTTGCGAAGCCCACCTGTCCGATCTGGCTGGAAAGATTTGCCCTGATGCCGCACAGGATCACTACGGATATCGAGTTGTTGCTGATGATGCGCGATTGGGCATTGATGTCGCGCCTGAGTGTGGCGTGCGGACATCCACCGTTGAACTCGGTCAACATCTGACTGATTGACAATGACTGTGAGCCGTTCCAATTGCCGGGCCACGGCACAGAGCAGATCGGAACGCCGAGGTCGGTGTCGATCGTTTGAGCGGTCTGATTGGTCTCGATGGTGTAGCTGACCGCTGGGTCACTGAAGACTTGTGCGACGCTTGGTGAGATGAAGCCCGTGACACCCACGAGGATGGTCGCGGCCGATATACAACGCGGCACACATCGCTCGTAACCTGAAAGCGACCGACTTCTCATGTTGAATCTCCGGCCGAGCACACTACAACTGGAACCAGACGCATCCGTGCGCGCAGATTGTGACTCGACCAAGCCGTCGCGTCAAGTCGAGCCGTTTGAGCCCTCAAGCCACGAGCCAGCAGGAGCGTCAGAAGCAACCGAGCGCGTAATCGTTCAGGAAAGCCTGGACGTCGAAGAAGTCGATGAGGCCATCGCCGTTGTAGTCGCCATAGAGAGCCTGATTTGTGTATGCGTTAAGAAAATACTGCACATCGAAGAAATCGAGAACGCCATCGGCGTTGACATCGGCCTCGCATGTCCACACCGCTTCGACTTTGGTCGCGGTGATCTGAAGCCTGAAGATCCCGAGACCAACCTGTGGCACAAGAACGGTGTGTGGTTGGCCGGTGATATTCTGCCCCGTGATGAGCGTGAAGCGGGTGTTGAAAGGCGGGACATAGCCATCGAGCAGTTCGATCTCGAGCTGGCCATTCAGGGAGAGACCCAGACCGCTTATCGTGAGCCGATCATAATCGTTGATCGATGCGCCGGCGATATCGAACTTGAGACGTGCAGTATTGGCAAGCGTCGGCGGCTGGCTGAACTGAAAGAGACTGGTGGGGTCAGAGTTGGATCCCGGATCAAGTGTGCCTTGCATCGTGATCGATCCGCCAATCGTGCCGCGACCGGTGATGGCCTGGTCTTGACCGATCGTGAGCGAGCCATCACCCGTGGTTCCCATCTGAGCGTCGCCAAGATCAGCCGAAGCAGCATTGAGCTCGATGACACCGTTGCCGTCAATCGTTGCTGTCTCGGAGGTGTTGAGTCGCGCATTGGTTGTTGACCCAGCGGGGTTGATGACCAGAGTGCCATTGTTGGTCATGCCTCCTTGGCCGATGTTGAGCGTGGCTGCATGGCGCACGCCGTTGAGGCCCTCGAGGGTCGTCGCATCGACACTACAAGCAGCACCTGAACCCTCGACACCACCGAGCCATGTGCCCCCGGTCATGGTTCCGGACAAGACAGTCGTTCCGCCGTTGGTGCCTTCCATGCGTCCGCCTCCGGTCGCGTCGATCGAGCCCGAAACCACGATCTCGCGTTCGGAGCGATTGGCGTTGATGGTTCCATCGAGCGCGATCGGGCCATAAACGGCTCCCGAACCCGAGATCGACTGCGTGCTGCCGATGGTGAGCGTGGCGTCGGTGTTGCCCGCGATCTGGGCGTCGTTGAGGTCGGCGGTGACGCTGTTCAACTCGATATTCCCATCGCCACTGATGGCCGCCGGTGCGATCGAGCGCACAAGTGCGTTGGTCGTCGAGCCCACGGTATTGACAACGATGGTGCCGTTGTTCGATAGCCCGCCACCCGCCAGGCTGAGCGTGGCACCTGGGCGCACGCCATTGACTCCCGACGCAGCGACTCCGTCGTAGGTAGCCTGTGAGAAGTCCGCTTCGACGTTTCCGGCGATGTGCCCGCCGTTCAGTGTGCCTCGAAGCGACACTGCCCCGTCGTTTGTGCCCGAGAGCATGCCGCCGCCGCTGGCGTCGATCGAGCCCGAAACCAGAATGTCACGTGCCATGCGGTCGGCGTTGATGGCACCATTGAGCACGATCGGCCCATAAACAGCACCTGAACCCGAGATCGTCTGCCCGCTGCCGATGTTCAGCGCAGCGTCGATCGTGCCTGCGATTTGAGCGTCGTTGAGGTCGGCGGTGATGCTATTGAGTTCGAGTTTGCCTATGCCGGTGATGCTGCTGGGGGTGAGTGAACGGAGCAGAGAGTTAGTGGTCGAGCCGGTGGTGTTGATGATCCATGTGCCGTTGTTGACGAGCCCGCTGTTGATGATGTTGAGGGTTGCGCCTGGGCGGAGGCCGTTGGTGCCGGTGGACGTGACGCCATCGAGACTTCCGATCGAAAATTGTGCCTCGACGCCGCCTGCGAGGGTGCCTCCTGTGAGACTGCCCTGCAACGAGACCGTCCCGCCATTCGTGCCCCGCATGCTGCCGGACGATGCAGCGGTGATCGACCCCGAGACTGCAATGTCGCGATTCTCACGATCGGCGTCGATGGTGCCAAGCAGGTGAACCGAGCCTGAGACAGTGCCCGAGCCGCTGACTGTCTGATCTTGATCGATCGTGAGTGTTGCGCCAGCCGAGCCAGCGAGTTGTGCGTCGTTGAGGTCGGCGGTGATGCTGTTGAGTTCGATCGTGCCCGAGCCGGAGATGGTCGCGGACTCTGTGGATCGCATGAGTGCGTTGATTGTCGACGCGGAGGTATTGACAACCCACCTGCCCTCGTTGACGAGCCCACCACTGAGCAGATTGAGCGTGCCTCCCGCGCGGACGCCATTGTCACCCGTGGAGGTCGATCCGTTGATGATTGCGATCGATCCCTGTATCTCGACATCGCTGATGTCGCCGCCGACGAGCGTGCCGCTGAGCATGGCTGTACCCCCGCCAGAGCCGAAGATGGTGCCGCCCGAGCTAGCGTCGATCACACCCGCAAGCTGAATGTCGCGACCACTGCGGTCAGGATTGATGGTGCCTTCGAGCCTGATGGGGCCGGTAAGCGAACCAGAGCCCGCGACTGTCTGTCCGGCGCCAATGGTGAGTACACTGGTTCCATCGCTATTGAGTCGTGCATCGCCGAGGTCGTTGGTGATCGAGTTGAGCTCGATGCGTCCTGTGCCCGTGATCTGAGTGTTTTCGATGGCTCGAAACAACGCGTCGACACTCGAACCAAGCGGGTTAATGACAATCAGCCCGTTGTTGACGAAACCGTCGCCTCCAAGACTGAAAATTCGATTCGCTTCGATCTCGAGCGTATTGCCGATGCCGAGTGTGACCCCGAGGATACTGGCAGTGAGATTGAACGCAACGGTGTACGGCGTGCCGAGATCTCCGAGCAGCGCCGTCTCGCTGAGCGAGTTGGGAACATCCATCGGCGACCAGTTCGAAGCCGCGTTCCAATTGCCCCCGGCTGGATTGATCCACTCTGTCTGCGAAACCGCAGCACCAGCACACACCACAAGCGCGGCCACAGCAGAAACTCGATTCAACATGTTCTCCCCATCCTTCTTGTGTCTCTAGGCCCAGGCCGCGTTCTCCGATGCGGAGCAAGGCACCACACACAGCGTACCGAGACTTCTTGCTCAAGACCACCGTCAACCCACAAAGTGTTCAATTCCTACCGTCCGATATCACGCGCATCCCGCGCTGAAATGGCCGAGGAAGATCTGCACGTCGAAAAAGTTGATATCGCCGTCACCATTGAAATCTGCAGACGGGTCGTTGTCCGAGAACGCGGCCAGAAAGACCTGAACGTCGAAGAAGTTGACGTCACCATCACCGTTGAAGTCGGCCAGACACTGCACAGCCGATGGTATCAGCGAGACAACGTCCACCACATCGAGCACTCCAACGAGGAAAGGCTCGATCGTGACATTTCCGGCTGTCGGGGGGCTGGTCGAAATGAAACGGAAGTTGTACAGCGTTCCCCACCGCAGCGCATTAGTGTTCAACTCGTCAAAAGGGTCCACAACGGCCTTCCATTGCACATGGTCGTCATTGATGCTGCTCACCCAGTCTGTATCGCTGTACGACTCGCCGGAGTGGTACGCAACATCGTGAAACCCGACCTCGCTGACGATGCCCCCGCCGATCGGCACAGTAAACCCTTTCGCGGCGCGATGTGCGTTGACGTTCTCAACCGCGTATTCGTAGGTCCACGTCCCGTCGTTGTTGTCCGTGACAAGCGCCCCAACCCAGAACCGGCCGTCGTCGGGCAGGTCCACATGATTCAGAGTGACTTGCGGATGAGCCTCAGCCCATGCGAAAACTGCCGGCTGCATGCGCCGCGTTTGGCCTGAGAACGTCAGCGAAAAGTTCGGCCCCACCGTCACGGGTCTCCATGAGAGGCTGTTGGTCCCGGTTGGCGATTCATCCTTCGAGACGACCTGAGCACTCGCAAAATAACTGGCACCTTGAGTCGTCAGGTCGGCCTCCTGCACTTGAAGACGCTTGAAGATGATGTTCCCAACCGTTCCCATCTCCTGTTGCGGAAACTCGAACACTCCGGTGAACGGATTGATCCTTGATCGGGGCCCCAGTCCCTGCTGCTGCCCCATGATCGACGCGCTGCCCACATCCGAGCAACCGACCCCGAGCTGTGAACCGGGCACACCGGGCGTGCACGTCTGGCAATGCGACTGCTGCAGCGCGAAGAAACCGTGATGCACCCAGCTCATGCCGATCTGCTCGAATCGGCCTTCGTGCAGTCGGTACAGATTCATGGTGATGACCGGGTGATTGGGCGAACCCGCGTGCCACGCTGCGGGCTCATCGCCTTGGTTGCATGTCGTGACTCCGAACGAATAGGCGTGAATGTTGCCATCATGGCCCCACCGCATCGGTGCTGAAAGCTCCCCCACGATCAGATCAGGGCCAGCACCACTTGCCAGCGGTACACAAGCCGTTGCCGTTACCAGAAGAGTCGCAATCGCCGCGTTCATGGCACCGCACTCCTTTGTCACGTCTCCGACTGGAGAAATGTGCCTGAGCATACCACGAATCAGCGCGAGCCGCAATACGAAATCAAGGTGATTCCCGACCCGGTTCCGGTCTTGTTACAAAGTTCTGTCTTACGCAAATCGCACAAACGCCGCTCGAACTGCAACGCAGTCTCGCGTTTTATCCATCGGCCTTGCATCCACGGTCAAAGCACGCAGTCACCCGTGAATCAGGCGCCCCTCAGCTGCGAGCGCCGCCTCATGAACCGCTTCGTGCATCGTCGGATGCGCGTGGACAGTTGCGATGAGTTCCTCGGTCGTGGCTTCGAGTCGGCGCGCCAGTGTCAGTTCTGCGATGAGTTCAGTCGCCTGATCGCCCATGATGTGCGCACCAAGAATTTCCCCGCGAGGCAGTCCACGAATGATCTTGACAAACCCATCGGTGTGAGCCGCCGCAATGGCTTTGCCGTGCGCCTGGAAATTGTACTTGCCGACTTCGTAGTCTTCGCCCTTCTTGAGCCCCTGAGCCTTGAGTGCCTGCTCGGTGAAACCAACGCTAGCGACTTGAGGCTGACAATATGTACACCCAGGAATGACGGAGTAATCCATCGGAATCGGCTCGTGCTTTTCCTTGCCGTCGCGCCAGGCGATACGCTCGATACAGAGGATCGCCTCTTCGCTTGCAACGTGCGCGAGCCAGGGTGGACCGATGACATCGCCGATGGCATAAATGCCTTCGAGATTGGTCTTGTAGTCGATGTGCTTGGGGTCGCCATACACGCCCGGGACATAATCCGTCTTGATGTGCCCCTTGTGAGTCTCGAGTCCGAGCTTGTCATCGAACAGCCCGTCGTAGCGACCCCCGACTCCAATCGCCAGCAGCATCCGGTCGGCTTCGAGCGTTTCCTTCTTGCTCTCGTCGGGTTTGCCATCTTTCATCGGCGCGATCGTGACCTTCACGGTCTTGCCCTTGGCATCGACACCGACCGCCGTCGAACCGAGTTTGAACTCCACGCCCGCTTTCTTGTAATGCTTGAGCATGGCGGCTGAAACTTCTTCGTCCTCGACTGGCAGAATGCGGTCCATCATCTCGATGACCGTGACCTTGGTGCCGAAAGAGTGGTAGAAGTATCCAAACTCCATGCCGATCGCACCCGATCCGACGACGATCAGGCTGGCGGGCTTTTCCTTGTTGTACATGGCCTCGCGCGCACCCCAGATCTTCGGGTCCGAGCCGAACTTTGCAAAAGGAAGATCGCGCGCAACCGAGCCCGTCGCGATCAGAACGTTGGTCGCTGTAATCGTCTCGCGTGGCTTGTCCGCCGGCTTGGCGGGCGCGTCGGTCCGTTCTTCCTGCACCTGACAATCAAAAATCTCGACTGCGCATGGCTCTTTGCCCTTGCGCGCACGCACAATCTTGGCCGACCCGACGATGTGATCGACCTTGTTCTTCTTGAGCAGAAACTCGATGCCCTTGTTGAGTTTCTCAGCCACGCCCCGACTGCGCGAGATCACCTTGTCCCACTCAAACTTGATCTCGCCTTCGATCTTGAGGCCCCAGAAGTCGCCGTGATTGAGTTTCTCCATCAATTCGGCGTTCGAGAGCAGGGCTTTGGACGGAATGCACCCCCAGTTCAGACACACCCCGCCAAGTTTTGCCCGCTCGACACACGCGACCTTGTACCCGAGTTGAGCCGCCCGAATCGCGCCGACATACCCGCCGGGACCGCCGCCGATGACCACGAAGTCGTAGTGCTTGTTTGCCACGTTGAGTGTTCCTGCTCAGAGAGTGCCTGACTCGAATCTCGAAGCCCAATCCCGAGGTTCGCGGGCACTATAGGAAGTCCATCCCTTGCCCCGCCGAACCTGTGCTATCGGACTCCTGCGATCATCGGCCCGGGGGCAAACACTCCACATGATGGCAAACCAAAAGGTCTTGTGCCAATGTGCAGAATCGGATATCGTAGATGGTCGATATCGGAGTTGTAGAGCGATTGGTCTTTTGATTGGGGAGAAGTTCGTGATCTCAAGGAAATCGTTGAAGCGAGAAGGGCTGTGGGTCTTGGTGCTTGGTGCAGGAATCGCGGCCATCGGCATCGGCATGCCCGCGCCGACGACCATCGACGATTTCTTCGGCCCCGGCACCCAACCTTCGACCATGGTGGACCCGATATTGACCGCGCAGGCATGCTCGTTCTGCCACGGCAACTACAACGAGACGCACGAGCCGTACCGCCCCTGGGCTGCCAGCATGATGGGCCAAGCCGCCCGCGATCCGTTGTTCCATGCGTGTCTTGCGATTGCCGAGCAGGACGCCCCCGGCTCAGGTGACATGTGCATCCGGTGCCACGCCCCCGCAGGCTGGCTCGATGGTCGAAGCATCCCGACCGACGGCTCATCGCTCATCGGTGCCGACTTCGAAGGCGTCTCCTGCAACTTCTGCCACCGCATGGTCGATCCAGACTACAAGCCCGGTGTCAGCCCCATCGAGGACGTCGAGATTCTCGGCGCTCTTTCACCGCTTCCCCCGGCGAGCGCGCACTCGGGCCAGTACGTCATGGATCCGTGGGATGTCCGCCGCGGCCCGCGCGACCTCGGGCCCAAGTTCTTCTTTCACCCTTGGCTTCAGTCGCCGTTCCACCAGAGCGCGTCGATGTGCGCCACGTGCCATGATGTCTCGAACCCGGTCTATGAGCGCCAGCCCGACGGAAAATACCTCCCCGGCGAATGGAACGCCCCGGCGGCGAGCTTCGAGAAATACGACCAGTTCCCGCTGGAACGAACCTATAGCGAGTGGCTTATGAGTTCATTCGCCTCGGGCCCTATCGACATGGGTGGACGCTTTGGTGGCAACAACCCAAACGTCAGCACCTGTCAGGATTGTCATATGCCCACGACCACAGGCCGGGGCTGCGTCTTCGAAGACTTCCCTGAACGCAACGACTTGCGTCAACACTTCTTCAATGGCGGCAACACCTGGGTGCTCCAGGCTGTCCGCAACCTTTACCCGGACTTCGAGACCGGTCTGACGCAGGAGTCCGTCAACGACTCAATCGCCCGGGCAGTCGACATGCTCCGCAATGCCTCGGACATGGAGCTCTTTGATGGCGGTTCGACGGTACGCGTCCGCATCACCAACGAATCGGGCCACAAACTCCCGACAGGCTACCCCGAAGGTCGGCGCATGTGGCTCAACGTCAAGTTCTTTGACAGCGAGAACAACTTGCTCGTCGAACACGGCTCGTATGACTACGACACCGCCGTCCTCACGACCGGAAACACCAAGGTCTATGAAGCCAAACTCGGTATCAGCCCCGAGGTTGCACCGCTGTTCGGCAAGGAACCCGGCGAGAGTTTCCACTTCGTCCTGAACAACATGTATGTCAAGGACAACCGCATCCCGCCGCGCGGGTTCACCAACGCCGGCTTCGAGGCCATTCAGGCCGCCCCGGTCGCATACTCCTACGCCGACGGCCAGCATTGGGACGATACCGACTTCACAATCCCCTCGGGCGCTGCTCGCGTCGAGGCCCGACTGTTCTATCAGACCGCATCCAAAGAGTACATGGACTTCCTGCGATCCGAGAACAAGACCAACAACGCTGGCGAAGTCGCGTTCGAACAGTGGCTCCAGACCGGCAAGAGTGCTCCCGTCGAGATGGACTTTGCTTCGCTTGAACTCGCTCAGCCCTGCCTGGGCGATTTCAACGGCGATGGCGAAGTTAACTTCTTCGACGTGCAGGCCTTCCTCGGAGCCTTCTCAGCCAATCATCCGTCCGCTGACCTGAACAACGACGGACTCTACAACTTCTTCGATGTGCAGATCTTCCTGCAGGCCTTCAGCAACGGCTGCCCCTGAACGATTCACGCTCGCTTGCTTCGCTTCTGTCGCACCAAAAACCCGCTCGCAACTGCGAGCGGGTTTTTTCTTGCAGTGCAACGGCGCTCACTCGAGACGTCGCGTTCATGCCGTGAATCGACGAACGCAGATGGTATCGTTCTGCCCGCCAAACCCGAAGGAGTTTGAAAGACACACGTCGACGCCGCCCATCGGATTCATGTCGCGCGCAACGTTGGCAACGTGATCGAGATCGCACTCGGGGTCTGCTGTGTGCAAGTTGATCGTCGGCGGGACGCGCCCTGTTTCGATCGCTTTGACACACGTCATCAACTCGACCGCCCCTGCCGCCTGTATCAAATGCCCGAGCATGCTCTTGACCGAACTGAACAGGACCTCAGGCGCAAGCGCGCCAAATACGCCCTTGACCGCAGTCGTCTCGATCCCGTCGTTCTCCGGCGTTCCCGTGCCGTGGGCGCTGATGTATTGCACAGGGGCTCGCCCGCGTGCGTCACGCTGCCTCGGGTCGATGCCCGCCTGCGCCAGCGCGCGGTTCATCGCCACCTGCGCCCCCTGCCCCTGCGGCTGAATGTCCGTAATGCGAAACGCGTCGGCCGACGAACCAAACCCCGCGACTTCGGCCAGTGGCTTGGCCCCGCGCGCCATCGCGTGTTCCAATTCCTCGAGTACGATCATGCCCGCGCCTTCACCCATGACAAACCCTTCCCGCGTCTGATCGAACGGGCGTGATGCTGTCATCGGCTCCTCGCGCCGCGTGCTCATCGCTGTCAGCCTGATGAACCCGGTCATGCCCAGCGGGTGAATCATCGAATGCGAGCCGCCCGCGAGCATCACTTCCGCATCACCGCGGCGGATCGTTTCGAATGCTTCCCCAACCGCCTGCGTGCTGGCCGCACACGCCGTCATGCAGTTGAACGCCGGCCCACGACACCCAAATGCGTGAGCCAGATACGACAAGGCAACGTGAGGCTCCTGCTCGATCTCGCGCCGAGCGGTCAATCGCTGACGTGCGCTGGCCATCCATCGCTGGCCGTCAATGCCCTCGCCGGTCCACCCTGCCAGGTGCGCCGCCACAAAGTTGTCAAAGTCGAGGCTGCCCTCGCCACACCCGAGGTACAACCCGAATCGCCGCGCATCGATGCTGTCCGTCGTGCCCAGCCCTGCCTGCTCGATCGCCCGGCTCGCTGCGCCAAGCGCAAACTGAATCCCAAGCCCCGATTCGACAAACGGCCCAGAACGCTCCCCCATCAACTCGGTCAGCGAAAACTCACGCACCTCAGCTGCAAAACTCGTCGCAAATGTGCGTGCATCGTACCGCTGCACCGGACCCACCGCGCTCTGAGCAGCAAGCAGGCGCGACCACACCGCATCCACATCAAAACCCAGAGGCGTCACCCACCCCATGCCCGTGATGACAACTCGCCGAGCGCTCATTGTGCTGCCCGATTATTCGCTCTCTTCGTCATCATCCTCATACTCATCGTCGTCCTCGTACTCATCGTCGTCCTCGTACGCCTCATCGCCTTCCTGCTCAGCCCGCATCGCCGCCAACTTGTCGGGATTCAGCACCCGCACGAGACCGTCCTTGAGCCTCCGCTCGCCAAAATTGATAATCAGCCCAAGTTCCACGTCCGCTGCCCGCAACTGCGCCCGCAGCTCCGTGCGCTCGTGGGCGCGCACATCGCGCTGGTCGGCCATGATCTTGACGAGAAATCTCTTGCCGACGTACACGTCGGCCCGCGCCTGCCCGACGACATGATCCCCGAAACGCACTTCAAACCCATGATCCACGCTGAACTCGATGCCTTCGGTCTTCAGCGCGTGGTTCAGCGCATTGGCATACAGATCTCGCGCGAACCCAGGCCCAAGGGCTTTGTGCACTTCGATCGCGCACCCGATCACGCGCCGACTCAACTCCGTGAGGTTCGGATCCAGTTCCGAAAGTGGCGTGCCGTGTGAGCCTTCATCATGGCGACGTCCCCCCCCCCGCCGCGGATCGTGTCGTCCCCTGTTGTCAGGTCTGCGGTTGTCGTGGCGCCGATCGTCGCGCGAATCCGAGTAGTGTGGCACAGTGAAGTCTCCTGAACATGAAGAAAGTGTCTGTCGTGTAATCATAAGGACGAAAGGATCAACGCCGCGTTCTGTCCCCCAAGCGCCGGGGCGCACACGAGAACATGCCCAAGTCGTGCGGATCGAGCAGGAGCACGACCGGCATCCAATCCATCCGCAACTGCTCCGCTCTGGATCCGTGCGGGCAGCGCCTGATGTCTGATCGCCAGAGCCGCAGCCGCTGCCATCAAGCCGCCCTGACCGGCTGAGCAGTTTCCCAGATTCGGCGTGATGGTCAGAAGCGGAATTGACTCAAGCCGAGATCCGAAGACTTCGCGCAGCGCCCCCACTTCGCGTGTGTCCTGATCGCGCACTCCAAGCCCAAGAGGCACAATCGCATCGATGTCGCCGGTCGCAAGCCCCGCATCGCGCAGTGCCGAATCGATCGCGTCGACAAGACCCCGATCCACGTTCGACTCTTCAGGCTCCCACACACCCGTCGCGAGCGGTGCCGAGCGCGTCTGGGACGCCCCGAACCCGCTGATGCGTGCATACGCCTGCGCCCCGCGCGCCCGTGCATGTTCGCGCTCTTCGACGATCAGGACCGCGCCAGCCTCGCCAAGCACCCCGCCGACCGAGTCGGGCGAAAAGGGCCGAACCACGCGCGTGCCGTCCGTCTCGGAGGTGTGGGCAATCCGTCCAGCCAAGTCCATGCGCGCCATCGCCATGTAGTTCAGTTTCGATTCTGCGCCGCCACTGAAGCAAGCGTCCGCATCGCCGCGCTGAATCACACGCATCGATTCCCCGATGCTCAACAGGCCGCTGGCTTCGGCACAGGTGATCGTGTTGCTCGGTCCTTCAGCCCCATGCAGAATCGTGACATGGCACGCCAGCATATTCGGAAGATACTTGAGCAACCAGAGTGGCGGAAGGTGATTCATCCCCCCGCCGCCGACGCCCGACCCGTCGAGTGCCTCAGCCGTACCCCAAGCCCGCAGACTGAACACGCCCGAATCGTCAAGAGACTTGCTGAAGGCCTGCCCAAGTTCTTCGGCCTCGGCCGCGATCAATCCAGCACCGATCTGGCACCCCAATCTGGGTGACGCGAGTGTCGGACATTCAGTCCCCTCAGCCCGCGTCACCAATCCGGCATCCGCCACTGCCAAGGACGCTGCGGTCACTGCCAGCGTCGTGTCGCGCGCCATGACCTTGGTGGCCTTGCGATAATGCTTGGGTAGAAAGTCACGCACTTCAAATGGCGCGCTCTCGCCTCCGAGGCGGCACGGCATCGAACCCGCATCCACCCGTTGCAACTCCCGCAGCGCGCAGATACCCTCGACAAGCCCATTCCAGAACTCATCCTTACCCAGCCCGAGGGCACAGATCGTTCCAATACCACTAATGACAACTTCACGACGCATCAAGTCCCAAGTCTACCGGCCTCGAACCCCCCAAGTCGCCTTGGCTTCTGCCCCAAGTCGTGCACACGCCAGACTCTGGCCGATGAGATTCACAGCGTGACCTCTCAGGAACACACACCTATCCGTTCCCTCTTCGGCCCGTTCGATCCGGGATGGTTGTACTTGCTCGCAGGTCTGGGTTTGCTCTCGGCCTCGGCTCTCATCCCCGCCCAGAAAGACCTTGCCGACGCCCGCTGGCGCCGCGATACGGCCCTTCAACTCGAGCAACATCGCCTCGATCGCCTCGAAAGGTATCACGCCTACCGCGATGCCCTCAAACAAGGTGATCCGAACCTCACCCAAAGCCTCGCAGCCTCGCAGCTCGGTCTGGTCCCGTCAGGACAAACCCCGCTGACTTCCGCCTCGATGCCCGCACTCCGGCACGCATCGATTTTTCATGAACTCGAGCCACCGCCCATCGAGGTTGTCACCCCCACATCAAGGGTATCGATGCTTCAGCGTCTTGTGACCGCTCGCGATACGCGACTGTGGATTATTGCTGCAGCTGCGATTTGCCTGCTCTTCGGTGCCTTGCCCAGGTCGGGCAGTCAGGCCGAAGACGCCTGAGGACGTCGGGTTGTAGGATCATAGGATGGCACTTTTTGCCCGATTCAGACCTCGGCATCGGCTCAGCCACGCGCGCGAGTTTCAAGCCGTGTACGACGCTCGACTCAAGAAACCTCGAAGCCCGCTCATTGTCTGGGCGTGTGCGACCGAACACCGCGAGCACCGCCTAGGGCTCTCGATCGGCCGACGGGTCGGGCCTGCCGTCGCGCGGAACGCGGTCAAGCGTCGCATACGGGAGGCCTTTCGTCTCTCGCAGGCCGAGTTTCCCCTCCCCCCGGGCGGCGGGGGGTACGATCTCGTCGTCGGAGCCCAGCCCCACGATCTGCTCACCATGCAGGCCTATCGCGCCTTGCTCCTCGAGGCTGTTCATGCACTTCACCGGGAACACTGCCGACGCCAGCGACGAGTACCCGACTCAGACCAACTCTGACTCGGCAAGGGCATCCCCACAACCGGTTACTGGCTTGCGTCGTGTCTTGATTTGGCCATTCTTGGCGGTGATTTTTGCATATCGCGCCACGCTCTCGCCGTTCGTTGGCAGGCAATGTCGATTTCACCCGACTTGCTCGCTCTACGCCTTGGACGCATACGGGCGTCACGGCGCTTGGATCGGCACGACCCTGACTTTCAAGCGCGTGTTGAGATGCCATCCCTTTTCGAGGGGCGGGTACGACCCGGTGCCGATCGATCGACCAGAGCGTGCCAAGGGGCGTTCGTCCCCTACAGTCAGGCTTGCCGATGATGGAGTGGCGGAAACTCCTCTGCCCGAACCGCGTCGCGTCGAAGGGCCACACTCATGAGCCGACTTCCAGCCGCTGAGCGGCGCGAACAACTGCTCGACTGTGCTGCAGAACTCTTTGCTGCACAAGGCTATGCGCGCGCGACAACCGCTCAGTTGGCCAAGTCTGCGGGCGTGACCGAGCCGATCATCTACCGCCATTTCAAGTCGAAACGCGATCTGTTTGTCGCGCTGATCGAGCGCACGGGCAAACGCACGCTGACGCGCTGGGAGCAGCATCTGGAGGGTGCTGACGATCCTGGCGAGCGCCTGCGTCGGCTGATTGGCGACAATCCGATGGTGGCTGAGGGCGGTCGCGACGCGTACCGGGTTTTTCTTCAGGCCATCAGCGAGGTGGACGACGACAAGATTCAGGCTGCGATTGCACGCCACATCGCCAGCGTGCACACATTCCTTGAGAAGGAGATTGTGCGCGCGCAGGAAGCTCATCGCGTCACGAACAAGTACACGGCGGAAGTGCTGGCCTGGCTGATGATCAACATCGGAATGGGCTACGGCGTGCTTTCGGCCATGAAGATCCGCAACCACGGCATTGACGCTAGCGGGACACACGTGCAGGAGGTCCTGTCGCGTGTGCTGGTCGGGCGCCCGCCGGAGAAGTAGGTGCACCGGCCTTTGATCTACCTCGACAACAACGCCACCACGCGCCCGAGTGAGTCTGTGTGCGCCGCTGTGCAGCGTGCCTGCTCCGAACTCTGGGCCAACCCATCGAGCGTGCACCGCGAGGGCCAGCGTGTGCGGGCTGCGGTCGAGCTTGCCCGGGCCGAAGTCGCAGCCCTGATCGGGGCCGAGCCGAAGGAGTTGACGTTCACCTCGGGCGGGACAGAATCGATCCACCTTGCCCTTCGGGGGGTGTTGGCGACATCCAAGACGCCGGTGCTGGCCACCACCGCGATTGAACATGCTGCCATTCGCGATCTGGCAGCCCAACTCGAGAAGTACTGCGGCGTGCAAGTCCACTGGCTGCCTCTCAAGCCAGGCGGCCTGATCGACCTCGACGCGGCTGCACCGTTGATCGCATCGGCCACGCTCGTGAGCGTCCAGTGGGCGAATAACGAAACGGGTGTGATTCAGCCGGTGGGGGAGTTAGCCACGCTTTGCCAGAGTGCGGGGGTTCTGTTTCATTGCGATGCGACGCAATGGGTCGGGCGCATGCCGCTGGACTTGAGCACTCCGCAATGCCGCGGCGCCGATCTGATGACTTTTTCTGCCCACAAATTTCATGGCCCCAAGGGGGTCGGGGCGTTGTGGGTGCGCAAAGGGCTGGGCGTGCGGCCGACGATGCCCGGGTCGCACGAGCTCGGCCGGCGCGGGGGGACTGAAAACGT
>JAANMU010000178.1_pt1 | contig 81947 bp, 63 predicted proteins | sample 7279701 | NCBI WGS metagenome assembly JAANMU01 (sample SAMN14094539, study PRJNA606508) | bioreactor metagenome | isolation source: A lab-scale SPAN reactor treating ammonium-rich wastewater day 57 | place: Ireland: Galway | collected 2017-03-13 | reverse complement strand
CCGGCGTCAGCAAGGACCTGGATTACCTGGTGATCGGCAGCGAGGGCTACAAGAACCGCAACAAGGGCAACAAGTGGATCAAGGCGGAGGCCCTGAAGCAGAAAGGCGCGGACATCGAGATAATCTCGGAAGAGGATTTTCTGAAGATGCTGGAATAGGCGTCATTGGATGATTTTCTTCAGCGTGTCGGCGTAGCCTTCCTCCTTGGCGAATTGTTTGAGGTATTTAAGGTCGATGTGCTTTTTGTTTTTCACCCATAGCAATCGAGCTTGATCGAGTGAAGGTGGGTCCCGCCATTCGACTCCGGCGATGATTCGGTCCATGATTAGGTCTTCGACCCGGATAACTCGGACTAACCCCTCCTGGGTCTCCACATTTGCCAGCGTATCCACGTGCCGATTTCCGACCTCAATAGGGGAGGGCGGAAATTCGACGACGAAATCGAAAGAGGGGTGCTCGAAATGCCGATACATCGACGTTCGTTTGAATCTGAGGGAGCCCATGACCTCTTCGATGATTTCTTTGGTGTCCCCGGATAATATAGAATCGAGGTCTTCGGTATTGTATTCGCCTTGAGTGTAATATTGAACCGCAGCGCCTCCCACCACGGTTAAGAGCACATCCCATTTCTTGAATAACCGTGAAAGGAAGGCCGCCAAGACGATGGGCTGAATTGCCTTGTCCAGCAGCGCGATCTCGCTCAATTTCTTTGAATAGTCCATTTTACGGTCACCGGTTTCTCAGTTTAGCGAGGGATTTTTCTTCCGCGTATGCGCGAGGCCGTCTGCGTTTTGAAGTCAGTCCGGGAATCAGCTCCGGAGGAACGGAAATTTTACGAAGCCTTTTGACCTCTTTTTCCAAATTATAGGTCTTCACGATCGTGAACTTCCGGTTTTTTTCCTCGTCCAGCCGCCGAAACAGCTCCTGGATGGGCGGCAGCAGGAAGAAGCGTCGGTTCAACCGGAAGGCGCGCTGGTTGCCGCGCTTGGAGGAAAAGAGGAATCCCCAGCCCTCCATGTTGAGCAGCTCGCGATAGACCGCCTGGGGCGGGGCCTTCAGCTCGCGGGCCAGCTCGCGGATGCCCACTTGGGTCTCGGGGTTGGCGACGAAATAGGCCAGTACCTGGCGGCGCATCTTTGAGGGAATGAGAAACGAAAGGTCCATGAGCCAAATGTCACAAAAATTATGACGATTGTCAATATTCTAAAGACAGATGGAGACGTCCGCCGGCGGCTGGTGGCGACAATCGGCGGGAAGGGAGGTATTTAGGCGGCGCTCAGCTCGAGCATGCGCTTCAGCGGCAGGTAGGCCTTTTGCCTAAGCTCCTCGGGCATGAGGATCTCGGGCTTCTCGTCGCGCATGCATTGATACAGTTTTTCGAGCGTGTTGAGCCGCATGTAAGGGCATTCGTTGCACTGGCAGCCGCTGTCGTTGGGCCCCTCGAGAAAGATCTTGTCGGGCGAGGCCTTGCGCATCTGATGCAGGATCCCCGACTCGGTCAGGATGATGAACTTCTTCTTCGGCGAGGTTTGGCTGTGCTTGAGCAGGGCCGAGGTCGAGCCGACGAAATCCGCGTGCTTGAGGATCGCCTCCTCGCACTCGGGGTGGGCGATGACCTCGGCGTCGGGGTGCTCGGTCTTAAGTGAGATCACCTTTTTCTCGTTGAAGGTCTCGTGGACGATGCAGACGCCTTGCCAGAGCGTCATGGGGCGGCCGGTCTTCTTCATCAGGTAACGGCCGAGGTGCCGGTCGGGACCGAAGAGGATCTCCCGGTCCTTCGGCACCGAGGCGATGATTCTTTCGGCGTTGCTGGAGGTGCAGATCACGTCGGAGAGGGCCTTAATCTCGGGATTCGAGTTGATGTACATCACCACATAGGGGTTCTTCAGCTTCGACTTGAAATACTGGAAGGGCGCGGGCTGGCAGCTGTCGGCCAACGAGCAACCCGCCTCGAGGTCGGGCAGCAGGACCCGCTTTGCGGGATTGACGATCTTGGCCGTCTCGGCCATGAAGCGCACGCCGCAGACCACCAAGGTGTCCGCCGGGGACTTTTCGCAGTACTGGGCCATCGCCAGGGAGTCGCCCACGAAGTCCGCCAGGTCTTGGATCTCGTCCTCCTGGTAGTAGTGGGAGACGATGACGGCGTTGAGGCGCCTTTTTTCGGCGGCGATTTTCTCGAGGATGTCCATGGGGAATATTTAGGACCATTTGGGCGCTCCTGTAAAGGCTTGCCGCTTCGGGCGCTTGACCGCGAGGAAATTACCCATTATTCCCCTGCCATGCGAATCCTCATCACCGGCGGCGCCGGTTTCATCGCCTCCCACATCCAAGACGCCTATCTCCAGGCGGGGCACACGGTCGCCGTCCTCGACAACCTCGAGACCGGGACCAAGGCCAATCTCGCCGGGGCGAGCCGCTTTTTCCAAAACGACATCCGCGACGCCGCGATCGGCCGCGTCCTCGAGGAGTTCCGCCCCGAGGTGATCTCCCATCACGCCGCCCAGATGGACGTGCGGCGCTCGGTGGCCGAGCCCGTCTACGACTGCGAGGTCAACGGCATCGGCACCCTCAACCTGATGGAGGCCGCCCGCCGGCACGGCGTGAAGAAGGTGGTGTTCGCTTCCTCGGGCGGGGCGATCTACGGCGAACAGATCGCCTATCCCGCCGACGAGTCGCACCCCACCCAGCCGGCCAGCCCCTACGGCATCACCAAGCTGCTCGGCGAGAAGTACCTGCATTTTTACCAAGAGACCTACGGTATCGACGCGGTCTCGCTTCGCTACGCCAACGTCTACGGCCCCCGGCAGAACCCCCACGGCGAGGCCGGCGTGGTCGCCATCTTCGCCACCAAGCTGCTCAAGAGCGAGATCCCCGTGATCAACGGCGACGGCCTGCAGACCCGCGACTACGTCTTCGTCGAAGACGTGGTGCGGGCGAACCTCCTCGCCCTGCGCCCTGGGGTGCGGGGCGTCTACAACGTCGGCACCGGAGTCGAGACCGACGTGGTCGCGATCTACAAGCACCTCGCCGCGGCGGCGGGCGTCGCGGCGGCCCCGCAGCACGGGCCCGCCAAGTCCGGCGAGCAGCGGCGCAGCGTCATATCCTACGCCAAGATCGAGAAAGAGCTCGGTTGGAGGCCCCAATTTTCCCTGGCCGAGGGCTTGGAAAAGACCGTAGAATGGTTCCGCTCTCGATGACGCATTTCCGGCGGAGGTCCGATATGAGAAAGATCCTGTTCCTGATTCTTGCCTTGGTTTCGTTCTCCTGGGTCGCGGCGGCCAAGGACAAGGTGCCCGGCGATTTCAAGCTGGTGTTTCGCTCCAGCGCCGGTGCCCTCGAGCGGGCCACCCAAGAGACCCTGACCGTCCATAAAGACACGGTCACGGTCAGCCGCAACGCCGAGATCGTCGGCGAGGAGGGCGTCAAGACGAAAAGCGACCGCGTCTACAAGATCACCGGCGAGCAGCTTCGGCAGCTCTACGACGTCGTCGTCTCCAGCGGTTTTTTCACTTGGCCCAAAAACCCCGACGGACCTCACCAAAGCACCGTCGAGGAATTCTTCGACATCACCGCCGACGGCAAGACGGTCACCCACGGTCGCTGGGAGCAGGGCAACCAAGAGGCCTTCCGCGCCCTCTACGACCGCTACAATGCCTGGTTCAACAGCATCCGGACGGCCAGGTTTTGAGCCCGGCGGGCCGATTTCGTCTCCGGACGGCTTCCCTTATCTCTTTGAAACCCATGCGTTTTCTTGGGGCGGGATTCCCGCGGTCCCCACGCAACTTTGTTGACGGGCCCTCGATAAGGGCCTAGATCGCGAAAACGCAAATTCCTGAACTTGGGGGCACCAAGCGACGGGCGGAAGCGCCCGTGCAAAGGTTGCCCCAATGTCGAACCTCCGAGTCTTCGCCGATAACTCCGATAATACCCTGCAGGTACCTACCACCGCGGCCTGCGCGGAGGCCCCTCCGCCGCTTCCGGCTCGCGGGCCTCGCCCGGTGGACGGCTGCCGTATCACCCTGCCTCTCACCCTGGACGTTCCCAATCCCCCGCCGCCGCGCCAGATCGCCTTCGATCGCCAGGGGGATCAATTTGTCCTTTCCACCAGCAATTCCGCCGAGAACCTGACTTGGGTCGGTTCCCACCAAAACCTTCCCTCGGCCCTGGATGTCGCGCGCCTGACCGGGGCGCTGTTGCGCAGCGCCGGCCGTCCGGCGGCCGCCAGCCGCTATGCGGTGGGTTTTTTCGTGTGGATCTCGCGTTACGTCCTGACGGGCAGAGTGACGTTCGACGCCGTCTCCGGAAATGCGGAGCGGTCGCCCGACATTGAGGGGATGCTGCTGGAGCTGTTCACCGGCTCGCGCGCCCAGGGCCTGGTGCCCCTGGTGGGGAATATCAACCTGCTGCGCCGCGAGGCGAATCTGCCGGAGGAGACGCGGGGGCGCATCGAGCGCCTCACCCGCATCCTCGACCTGGTGCCGACGTATCAGGCCTTCCTGCGCCATTTCCTCACCGACGCGGAAAATGAGGGGATGGAACGGTTTTCCGAGGCGGATATCCGTCGTTACGGACGGGTGATCTCGTTTGTCCGCAACTCGGTGGTGGCCTTGGCCAATCGGCGGCCGTTGCGTTACGACGCGGCGACCTTGGAGGCCTACCAAGCCTATAGCGAGCTGCGCGGCGCCGACATCGCCTCGGGTACGCGTCCCGACTTCTGCGCCGCCTTGAACGCCGCGCTTCAAGAACGCGGCGGAGCCGAGGCGCAGGTCGCCAACTTCGTCAACGAGTGCCGGCTCGGGATCGACTGGGGCGCGCGCCCCGCCGTCGAGGCCTTGCGCGAAAGCCTTCGCTTCGGTCTGGTCGGGGCCTCGGGCCTGCCCTTGCTCCAGCAGGCGATCGCCGAGGAGAGCGCCGCCGCCAACATGCGTTTGGAGTGGCTCGGCAGGCGTTCCAGCTTCGGCCAGGTCTTCGCGGCCCTGCGCGACAACGTCGGTTTGAGCGGCGAGGGGGAAGCGGTGCGCCTCACCTTCGACGTCGGGGGTTTTCGCCAGGCCCTGCGCTTGATGACGATCCTCACCCAGCGGGGCGAGTACGATCTTTCGGCCCTGGCCTTCCTGCGCCGTCTTTTCGGCACCGAGGGGAATCCGCCGCCGCTTCGAGTCTTCGCCGACGGGCACTTTCGCGAGGTTCCTTGGCAATTCACCCCCGAGTCCTTAAGGCAGATTCGAGAATTGATCTCCTCCTTGGCCGGTCGACGGCACAGCAGCGACAGCTTCGCTGCGCACGGGATGCCCGCGCTCTTGGGCGCCGGCTGCGCCTTGGGCACCGGCGGAATCGTGCTCAGCCACACCCTGCCGGCCATCACCCAGAACCGCGACTTGCAACTGGGCCTGGGCACGGCCTCCTCGGGGCTCGCGGGCGGCGGCTGCCTTGGGTTGGCGGGCCACTACGTTTTGCCGGCGGTGGTCCCGCGGGCGGTCCGCAACCGTTATGCCTGGGACCTGGGCAGCGCCGCCGTCGGCACAGGCCTAGGCATCGGCACTTACTTGCTGATCAACCTCTTGAGCGGGGGCAATCCGGGCGGCGCCAACCCGCGCTTTCCGGTCGACCCTTACGGGCCGTAAATAGGAGCTGTTATGTCCGATCTGATCATACGTTTTGACGGGATTCGCGCCACGACCCGCGCCTGTATCGAGGCGCCGCCGGCTTCGGGCGTCGACCCCTGCCAGGTGACGTTGCCGATGGTGGACGACGCCGATCCCTCGGCCGCCGCGCACCACGTGCGCTTCGACCGGCAGGGCGACCAATATATCCTCTCCCCCGCGAATCCCGGGGACACCCTGACCTGGGTGGCGAGCCATCCCAATCTTCCCGAAATATTGCAGACCCTGCGCATCACCCAAAGCCTGCTGCGCGGGAACGAGCTGGGCGTCTATCCGTCCGCCACGCAGATTTTCTTTTACGTGGCCAACTACATCGCCACCGGCGAGGCCCGCAACAGCCGCGGGGAATTGATCGGCCATGCGGCCATGGCCAACGGCCTGCTGGAAACCTTCACGGATTCCGGGGACCGCACCCTGACCGACTTCGTCGGGCGGCTCAGCTTCCTCCGGGGCCAGGATTGGCTTAGTGCGGAGGCCCGCGAACGCCTGCGGGGCGTCGTCGATCTGATGGATTTCGGCCCGCGTTATCGCGCCTTTCGCCGCCATTTTATCAACGAGGATGAATACGCGCGTTTCGATTCCTTGCCACGGGAGCGTCAGGAGCAGCTCCAGGCGATCACGAACTTCTGTCGCGAGATGGTCGTGGCCCACGCCTTGGAGCGGCCCGTTCGATTCAGTCGTGCCTTCCTGGCGGCCAATGCGGCCTACCAGACCCTCTACGCCGCCGAGTTGAGCGACGGAACCCGCCTGGATTTCTGCACCAGCGTCGAGGACGCCCTCCGCGAGCTGCGCGGCGACCGCGGTCTTCCTCCGGCCTTCATGGAAGAGTGCCATCAAGCCCTGCGCCTCATCGACATGCCCCCCGCCGAGGCGGTGCGCGAGAGCCTGAGGGCCTCGCTGCTGTCCGCGTCCGGAACGCGGCGCTTGCAAGAATCCATCGCCGAGGAGAGCGAGGACGCCAACATGACGGTGGAATGGCTCGCCCGCCAGGGAGACGAGGAGGGCGGGCGGATCGGCCAGGTCGCCGATATCCTGCTCCGCCACCTCCAAGTGCGCGTTTCGGAAGAGGAGGGGGGCGCGCCCGAGATCTCCCTCGACGTCACCTCGGCGGCCGTGGAACTAAACCTCTTGATCGACGCCCAGAGCGTCCGGCGCCGGGAATACATCCTTGCCGCCTTGGCCCTGCTGCGCACGCTCTTCGGGACGGAGGGCGAGGGTCTGGAGCAACGTGTCTTCGCCGGCGGCGAGTACCGCGAGGTCTCCTGGACCCTGACCGCGAGCCGCCGCGGCGAGCTGGCCGGCCTGATCCGTTCCGTCGAGGGCCGGCTCGGCGGCAGCGAGGCCGGGACCGATGTTTGGCTCCCCATCCTGGAGGGAACCGTTTGCGCCCTCGGGGTCGCCGGGGTCGTCTTGAGCGAGACCCTCCCGCAGATTCGGGACGATGCCGACCTGCGCCTGGGGCTAGGCACCGCCTCCTCGGGGCTCACGGGGCTCGGTTGCGCCTCGCTGGGCGGGCATTTTCTCTGGCCGGCGGTGGCTCCGGACGCCGTCCACAACTCCTACCTCTGGGACGGACTGACCGGGCTTGGCGGGTCCTTGGTAGGGGCCGGGCTCTACCTCTTGATCAGCTTCCTGGCCGGCGGGCAGACCGCGCCCCTGGGTTCGCCCCGGTTTCCGGTGGACGAGTACGGGCCTTGAGTCTATAAAAGCAACTTATCGGCTAAATTCACGATAAGCCGATAGCTTCAGGGGCGAAGCTAAATCTTTCATGTCTGGCTCGAAGCGGAGGTTTTCATGACCGAACTTCGAGTCACTCTCGATCGCGTGCAGGTGCCGGACGCCGATTGCAACCGGGCACCCGCCGAATTTTCCGACAACGACGACCGATGCCACGTCATCCTCGATTTGTCCGAGGTGGGCGGCTCCACCTACGGCCCGAGGGAGCAACGCTCCCTTCGATTCGACCGGGCGGGAGACTCCTTCGTCCTTTCCCAGAAGACCGAGGGCGAACCCGGAGAAACGCTGAACCGGAGCGAAGATATCGACTGGTTCCGCAAGCACGAGAATTCAGCCCAGATCCTCGACATCGTCCGCATCTCGGGGTCGATGCTTTCCTCCAAGGGCATCGCCAAGCCGACCGCCGAGGAGCGGGCGGGGCGCTTTGTCTTTCCCCTGGTGCTCGCGCAGTACGTGGTGCGCGGGGAGGTGATCTTTCCCGGCAATTCGAAGATCCTCGGCGAGGCGGATCTGGCGGCGAAGCTCCTCGACGTCTACGCCAACAGCAACCCGGAGGCGGTGCAGTCGCTGATCGGCAAAATCGCGTTTTTCCGGACGGATTCCGGCCTGAACAACAAGGAGATAAAAGGCCGGATCGACCGGATTTTGGAAATACTGGGGATCGTCCCCGCCTATCAGAGGTTCTTGAACGGCTTGGTCGGCGTCCCTCCGGAGGGCATTCCCTCCGAGGAGTCGGCGCAGGCCCATGCCGACCTGCAGACCTTCGCGGCGGCGGCGCTGGTTGACTTGGCCGCCGAGGGGCGCATCCGCTACGACGAGGCCGCTGTGGACGCCGAGGCGGCGTTTCGAACATTGCGCGGCGAGAAGGAGCGGGACAAGGCATTTTGCAAGGCCTTGGGCGTGGCGCTTAAAGAGATTCCGGAGATCGCGCGGAAGGCCAAGGTCGACGAGGTGGCCTCCTGCAGCGAAGGACTCGCGGCCGCTCGGCTGGGGCCCGAGGATGCCGTCAAGCACGGCCTGAAGGCCTTTCTGCGCTCGGACGACGGGCTGATCAAGATCCAAAAGACCGTCGAGCGCGAGGCCGAACGGGCGAACATGCCGGCAGATTGGCTGGCGAAGCGGGGGCAGATCGACGCCGTGACCGAGGCCTTGCTGGCCGGGGCGGAAATCGTCCCCGAAAAGGACGGCCGCCGGGCGCGGATTCGCATCGACGCCGATAAAATGGAGAAGGCGCTGGACAAGCTGTTCCGCGACACCAAGAGCACGCGACATCGCGAGCCGCTGCTCGCGGCCTTGGGCGTCTTGCGGCTGGTGTTCGGGGAAAAATCCAATCACGGCGAGGCGAGCCTGCTGATCGGCGGCGAGGTCGTCTTGGCGGAATTGAAATTCGACCGCGAGGCCGTCGAGAAATTGCAGGAGAATCTGGCGAAGGACCTGCGCAAGAGCCTGCGCGGCAGCGAGCTTTGGCTCCCGCTCGGCGAAGGCGCGATCCTGGCGGGCGGCGCCGCCCAGCTGGGCGTGGCCCTCGGCGTAAAAGAGCTGGGAAACACGCCGCGCCAGGCCCTGGGCTTCGGCGGCTCGGCGATGATCGGCATGGGGGTGGGCGCCCTGGCGACGCACTACCTGGTGCCGCCGATCTCCAAAAAAATGAAGCGCCCCGTGCGCAACCGCTATCTTTGGGATTTGGCCGGCGGCCTGATCGGAGGCGCCGTCGGCGCCGGGATCTGGGGCTTGGCGAATTACGCCGGCCGCGCCGGGCCGGGCGGCACGCCGGAAATGCCCACGCGCTTTCCGGTGGACGAATACGGTCCTTGATCGCGGTTACTTCAACGCAGCCTTGGCGAGGAATTTTTTCGCGGCCTCGATGTCCCGGTGGATCTGCGCGACCAGGGCCTCCACCGTCTCGAAGCTCCGCTCGTCGCGAATCCGCTTGAGGAAGTGGAGGCGGAGCCGTTTTCCGTAAATATCGCGGTGGAAGCCCAGCAGGTGGGCCTCGATGCTCAGGGTGCGGCCGCCGAAGGTCGGATTGAGTCCGACGTTCGCGACTGCCGGATATCGTTTTTTTCCGATTTCGGCCCAACAGGCGTAGACGCCGCCCAGCGGGATCAGCTCGTTGTCGGTCTTGAGATTTGCCGTACGGATGCCGAGGCTGGCGCCCCGGCCGGCGCCCTGGATCACCGTGCCGTCCAGGAAGAAGGGGCGGCCCAGCAGGCGCGCGGCGACCTCCACCTCGCCCTTGGCGACGAAGGCTCGGATCCGCGAGGAGCTGATCAGGGTCTCGCCGAGCAGTTGGGCCTCGAGGACTTGGCAGTCCAGGCCGGCGGCCGCGCAGAGTTTTTCCATGGTCTCGACGGTGCCGCTGCGGTGGGAACCGAAGGTGAAGTCGTAGCCTACGACCACGCCGGCGGCATGGAGATTTTTCACCAAGACCTTCTCGAACCAATCCTCCGCCGAGAGGTGGGCGAAGCGCGGCTCGAATTTTTCGACGACCGCGGCGTCGACCCCCGTTTTTTCCAACAGCTCCAATTTTTGCGTCAGGGTGTTGATCATCGCCGGCGCCGAGGCCCGCGACAGCACCTTCACGGGGTGCGGGTCGAAGGTGTAGGCCACGGCCGTGCCCTTCAGTTTGCGGGCCCGCGCCACCGTGAGCCGGAACATTTTCTGGTGGGCGAGGTGCACCCCGTCGAAGTTGCCGAGCGCGACGATGGGGCGCTTGGCGGAGGCCGGGAAGGATTTTGAGCCGCGATAGACCTTCAAGGGTTTACTCTTGCAGGATGTAAAAGCTTTGGCGGTTGACCAGGTCGTTTTTGTCCCGGGCCAGGATCGAGATCAGGTTGTTATCCTTTTCCTTGAGCGGGAGGACGGCCTCGAAAGTGGCGGAGGTCGCCGCCTGTCCGGAGGCCGCGTCGTCCGGGAAGGCCTTGAGGAAGACCTTGTGGTCGCCGACGTAGACGGAGATGTCCTTCAGGCCGGAGGCGTCCTCGACCTTGCCGGAGACGGTGATCTTCTTCTGGTCCGTCCGGGAAGGATAGGGCGCCTTGTCGAGGATGATCTTGGGCGCGGCCTGCAGGGTACCCGGCGGAGGCTTGGGCTCTCCGCCGTTCAGCGGGATGCGCAGCTTGTCGCCCAGGACCTCCTGGGTCTCCTGGTCGCTCACCGAGAGCTCCAGCTCGACCTTGTCCTTGGCGAAGGAGCGGTCGATCGAGAAGTTGAGCGAGGCCTCTTTGGAGGCGCCCGCCGGCAGCTCCTCGAGCTTTTCGCGGCCCTTGCCCAGGAAGATGCCGCCGCCGTCGAGATTCTTCAGGTTGACCACGGTCTTCTTGCTGGTTCCGGGGCCCTCATTTTTTGCCAAGACCTTGATGGCGTTCTTTTCGCCCGGTTCCGCGCGGCGGTTGGCGTTGCCGCGGGATTCGTGACGACCGTCGTCGAAGAGCTCGTACTGGAAGGCGAAGGTCGGCCGCGGCAGGGGCTCGGTGACGAGCATGCTTTGGAAGTTTTCGGGGACCTGGCCGTTGCCCTCGCGGAAGGCGAAGACGACCTTATCCTCGCGGCGCAGCGCGGCCGCCGGGATCTTGACGGGCACGGTCCAGCTGCGGGTCTCGCCGGGGGCGATCTTACCGAAGATGAACTCGCGATTTTTCAGGAGGAAGTTCTCGCTCTCCGTCGAGGCGATCAGCTGGTGGAAGGAACCCTTGCCCACGTTGTGGACCGAGAGCTCAATCTGGACCTCCTCGCCGGCCTTGAGCACCTGGCCCGCTGTGGAACGGATGTTGAAAGTCACCGCGGCCTGGGGCTTGCCGTCGGCGGGGGCGAGCGACCAATCCACGCCGATGGCGGCGAGGGCGTCCTGGATCTTCTTGTCCTCGACGGCGGCCTCGGCGGCCACCAGGTCTTTGGCGCCGTCGAGCATCTCTTTGCGCTCGGGTCCCTTGGCGGAGCGCAGCAGCTTTTCGGCGAACTGGATCTGGAAGTCTTCCTCGATCTCGTTGGAATAATCGCTGCGGTCTTCCTCGGGGTCGTCCTTGTCGCCCTTTTTGGGCTGGTAGAAGCCGAGCGTATAGACGGGCTTGGCCGAAGTCTTGAACTTGCTCTCGAGGTGCTTCTCGAGGTCTTTCTCGCCGAAGGTCTGGCTTTCGATCAAGTCGACCTTGTCCTTCGCGACGCTCTCGGGGACCATCTGGATGTCGGGGGTGATGCCGACCGATTGGATCGACTCGTTGCCCGGCGTCAGGTACTGGGCCACCGTCATCTTGAGGGCCGACCCGTCCTTGAGCGAGTAGACCGACTGAACCGATCCCTTGCCGAAGGTCTGGCTGCCGATGACGACGCCGCGGCCGTTGTTTTTGATCGCGCCGGCGACGATCTCGGAGGCCGAGGCCGAACCGTCGTTGACGATGACGACCACCGGGTAGTCTGGCTCGGTTTCGCCCGGCGTGGCCTCGTCGACCTCGAGGATTTGGTTGTTGGCGCCGACGGTGAGGACGATGGTGCCCTTGGCCAGGAATTTGTCCGCGATGTCGACGGCCTGGTTGAGCAGGCCGCCCGGGTTATTGCGGAAGTCGAGGATCAGCCCTTTGAAGTTCTTGCTCTTGTCGCGCATCGCCTTCAGGTGGCGGTTGAGCTCGCGACTGGTCTCTTCTTGGAAGCTTTTCACCTTCAGGATGCCGACGTCGCCCTCGGGGCTTTCGGCCAGTTTGGATTGGACCGATTCGATCTTGATGTTGGCGCGGGTCAGGGTGAAGTCGAGCGGCGCCTCGGCCCCCTCGCGGGTCACCGTGATGGCGACGCTGGTGCCGATCTTGCCGCGCAGGCGTTCGACGGCCTCGGTGAGGTCCATGTTGATCGAGGCCTCGTCGCCGATCTTGACGATCTTGTCCTTGGGCTTGAGGCCCGCGCGCGCCGCCGGGGTGTTGGGCAGGGGGGCGATGACGGTGAGCTCGCCGTCCTTCAGGCCGATGACGATGCCGATGCCGCCGAACTCGCCCTCAGTCTGGGTCTTGAACTCGGTGAACATCTTCGGCGGCAGAAGCGAGCTGTGGGGGTCGAGAGAGTCGAGCATGCCGTTGATCGAGGCGTACTGCATGTCCTCGAGCTTCACCTCGCCCTTATAGTGCGTCTCGACGAAGGCGAAGACGTCCTGGATCACCGGCAGGATGTCGTCGGCGCCCTTCATGGAGGGCACGTTGAAGCTTTTCTTTTTTCCCGCGAGCTCGACCGTGAAGGAGCCGGCGCCGTCGGGGAAGAGCACCAGGATCTCGGGAACGCTGCGCGAGAGGCCGAGCAGGGCCTCTTTGAGCAGGGCCTTGGGGGCCAGGGCCTCGGTGTCGTAGTAATTCTTTACGAGGTAGCGCAGGGTTTGGCGGAACACCTCGGCACGGGAGAATTCGCTGTCCTTCGCCTCGCTGGGCGCGGCGACGACGGCGGGTTGGCCGCGGTCGCGGAATTCTTGGAACTTCGGGTACAGGACGACGGCGCCAGCTAATAGAGAAAAGAAAGCGAGGATTTTAAAGAGTCGAAATTTCAAAGGCATTACCAAATGATGATGTTGTGTATGGTTTAACATGCTATTGAATCAACAGATCAGGATGCAAGCGGATTTAGGGGTTGGCAAAATAGGATGTCTCTGAAAAGTTTATCTTTTTGCCAAAATGTGGTGTTCCTAGGCAAACGATAAATTGGTACCCGGGGTTGTTTTGCGTCTTGCCTTCAAAGTCTTAATTGGGCATATCGTTGCCCCATTGAATTATGTTGAGCGCCATCAAAAACCTTCGACATAAAGCAGGCCGATTCGTTCTTCCGGATAATCCGTCCGCCTCTTCCATTCCGTTCGTAGAATATCTTAAATGGTTTAGGTTCACCCGGTTTGTTCCTAAGTATCCGTTATCCCTTGATATTCAGACGCGTAGCGGGTGTAACGCTCACTGTACCTTTTGTCCTGTCGGCCGCGAGGAAAATAAGATCGTCGGTAAAATGAGCGACGACCTCTTTCAAAAAATAATAAACGAGGCCCTTACATTCCCGGGTTTAAGGCAAATCAACCCGTTTCTCCTAAACGACCCATTGGTGGATAAGACTTTGCCCGAAAAGGTCGAATATATTGTTCGCCGGCGAGGAAACCGCAAAAAACCCAAGGTGCGCATCACGACCAATGCCGGATTGTTAAAGGAAGAAGTAGCGTATCGTTTACTTCATTCAGGTTTGGATGAAATCAACATCAGTTTTCATTCAATTATATCGGAAGTATACGAAAAAATGATGCCTCCTCTCAAATTTGAGCCGGTTATGAGAAATATTCTCAAATTGGTGGAGTTAAGAGATAAACTCCGGTTGAAACGCGTCCCTAAAATCACAATTTGGACGGTTCGTACCACGCCCGTCGAGGCCAATTTGGCCAATGAACGGGACTATTGGAAGAAAGTGGGGGTAGCATTCAAGGCCAGAAAACTCGACAATCGCGCGAATAAGGAAATCGAGGAGGCACATCTGGGAGATGCTCCCTTTGAGCAAGTTGCGATGTGTCCGATTCCTTTTTGGCGAGCGTGGGTGATGTGGAACGGTGATATGATTATGTGTTGCGTCGATCAGGAGCGAAGCAATTTGTTGGGGAATTGTACCGACCGTTCCATTCGCGAAATCTGGAACGACGAGGCCTACCAGTCCTTACGCCGCCGATGGATGAGACGCGAGTTGAACGGTCTGTTATGTGATAGTTGCAAAGGGACTTAGTCCAGCTTTTTGCCCATCCGCGACATAAATGCGAAACCTATCGCCGTCCATGCCAACATTCGAAGTCTTCGAATAATTTGAATTGATGTGCCGGCTGCGGGATTAAGGTTGAATACGGCGAATACTCCGGCGAAGGCCCCTTCCATAACTCCCAAAGTTCCGGGGACAAATACGAAAACCATATTGATAATGATGGTCATGGAAAGTAGCAGGTAGGATTCGGTGAAAGTTAAAGGGGAACCTAAGAGGTGAGCGGCGAGGTATATTTCGTAAGTGCCTAAGAGCCTCGAGATAAAATGAAGGCAGAAAGCTGCCGCGAATGCTTTTTGGTTTGATTTGTAAAAATTTGATATATGTCGGTCTATCTCCTCTACCCGCTGTTCTGTGGCGGGGGAGAATCCTTTCTTTATCTTGAGCTTTTTCAGCAAATCCAAAAAGAAGCGAAATATCCCCTGGTGGGAACGATAGAAAAGAAACGATGCCACTCCGACGATGACGACCAGGCAAACTACAATGCCGATTTCCAGGGCAGGAGGCAGATTAAATTTCAAAAATGTGACGACGACCCCGATGATAATAAACAAAGCAATCGCCATATTGTTGAGGGTTCGATCGACGACCACGGAGGCGGTTACTTCGTTCACGGGCAAATGCTCTTTTAGCATTAAAATCCGGGCGGGATCCCCTCCTCCCCAACTTAATGGCGTGATGCTATTAATGGCTTCCCCGGCGATTTTGATCTGAAATAATTTCCAAAAGGAGGTTCGGTCGCTCATCGTCTTGAGAAAAAGTTCCCAGGCAACCGTGTAGGAAAGGTAAAATCCCAAACTAACCAACAGGACGTAGAAAAACTTGAACCCCACTTTCTGGAAATTTTCCCAGATTGCCCCTGGACCCAGCTTGTGAATCAGGTAAAAAAATAGGCCTAGGCCGAGAAAAAAGAAAAACTTCTTAAATTTATTGCGATTTTTTGGAGAGTTTATCCATTTCATAGCCGCGCTTTCTTAAGCGACCTAATATCGCTGGGAAAGCAAAATAACCCGACCTGCTCATTTTGGCGTTGACGCGTCAAGAGACAGTCTTTATAACCCCATGAAAAGTCTAGCTCTTATTTAATTTTGTATTGACGGCCGATGCCCTTTTCTCTCGAAGCTACACAAGGGGTGTGTCCGCCCCAGGTAACCTAAAACAGGGCTCAATTTATGAAGCTAAATTTAGCGCTTAGGCACATGAACCTCACTCAAGAGGAAAGAGTGGCGTGTATTCGAATTCTTAACGGGACGGACGGTTTTATTGCCCGGCATCTTAATAAGGCTATTTCCCTGCCTTTAAGCATTTTTCTAAGCCGGGTTGGAGTAATTCCCAATCAAATTACGTTTTTCAATATATTGCTGGGTTTATTGGCCGGTTGGGTTGTTTCCCAGCCCGGCTATTACAATTTATTATTGGGAGGGGTGTTATTTCAGCTTGTCTCGATCGTCGACGGCTGTGACGGAGAAGTGGCGAAAATCAAGACTTGCTCCACTCGGTTTGGAGCATGGTTCGATACCGTGGGGGACAATCTTTCTTTCGTGGCTTTTATTATTGGGGTTACTTTCGCTTTATACCAAGAGACGCATGCGCGGTGGATTATTCATGCCGCAACAGTTTCTCTAGCCTCTTTTGCGCTGCTTTTATGCATCATGATTAGTTATCTTATCAGGTTAAAAAACGATTCTGCTTCCCTTACGATATACGAGAAGGAAGTCGTGTCGGAGACGGCGAAAAAGCAAAGTTTGCTGGTAAAAAAATTCATTTATTACGGTAAATTCCTGGTCAAGAAGGATTTTTTCGCGTTCTTATTCTTCGTGCTGGCGGTTCTCAATTTGCCGGGAGCGATCGTGTTTTTTGCGGCTCTCGGAACAACGGCTGTCGCCATAGTTCTTTCCCTAATTACGATTAAAAACCGCCGAAGCTCCAAGGCTCCTGTTCGTGAAGAGGTCGCGGGCATAGCCCCATAATTTATGCCGGACGGTCCCCAGAAAAAATCGGTCTGCGTCTTCGACTTCGACGGCACCCTCGTCGACTCGATGGGCGGCTTCGCCGACCTGGCCGCCCAGCTGATCGCCGAGGCCTACGAGCGGCCCCGCGACGAGTCCCGCGAGGCCTACCTGCGCACCTCCGGACTGCCTTTCTTCCAGCAGCTCGAGGTCCTGTTTCCCGGCGACGCCCGCAACGCCGCGACCGCCGCCGCCTTCGAGGCGCGCAAGCAGGAGGGCTATTTCGGCCGCCCCTTCTTCCAGGACGTCCCCGCGGCGATAACCGGCTTGCAAGAGCGGGGGCTGCGCGCGGTGGTCTCCTCCAACAACGGGCAAGAATTGGTCGAGGCCTACCTCGAGCGCCGGTCCAAGCCGCGCTTCGACCTGGTGCTGGGCTTCAAGAAGGGCTTCGCGAAGGGCAAGGCCCACTTCGAGAGGGTCCTCGAGTATTTCGGCTTGAAGACCGCCGAGATGCTCTTCGTCGGCGATTCTTTGCACGACGCGCGCCAGGCGCTGGAGTTCGGCGTCGATTTCGTCGGGAGGGTGGGGACCTTCCGCAAAGAGCAATTCCAACAAGTGCATCCGCGGGCCGCGACGGTGCGTGGCCTCGACGAGCTGATGGGGGTGTTATGCAAGTAGTCCTTCTGGCCGCCGGCATGGGGCTTCGTTTGGGGCATTTGACCCGGGCCCTGCCCAAGGCCTTGATCCGGCTCAACGGCAAGCCGCTCATCGACTACACCCTGCCGCGCCTGCTCGCCAACAAGCGGGTGGAAGAGGTCATTGTCGTCGGCGGTTTCGAGCACGGCAACCTCGAGCGGCACCTCGACGAAAATTACAGCCTGTTCGGCGACCGCCTGCGCCTGGTCGAAAACCGGGCCTTCACCCTCGGGAACCTCTACACGATGGAGGCGGCGCTGCCCTACCTCAGCTCCTCCTTCCTGCTCTGCAACGTCGACCACGTCTTTACCGAAAAGACCTGGGCCTTCATCCTGCAGGAGCGGCCCGAGCCCGCGATCTTCTGCGATTTTCTGCGCAGCCTGGCCGAGGACGAGATGAAGGTCCTGCTCGACGCCGACAAGCGCGTCGTCGACATGGCCAAGACCCTCGAGAGCTACGATGCCGGCTACGTCGGCCTGACTTACATGACCGCCGACAAGATCGAGCTCTACCGCGAGGCCCTCGCCGAGACCGCCTCCGCGCGCGGCGACAAGGCGGTGGTCGAGAACGTCCTGCCCGTGATGGCGGCTCAGGGCGAGGCGATCCGCGTCATTCCTTTCGATAAAAACGTTTGGTACGAGGTCGATACCCGCGAGGACCTGGCCAAGGCCGAGGCCGCGCTGCGCGCCCTCGAGGCCGAAGAGGCCGCCGACGCGGCCCTGAGCTTCAGCTGATTCCGTATTTACACGCCCCACCGTCGGTGCTAGTCCGACGGCCTCATCCATGATGCGTCCGAACTTCATCCAAAGAGTGCGTTATTCGCCCTGGTTTACCCAGCTGGTGGTGATACGCCGCTGCAACTTGAGCTGCGCCTATTGCAACGAGTTCGACCAGGCCTCCGACCCGGTGCCGCTCGAGACGCTGAAGGCCCGGGCCCGCAAGCTTAAAGAGCTAGGCGCCTACTCGATCAACCTGACGGGCGGCGAGCCGACCATGCACCCGGCCCTGCCCGAGCTGATCCGTTATTGCCGGCGCGAGCTGAAGTTCCTCAACACCTCGATGATCACCAACGGCTTTTATTTAAAGAAAGAGCTGATCGAGTCGCTCAACGAGGCGGGCCTCCAGGCCATGCAGATCTCCATCGACGGGGTCAAGCCCAACGACGTCACCGTCAAGGTGCTCGACAGCCTGCGCAAGCGGCTGGGCTACCTCAAGGACTACGCTAAATTCGAGGTGGTGGTCTCGGGGGTGATCGGTTCCTGCCCGCCGCAGGAGACCTTCGAGGTCATCCAGTTCGCGAAGGAGCAGGGCTTCAAGCCGCGGGTGCTCATCATCCACGACCAGGACGGCCAGGTGAAGTTGAACGACGAGCAGCTCGCGGTCTTCGAGCGGATCAAGAAGCTGATCCCGAAGAGCTTTCCCGAGTTCACCGACTACCGCTACGAGATGATCCGCACGGGCAGCGCGCCCTTCAAGTGCCGGGCCGGCAGCCGCTATCTCTATGTCGACGAGAACGGCGTGGTCAGCTGGTGCTCGCAGACGCGCGACGCCTTCCGCAAGGACTTGATGGACTATTCCTTCGAGGATCTGAAGCGCGAGTTCCACACCTACAAATCCTGCCAGGACAAATGCACCCTGGGCTGCGTTCGCGCGGCGAGCTCGGTGGATAATTGGCGGCGGCAGGATGCGCCGGGCACCCTCGATCCCGCCGTTTCCAACGGCGCCCTTTGACGCTTCATTTTTCACCAACCCAATGAGTGAGGACCTGTTTTCGGTCTTGTTTATAGTACCGTATGGGGGCCATCGATTTCTTGACTAAGTTGGAGCTCGCCTCTTATAGCGACTCATTATTTTTTTTCGATCAAGGTCAGGTCTTCCGTAAATCTTACCGGGTAAGGGTTTGACGAAGGTTTGTTGAACCCATGCAAAGCATTATAAGCTGTTTGAAGGTAGGACTGCTTTCTTGCCTGCTGATCCTGGCCGCTGCCTGCGGTACAGGCGGCCAACTGCCTGTTTTTCAGGATGCCTCCAAGAAATTCTGCCTCGCCGATTCGGAGTGCGGGCCCTTGGAGATATGTTCCGCCTCCCATCAATGCTTACCCCGCGCCGCGCCATGCGAAGGGCAGGTCGATTGCTCCAGTGATTCAGTTTGTTCCGGCGGCCTCTGCCTAGAGCCCGGGGTTTGCTATTTTGACTATCAGTGCCCCGCCGAAATGGCCTGCGAGTCTTACCGATGCGTGTATCGTCGCTGCTCCCAGGACTCGGAGTGTGAAATGGGCAAGCGCTGCGACGCCATCGTGGGAAGTTGTCGAGAAGGCTTCTGTTTCGCCGATTCCGAGTGCGCTGAAGGTCATTGCTGCGACCCGCTGCGGTCGGCCTGCGTTCCGGAGCTTGTCTGCGAGCGGTATGACAAGGGCATTCCTCAAGACTGCCAGCCCACGTCCGAGAGCTGCGACCGCGAGGACAACGATTGTGACGGCGCCATCGACGAGGATTACCCGGATCTCGGGAAAAATTGTTCGGTAGGCACGGGGGTTTGTTTCCGGGTGGGAAATCTAGTCTGCAATCCGGACGGCACGGGTCTTTCGTGCGACGTAACGCCCGGCCCCTCCGATCCGGAGCTTTGCGACGGTATGGACAACAATTGCGATGGAGTCATCGATGAAGGCTGCTAAATATGTCTTAGGTTGTCTTTTGGGTTTCCTCCTTGGTTGCGGCAACGGCGGTCCTTCCGCCGATCACGACATGATCACGGTGGATCCCTCCCTCGAGCTGGGGCCGGATGCCGAAATCTACAACGCGGCCCTGGCGAATTACCCGCTGGGCATTATGTATTCCTCGGAGGAGGGGAAGCTCGCCGTCGTCGTCCATCGCCTGATCATCGACCCCGTGGACGAGACGAGTCTGAACGAGATCCTGCAGAAATATCATGCCGTCGTGGTCGAAGATGCCAATATTCCGGTTCCCGAAGATACCATACTGGATACGGACGGGGCCCATTCCGGCGGCACCACTTACCGACTGATAGAATTCGATCCCAACCTTGGAAAGAAGGGCTATTACGCGGAATATCTGCGCCATCAAGGGGCCTCGATAAACCTTTTGGTCGACTCGCCGGAGACCGAGGGCTTCCTGAATATTCTTGGACAAATGTACCTGGAGGACTCCGGCAAACTGAGGGATATCCAGGCGGTCGTCTATGCGTCGGAGAGCCCCGTCTCGCTGCTTCAGGATATGCAATTTCCACTAAATGATTGGGCGACCTGCCGATGCCTTTGGAGGGAGGACGGCACCGGTTCCTTAAAGCTAAAGGATGGGGCCACCTGGCAAAATGAAATTCGAGAGGCCCCGATTTATAATTCGCTGATTACCGATAGAACGGTCAGTCCCCCGAAGTATTGCACCTATAACGACGGTTTGGAGGCCGCCGGGGATAAATTTCTCTCCCAGGGGGACAATGTCCCGATCGCCAATTTCGCGACTTTTTACAGCAACCACGAGAAAAATAGCGACCGAATCCAAACGGGCCCCGAGGGAAATATGCATTTGTGGGCGTTTCCCGCGAGCCTGCTTCCCATCCATCTACCCTCCCAATTGAAAGATTCGCCGCCCGGAGCGGTTCATATCAATCTCAAAGGGCCGAGCGATAATTGTGAGTGGTGGCCTTCCGAAGTGGACCAATACATAGCCTATCAAAACGTCATTTTATGGGATTGGGATAGGGCGCCCAGTGACGACGTGGCTCTTTTTCTCTGGGAGGGCGATGAATGCTTTATTAAGTTCTTTGCCATTCGCATGTGCAATCCCGATGATAAGATCGCCATGTTTCAGGTGGCTCGAAACAGGACTACCTCTCCGAATGGCCTGCTCCTGCGCGATATTGATTACGCCTCAAGTGGCGTTGATATCTGGGACATGTCGTCAGAGCGTGACCTCGATTTGAGAATACAAACCATCGATTATTGTAGGGCTAAGGACTCTACAATTTTTGAAATATGTAATGGTTATGATGATACTTGTGATGGAAAGATAGACGAAGGTTTTGAGTCAAAAGGGAGCGCCTGCGACAATGGGGGTATTGGACAATGCAAGTCAATTGGAAGCCTTGTTTGCAACGACCCGGATAAGCAGCGCGCAGGAGATCCCGCACTTATTTGTAACGCCCATCCTCGTCAGGCTTCCCCTATAGAGATCTGCGACGGATTGGATAATGATTGTGACGGTCAAACGGATGAGAATTGGATCCAGGAAGGCCTCGCCTGTGGGCTGGGCGTAGGAACTTGTGGGGTAGGCGCGTTAGGTTGCACCAGTGGACATATTAGTTGTGAAGGAGAGATCGCTCCAACCGTCGAGGTTTGTGACGGGTTAGACAACGATTGTGATGGAGTCTCCGATGAGGGCTGTGGTTGCATGCCTGGCGAGACTAGAGGGTGCAGTATTAATTTAGGTCCTTGCACATTAGGGATGCAAGATTGCCTTCCCGGAGGAACCTGGAGCGCTTCTTGTTCCGGCACCGTGCCACAGGCGGAAATCTGCGACGATATTGATAACAATTGCAATGGAGCTATCGACGAAGGGGTTTTGAATAATTGCGGATTATGCGGTCCGGAACCCGCAGAGGCATGCGACGGTATTGACAATGATTGTGACGGTGAAGTGGATGAGGGGGTCACCAACTCCTGCGGAGGTTGCTGGCAGGAGGGGCCGGAAATCTGTGATAGTTTGGATAATGATTGTGACGGGATTATTGACGAAGCCGATGCCCCGATTTTTTGCGGAATTGGCGCTTGTGAACGCTCCGTTGATTCGGTGTGTCAATTATGCGCCCCAGGTCCTCCGGATTTTGCCAACGAATCCTTTCAAAATGGTACTTGCAGTAACGGTGTTGATGATGATTGCGATGGAATGACCGACTTCAGCGATCTTCCGGATTGCATTCAACTCCAAGGAGGGGGTGGATGATGAGGACATTCGTTTTCTTGTCAATGATTGTTGGCGCGCTGTTTATTAATGCCTGTGGCGCTGGTTGTCCAACGAGAGAGGTGACGCAGGAATTAAGTTCATTCGAATCCTACCAGGTGACCGTGTCGGACGGGGTTAATCCTGCTTTTTCGAAAGATATATCCCCTTCGGATTCTGATCAATTTGCCTCCTTCGAGGTTACCTCCTCTTATATCAATCCAAATAAGCCAGCGCCAAATGACTTAATTTCTTTTCAATTCTTTTTTCCAAGGAATGCATTGCCCGGAGGGGAGAGTATATTTCAGCGATCATCCGGTGAGATCTTCACGATCCCCGCTACCGCTTACACTGGTGAGGATGTGATTTATTTTGAAACCGCCCCCAATACGCCAAAATATCTGCCTACAACATTTTCAGGGACGGTCTCAATTACGGACCCGAATCATGTTTATTTTAATCTAACATTCGAAAACGGAAGTGATACACGCCACATCCAATCGGTTTTCTTTTTCCAAACCGCCACCTTTGACCAACCGATCGGAGAATGCGAACCATGACCCGTACGACCTTGGCCCTGTGCCTCCTCGTCGCCTTCGTTTGCTGCACCGCCTGCGGAAAGTGGAACCCGGCGACCGTCCAGGACATGCGCAATACTTTTGAGCATAAAAAGGAAAAGGCGGGGGATCGCTACCGCTTCACGGCGCCCGACGGAAAGACGCTTCACGTCAACGGGAAAAACCTGAACATCGAAGGCGACGACCTGTTGGTGCGGAAGGGTCGCATGCAACATCGCATCCCCTTGGATCAGACGCAGAAGATCGAAAAGTTCAAGCTGAATGCCGGGGCCACGATCGGGGCCGTATTGGGAGGCGTCGCCGGTCTTTTTACCGTGTTTCTCATTCCTGGTCTGCTCTCGCTCAGCGAGGACTCTTGAGCAGCGGCCCCGCTCGTTTGATTCGAACACGGAGTCTCATCCAGGTCGCAGCCGCCAACGGTTTGCCGCCGAATGAAAAGAATGTGCCGGTGGTCGGGGTCGAACCGACATGAGCGTAAGCCCACACGATTTTGAGTCGTGCGCGTCTGCCAATTCCGCCACACCGGCGTGGAAGGCTCTGTTTCTTAAACTCTTTCCCCGGATTTTGTCTAGTGGTCAATTCGCCGGGCATGGGCGGCCGGTTAGGGCTTCAGTGCGATCTCCGACACGCGGTAATTCAGCCAGGGTCGAATCCAGCTCAAGGGAAAGAACAGGTTGGCCGCCTTGGTCTCCGGCGCCACCTCGACCTCCAGGATCAGCGGATTCTGGGCGTTGTCGAGGATCTTGAGCCGCGCCAGCCAGTTCCCCGCTTCGAGGACTGCTACCTCCCGGGTGACGCCGTTCAGCTTCAGCGAGAAATCGGCCGAGTCGTCGGTCACCTTCAGCTCCTGGGCCGCGGCCTTTTTGTCGGGCCAGGCCTCCAAGCCACGGTTGGCCAATTCCAGGCTGGCCTCGATCAGCTCGTTGCCTTGGGCGGGGCCCAGCAGCGGGTTGTCGAGCAGTCCCAGGCCCCAAACCGTCTTGCCTTCCTTCTTCAGCTCGTCGAAGGCCTTGTCGCTCAGCCAGATCGCCGTGCTGTTCGACAGGAACAGCTCGCCGCCCGGCCAGAAGAGGGGCAGGGTCATGCGGCGGCCGTCGACGGTGTTGGCCAGGGTCATCTTGCCGGATCCGTCGCCGGGCTCGGGGAGTGCGCCGCTCGGGAGACTTTCGGGGCTGCTCCCCGCGTGGTCGGCGAGGCGCCAGGTGAAGGCGAGGCCCTCCGCGCCGCTGGGGTTTTCGACGAGGATCTTGCGCGGCTTGGCGGCGACACCCGCGCCGTCCTGGACCAGGGTGATCTCGAGGCCCTTCCTTAATATAAGATCTTTTCCCTCCAACTTGGGGCCGGAGGGCTTGTCGGCCTTTTCGATGGGTTGGTCGGGCGCGGGGGCGCGGCGGCAGGCCGTCGCTCCCAAGAAAAAGCCGAGCTGAAGGACGGCGAGTAGGATGCGGATGGCTTTCATGAAGGCTTTCCCTCCTTGGGGGCGAAAGTGAGATCCAAAATGGACAAAATCCACAGGGCCGCGATCGCCAAAAGAAAGGCGAGCAGCACTTGATAGTCGATCTTCCAGGCCTGGGCGAGCAGGGGAAAGGGATTCAGCTCTGGAGGCCGCCGCACCCCCTGCTTGTTCGCCAGGGCGAAGACCACCGAGAGAAACCGCGCGACCCCCGCGAGGGTCAGCAAGAGGGTCAGGCCGATCATCAGGCCGCCGCGGAGGCGTCGCCCGACGTACCACTGGCCGGCGCCGGGAAAGACCGTCGCGCTGAGCAGGATCGGAAACCATTTCCCTCGAGCCTTCATCTCGGAGCCCCATGCTGATTAAAAAATGAGCAAAGTGCTATTTTGCCTTGGGCGCCTCGGTCTCCGAGGCTCTCGCCGAATATATCGCGTTCTCATTTCGAAAAATCGCGCCCGCGTCGCGGGGAAAAAATTATTCACCGACTTTTTCACAGCTTCTTAACAGCGCCTGTGAATGATTCAGGACAACGCCTTGGCCTCCTGCCAGAGTCTGTCGAATTCCTCGGCCGTGCAATCTTGAAGCCTTTTGCCGCCTTGCCGGAGCTGTTGCTCCATTCTTTCGAAGCGCCGCTGAAACTTGAGCGTGCTCTTGCGCAGGGCCTCCTCGGGGTGGATCTTAAGAAAGCGCGCTGCCTGGGCGAGGGAGAAGAGCAGGTCGCCGAACTCCTCTTCGACGGCATCTTGGTTCTCTGTGCGGATTCCTTCATGCAGTTCTTGAAGCTCTTCGTTCACCTTGGCGAGGACGCCTTGGGCGTCGGGCCAATCGAAGCCGACCCGCGAGGCCTTGGCGCCCAGGCGATAGGCGCGGGCGAGGGCGGGCGTTTGTACAGGGACGCCGGCGAGCAGCGACTCGTTGGGGTCCTTCTCCGCCGCCTTGATCTGCTCCCACTGCCGCAGGGCCTCCTCGGCCTCGTGGACCTCGCCCTCGGCGAAGACGTGCGGGTGGCGGCGGACCAGCTTCTCGATGAGATGAGTCAGGACCTCGTCGATGCGGAAGGAATTTTCTTCGGAGGCGATGCGGCTGTGGAAGACGATTTGCAAAAGCAAATCTCCCAGCTCTTCCTTGAGCTGCTTGGGGTCCTTGGCGTCGATGGCCGAGATGACCTCGTAGGTCTCCTCGAGGAGGCAGGGGACGAGAGAATCGGGGGTCTGCTTCTTGTCCCAGGGGCAGCCCTTGGGGCCGCGAAGCTCGTCCATCACTTTCAATAAAGTCATGAACAGCTCGGGAGTCGATTGCTTTCCCAGGGAATCCAAATCCATGCGTCCGCTTAGCATCGCGCCTTGGGGCTGTCGACCCTATTTTCCGGTTGAATCCCGGGGGGCGTTGTGAAAAGGTTTAAGAAATTCGGATCCTTCGCGGAGTGACCGCGCGAATCTTCCGAACCCTAGCCGGGATAGCTCAGTTGGTAGAGCGTTTATTCGCTTCACCCGAAGCAAGTTCGGGTGAAGCTAAAGTCAAGGGGCGGTTGCGCCTCCCCTTGACGAACCCCATCGCTTAAGGTGAGGGTGTTTGCAAAATTTGTGATTTTAGCCGGGATAGCTCAGTTGGTAGAGCAACTGATTCGTAATCAGTAGGTCGACGGTTCAAGTCCGTTTCCCGGCTCTCATTCGCCCGCTCGGAGCAAGTCCGAGCGGGCTAAAGCCCAGGGGGAGAGCTGCGCTTCTCCCCCTTCAACCCCCATCGCTGAGAGTCTGGTAATTTTTCCGGCCTTGGTGGTTTTTTGAACCTTTCTAATAATTTTTCGTCCTAAGGTCGTTGAAAGGAGAAGTCTTCATGAAGAAGTTTTTTTTCATTTTCTTATCTGTCTTCGCCTGTTCTTGGGCTTCCTTTTCCGCGGAGGCCCAAGTCGCCCAAGATCAAGAGCTTACCTATAAAGACCTCAAGTTCGCTTGCACCGGGGTGGCCGAGTCTAAAGAGGACCCGCGTTGGGGAAAATATTCCACCAAGCTCATGTTCACGACCGGCGGGCGGGCCTACGTCTCTTATATTCAACTCAGCGTCAAAGACGCCCAGGGCAACCTCGTCTTCGAGACCGACTGCGACGCGCCCTGGATCGTCGTCGACCTCAAACCCGGCAAATACTCCCTCACCGCCACCGCCGTGAAAAAATACACCAAGACGGCCAACCTCACCGTCGGGGGTGGCAAACAAACCGAATTGGCGATAAGATTTCCCGAAATTTCGGGCGATATGTAGCTTTCGGCAAAAAGCCATTGACACCTGCGGACCGACGAAATAAGGCTCCGTCAATTTGACGCGATTCAGCCGCGCAAAGGGAGATTTCTAAGGAGAGACGAGTGCAGGTCAAGCCCTGGCAAGAAATGAAAAAGAAAAAGAAGGCGATGGAACGGATTTTCAAAAACCTCCCACGGTAGCGGGAGGTTTTTTTTTATCCGCCCGGGCCTTCCGCGGGACGAGCATGGCAAACACCTCGGAAAAAATCTTGATGGACGACTCGCAACTCGAGGCCGTGCTGCAGCGCCTGGCCTCCCAGGTCGCCGAACGGCAGGGGAGCGACGGCGCCTATAAGATCGTCGGCATCCATACCCGCGGCGTGCCCATCGCCAAGCGGCTGGCGGCCTTGCTCAAAAGCCCCGAGCCCATCGGCATCCTGGACATCAACCTGTACCGCGACGACCTGAGCACCGTGGCCGACATGCCCGTCGTCAAAGAGACCGTCCTGCCCTTTCCGGTGGACGGGGCGAGGGTACTCCTGGTCGACGACGTCCTCTATACCGGCCGTACCGTGCGCGCGGCCCTGGACGCCCTCTTCGACCTGGGGCGCCCCAAGAAGGTCGAGTTGCTGGCCCTGGTCGACCGCGGCGGGCGGGAGATCCCGCTGCAAGCCGACCTCTGCGGCAAGACCATGCAAGTCCCCGATGACGAGGTCGTCAAGGTGCGGCTGAAAGAGACCGACGGCCAAGATCAAGTCGTGATCGCGAAACTGTAAAGGCAATATGTCGCTGAAGACCCCACATATCCTGAGCATGTCGGACCTAAGCCGGGAAGAGATCGAGTTCATCTTCCAAACCACCGACACCTTCCGCGAGGTCGGCGGCCGCGCGATCAAGAAGGTCCCCGCACTGCGCGGCAAGACCGTGATCAACCTCTTTTTCGAGAATTCGACCCGCACCCGCACCAGCTTCGAGATCGCCGGCAAGCGCCTCTCCGCCGACGTCATCAATATTTCCAAGTCCTCTTCCTCGGCAACCAAGGGGGAGACCCTGCTGGATACGGCCAAAAACCTGGTGGCCATGTCGCCCGACATCCTCGTCGTGCGCCACCCCTCGGCGGGGGCGCCCCACGCGGTGGCCGGGATCCTCCAGCGCGCCCGCATCATCAACGCGGGCGACGGCGCCCACGAGCACCCGACCCAGGCCCTGCTCGACCTGCTCACCATCCGCGACCATAAAAAGAAGATCGAGGGCTTGCGCGTCGGCATCGTCGGCGATATCGCGCATTCCCGGGTCGCCCGCTCCAACATCCGCGGCCTCAAGACCTTCGGTGCCAAGGTCACCGTGGTGGGGCCGAAGAGCATGATCCCCGCCGGCATCGCGGCGCTGGGGGTCGACGTGAGCTACGACCTGGCCGAAGTGCTGCCCGACTTCGACGTGATCATGATGCTGCGGATCCAAAGCGAGCGCCTCGACGGGATGCCCTTTCCCAGCCTGCGCGAGTATTCCCGATTCTACGGCTTAAACCCGCAGCTCTTGAGGCGGGCCAAGCCCGGCGTCGTCATCATGCACCCCGGGCCCGTCAACCGCGGCGTGGAGATCTCGCCCGAGGTCGCCGACGGACCTTACTCCCTGATCCTCGACCAGGTGAAGAATGGGGTGGCGGTTCGGATGGCCTTGTTGTACCTGCTCGCCGGCGAAATCGAGAACGTGAAGAGCGAATAAGGATAAAGAGTGAAGAGCGAAGCCTATTTCATCAAGAACGCGAGAATCTTCGACCCGACGCTGGGCCTCGACCAAGCCGGGGACGTCCTGCTGCGCGACGGCAAGATCGAGGCCTTGGGCGCGGGGCTCAAGCCCCAGGGCGATTTCAAGACGATCGAAGGGAAGGGCAAGGTCCTGGTACCCGGCTTCGTCGACCTGCACACCCACCTGCGCGAGCCCGGCTTCGAGCACAAAGAGACCGTCGAGACCGGCACCCGCTCGGCGGCCGCCGGCGGTTTCACCACCATCTGCTGCATGGCCAACACCAACCCGGTCAACGACAACGCCGCGGTCACCGAATACATCCTGAACAAGGCCCGCGAGAAGGCCAGCGTCCGCGTCCTGCCGATCGGCGCGATCAGCAAAGGCCTGCAGGGAAAAGAGTTGGCCGAGATCGGCGAGCTGAAGCAGGCCGGCTGCGTCGGCGTCTCCGACGACGGGATGACCGTGATGGACAGCCGGTTGATGCGCCTCGCCATGGACTACGCCCGGGGCTTCGACCTGCCGGTGCTCACGCATTCCGTAGACGCCGAGTTGGCGCGCGGCGCCGCCATGCACGAGGGCGAAGTCAGCTGCCGCCTGGGCCTCAAGGGCATGCCCGCCGAGGCTGAGGACATCATCGTCGCCCGGGATATCTATTTAAGCCGCCTGACCGGCGGCCGCCTCCACGTCGCCCACGTCAGCACCCTGGGCAGCGTCGAGCTGATCCGCCAGGCCAAGCGCGCGGGGCTGCCCGTGACGGGCGAGGCGGCGCCGCACCACTTCACCTTGACCGATCAAGCCTGCGAGGGCTACGACACGCACGCCAAGATGTGCCCGCCGCTGCGCGGCGAGGAACACCGCCGGGCGGTCGTCGCGGGTCTGGCCGACGGCACCCTCGACTGCATCGCCACCGACCACGCCCCGCACGCGACCGTCGACAAGGAGACCGAGTTCGACCAAGCCGCCTTCGGCATCCTGGGTTTCGAGACGGCCTTGCCGCTTTCCCTGCGCCTGGTCGAGCAGAAGGCGATCAGCCTGGCGCGGATGGTCGAGGCCCTCACCGCCAAGCCGCTGGCGGTCTTGCGCCGGCCCTACCAGGGGCTTAAAGTGGGCGCCGACGCGGACGTCGCCTTGTTGGATTTGGAGGGTCTTTGGACCTATCGCGCCGCCGAGGGCTTTTCCAAGAGCCGCAACAGCCCCTTCGAGGGCTGGGAGCTGAAGGGGAGGGCGGTCGCGACGTGGGTGGGGGGGCGATTGGTGCATGCCCTGTAACGATTTATTATTTTATTAAAAGACATTCCTCGGAAATTCTATGCTGCTAAAAAAAGACAAAGCCATACTGATGCTCCAAGACGGCACCCACTTCGAGGGTTACTCCTTCGGCTACGCCGGCGAGGCGAGCGGCGAGGTCGTCTTCAACACCTCGCTGATCGGCTACCAGGAGATCCTGACCGATCCTTCTTATAAGGGTCAGATCGTCACGATGACCTACCCGATGATCGGCAACTACGGCGTCAACGCCGTCGACGTCGAGTCCGCCGCGCCCCAGGTCGAGGGCTTCATCGTGAAGGAATATTCCCGGACCTACAGCAATTTCCGCGCGAAAGAGTCGCTGGGCGACTACCTCAAGCGCTACAAAATCCCCGGCATCGAGGGCATCGACACCCGCGCCCTGGTCCGGCACATCCGCGACAAGGGCGCCCAGCCGGGCCTGATCTCGACGACCGACTTCGACTTGAAGAGCCTCCGCAAGCGCGCCAAGCAGCTTCCCTCGATGGAAGGGCAAGATCTGGTCCGCGAGGTGAGCTGCGCGAAGCCCTACGTCTGGAAGGAAGGCACCTACTCGGTGGCAGGCGGCGGGGCGCAGGCCCCCGCCGAGGGACCGCGCCGCAAGGTCATTGCCTACGACTTCGGCATCAAGAAGAACATCCTGCGCAACCTGGTCGACGCCGGCTGCGACGTGAAAGTGGTCCCGGCGGCGACCCCGGCCGAGGAGGTTTTGGCCGAGAAGCCCGACGGGGTTTTCTTGAGCAACGGCCCCGGCGACCCCGCCGCGGTGAGCTACGGCATCGACAACGCCAAGAAGCTGATCGGCAAGGTCCCGCTCTTCGGCATCTGCCTTGGCCATCAGATCTTGGGCCTCGCCCTCGGCGCGAAGACCTACAAGCTTAAGTTCGGCCACCGGGGCGGCAACCAGCCGGTGAAAAATCTCAAAAGCGGGCAGGTGGAGATCACCGCCCAGAACCACGGCTTCGCCATCGACCCCAAATCGCTCGGCAAGGTGGGGCAACTGACCCACGTCCACCTCAACGACAACACGGTCTCGGGCTTCAGCCGCGAGGAGGACGGGGTCATGGCGGTGCAGTACCACCCCGAAGCCTCGCCGGGACCGCACGACTCGCTTTATTTGTTCCAACAATTCCGCAACATGATGGATTCGAAGAGTTAATATGCCCAAACGCACCGACCTAAAAAAGATCATGCTTATCGGCAGCGGTCCGATCGTCATCGGCCAGGCCTGCGAGTTCGACTACAGCGGCGTCCAGGCCATCAAGGCCCTGAAGGAAGACGGCTACCAGGTGGTCCTGATCAACTCCAACCCGGCGACGATCATGACCGACCCCGACTTCGCCGACGCCACCTATATCGAGCCGATGACGCCCGAGATCGTCGCGCGCATCCTCGAGAAGGAGCGGCCCGACGCGCTGCTGCCCACCTTGGGCGGACAGACCGCCCTCAACCTGGCCGTGCGGCTGGGCGACATGGGTATCTTGGATAAATACGGCGTCGAGCTGATCGGCGCCAACCTGCGCGCCATCAAGATGGCCGAGGACCGCGCCGAGTTCAAGGCGGCCATGCTGCGCATCGGCGTCGACGTGCCCAAGTCGGGCCTGGCCCACAGCCTTGAGGAGGCCCTCGAGGTCGTGCAGGAGACCGGCTTCCCCGCGATCATCCGCCCCGCCTTCACCCTGGGCGGCACCGGCGGCAACATCGCCTACAACATGGAGCAGTACCGCGAGTACGTCCGAGCGGGCCTCGACGCCTCGCCGGTGCGGCAGCTGCTCATCGAGGAGTCGCTGCTCGGCTGGAAGGAGTTCGAGCTCGAGGTCATGCGCGACACGAAGGACAACGTCGTCATCATCTGCTCGATCGAGAATCTCGACCCGATGGGCGTCCACACCGGCGACAGCATCACCGTCGCCCCCGCGCAGACGCTGACCGACAAAGAATACCAGCAGCTCCGCGACGCCTCGCTCAAGATCATCCGCACCATCGGCGTCGACACGGGCGGCTCCAACATCCAGTTCGCGGTCAACCCCAAGACGGGGCGCTTCACGGCCATCGAGATGAACCCCCGCGTCTCCCGCTCCAGCGCCCTGGCCAGCAAGGCGACCGGCTTTCCCATCGCCAAGATCGCGACCAAGCTGGCGGTGGGCTATACCTTGGACGAAATCTTGAACGACATCACCCGCTACACACCGGCGGCTTTCGAGCCGACCATCGACTACGTCGTCACCAAGATTCCGCGCTTCACCTTCGAGAAATTTCCGACCGCCGACGCGACGCTGACCACCCAGATGAAGTCGGTCGGCGAGGTCATGGCCATCGGCCGCACCTTCAAAGAAAGCCTGCAGAAGGCCCTGCGCTCCCTCGAGATCGGCAGCGCCGGCTTCGAGCCCAAGGTCAGGCTTAAGGCCGACGCGGCGACCAAGGCCCTGGCGGCGCAGAAGCTCAAGGTGCCCAACGCCGAGCGGCTTTGGTACGTGGCCGACGCGATGCGCCTGGGTTTCAGCGATGAAGAAATTTTCAAGCTGAGCGCCATCGACCCCTGGTTTTTGGCCCAGATCCGCGACATCGTCGACGCCGAGGGCGTGATTAAAAAGAACGCCAAGAAGGCCGCGACGAAGGCCTTCGCGCCGCTTTTGCGCGAGGCCAAGCAGATGGGCTTCAGCGACCGCCGCCTGGGCGAGCTGCTCGGCAAGAAGCCGCAGCAAGTCCGGGCCCTGCGCAAGAAGCACAAGCTCAACCCCGTCTACAAGCGGGTCGACACCTGCGCCGCCGAGTTCGAGGCCCACACGCCCTACCTCTATTCGACCTATGAGCAAGAGGACGAGGCCCGCGTCACCAACAAGAAGAAGATCGTCATTTTAGGCGGCGGGCCCAACCGCATCGGGCAGGGCATCGAGTTCGACTACTGCTGCGTCCACGCCTCCATGGCCTTGCGCGAGGCCGGCTTCGAGACCATCATGGTCAACTGCAACCCCGAGACGGTCTCCACCGATTACGACACCTCCGACCGGCTCTACTTCGAGCCCTTGACCGAGGAGGACGTGCTCAACATCCTCGAACGCGAAAAGCCCTTCGGCGTCATCGTGCAGTACGGCGGGCAGACGCCGCTGAAGCTGGCCCACGCGATCCACAACGCGAAGTTCCGCATCCTGGGCACCTCCGTCGACAGCATCGATATCGCCGAAGACCGCAAGCGCTTCCAGGCCCTGCTCAAGAAGCTCAAGCTCAAGCAGCCGCCCAACGGCACCGCCCGCTCCCTGGCCGAGGCCCTCAAGGTCGCCAAGCGCATCACCTATCCCGTGGTGGTGCGGCCTTCCTACGTGCTGGGCGGCCGCGCGATGGAGATCGTCTACGACGACAAGTCGCTGTCGCGCTATATGAAGGAGGCGGTGAAGGCCTCCTCCGAGCACCCCATCCTGATCGACAAATTTCTGGAAGATGCGATCGAGATCGACGTCGACTGCCTCAGCGACGGCAAGGACGTGGTGATCGGCGGGGTCATGGAGCACATCGAGGAGGCCGGCGTGCACTCGGGCGACAGCGCCTGCTGCCTGCCGCCGCACTCCATCGACCGCGAGCTCGCCGAGGAGATCCAGCGCCAGACGATCCTGATGGCCCGCGCCCTCAAGGTGGTCGGCCTGATGAACGTGCAGTTCGCCATCCAGGGGAAGACCGTCTACGTCCTCGAGGTAAACCCTCGGGCCAGCCGCACCGCGCCCTTCGTCAGCAAGGCGATCGGCCACCCCTTGGCCAAGATCGCCGCCAAGGCGATGGCCGGGGTCAGCCTCAAGAAACAGGGCTTCATCAAGCAGGTGGTACCGAGCTATTTGTCGGTAAAGGAGGCGGTATTGCCCTTCGCCAAGTTCCCGGGCGTCGACACCCTGCTGGGGCCCGAGATGAAATCGACCGGCGAGGTCATGGGCATCGACCGCGAGTTCGGCGCGGCCTTCGCCAAGGCCGAGATCGCGGCGGGCACGCTGCTGCCGCTGCGCGGCCGGGCCTTCGTCAGCGTCAACGACCACGACAAGCCCTTCATTTTGCCGGCGGCGCGCAAGTTGCGCGACTTGGGCTTCGGCCTCCTGGCCACCCGAGGCACCCAGCGCTATCTCCTGGAGAACGGCGTCGCCTGCGAGGCCATCAACAAGGTGGGAGAGGGCTCGCCCCACGTCGTCGACCGGCTGAAGGCGGGGGAGGTCGCCCTGGTGATCAATACCCCCTTGGGGAAGAACTCCGCACAGGATAGCTATTCCATCCGGCGCACGGCCCTCGAGTACAGCATCCCGTATTTCACCACGACGGCCGCGGCCAACGCGGCGGTGAGCGGGATCGAGTCCATCACCAAGCGCGGCTTCAATGTCCAAAGCCTGCAGGTCTACCACGGCAAGGGGGCGGCGCCGACCGAGCGGGAAGAGAGCTGGAATTCCGCCTCGGTGGGCTGAGCCGGGCTCGGGCCGCGATTATTTCCTAGGCCCGTTACAGAATTTTGTGTAAATATCGGGGGCGTTATTCCGTCATCTGTTAAGGATTACGAGGGTTTATGCTCAGTCGCTCCGGTTTAGGCGGAACGGCCCCGTCGCTTCGACGGAAGCGTACAACCCTTTCGCGCTTCCGTGCGTCGCTAAAGCAGAGATAATTGTGGGACTTCTTTTTAAAAAGTACCTCTGGGTCGTCTACCTTTTCCTGATATTCGTGGGGACCTTCTTCCTGGCTAAGATGGCCTCCACCTTGATCGCCTCGAAGCTGCGCATCGAAAAAAACCTCGAGGTCTCCCGCGTCAACGTCGCCTCGGCCCCCGTCAAGCCCCGCGCCGGTTTCGAGGATTATAAGGTGATCCTCGATCGCAACATTTTCGACTCGCGGGAGCTGGCCCCCGAGGTCGCCGCCGCCACCCCGACGCCGACCGAGCTGGATCTCAACGCCCCCGCGACCAAGACCTCCCTCAACATCAAACTGATCAGCACTTTCTCGGTCGGCTCCGGGACCGACAAGCGCTCCACCGCGACCATCCAGGGCGGGCAGGGCGCGGCCACCGACACCTATACCGTCGAGGACGAGAAGCAATTCGCGCCGGGAGTCAAGATCACCAAGATCCTCCCCGACCGGATCGAGTTCATCAACGGTCCCCGTCTCGAATACGCCGAGATCGAGAAGTTCGGCACCGGGCTCACCACCACCAAGCCGGTTTCGGCCCTGGACAAGCCCGCGGGCGGCACCCCGCCCAGCGGGGCGGGGGTACAGCAGCTCGAGCAGGGGAAGTTCGTCGTCGATCGCGGCGAGCTGGAGGCCGCCCTGGCCAACCTGGACCAGCTCTTCACCCAGATCCGGGCCGTGCCCCAGTTTCAGGGGGGCAAATCCGCGGGGCTCAAGCTCCTCAGCATCAAAGGCGGCTCGATTTTTGCTAAGCTGGGCCTCAAACGCAACGACGTCCTCGAACGCATCAACGGCCAAGAAATGGACCTGAAGCGGGGCATGGAGATCTTCGGGCAATTGAAGGACTCCAACCGTATCTCCATCGACCTGGTCCGGGACGGCAAGAAGACCACCCTCGAGTACGATATTCAGTGAGCGCCATAATTTTGGCGATTCCCCCATAACCCAGCTAAGAGAATCATTTTTTCCTTTTATATTACCCCTTCATTTGCTACTTAAGGCCCAGACCCTGGGCCTTATTTCCAGCCATTTTTATTCGAAAAGTTATTTCATCGGCTTAACAAAACCGGGCCTGTAATCTAAGGAGAACGGACGCGATGCGATCTCAATCCCGACTAGCTCAAATTTTACTTACGGGTTGCCTTACAGTGACGGCCGCCACGGTTTCCGGCCAAGTTCCTCCGCCGCCGCAGCCCGGCTCCAGCTACGAAGAGTTGAACGTCCCGAAGGCCGTTCCGGTCAAGCCGACCGCCGAGACGCGGGCGGCCGCCCCCGGCGCTACCCCGGCCCCCGGCGCCGACGAAGGGCTCTACCTCAACGCCGTCGACACGGACGTCCGCGAGATCATCAAGCAGATCGCGAAGGTCACCGGCAAAAACTTCCTCGTCGACCAAAGCGTCCGCGGGAAGGTCACGATCATTTCCGAAAAGAAGATGACCATCGAGGAGGCCTACCAGGCCTTCCTCTCGGCCCTCGAGGTCCTGGGCTTCACCGTCGTCAACGCCCCGGGCGACCTGGTCAAGGTCATTCCGATGAAAGAAGCCCTGCAAAACCCGTTGCCCATCTATAAAGACGACAGCCCGGTGACCGACGCCTTCATCACCCGGCTCATCCAAATGCGGAACATCTCGGCCCTCGAGATGTCCAACGCCGTAAAGACCCTGGTTTCCAAAGAAGGCAATCTCTTCGCCTATCCGGCCACCAACACCCTGATCGTCACCGACACCGGCAGCAACATCGACCGGCTGCTCAAGATCATGAGGGAGCTCGATCAAGAAGGTCCCTCCGAGACCATCGACATCATTCCGCTGCGCTTCGCCGGCGCCAAGGACGTGGCCAATAAGATCAACGAGCTCTATGCGGACGACCTGAAGGGCAAGGCGCCCACCGCCGCGGCCGCCCGCCGGCCCGCCGCGAGAGGGCCCGAGCTCGAGGAAACCCCTTACATCTCCAAAATCATCCCCGACGATCGGACCAATTCCGTCATCGTCCTGGCCAGCAAACGCGCCCTGACCAAGGTTCGCGAGCTGGTCGCCCGGCTCGACCGCAAGCTCGAGGCCGGCACCGAGGGCAAGATCCACGTCCACTACCTCAAGCACGCTAATGCCAAGGACCTGGCCCAGGTGCTGAGCACGCTGACCGCCAGCTCGGTCACCGCCAGCAGGGTCGGCGCCGCCGGCACGCCTCCGGGAGGCGCCACGCCGGGCCGACAGGCGACCGCCACCGAGGTCACCGCCGAGTTCGAAGGCGGCGTCAAGATCGCGCCCGACGAAAACACCAATGCCTTGATCATCACCGCCACCGCCAAGGATTACAACACGCTGGCCAAAGAGGTCATCGACAAGCTCGACATCCCCCGCAAGCAGGTCTACGTCGAGGTCGTCATCATGGAGTTGACCATCGACAAAAACCGCACCTTGGGCGTCAGCGGCCAGGGCGGCGGCCAGTTCAACCTGGGCGGCAACCCGACCCTCGGCTTCGGGTCGTCCTTGGGCGGCACGGCGGCGGGCCTTTCGGCCGCGGCCTTAAGCGGCCTCGCGGCCGGCGTCGTCAGCCAGACGACCCAGACCATCCCGGTGACCAACGCCGACGGCACGGTCACTAACCTCGAGATCCCGACCTTCGGCGTCATCCTCAACGCCCTGCAGACCGACACCGACGTCAACGTGCTTTCCACGCCCAACTTGCTGACCCTCGACAACGAAGAGGCCGAGATCGTCGTCGGCGCCACCCAGCCTTTCCCCTCGGGAACGACCCTGACCCCGGGCGGCAACACCACCTTCAACGTCACCCGCGAGGACGTCGGTATCAAGCTGAAGATGACCCCGCAGATCAACGAGGGCGATGTCGTCAAGATCAAGCTCAAGCAGGAGATCAGCTCGGTCGTCCCCGGCGCCTCCGAGACCGTCCTGACCTCCCTCGGCCCCACGACGACCAAGCGCTCCGTCGAGACCGTGGTCGCGGCCAAGGACCAGCAGACCATCGTCATCGGCGGCCTGATCGACGACAAGGTGACCATCACCACGGCCAAGGTCCCCTTCCTGGGCGACATCCCGATCTTTGGCAATCTCTTCAAGAACAAGAAGACCACCAAGGCCAAGACCAATATCCTGGTCTTCCTGCGGCCCTTCATTATCCGCGATTCGAAGGATTTCTTGAAAATCCTCCAAAAGAAGGTCGAAGAGCGGAACATGTTCGTCTCCCAGAATTACGGGAAGGGCCAGCAAAAGGTCATCCGCCAGTCGATCCGCAACCACGCCGCGGACCTGCTGGAATTCCGCAGGGATATCCAGCGGGTGGATTGGGAGTTCCAAAACGACACCGGCACGCGGGTGGTCCCGATCGACACGAATCCGGCCTCCTCCGGCTCGCGAGGTTCCAGCGACTCTTCGCGCCTGACCGATCACGACCAGCAATTAATCCAAGCGGCGCAGACCGACGATGCCCGATAGGGCGTTGCAAGGCTATAGGCCTTGCCTTGGCGGGCGCGCGTCGTGCTAAGATATCCCCACCAAAACGAACGGGGTAACGGGTATGCTCGATAAAAGCTTGGGAAACATCCTTCTCGAAAACACGGCCTTGACCGAGGCCCAGCTCGAAGAGGGGCTCTTGGTCCAGCGGGAGAAGGGGATACGTCTGGGCGAGGCCCTGATCCAGCTGCGCTTTCTTAAGTCCGAAGACATCCTCAAGGCCGTCAGCATCCAATTGGGCATCCCCTATCTCAGCAGCATCGACCCCGAGAACATCTCCAGCGAGGCGGCCCATCCGGTTCCGATCAATTTCGCCAAGAAAAACGAGTTGATCCCGCTCGCCAAATACGCCGACCGGGTCGAGGTGGCGATCTCCGACCCCTGCAATATCCCGGCGCTCGACGACCTGCGGATGATCTACGGCACCAATATCCGGCCCATGATCGCGACCAGCGCCCAGATCACCGACGCGATCAACACGGTCTACAACCGCAGCACGGGCGCCGACCGCACGGTGATGAGCGACCTGCAGGAGGAAAACCTCGAAAATATCACCCAAGAGCTCGAGGAGCCTGTCGACCTGCTCGAGGCCGACGACGAGGCGCCGATCATCCGCTTGGTCAACTCGCTCCTGTTCCGCTCGGTCAAGCAGAAGGCCAGCGATATTCATATCGAGCCCTTCGAAAGGGATTTGGTCGTGCGCTTCCGTATCGACGGCGTGCTCTACGACATCATGCACCCGCCCAAGAAGGTGCAAAACTCGATCATCTCGCGCATCAAGATCATGGCCAACCTCAACATCGCCGAGAAGCGCCTCCCGCAGGACGGCCGCATCCGCATCAAGATCGCCGGAAAAGACATCGACATCCGCGTCTCGACCCTGCCTACCAGCTTCGGCGAATCGGTCGTCATGCGTCTGCTCGACAAGAGCAAGGTCCTGCTCGACCTGGGCGCGATCGGCGTGCAGGGCCAGGCCCTCGACATGATGCTCGACCTGATCAACCGCAGCCACGGCATCATCCTGGTTACGGGGCCCACCGGTTCCGGTAAGACGACCACCTTGTACGCGATGCTCTCGCAGATCAACACCACCGACCTCAAGATCATCACGGTCGAGGATCCCGTCGAGTACCAGCTCCCGGGCATCAATCAGATTCAGGTCAACCCCAAGATCGACCTGACCTTCGCCAGCGCGCTGCGCTCCATCCTGCGCCAAGACCCCGACGTGGTGATGATCGGCGAAATCCGCGACAAAGAGACCGCCGAGATCGCCATCCAAGCCTCGCTGACCGGTCACTTGGTCATCTCGACCTTGCACACCAACGACTCGGCCTCTTCGGCCACGCGCCTGATCGACATGGGCGTCGAGCCCTTCCTGGTCGCATCGTCGGTGATCGGCATCATCGCCCAGCGCCTGGTCCGCACGATCTGCAAGGACTGCCGCGAGCGCTACAGTCCCAGCGATTTCGAACTGATGCAGCTCGGGTTGAAGCGCGAGGACGTCGCCGACAAGTTCGTCTATAAGGCGAAGGGCTGTTCGGCCTGTCTGGACACCGGTTATTCCGGCCGACTGGGCGTCCACGAGATCATGCTGATGGACGACGAGGTGCGTGCCATGGTCATGAAGAACGCCGATGCTCCCAGCATCAAGAAAAAGGCGATGGAGAAGGGCATGAAGACCCTGCGCGAGGTCGCCGCCGACAAGGTTTTGCAGGGCGAGACGACGATCGAGGAGATCCTCCGCGTCACGCAGGAGGACGTCGTCCGCGGTTGACATCCGGAAGCCGGGGTTGTTCCCGAATCTTTCCGGCGGTCCGCGATTCAGAATCCGGCGAGGGCCTAGAGCCGTTTCCGGCCTTGATACCGACTCAAAATTCCGATGCCCGTATTTTCATACAAAGGAATGGACGCCGCCGGCAAGAAGACCGCCGGCATCATCGACGCCGAAAACGTCAAGGCGGCGCGGGCCAAGCTGCGCAAGATCAACGTCTTTCCCACCGAGGTGGTCGAGGGCGGCAAAAGCGGAAGCGGCGCGATCGGGTCGGCGGGCGGCTTCGACCTTAAGAAGTTTTTCAACAAGCCCAAGGTCAACGACGTCGCCAACATGACCCGGCAGCTCTCGACCCTGATCAACGCCAACATTCCCTTGGTCGACGCCCTCTCGGCCTTGGTCGAACAGATCGAGCAGCCCACCCTACGGTCGGCACTCTCCGAGATCCGCGAGAAGGTCCGCGAAGGTATCCGCCTGGCGGACGCGATGCGGGCCTACCCGCATATTTTCGGAGATCTCTACATTAATATGGTCCACGCCGGCGAGGTTTCGGGCGCCCTCGACACCGTCTTGGTCCGCCTGGCGGATTTTACCGAGGGACAGGCCCGTCTCAACAGCAAGGTCAAGGGAGCTTTGACCTATCCGGTCGTCATGGGCGTGGTCGGCATCGTCCTGATGAGCTTCCTCCTGGTCTTCGTCGTCCCGAAAATCGCCAAGATCTTCGAGGACGCCAAGGCGACCTTGCCGCTCCCGACCCGCATCATGCTGGGGATCAGCGGCTTCCTGCAGAATTACTGGTACGTGGCCATCATTATCGTCGCGATCGTCTTTTACGCGGTCAAGAAATACAAGGCCAAGCCCAACGGCCGGAAGTTCTTCGACAAGATGAGCCTGAGAATGCCGATCTTCGGGGACATGTTCCGGATGATCGCCGTCAGCCGCTTCTGCAGGACCCTCTCCACGCTCCTGAGCGCGGGCGTCCAGCTGATGCCCTCCCTCGACATCGTCAAGGGCATCGTCGACAACGTGGTGCTGACGGAAGTCATCGAGGAGACCCGCAACTCGGTCAAGGAGGGCGAATCCATCGCCGAGCCGCTCAAGCGCAGCGGCCAGTTTCCGCCCCTGGTGACCCATATGATCGGCATCGGTGAAAAGACGGGCGAGCTCGAGACCATGCTCGAGAAGGTGGCCGACACCTACGACGACCAGGTCGAGACCAAGGTCTCCACCCTGACGACCCTGCTCGAGCCCTTGATGATCGTCGTGATGGGCGGTGTCGTCGCGGCCATCGTCCTCTCGATTTTATTGCCGATTTTGAAGATGAACCAGATGGTCCGCTAGCCGGTCCCACGGGGCGGGTGGCGGAACTGATTGAAATAACTTGCTAAAAATATTGAATATTTTAAAACGGAACCCAGATCTGTTACGTTAAGCCATTATCGTCCCGTTATTGACAGGAGGGGAAATATGTCTTTCAGGGGTGTCGCCAAAGTCCTACGCAGCCAGGCCGGTATGACCCTCATCGAAATCATGGTCGTCGTCGCCATCATCGGCTCGATCGCGGCCCTGGTTACGGTCAACGTCCTAAGTTACTTGGACGAGTCCAAAGTCGAGACCACCAAGATTCAAATGAAAAACGTGGAGGGCGCCCTCGACCAATACAAGCGCCGCCACGGCTCCTATCCCACCACCGAGCAGGGCCTGTCCGCCCTGGTCGAGAAGCCCACCGTGGGCAAGGTCCCCGACAACTATCCCCCCGACGGCTACCTGAAGGCCGTCCCCAAGGACGGCTGGGGCAACGACTTCATCTATGCCTCGCCGGGCAGCGCCGGGCACAAGATCGAGATCGTCTCCTACGGCGGCGACGGGCAGGAGGGCGGCGAGGGTTTCGATGCCGACATCACCAATTACGAGGTCAAGGAAGAGGCCAAGACCGAGTAAAGGGAGGATTGAAATTTTCATGGGCCTGGCGCCGGGGTTTTTCCCGAACCCCCGCGGCAAGGCCTTTTTTTTGAGGGGCTGGGGAATGCGTCTCCAAAGGTCCGACGCCCGGGGGTTCACCCTGATCGAGATCATGATCGTCGTGCTCATCATCGCCTTGATGATGGGGATGGGCGTGGCCGTCCTCTTTCCCGGCAACGAGGCCAAGCTCCGCGAGCAATCCGCCAAGCTGGCGGGCACGATCAAGTTCCTCTACAACGAGGCCGCCGTCAAAAACAAATACTACCGCCTCGTCTTCGACCTCGACCAGCAGAGCTACGCCGTCGAGTCCAGCACCGAGCCCTTCCTGGTCAGGATGATCGAGGAAGATCCCAAAAAGAACGCCGCCAAGGACGAGGCCCCCGCCGAAGGCGAGCCCGGCGCCACGCCGGCCGCGGGTTTCAGCGCCGAGGAGGGTATGTTGGTCCAGACGACCAAATTGCCGGCGGGGATCAAGTTCAAGGACGTCTTCGTTATGCACCACAAGGAGCGGCAGGAGCGGGGCAAGGTCGAGGCCTATTTCTTCCCCAACGGCTTCGTCGAGCCCCTGGTCGTCAACTTGAGCGACGAGGACGAGCAGACTTTCTATTCCCTGCAGGTGAATCCCCTGACCGGCCGGTCCAAGATCCGCAGCGAGTACTACGAGGCCAAACCGGAAGAGCTCGTTCCGCAGCCGCAGGAGGGCTCCTCATGAGGCGCGGGATCGGCGGTTCCTCGGGTTTCACCTTGATCGAGATCATGATCTCGCTCTCCATACTCTCCATTTCGCTGCTCAGCATCTACGCCGCCCAGGGCAATTCGCTGCGCGCCAGCGGCCGCGCCGAGAACATCCAAACCGCCTCCATGCTGGCCCGGCAGAAGATGACCGAGAAGATGATCGAGTTGCAGAAGGACCTCGACAAGGGCAAGTTTCCCGACGAGCAGATCAACGACCAAGGCGAGTTCGAGCCGCCCTTCGAGCGCTTCCGCTGGGAGTTCACGGTGCGCAAGGTCGAGATTCCGGTGGTGCAGGCCCCCGGCCAGGAGGGCGGGGATGCCACCGGCGCCGGTCCCGCCACCAGCGAGGGGAAAGAGCCCGGCGCCGCCAACCAGGCCCCGCAGGCGGCGACGGAAAATTTGGCCAAGATGGTCACTAAAAAAATCAGCGAATCGGTGCGCGAGATCACCACCAAGGTCGTCTGGCAGGAGCTGGAGGAAGACCAAACCCTGGTGGTGACGACGCACATCGCGAAATTGCAATGAACCGGAAGCTCGGACAAAAGGGGTTCACCCTGCTCGAGGTTATGATCGCCATGTCCATCCTGGCGGCGATGGCGTTGGGCATGTTCGTGGCGGCCCAGCAGACCCTCAACAGCAAGGCCAGCACCGAGGATCGCGACGACGCCAACCACTCGGTGGTGCAGGCGCTCAACCGCATTTCCGAGGACCTCGACATGGCGATCATGGTGAAGAGCAAGGACTTGCTGGGGCTCACCTTCGACGGGGAATACGCCTTCGAGGGAGGGGAGTCGCGCCTGGACTTCGTCAGTTTTTCCCATCAGCGCTTCATCGCCGACGCCAAGGAGAGCGATCTGGCCGAGGTCAGCTACTACCTGGTGCCCATGCCCGACGAGGGCGGGCGCAACATGCTGATGCGGCGCGAGTCCACCAAGATCGACAAAAATCTCCAGGAAGGCGGCACCGCCTTCTCCATGTTGGAGAACGTCGAGAGTCTGAGCTTCGAGTACCTCGATCCCAAGTCCGGCGAGTTCAAGAAGACCTGGGACTCGAAATCCATCGATTTCAACAATCAGCTGCCGCAGGCCGTCAAGATCACCATCGAGGCCTTCCTCCCGGAGGAGGAACAAAAGACCGTCTTCGCGACGATCGCCCCGATCCGAATGACGAAGCCGATTTCCTTCTGACATGCGCACGAGAGGCCCAAAACCGAATCGCCGTTCCGCCCGGGGCATCGCCTTGCTGATGGTGCTCGCCTCGCTCGCCATCCTGAGCAGCCTGGTCGTCGAATTCGCCTACAACAGCAACGTGACTTACAACCTGGCGCTCAACCAGAAGGACCGGGTTCAGGCCTACTACTTGGCGGAATCGGCGCTCAACTTCAGCAAGCTGATCCTGAAGTTCGACAAGGAGGCCCGGAAGCTCGCCGGGGAGGCCAGCAGCAAGCTGGGACGCACCATCCAGATCCAGCCCCTCTACGAGATGATCCCGCTGAATTCCGAGATCCTGCGCGGTATCGCCCAGATGGAAGGGGAGGCGGCCCCGGAAGGGGGCGAGGGCGAGGAGGGCGGAGAAGCCGCCCCGGAGGGCAGCCCCGAGGCGGGCGGAGCCGAGGCCTTGGGCGCCTTCAACCTCAAGGGGGCGGAGTCCTTTTTGGCTTTCGAGGGAAATTTCGCCTCCGAGATCGGGGAAGAAGACGCCAAGCTCAATGTCAACGCCTTTTTCACCCTGTCGCCCGCGCAAAAAGGCTATGAGCGGCTCAAGAGCACGCTGTATCATCTCCTCCTGACCGACGAGTTCCAGGGGCTCTTCGAAGACAAGTTTCGCGGGGCCAAGGACCTGGCTCAGAACATCGCCGACTACATCGACCGCGACGACGCCCAAAACGAGCCGGGCGGACAGGAGCGCGGCAGGGAGGGCGTCGGCGGCGGACTTCAGGTCCAGATGAAGAACGCCAAGCTGCTTTCCGTGGAAGAGTTCATGATGGTGCCGGGCATGACCGAGGATATCTTCCAAAAACTCAAACCCTACGTGACCGTTTATGGGGGGGACGAGAAGATCTTCGTCTGCCGGGCCAAGGATCCCTTGGTGAAGTCCCTGATTTTGGCTTACACCGAAAACAACCCCCGGATGGAGCCGGTGCGGGACGACAACACCGAGTTGTTAACCAAGGCCTTCGACGCCGTGCTAAATAGTTGCCCGGACACTCAGGCTATGGCAAACAGCTTGGACCAGGCCTTGGGGGTGGTGCAACCCGAAAACACCCCAAGTCCTTCCGGCGCGTCTAGGGCCGGGGGGCCGACTTCGACGCTGACCGGGGCCACCTCGGGCGGCGGCGCCGGTTTGGGGCAGGGCGATAAGTTTACCGACATGGTCAAAAACGAAAACAAAATCTTCTCCGTCATCGGCATCGGCACCGTCGGCGAGACCGAGGTCAAATTGAAGACCGTCCTCGACACCAGCAATCCCAACCCCAACCGCTGGACGATGCTGTATTGGAGGGTCGAATAGTGGCCCAGACCGTCCTCGGCATCGACCTCGGCAGCTATTCGGTGAAGATCGCCCAAGTCGAGCGCGGCTTCGGCGAGTTCAAGCTGGTCAATTTCTTCGAGGTGCCCCTGGTCGCCGAAGAGGTGCTCAGCTACGAGCAATCCGCGTCGGCGGCCCTGACCAAGTTCGTCCAGGAAAACGCGATCAACTACGACACCTGCGTCGTCTCCCTCCCCGGAAACATGGCCTCCTTCCGGACCCTGACCATGCCCTTCGGCAACGTCAAAAAGATCGACCAGACCCTCGAGTTCGAGCTCGAGACCCTGATTCCCTTCGACATCGAAGAGGTGCTGTTCGACTACACGATCCTCTCGAGCACGCCGCAGGAATCCAAGGTCCTGGCGGCCTACCTCAAGGAAGCCGATTTAAAACGCTTCCTGACCCAGATTCAGACCAGCGGTATCGACCCGCGCTACATGGGAATCGACACGGTCGACCTCTCCTACTTGAGCTTTCCGGGCTTCCTGCCCCCCGAAGGACAGTACGCCCTCTTGGACCTGGGCCACAGCAAGTCCAACCTGATGATCCTCGAGGGAAACAAGATCAGAGGGATGCGCTGCCTGAGCTGGGGCGGCCATCAGGTCACCCAGGCGGTGGCCAAGGCCCTCGAGATTCCCTACGAGAAGGCCGAGGCATGGAAGCACGCTAAGGGTCAGGTCCTGGCGGGCGCGGAAGATCCCGGCCTGAAGGCGGTCTACGCCTGCATCGAAGATCTCCAGCAGCAGCTGAAACAAACCTTGTTCGCCTTCTACGAGTCCGGCGAGCGCCCCATCGAGGCCCTCTACCTCTCCGGGGGCAGTTCGCGGCTGCTCGGAATCGACTCTTTCTTCTCCAGCCGCCTCAATATCAACGTCAGCCAGCTCGACGTGCTCGACGACAGCTTCACCGAGCTGCACGACCGCGAAGGGGCCCGTCACGTGATCCCGACGGCTTTCGCCGAGGCGCTGCGCGCCGTCTATCCGAACAAGGGCGCCAAGATCAATTTCCGCCGCGGCGACTACGCCTACAAGAAAGACATCGAGCAGATCGGCGGCTCCCTCAAGCGCATCGGCATGGTCGCCGCCTCGGTGGCCGTCCTGGCTTTGGCCTATTTCATCATGGCCTACATGACCCTCTCCTCGCAGGTCGACAAGATGAATAAAAACGTCGCCAAGATGGTCAAGGCCTCGGTTCCCGACCTGCCCAAGGGCGGTACCCAGTCGGCCAAGCAGGCCGTTACCGTGCTGGACGGCCGTATCTCGGCGATCGCCGAGAAACTCAAGCGGGTGGAAGGCGGCGGTTCGATCAGCGCCCTCGAGCTTTTGAAGATGATCTCGGGGGCCATGCCGCCGCGCGACGAGCTGATCGTCGACATCGACGACCTTAACATCGCGCCCGAGCGGGTGCGGCTCGAGGGGCGCACGGTCTCCTACGAGGGAGTCGACAAGGTCAAGGCCTCCATGGAGAAGGTGAAGGTATTCAAAAACGTGCAGACCGGCAACGTCCGCAAGGGCGTGAGGGACGAGATCAAGTTCAGTCTTTCCTTCGACGTGGTCACCGGCGGGTAAGGGCGCAAAGGCATGGCGAAATCGGGAAAATACTCCTGGAAAGAGCGGCTCAACCTCGAAGAGCTCTACAATACCTTCATCGGCTTCGCCCCGCGCGAGCAGATCCTGGTGGGTGTCGGCGTCGGCGTGGGCCTGCTGCTTTTGATCCTGATCCCCTTCGCCTGCGGCTCCTCGCGCTTAAGCAAGCTGGAGAGCCAGATCCAAAGCCACGAACGAAACGTCACCAAAGTCGTCGACAAGATCACCGAGTTGCAGCAGGCCCAGGCCAAGATGAAGGCGGTCGAGGCCCGCATCCGGCCCAAGTCGCAAGTGCAGCTCACCACCAAGCTGGAGGCGCTCGCCACCCAAAGCGGGATCGGGCAGAACATCGACTCGCTCAAGGAAATGCCGGGCACGCCGGGCGAGGACTTCGAAGAGATGGTCGTCGCGGTGCGCTTGTCCCGGCTCAGCCTGAGCCAATTGATCGAATTTCTCTACGGCATCGAGAGCCAAAACGACATGAGCCTGCAGGTGAAGCGTCTCCAGCTCAAGCCGCGCTACGACAACCGCCAGCAGTTCGACGCCAACTTCGAGATCAGCACCTATGTCAGCACCGCGCCCGCCGGCGAGGCGCCCGCGGGCGGGGGAGGTTGAGCGCCGTGAAGAGTTCCAAGCTTCGGATGTTCGTGTACGTGGGCGCCGGCCTCTTCTTCTTCCTGTTCTGGCTGGTCTGGGTCTTTCCCACCGACGCCCTCAAGTCCCGCATCCTCACCGAGATCGAAAACCAGACGCAGGGTCGCTACAAGTTCGACGTCGGCTCGCTTGACGTCAGCATCTTCGGCAGCGTCACCTTTAACAACCTGAAGGTCTCCGAGGGCGTGGGGGAGGGCGAGAAGGTCTTGTTGAAGACGCCCAAGCTCAAGCTGAGCTTTTCTCCCTTCGCCTTGGGCAGCATGGCGAAGAGCCCCGATCTCGACTTCTACCTGAAGGGCAGCAAGGGCGACCTGGAGGGCAATTTCCGGCAGGACGGCGACGAAATGCGCCTGACCGCCAGCTTCGACCAGTTTCCGATCTCGGACCTGGGCGTCATCGGCGCCAAGGCCAAACTCGACCTGAGCGGCACCTTGGACGGCGACATCGACCTGCAGTTGAACCGCGCCGACGCGGCCAAAAACTCGGGCAAGATCGACCTCTCCCTGATCAATCTCACGATGGGCCCGAAGCGCGTCTCGATCGACCCCAGCTCGCCCGAGGCCTCGATGGAGATCCCCGAGATCAAGCTGAGCGGCGCCAAGGACTCCGGCATCCAAGGCGAGGTGAATAAAGAAAACCTCGAGCTCAATGCCATCAAGCTGCAGGGCGGCGACCTCGACCTCGACCTGAGCGGCCGCGTGGTCTTGCAGGGGGCCAAGGCCGGGGATTACCGCCTGGCCCTCCAGGGAGGTTTTTCCATCGCCGAGGCCCTGGCCAAGGCCTTGCCCTTCCTCTTCATCATCGAGCAGCAGAAGAACCCCCAGGGCGTCTATCCCCTCAACATCACCGGGAGGCTGGGAAAGCCCAGCATCCGCATCGGCACCTTTCAGTTGCCGATTTAACTCGCTGAAAACTCTATTGTTATTTGCTTCAAGGGCCGCGCAACCTCGCCGGCGTCTCGCCGATAAGTCTCCGATTTTCTTGTCATGACAAGCTTGCGGAGTTTCGGGTCATGTCCCCGCCTGTATTTCCATCCTTAAGGGCCCTTGCCTCGCCCCGCGAGGCCGGCGCCGTTGCGGCCGAGTCGGAGACCCGCGCCCTGTTGGCCTTCAGCCTAGGCGCCGATTCCCTGCGGGGCGGGGCCGAGGAAGGCCGCCGCCTCGAGTCCCTTTGGGGCAGGGCGGCCTTGGCCGAGCTGGAGGCCTTGAAAGCGGAGGGCGACCCGAGGCTTTACTTCGAAGGACTCGGCGCCCTGGCGAGGCGCCTGGCCGCCGAGGACCGTCTGGAGGCCGCGCAGGCGGCCTATGCATTCATCGCCGGACGGGCGGCGAAGTCGGCCCCTGAGGCGGCGCGAGAGGCCCAAGGGGCCTGGGACGCCATTCGGGGCCGGGGGGCCTTGGGGGCGCGACTGGAGTTTTTGGGCCGGCGCTTCGCCCGCGAGGCCTCGAGTCCCGCGATGCTGGCGGGGATGGGCGTCGCCTCCACCGTCTTTCAGCTCTCTCGCGTCGCCTTCCTGGCCCGCCTCACCGCGACGCCAAGCCTGGGGCTCCTCTCGCGAGGCCTCGGCGCCCGCGCCGCCGCCGGCCTGGGGGCCTTCGCTCTCGAGGCCCCGGCCTTCGCCCTGAGCGCCCGCGGGGCCCGCCTCGCCTTGGGAGATCCGGCCGCGACTGCGGCGCCGCTGAGTCACGAAATACTCGGTTCCTATCTCACGCTCGGCGGCTTGAGGCTCTTCGGCGCTTTGGGCGGGGCGGCCGTCCGCTATGCGGGCGCGGGGCCGGTCTCGCGCACGCTCATTCCTCAGGTCTCCACGTACTTCGGGATCGTGGCCGGACACCGCCTCGAGCAGCTCGCGGGCCTACGCCCCGCCTTGAGCGGCGACACCCTGTGGGCGGATTCCCTGGTGACCTTGTTGCAATTCCACGTCGGCGGGCGCCTGGCCGGCGAGCTGGGCGGGCCGCGGCTGGTGGCCTGGCAACGCGAGCTGGAGCTGCGCGGGGCCCTGTTGGCGCGCGAGCCCGGCGGAAGCGGGGGCGAGCCTCGGCGTCCCGCCTGGGACTCGGCTTGGCTGCTTGGCGCGGCCGCGATGGCGGCGCCGGCGGGCGGCCCGACCGGACGAGAGCTTCCGCACGTCTTCATGATGCAGGGCCCGGAAGGCGGCGGCAGGAGACCTCGCGGCGAACGAACCGCCTCGGGGGGCAACGGCGGCCGCCGATCCGTGCCGCTCGGCGAGCGCAACGCCTACCAGATCGTGCAGGAATTGCTGCGCTGCCGCGATCGCTCGCGCCGCGACGGTCAAGACTTGAGCCTCTGGCAGTTGGCGCGGCGCAAGCTCGAGGCGGGGACCCTCCCGGCCGAACGCGCCGAGGAGCTGCAATGGGCGGTCTTCGCCTACAGCCTTTACGAAAATTCCCCGACCTTGCGGCGGGAGTTCGCCGGCGAGGTCTCGCCCAACCTCGAGATGGTCGCCTACCGCCTCAACGCCCTGCGCGCCGAAGTGGCGCGCGAGCAGGGCCAGGAGAGCTACTCGCTCGGGACCCTCGTCCAAGCCCTCGCCTTCGGCGGGAGGATCCCTTTCGAAAAGACGCGCCAATACCTCTCGGCCGCCTCCGCCTTGGATTTCTACCTGCAAACGCCCAGCCTGCGCTCGATCGGCAAGGCCCATTTCTCGGACCCCTATCGCTTGATCCGCCGGCTGCGCGAGCTGGCGCCCGCCATCGAGGAACGGAGGGAGCACAGCTACAAGCTCTCCACTTTGGTCGACGCCCTGCGCTGGCACCCGCATTTCCCCAGGTCCCAGCTGCAGACCTACACCATGGCCGCCGCGGCCAGCGATTTCGTGAGGGCCCTGCCGCTGGAGCGCCTGCGCCTGGATCCGGCGCAGTTGCGCGGCCTCGACATCGAGCAGATCTACCTGAGGCTCCTGCACCTCAAGCCCGTCTTGCGCGGCGAATCGGGGGATCCCGTGACGATCGGCTACGTCCTTTCCGGATTGCGCAGCGAAGGCCTGGTCAAGATCAAGGGCGGGACGGTCAACGACAGCGCCTTGACCAACGCCCACGTCCTCGACTTCGCCTTCAACCGCTGGGCCGAGTGGGGAGGCCATTATCGCAACCTTGCGGAGATCCCTAGAAACGGCGAGGGGAGCGGGGCCCGCGCCGGATGGACCCGACCCCGATACGCGCAGCGTTTCCTGTTGAAGGAGAACGGGCAGCCTTACAGTTACTCCTACGCCGGGAACCTGGTACGCTGGGGCGAGTTCCTATGGAACCACCGCGAGGCCTTGCAATTGCCCGAGCCGAGCCGCGTCGAGGTGCCGCCGCTCGCCTCGTCGCGACGCACGCGGCTCTTGGCCTTCCTCGAGCCCCACTGGGAGGCCCTGCGCGAGAAGGCCCCGGTGCCGGAAGAATTTTTCGAGGGGCTGGCCGGGTTGAGGAAGCAGTTCCAGCGCACCACGGAGGAGCGTTCGGCCGTCGCCGAGGGCGAGCCCGGCGAGGTCCCCTCGCTGCGGGTCATGGTCGGGGCCTTCTACAAGGCGAAGGGGGCCGAGATCCCGCGCAGCCTCGAGGTCTATGCCGCGACGATCGACACGATCTTGCAGCGCTGGCCGGAGTGGCGGCGCCACCTCCGCCGCCTGAGCGAGGTCACGGCGCTTGGGCACGCCGGGGCGCGGGAGCGCTACCGCATCGCGGAGGAGGGCTTCCAACAGGCCAACGGCGAGCCCTATTCCCGCACGATCCTCGGCGGCCTGATCCGTTGGGGCTCCTGGGTTTGGGAGCACCGCGGCCGGCTGGGCCTGCGCAGCGGGGAGTCCACGGTGCCGCCGCCCGGCGGCGAGTCGGGACGCGAGAGCGGCGAATGATCCCGGCGGTTTCTTAGGCGACCAAGCTATTATCGTTACGCCATTATCGATACGCTGTTATTTTGCCGCGCCCGCCCCTGGCCGGGGGCGATATGTCCCAGCGGAGACACGGCCTGTCCCCCTCAGGCCGGGGGACAGGCCTCCGCGGAAAAGTCGATATTATTGGATGCCTCAAGGTGATCGACTTTTCCAAGGGTCCCGCTTGGGGACATATCGCCCCCGGCCAGGGGCTCGTGCTGGGAAGAGAAAAATTTCAATATTTATATTTTTGATTTTCCTAAAAATTGAGAATTGCGGAGCAAGAGAGGTCCAGCTTCATCCCCCCGGCAGCCTCCGTGGCCTCAGGAACAGGGCCGCGGGTCCGCGCAGGGCGTTGAATTGCAGGTAAAGCCTGGCCCCGTCGCTCAGGCTTTCGAAGGAGGAGGGGCTGTCGTGTGGTCCGCCGCGGCTCGTTTGGGCCAGGTGGGCGAGGTAAAGCCCGCCGAGGATGCCGACCTGCACGGCGCCTTCGTGAGCCAGGCGTTGTCGAAGCGTGGCGCCTCGCATCGAGGCGAGGCCCATGCGGCGACGCGCCAGCAGGGAGCCGGCGGACATCATCGCCCGCGTCGGCACGAAAAGCAGGTAGGCGTTGCGGAGGTCGCGGTCCAGCGCGTCGGAGCTCCAGTCGAGATCGCGCCCCTGTAAGGTTTGGGAGGCGCGCGAGGCCATCGCGAAGGCGGGGGCCTCCATGGTCACCCCGGCCCAACCGGCGACCAGTCGCGAGACCGGTTCTCGCGAAACCCAGGGGGCGGGCAGTCCCGCGGCGGCGAAGCGAGTCCTCGTTCGCAGGATCCGGCTTAAGGCCGCAAATCGCACCGTGCGCCCGACGACGCCGGCGACGCCGAAGGCGACCAGATCGCTGGGGTCGACGGTTTGGCGCAGGAACAATTCCCCATAGTCACGCCAAGTGCCGCGGCCGCTTAAGAAGTCGAGGCGGGCCTGGGCCCGCTGGGCCAGGTCGCGCCGGACGGGGGCGCAGCCGGGCGCGCGGTTGAAGGCGACGACGGTCATGTAGATGAGCCCCGCCATTTCGTAGCGCTCTTGCGTCTCCAGGGCGCGGGCGACGTCCATCAGACCGGCGAAGAAGGTCCCGGGCTCGCGTTCTTGAGCGAGAGAGAGCAGGGACTCCAGATGACCGGCGGCCTCCGATTGAAGCCGGCTCCTCTGCGTGGCGGGCAAAGCGTTCAGCGCGCGGCGCAGGTCGGATGCCGCGGCCGCGCCGGACACGGAGAGCCCTTCCTCGTTGCCGGTCAGAATACGGGAGAGCAGAAATGCCGGGGAAATCTCGTCGGAGGGAGCCCGCCAGCAACCGTTGGCATCGCGGGTGGAGGGGAGGATCGGGGTCATGGCCAAAGCCTTTCGCGTGCCCCGCGAATGCTCCGAGATGGTCGAATAAGCCCTTATCGGCTTAAGGGATGGGGAGTTGTCAAGCGATTCGATCCCCGCCCGCCCTGGGCGATTGACCGGAAAGCCCGTGAAATATATAAGCCTAGCGTGGAGCAACGCCGCAATATCAAGGCCCTGACCCTCGCCCAGCTCGGCCAGACCCTAAAGGATTGGGGGGTGGAGGGCTTTCGCTTCGAGCAGGTCTTTCGCTGGCTCTACCAGAAGGACGTCGCGAGCTTCGACGAGATGAGCAATCTCTCAAAGGCCCTGCGCGCCAAGCTGGCCGAGCACTTTACCGTCGAACGGATGATACCGGCGGCGGTCCAGGTCTCCGACGACGGCACTCGCAAATTCCTATTCCAGCTGAGCGACAAGGAGAGCGTCGAGAGCGTCCTCATCCCCAACGAGGAGCGCCAGACCCTCTGCATCTCCACCCAGGTCGGCTGCGCGATGGCCTGCTCATTCTGCCTGACCGGCACCTTGGGGCTGACGCGAAATTTAAGCCACTACGAGATCGTCGAGCAGGTGATGGCGGTGCAGCGCGCCTTGGGCCCCGAGACCCGCATCACCAACGTCGTCTACATGGGCATGGGCGAGCCCCTGCACAACTTCGACAACGTCGTCGAGTCGGTGCGGCTCTTGATCGACGAGAAGGCGCTCAATCTAAGCAAGAACAAGGTCACCGTCTCGACCAGCGGCCTGGTCCCGCAGATGCTCAAGTTCGGCGAGCTCTTGGACGTCAAGCTGGCGGTCTCGTTGACCGGGACCACCGACGAGATGCGCGACGTCCTGATCCCCGTCAACCGCAAGTACGATTTAAAGACGCTGATGCGGGCCTGCCGCGACTACCCGATGAAGCGGCGCAACCGGATCACCTTCGAGTATACGCTGCTCAAGGGCGTCAACGACTCCCTCGAGGACGCCAAGCGCCTGATCAAACTCTTGCAGGGCATTCCCGCGAAGGTGAACCTCATCCCCTTCAACGAGTATCCGGGCAGCCTGTACCGGCGCTGCGAGGACGAGACGATGTTCCGTTTTCAGAAGTACTTGCTGGACCGCCACGTGCAGGCCAACGTGCGCACCAGTCGCGGCCGGGATATTTTGGGGGCCTGCGGGCAGTTGAAGGCGGCGATGGAGCAGAGAAGGGTGCCGAAGCGGCCGAGGGTGTCGGAAGCGGGGTCCGCCCCTACGGCCAACTAGGCGCTCCCTCCGGTCGCGGGACCTCCTCGAAGGTCACCTGCTTTTGCAGGTCCCGCAGCACCGCGTCGATGGTGTCGGCGAAGTCCCGGGCGATCAGAAGTTCGATCACCGGCTTGCCGACCTCGAGGGTGCGCATGACGACCATGCCTTCGTAGGATTCGAGGACCGCTTTGAGGAAAACGATGTCGCCGGGATCGATCTTAAAATTTCTGACCACGATTTCCTTGACGCTCATGTGGGGGATTCTGCCTTTCCGCGCCGTCACGGCGCAGGATATCTTTTCCGCGAAGTCCTACCGGGTGAAGGGTTCGGGCGAAACCGCCGCGCCCAAGCCCGAGCCGGCCAAGGGGCCGCCGCCGATGGGCCTGCCGTCCTCGGTGGGCCAGTTGCCGGAAGGGACCCATGTCTTCGCCCCCTCCGCGCCGGAATACGTCTACCACGAGGTCGCCAACCCGCAACCCGTGGCCGTGCCCAAGGGGCCCCCGCCCGTCTACGTCAACCACGAGGTCTTCGGCAAGATCTTGGAAAAATTCGTCTCCAAGTCCGGTTGGGTGAACTACCGAGACCTTAAGCGGGACAAGGAAGCGCAAGAGAGCCTCGATGCCTACGTCAACGACCTGACGGCGCTCAATCCCTCGACGCTGTCCGATCCCCAGGACAAGCTGGCCGCCTGGCTGAACCTCTACAACGCGACGATCCTGCGCGACATCCTCAAGGTCTACCCCGTCGAGAACCTTTTGAAGATCCCCAATTTCTTCGGCAAGCCCCGCTTCAAGGTCGGCGACAAGGCCTATTCCATCCTGGACGTCGAGGAGCAGATCTTCCGCCAAGAGCTGCAAGAGCCGCGCACCGTCTTCGCCCGCGTCAACGGCGCCAGCAGCAGCCCGCGCCTGATGCGCGAGGCCTACGACCCGCGCAAGATCGACAAGCAGCTCGAGGAGCGGACCATGGCCTTTTTCAAGGATCCGGCCAACATGCACTACGATGTCCCGCGCAAGACCCTGCTGCTCAACGCGACCGTGGCCTTCTACGAAAAAGATTTTTTGGACCTGCGCGGCTTCTTGGCCAATTATCTGAGCGGCATGGCGCCCAACTATTACCTTTCCTACCTAGGCTACGACTGGAAGCTGAACGACGAGAAGCTGCATTGAGCCCCACAAGGGGCCGGGAGGCGGGGTGTGTTCAAAAAGCGAGAAGCCGGTGTTTATTCGGCTCCTTTCTTTGGACGGCTTGCCCCGCCTTGACCTCAAAGATCGATGATGATAGTGTTTTACCAAACTTCGATCGATATAATTAACTTATGGCAATAGTTACAGTTTCTTCCAAATTTCAAATCGTCATCCCGCCTTCGATCCGCGAGTCTTTGGGCATCAAGCCCGGGGAGAAGATCCACCTGCTTCCCTATCAAAACCGCATCGAGTTCATCCCTCAGCGCGAGATGAAAAAGATGCGAGGCTTTCTCAAGGGCATCGACACTCGTGTCGAGCGCGAGAAAGACAGCGAATGAACGTCGTCGATTCCTCGGCTTGGTTGGAATACTTCGCCGACGGCCCCAACGCCGATTTCTTTGCGCCGGCTGTGGAGACGGTGGATCGACTTCTGGTCCCCGCCGTCTGTTTTTACGAGGTATTCAAAAAAGTCCTGCGGGAGCGGGGAGAGGGCGAGGCGCTTCAGGCGGCTGCCTTGATGCGCCAAGGGCGCGTGATACCCTTGGACGAGGGATTGGCTCTCGAGGCCGCCAAGCTGAGTATGGTAAAAAAACTGCCGATGGCCGACAGCGTCGTCCTAGCCACGGCTTGGAGTCATCGCGCCGTGCTTTGGACCCAAGACGCGGATTTCGAGGGGTTGGATTCGGTTCAATTCAAGAGGAGGCCTTAGATGCCCGAAAAGCTGACGCTCGTGATCGGCAATAAAAATTATTCCTCTTGGTCGCTGCGACCTTGGCTGCTGATGAGGCAGATGGGGATCCCCTTCGAAGAGATCTTGATTCCCTTGTATCGCCCCGAGACCAAAGAGCGCATTTTGACGTACTCGCCTTCGGGCAAGGTTCCGGCTTTGAGGGAAGGAGATCGCGTCGTGTGGGAGTCTTTGGCGATCGCCGAGTATCTGGCCGAGATGTTTCCCCGGATGAATCTGTGGCCCGAGGATCCGGCGGCGCGGGCCTTGGCTCGGTCGGTTTCAAGTGAGATGCATGCGGGTTTTCACGCGCTGCGCTCCGAGCTGCCGATGAATATCCGCCGCAATCCCGCCTCCGTGCCGATGAGCGAGGCGGCCCGCGCCGATGCCGCGCGGATTCAGGCGATCTGGCGGGAATGCCGGGCGAGATACGGCGGGGCGGGGCCCTTCCTCTTTGGGCGTTTCTCCATCGCCGACGCGATGTATGCCCCGGTGGTGTTTCGCTTTTTTAATTACTCGGTGGATCGCGACGAAGTCGCCTCGGCCTACCAAGAGACGATATTCGCCTTGCCCGCGTTGCAAGAATGGGTCGCGGCGGCCAAGACCGAACCTTGGATGATCGCCGCTTCGGAGCGCTGACGGCGGCGGGAAGAAAAAAAGGCGACGGTGATTCCGTCGCCTTGATGGTAGCGGGGCTAGGATTTGAACCTAGGACCTCCGGGTTATGAGCCCGGCGAGCTACCAGACTGCTCTACCCCGCAGTGTCGACGCCGCTTATAGGTTTGTGCGGAATTGAAGTCAAGGCATTCGGGGAAAAGTTTTGCGTCGCGGAGGCGACCCTATCAATTACCTATAATTTTACTAAAATTGTCATAATAATAGTTGACTGTTTATAAAAGAGGTCTTAATGTTGCCACAGTCATTACCTTATTTAATTAAAGGAGGGTAAAATGGCTGTTAAGAAGAAGAAAGCGGCGAAGAAGAAACCCGCTAAGAAAAAAGCTGCAACCAAGAAGAAAACGGCTAAGAAGAAAAAGAAATAGTTAGCTCGTTTGGTTGTAACGAGTTTGAAACCCCGTTTCGAGAAATCGGAGCGGGGTTTTTATTTGCGCGTCAACATCCGAGAGAGTTGAAAAAGATTTTTGGAAATGAAAAGGGAAGCGCGAAAGATGCCGCGTCGCGAAGGCCGCGCAGGAAATAGGAGGCGCGAAGCCGAAGGGGAGGTTCAGTGAATGGTGCGTTTGTCCAAGGCCCCTTCGCCGTTCGACTCTTGGGCCTTGGTGAGGATGATGTTGGCCACCTCGAATTCGGAGCCCTCCAAGGGGATGCCGCTCTCGATCCACAGGCGGTTGAAGCGCTCGGTGCCGATGTCTCCCGAGGCGATCTCGACGCAAAGCTCTTTTAGGACCTTGTCCATGAATCTCCCTCCCAGGAAAAACCGATCAGAGACATATAATTTTGCATAATTTGTTGATATTTTATTAAAAGGTCAAGAAATTTCGCTAAATATCTTTAAATTTCATCCGATTTTGCAATTTAAGGGCGATTTGTAGCCCTTGTCCCGGCCCCAAAAGGCTGTTACAGGCTTTTGGGGGCAAAGCGAGCTAGGCGCGAAGACCGATGACAAGGGCCTTTCCTGTACAATTCGGGCGTTATCTGCTGGTCGACAAGATCGCTTCCGGGGGCATGGCCGAGATCTTTCGCGCCAAGTTGGTGGGCGTGGAGGGCTTCGAGAAGAACGTCGTCATCAAGCGCATCCATCCCTTTTGGTCGGAGCGCCGCGACTTCATCACCATGCTGGTCGACGAGGCCAAGCTGCTCGTCCACCTCAACCATCCCAACATCGTCCAGGTCTACGAGCTCGGCCGCGAGGGGGAGACCTATTTCATCGCGATGGAATTCGTCGAGGGCGTCGACTTGCGGCAGCTGCAGAACCGCCTCAAGGCGCTGGGACGCCGCATGCCGCCGGAGATCGCGGCGGCCGTCGTCCTCGAGTCGCTGCAAGGCCTGCACTACGCCCACGAGCGCTCGCTGAAAGAGCGCGGTCGCCTCGGCATCGTCCACCGCGACGTGAGCCCGCAGAACATCCTGCTCAGCTTCGAGGGGGAGGTGAAGGTCACCGACTTCGGTATCGCGAAGGCCATGACCCAAACCCACGAGACCCAGACCGGCGTGCTCAAGGGCAAGTACGCCTACATGTCGCCCGAGCAGGCGGTGGGCGCGCCGCTCGACGCGCGCAGCGACCTCTTCGCCTGCGGCATCGTCCTCTACGAACTGCTCTTCGAGCGCCGCCTCTTCGCGGGCAAGAACGACCTCGAGACCCTCGAGAACGTGCGTCGCGCGCAGGTGCCTTGGCCCGAAGACGACGAAGGAGTCTTTCCCGGCCTGCGCGAGGTCCTGGATAAGGCGCTGCAAGCCCGCCCGCAAGACCGCTTCGCCACCGCCGAGGATTTCGCCGAGGCCTTGGAGGCCTGCCTTCCAAAAGACAAGCGCATCGGCCGTCGGCGTCTTTCCGCCTTCCTCGAGGAGGTCTTCGCGGAGGAGATCCGCGACCGGCGCCGGCAGGGGGAAGAGATCCGGCAAAAGACCGAGAGCTTTTTGCGGCAGACCCAGGCGGGGCCGCCGGCGGAAGAGGAGACGGTTTCGCTGGTGGAGGCGCCGACGGAGCACGAGCCGCGGCCCGCCAGCCCCTCGGCCGCGCCGCAGGCGGCGTCGACTCAGACGCGGCCTCGAATTCTTGGGCGCGTCGTCGCTGTCTTGGCATTCATGACTTTGGCCGGCTTCGCCTATGCCGCTTGGCGCCATTGGCCTCGCGCCGACGGCGAGGGAGCTGTCGTCACCGGAGGCGCCCAAGTCGTCGCGGCGGTTCCCGCGCCGGTTCCGGCCGCGGCCGTCGCCGAATCCCGGCCCAGCCCGCCGGGTCCGCTCTTGTTTAAGGCCACGCCGGCCTCCGCCCAGCTTCGGGCCCAGTATCCCGGCGGCGAACAAAGCGGGGTGGGGACCCTGAGGCTGGAAGGCCTCGCCGCGGGGACTCCTCTCCAAGTCAGCGCCTCCCTGGCGAGCTACGAGCCCCAATCAAAATCCTTAAAGGTCTCCCCAGACCCTTCGCCCCAAGAACACGTATTTAAGTTGGAAAAGAAGGCCCCCGCCTTCGGCGGTCTGCGCGTCAACGCGGTGCCCTGGGGGCGGGTCACCGTGCCCGGCCTGATCGGCGGGGGCGAGACGCCGGTCGTGCGCGGCAAGGTCCCCGAGGGAAAATACGCCGTTTCGGTCCGCAATTCCGCCTTGGGCAAGACCCTCCGCGCGACCGCGGTAGTGCGCGGCGGGAAGACCACCCATTGCCACGCCGATTTCGAGGGGCGCGGGTCCTTGAGCTGCCGTTGAAGGCGCGGCAACATTCTCCTTGGCCCCGGCGCGCAGATCGGACTATCAGTCGGCCTGGCCTGCGCGCTGCGGCCCGCACGCCCAGGCCGGATCCGCCCGAATCTCCGCGTATCTTATGGTTCCCGGATTCGCAGGCCTGGAACGAATTCGGCGATCGACGCCGATGGAATCGAAGGACTATGAAAAAGTTTTTTTTGGCCCTGACCGCCCTCTACTTCGCGCTCCTCGCGCCGCCGCTCGCCGCCAATCCGGACCTCCTCGACCAGGTTCGCGAGCTGACGCTCTCCAACGGGATGAAATTCCTGCTGCTGCGCCGCCCCGGCGCGCCCGTCTTCACCGGCTACATCCAAGTGAAGGTCGGCGGCATCGACGAGGCCGAGGGGCAGACCGGCATCGCCCACCTGCTCGAGCACATGGCCTTCAAGGGCACCTCCGAGATCGGGACCTCCGACTTCGCGGCCGAGCAGCGGCTCCTCGAAGAGCTCGAGACCGTCCATGCCGAGCTGCGGAAGGCCCAGGGCCCGCGGCGCGTCGCCTTGGCCAAGCGCCTGGAGGGCCTCGTTGCCAAGGCGGGGAGTCTGGTCGTGAAGGAAGAGTTCTCCAAGATCTACCTGCGCAACGGCGGCGCCGACCTCAACGCCACCACCAGCCAGGACCTGACCAGCTATTTCGTCCAGCTCCCCAACACCAAGCTGCGCCTCTGGGCCTACCTCGAGTCCAGCCGGCTGCGCGACCCGGTCTTCCGCGAGTTCTACACCGAGCGCGACGTCGTCCAAGAAGAGCGCCGCACCCGCATCGACGACTCGCCCTTCGGCAAGCTCTACGAGTCGCTGATGGCCCTGGCCTTCGACAAAAGCCCCTACCGGCGCCCCACCATCGGCTATCCCGCCGACCTGCAGAGGCTGAGCGCCGACGACTTGAAGGTCTTTTATAAGAAGTATTACGTCCCCGGAAACATGGTGGGAACCTTGGTCGGCGACATCGACCCCGGCGAGGCGACCAAGGTCCTCGAGGAGTATTTCGGCAAGATCCCGGCGGGACCCGCGCCGCCCAAGGTCGAGGCCCGCGAGCCGGAGCCGCAACAAGAGAAGCGCGTCGAAGTCCCTTTCGACGCCTCGCCGGCCCTGATGGCGGGCTACCTCAAACCGACCATGCCGCACCCCGACGACTACGTCTTCGATATCCTCGACCAAGTGCTTTGCGAGGGGCGCACCAGCCGCCTCTACAAGCGCCTCGTCGTCCAGGACCGGCTGGTCCAAAACGTCGCCTGCAGCGCCTCCTCGCCGGGCAGCCGCTTGGACAACCTCTTCTTTATCTACGCCTCCATCCTACCCGAGCACGATGCCGACGAGGTCTTGAAGGCCGTGGACGACGAGCTAGGCAAGGTCCTCCGGGAGGGCGTCGGCTCGGAAGAATTGAAAAAGGCTAAAAAGAACCTGCTCGCGGCCTGGAACTACGAATTGCAGAGCAACGACGAGGCGGCCCAGCTGCTCAGCTACTTCGAGGCCCTGGCCGGCGGCTGGCGCTACGTCTTGGAGCACCCGAAACGGATTCAGGCGGTGAGCTCCCAAGACCTGCAGCGCGTGACCCGGCAATACCTCAAGCCCGAACGGCGCCGCACCGCGATCCTGAAACCGACTAAGAAATCATGAAACCTAATTATCGCTATTTTGTTTTCTCCATCCTTTTTTTAACGGCTTTTTCGGGGGCGCTACGGGCGGCGGAGTCCGGCTGGACAACCCTCGAGAAGACCCCTCTGCCCGAGATCCACGTCCCGAAGATCGATCGGCTCACCCTGGGCAACGGCCTCCAGCTCTTGATGCTGCAGGACCACGAGCTGCCGGTGGTGCGGGGCTTCCTCTACGTCCGCACCGGGGCCCTCTATGACCCGCCCGGGAAGCTGGGCCTGGCCGCGATGACCGGCAAGCTGCTCCGCGAGGGTGGCACCCTCAAGCGACCGCCCGAGCGCTTCGAGGCCGAGCTGGCCGCGGTCGGCGCCGACATCGAATCGGACATCTCGCGGGAATTCGGCGCGATCGGTTTCAAGTGCCTGAAGGAGGACCTGCCGAAGGTCCTGGAGCTACTCTTCGAGATGCTCCGCGAGCCGGCCTTCGACGCCAAGAAGCTCGAGCTGGTGCGCCTGCAGATGCTCGAGCAGCTGCGCCGGCAGAACGACGACCCCGGGAAGATCGCCGTGCGCGAGTTTCCCAAGCTGCTTTATGGCAAGGACAGCGTCTGGGCTCGGACCACGACGCCGGAGATGCTGAAGTCCCTCACCCGGGACGACGTGCTCGACTTTTACAAAAAATATTTCTTTCCCGACCGCATCATCCTCGCCGTCTCGGGGGATTTTTCGAAACAGGCCTTGGTGAAGCGGGTCGAGACCCTGACGAAGGATTGGCCCAGGGCGGCCGAGCCCCTGCCGGTTCCCGCCCCCGTCGAGAAGCGCTGGACTGCGGGGCAGACCCTGATCCCCAAGAGCGCCGATCAGGCCACGCTGCTCCTTGGGCACTTCGGGGACAAGCGCTTCAACCCCGACAAGTTCGCCCTGATGCTGCTCAACGACATCCTGGGCGGCGAGGCCCTGGTCAGCCGCCTCGGCAAGCGGGTGCGGTCGACCTTGGGACTGGCCTACGGCATCTACTCGCGCTTCGGCCTGGAGACCGACTACGGGGTCTTCTTCATCATGGCCCAGACCCAGGCGAAGAACGCCAAGCGGGTCCTGGCGGAGAGCCGCCGCATCCTCGAGGAGATCCGCCGCCCGGGCAGCGTCACTCAGGCGGAGCTGGACTTTTACAAGCAATCGCTGTTGAACTCGCTTTATTCGGAGTACGAGCCGAGGTACAACTTCGCCAAGGACGAGGCCCGTTTCGCCTATTACGGTTATCCGCCGAACTACCTCGAGCTGTTCCGCCAGAACATCGAGAATGTGACCCTGGAAGATATCCAACGGGTCGCCGAGCAGTACCTCAAACCCGAGGCCCTGCAGATCTTGGTGGTGGGAGATCCGAAGGAGATCGGGCCGATGCCGGGGGCGAGGGTGATGTCCATTGGACAATAATCTTGATTTTCCATGAAAACGATTCTTTCCAATCTAATCGCAAAACACCTTCGTGGCCTCGGCCATGAACCTCCCGCCGAAATTGTGCTCGACGCCCCCAAGGTCAAAGAGCACGGCGACCTGAGCAGCAACGTCGCCCTGGCCCTCGCCAAGGCGGCCAAACTTCCGCCGCCGAAGCTGGCCGAGCAGTTGGCCTCGGCGCTGAGCGGTGAAACCTCGATCTTCCAGAAGGTCGAGGTCAAGGGCCCGGGCTTCCTCAATTTCTTCCTCAAGCCGACCGCCTACCACGAGGCCCTCAAGTCCCTCTGGCAGGGCCCGAACGCCTTGAAGCCCTTCGACTTCGGGGGCGGACGGCGCGTCCTGCTGGAATTCCTCAGCGCCAATCCCACCGGCCCGATGCACGTGGGGCACGGACGCAACGCGGTGGTGGGCGATTGCCTGGCGCGGCTGCTCGAGGTGACCGGGCACCGGGTGATGCGGGAGTTCTACGTCAACGACCACGGCGTTCAGATCAAGACCCTCGGACATTCCGGCTGCCACTATCACACGGTGATGACCCAGGTGGGCGGCGTCGAGGTCGCCCTGCCCGAGGACGTCTATCGCGGCAAATACCTCGAGGACTTGGTCGCCGAATTGAAGGACCGCATTGCCCCGATCAAGCACGACCCGCTCGCGGTGGGGAAATTGCTGGGCGTCGAGCTGCTCGAGACCATCAAGGAAGAGCTGCTGCGCCTGGGTATCGTCTTCGACCATTATTACTCCGAGTCCTCGCTCTACGAGGAGGGCAAGATCGACGAGGCCTTGGCCGTGCTGAAGGCCAAGGGCATGACCTACGAACGGGAAGGCGCGCTGTGGTTCAAGACCAGCGAATTCGGGGACGACAAGGATAGGGTCTTGATCAAGGGAGACAACACCTACACCTATTTCACGCCGGACATCGCCTACCACAAGGACAAGTTCGACCGGGGCTACGACGTCTATCTCAACGTGATGGGCGCCGACCACGGCGGCTACGTCCAGCGCCTCAAGGCGGCGGTGGCGGCCCTGGGCCACAACCCCGAGAAGCTGCACTTTCTGCTCATGCAGCTCGTCAACCTGAAGCGCGGCGGCGAGGTCGTCAACATGAGCAAGCGCACCGGCGAGTACGTGACGCTGCACGAGGTGATCGACGAGGTCGGAAGGGACGCGGCGCGCTTCTTCTTCATGATGCGCTCGCACAACGCGGCCCTGGACTTCGACCTCGAACTCGCCAAGCAGCAGAGCGCGGAGAATCCCGTCTATTACATCCAATACGCCCACGCGCGGATGTGCTCGATCTTCCGCAAGGCGGAGGAGGCGGGCTTCCCGGCCCCCGAGGCCCTGGGCGAGCCGGGGCTAAGCCCCTTGCAGCTCGAAGAGGAGATCGGCTTGGTCAAGACCTTGCTGAACTATCCCGAGACCTTGGCCGGGGCTGTACAGTTTTACGAGCCGCACCGCGTGGCCTTTTACCTCTTGGATCTAGCCAAAACCTTCCAAAACTATTATACCCGCGCCAAGGGCGACGACCGCTACCGCGTGATCGGCCCGCAGCGCGAGACGACCGTGGCGAAGCTGTACTTGGTCAAGACCCTGCGCGAGGTCTTTCGTCACGGTCTCAATATCCTGGGCGTCTCGGCGCCGGAGAGCATGACGAGGGAGAGCGAGGAGTAATTCCAAGCGATCTCGAGGGACCTGAAACATGTCCGACATCGGCTTGCCTGCGGGAATCACCTTTTTTCTCTTGGGCCTCGGCTTGGCGGCCTTGGCATTCCTCTTGATGGCTGCCTTTCTGTTGGCCGCGGCCCTCGGCCGGAAAGAGCTCCCGTATTCCAAGCGGCCGGCCTTCGGCATGTTTTTAGGCATGCTCTTTCCGCTGGGGGCGGGGTTGCTGTTGATGGCCTGGGCCGAATTTGCGCCCTGGGACCTGCGACGCCAATCCGACCTGTGGCCCGCGGCGGTCTTGTGGTCGATTCCGTTCTTCCCCTTGGCCTTCGGTTTGGCCTGGGGCATCCGAAGGGCGCGGGGCGCTCGCTGATCGAGCCGAATTTCGGCAAGGGGAAAACCATGGAAGAAAAATATCCGATCAAATTCTCCCTCAGCCAATTTATCTTGTTGCTGGGCGTTGAGGTCGTGGTGCTCTCGCTGGTCTTCCTCTTGGGAGCCCGCTTCGGCAAGACGATCTTCCCCGAGCCGGCCCAACCCTTGGCGGCCCAGCAGCGGGCCTTCCAAGACCTGGCGCCTCCCGCGCCCAAGGCGGCCAAGGCACCGCCGCAGCACGACAAGCTGGTCGACACGGAAGAGGGCGCCGAAGGGGCGGTTTCCGCGGAAGGGGACGAGGCGAATCAAGACATCCCGACCTATCATGTGGGCGCCGACGGTTCCACCCGGCCTGCGCCGCGGCAGGAACCGGTCCAAGAAAATCTCGCCGTCAACAAGAGCCTGATCGCCACCAACGTCGACAAGAACACGATGGTGCGCTTCAAATCGAGCGGCAACAGCAAGTTCTCGATCCAGGTCGCGCAGTTCTTCGACGAGCTGCTCGCCTCCCGCGAGATCACCAAGCTCAAGTCCAAGGGCTACGAGGCCTACCTGGTCATCGACCAGCGCGGCTCCACGCCTTCCTTCGACGTCCGCGTCGGCAGCTTCGGCGACCGCAAGCTGGCCGAGGACTTCGCGGCGAAGATGAGCAACCAGGAGAACGTCGAGCTGCGCGTGGTCCAGGCCGAGTAGCCCCCGCCGGGGATTGGAGATGGTCTGGCAAATGTCGCGAATCAGGGGTAAAATTTAATATAGCCATAATTGAGGGTCGGAACGAAGCGGGAGGGACGATGAAAGCCAAGACCAACCTGTCGTGGAGTTTACTGTTCGCTTGTATGCTGATCTCGACCCAGGCCCGGGGGCAGGAGCCCCTCAAAGCGGCGGTCGCCGATCTTTGCGCCTCGCCCCGCCTCGAGGAGATTATCGCGGCTATCGAATGCAAACGCAAAGCCTGCCCCGATCCCGACGTCGCCAAGGACGCGCTTTATACGAGGGCCTGCACCGAGGTCGATCCGGAGGCGGCCAATGTGCTGGGCGCCGTCAGCGTGCGGGACGACGGGAATTTAATGAACCAACGATCGGTCTTGAGGCGGGTCAACGAAAGCTACGACCTGATCGAGGCCCTCGAGGTCACCCGCCTCGAGAAGCCCGTCAATATCACGACCCTCGAGCCCTGCGATTGCCTCGCCAAGATCGCGGCCAAGACCTCATGCAAGGTCGAACTGTGTCCGAAAGAAACTCAAGTTCCGCCCCCCGCGAATCCCCAGCCTGCCGACGAGCCCCGGGCCGAGCCGGCGGGCAAAGAAGTCGTGCCGGAACGGACCGCGTCTTCCCTGCAAGGCGGAAGCTTTTGCTCCCTCAACGCGCACGCCGCCGTTTCGGCGAGTGGATGGGCCTGGCTCCTTCTGCCCCTCGGCAATGCTCTGTGGCTCCGGAGACGGCGCTGCATCCCATTATCCCATGGTTGACACTATATATATGGTCATTTATGGTGACCTGCCATGGCCCAGCGCAAGAAAATCAGCACGACCGTCTATATCACCGAAGAGCAGAACGAAAAGCTCAAGGCCTTAAACGACAAGACGAAGGTCCCCATCGCCGAGTACATCCGCCAAGGGATCGACCTGATCCTCGAAAAGCACAAGGCCGAGCTGCCGGGGGAGCAACTCGGGCTTTACGACCGGACGGAAGGCAAGTAGAGAGCCCACCATGCCCGAAGTCCCCGCCCTGAAGAATATCCGCAATTTCTCGATCATCGCCCACATCGACCACGGGAAGTCCACGCTCGCCGACCGCCTGCTCGAGTTCACCGGGGCCTTGAGCTCCCGCGAGATGCAGGACCAGTTCTTGGACAAGCTCGAGCTCGAGCGCGAGCGCGGCATTACGATCAAGGCCCAGACCGTCCGCCTCAACTACAAGGCCAAGGACGGCCAGTCCTACATCCTCAACCTGATCGACACCCCCGGCCACGTCGATTTCCACTACGAGGTCTCGCGCTCGCTGGCCGCCTGCGAGGGCGCCATTCTGGTGGTCGACGCCTCCCAAGGCATCCAGGCCCAGACCCTGGCCAACGTCTACGTGGCCATCGACAACAACCTCGAGATCTTCCCGGTCTTGAACAAGATCGACCTCCCGGCGGCCGACCCGGCCCGGGTCAAGAAAGAGATCGAAGAAGTCATCGGCCTCGACACCACCTACGCCGTCGAGGCCAGCGCCAAGTCGGGCATCGGCATCGAGGATATCCTCGAGCACGTCGTCGCCGTCTTTCCCCCGCCCAAGGGCGACCCGGCGGCGCCCCTGCAAGGCCTGATCTTCGACTCTTGGTTCGACCCCTACCAGGGCGTCGTCGTCCTGATGCGCGTGATGCAGGGCACGGTGAAGAAGGGCGACGAGATCCTCTTCATGGCCACCGGCAAGAAGCACCCCATCGACCAGCTGGGCGTCTTCACGCCCCACGGCGTCGAGGTCGCGTCGCTCGGAGCGGGGGAGGTCGGCTTCTTCACGGCGGCGATCAAGGACATCCACGACATCAAGATCGGCGACACCGTCACCCACGCCGCCCGGCCGGCGGCCCAGGCCCTGGCCGGCTTCAAGGAAGTGAAGCCGATGGTCTTTTGCGGGATCTACCCGACCGATTCGGCCGAGTACGAAAATTTACGCTATTCCCTGGAAAAGCTCCGCCTCAACGACGCCAGCTTCCAGTACGAGCCCGAGACCTCGTTGGCCCTGGGCTTCGGCTTCCGCTGCGGCTTCTTGGGCCTGCTCCACATGGAGATCATCCAGGAGCGCCTCGAGCGCGAGTACAACCTCAACCTGATCTCCACCGCGCCCACCGTCGTCTACAAGGTGCAGACGGTGCAGGGCGAGGAGCTGACGATCGACAACCCCGCCAAGATGCCTGCGACCCAGGACATCGAGAGCATCCAAGAGCCCTACATCAAGGCGACGATCCACATCCCCGTGGAGTATATCGGCGCCATCATCCAACTTTGCGAGGGGCGCCGCGGCACCCAGATCAAGATGGATTACCTGACGCCGACCCACGTCGCCCTCGAGTACGAGCTGCCGCTCAGCGAGATCGTCTTCGATTTCTACGACAAGCTGAAGAGCCTCAGCAAGGGCTACGCCTCCTTCGACTACGAACTTTTGGGCTATCGCGGCAGCGAATTGGTCAAGCTCAACATCATGATCAACGGGGATGTCGTCGACGCCCTCTCCGTCATCCTGCACCGCGACAAGGCCTACCAGCGGGGCCGCGAGCTCTGCGAGAAGCTGCGCGAGATCATTCCCCGGCAGCAGTACGAGGTGGCGATCCAGGCGGCCCTGGGCGGCCGCATCCTGGCCCGCGAGACCATCAAGGCGATGCGCAAGAACGTCTTGGCCAAGTGCTACGGCGGCGACATCACCCGCAAGCGCAAGCTTTTGGAGAAACAAAAAGAGGGGAAGAAGCGTATGAAGCAGGTCGGCAACGTCGAGATCCCCCAGGAGGCCTTCCTGGCCGCGTTGAAGATTGATTAAGGGAAAGGCATTTCATGGAAAACAAATTCGAAGCCTCGATCGCAACCCCGCCGGCCCGGAAGGCCGCCAAGGAGAAATCCAAGACCCGCGAGTACGTCGAGGCCCTGCTCACCGCCGTCTTCATCGCCCTGTTCCTCCGCTCCTTCGTGGTCGAGGCCTTCAAGATCCCCAGCGGCTCGATGATCCCCACCCTGATGGTGGGCGACCACATCTTCGTCAACAAGTTCATCTACGGGATCCGCGTCCCCTTCACCAGCCGCTGGCTGTGGAAGTACAAGGACCCGCAGCGCGGCGAGCCCATCGTCTTCATTTACCCGAAGGAACCCGGCCTCGATTACATCAAGCGCGTGGTGGGCCTGCCCGGCGACCGCGTCCTGGTCGACGGCGACGACGTCTACGTCAACGGCGAGAAGCTCCCGGCCGTCCAGGTGCCCGTGCTGGGCAAGAGCGCCAAAAACCCGCGGTTGCTCGATCTCGAGCCCGTCGAGGCCTTCGGCGCCCCTTCCAAGTTCAAGACCATTCCGGCCTTCGAGAATTGGGAGTATTTTCGCGTCTACCTCGAAAAGCTCGGCGAGCGCGTCCACTTGAAGCAGGAGGCCCCGGAGCATTACGAGGAACGGAAAGAATACGTCGTCCCGGCCGACCACCTCTTCGTGATGGGGGATAACCGCGACAACTCGCAGGACTCGCGCTTCTGGGGCTTCGTGCCCATCGCCAACGTCAAGGGGCGGGCGATGTTCATCTGGCTCTCTCTGCGCTACCACAACGACCGGCCGGAGGAGGGGATCGCGGGATTTCGTTGGGATCGGTTTGGGCGTTGGATTCAGTAGTTCGGTGCGCCTCTCGCTTCCCCGGGGAATATACCCCTGAGCTTTTTTCCCCGGGACTCAAGCCGTCCCGGGGAAAGGTCGAGAGGTCGAAATGATATAGGCTTTAGGGCGTTCGACCTCTCGAAACCCGCTCAGGGGTATATTCCCCGGGGAAGCGAGAGGCCGGTTTATTATAGTCTTGGTCGGGAAGAGGTATGGTGAGGAATTGTTAGAAATTGTTAGAAATTGTTAGATGGTCCTGTTGGGGCTGATTGTATTACAATCTTTCGCGGCGATTTATGAAACCCGGCAAGAAAAAATGGCGAGTGTTATCCAGTAGTTCCGCCGACAGCGCCCCTCCGACGCCGCCGGTGGATTGGACCAAGCTCGACCCGCAGAACCTCTCCAACCCCGCCCTCTTCATCAACCGCGAGCTCAGCTGGCTCGAGTTCAACCAGCGCGTCCTCGATCAGGTCTATGACGAATCGCTTCCGCTGCTCGAGCGGGTCAAGTTTCTGGCCATCGTAGGCACCAACCTCGACGAATTTTTCATGATCCGCATGGCGACCTTGCTCAAGAAGATCCGCGCCGGGATCGAGGACGTCAGCCTCGACGGCATGAGCGCCCGCCAGCAGATCCGCGCCGTCCGCGAGCGCGCCTTCAAGATGATGAAGGACCAGAGCGAGGCCTGGGAAAAGCTGCTGCGGCCCGCGCTCGAGAAGAGTTGGGTGCATTTCCTCGAGATTCCCCAATACACGCCGGCGGTGCAGGAGTATCTAAAAGACTATTTCAAAAAGCAGATCTTCCCGGTCCTGACGCCGCTGGCCTTCGACCCGGCGCATCCCTTCCCGCATATCTCCAACCTCAGCATGAATTTCGCGGTGGGCCTGCAGCACGAGGGGGAGCGCAAGTTCGCGCGGGTCAAGATCCCCAGCATGTTGCCGCGCTTCATCCCCATCCCCGAGTCCATCGGCACCCAGCCGGGGCAGAGCTTCGTTTTCCTCGAGGACGTCATTCGCAGCAACATCGGCGAGCTCTTCCCGGGCATTCCGGTGGAGGAGGTCTACCTGTTCCGCGTCATCCGCGACACCGATCTGGTGATCCAGGAAGACGAGGCCGACGACCTGCTCGAGTCCGTCGACAAGAGCCTGAAACAAATCCGCTACGGCGCGGTCTCGCTGCTCAAGGTCGAGGCGGCCATGCCGGAGCGCATTTTGGACATCCTGCTCGAGAACTTCCAGATCCGCGAGGACGTCCTGATGCGCAAGGAGACGCGCATGTTCTTCGGCGACTGGTGGGCCCTCGCCAAGCTGCACCTGCCGCAGCTGAAGTTTCCGCCCTTTTCGCCGCGCGTGCTTTTTCCCTATGAGGAAAAAGACAAGCTCTTCGAGCAGATCCGCTACGGCGACTACTTGGTGCACCACCCCTACGAGTCCTTCACCTCCGTCGAGTCGTTCCTGCGCGCCGCGGTGGACGACCCCCAGGTCATCGCAATCAAGATGACCCTGTACCGCATCGGTCCCAACTCGCCGATCGTCGACCAGTTGATCGAGGCGTCGGAGGAAGGCAAGCAGGTCGCCGCCGTGGTCGAGCTGAAGGCCCGCTTTGACGAACGCAACAACATCGTCTGGGCCAACCGCCTCGACGAGGTCGGCGTCCACGTCAATTACGGGCTGGTCAACCTCAAGACCCACGCCAAGCTTTGCATGGTGGTGCGCAAGGAGGGCGACGGGATCCGGCGCTACCTGCACGTCGGCACCGGCAACTACAACCGGATGACCGCGCAGGTCTACACCGACCTCGGATTGTTTACCGCCGATCCCGAGATCGCCGAGGACGTCTCCGAGGTCTTCAACTACCTGACCGGCTATTCCAACAAGCGGAATTTCAAAAAATTGCTGGTAGCCCCCGTCAACCTGCGGCAGGGATTGGTCGCCCTCATCGAGCGCGAGGCCGAGCACGCCCGCGCGGGCCGCCCGGCGCGGCTCATCCTCAAGTGCAACCACGTCGCCGATTCGCGCATCATCCAAAGCCTCTACCGCGCCTCGCAGGCGGGGGTGAAGATCGACATGATCGTCCGCGGGGTCTGCTGCCTGCGCCCGGGTCTTCCGGGGATCAGCGACAACATCCGCGTGCTTTCGATCGTCGGGCGTTTCCTCGAGCACCATCGCATCTATTATTTCCAAAACGGGGGCGAGGAGGAGATCTTCTTCGGCAGCGCCGACCTGATGGAGCGAAACCTCGACCACCGCGTCGAGACGCTCTGCCCCATCCTCAACGCCGAGCTGCGCGATCAGCTCAAGGTGAACGTCCTCGAGATCATGCTCCAGGACAACGTCCGCGCCAGCCGCCTGCACTACGACGGGCATTACGATAAGGTCCCGCGCGAGTCCGAACAGGCGCCCCTCGTCGATTCCCAGTCCATCCTCTTGGATTGGTATACCTCCAAGCGCAACCCGCTGCCCGAGACGGACGCTTAATCCTCCAACCAGCCCCATAAATTACGCCAACCGGGCCGGCGCGCCGGCGAGGCCGGATGCGCCTGTGGCGGGCCGGAGGCCTGCGGCTGCGGATGGGGCGGCAGCGGGGGAGGCGGTGATACCGCCCGATCGTGATTGGGGAGCAAGGGACCGGTCCGCCATTCGGCGAAGCTTCCCTCGATCGGGGATAGCCGCAACTGGCCCGGAGCGAAGCTTCGGCCGTGGCTGTCCATCGGAAAATTCAGCTGGTAAACCCCCGACATCAAAAGGACCTGCGATCCGTGGGCAAAGCGGCGATTCCCGACGGCGAGGCCGTGCGGGGCCTCGACGAACAGGACGTAGCGCGGATGCCCCTCATGCGAGCCGATGGAGATGCGGAAGTGGTTGCGCGAAATGAAGGGCGCCGTGAACAGCCGCGGCTGGTGGATCCGCCCGAAATCGATGGATCCCTCGGAGGCGCGGAATCGGCCGTGCCAATCCACCCCGTCGTAATGCAGGTTGAGCTCCGGCAGCGTCGCCGCGGGCCGGTCCGGGCTGTCGAGATAGAGGCGGTAGCTGCGGCGCTCCGGACCCTCTCCGACGGCTACGAAGACCTCCTCGCCGATCTCGCCGATGACGGGGTTGTCCGTGGCCCGGTAGGAGCGACGCTCTCCCGCGCCGTCCCCGAGCGAGCGGATCACCTCCACCGGCGTCTCGCCGGCGCCCGCCAGGCGAAACAAGGACTCCTCTCCCGTGCGGATCAGCCGGAAACGTCCCAGCGCCAGGCGCCGTCCCGGGGCGAGGGAGATCGGCGAGATGGGCGGCCTTGCGTTGGGCAATATTTGAAGTTGGACGGGTTCGACCCGGTTGCCGATTCCTAGGGTGTCTCCCGCCTGCAAAGGCGCCGATCCCTCCGAGGGGATGGGGTGCCACTCGCCGTCGCGGTAATACCAGCTGCCGTGGAGGTCCTGCGTCTCCGGGTTCAGCGTGCGGGTCCGGCTGAGGTTGCGCGCCAAGAGTTGACCGTCCTCGCCGAGGCGCAGCTCCAAGTGGGCCCGGCTCAGGGTGCGGCGCAGGTCCTCGGAGAGGAAGCGAAAGTCCGCGCGGCCGAGGACGCGCCCGCCGGGCTCCGGTCCTTCCGCCAATTCGCCGAATTCGATCGCCCCGCCTTGCTCCGCGTTCGCGGGATCGGTGGTCACCGTCAAGCGGAAGGGGGATTCCTCGAGGGAAATCGGCGGCGGATGCGCCCCGGGCGGCTCCGAGCGCGGGGTCGGGGGCGTCAGCGGGGCCTCGCTGGCGGTGGTCGCGGGGAGGCGAAGCATCGGCTCGCGCTCCCAAACGATGACGACCGGTCGCGGGGGCTCCGGCGGCGGTGGCGCCGGATCGGGCGCCGCGGCGGGCGGTCGCGGGGGCAATTCCTCCGGCGCCGCCAGGCGCAGGAAGGCGCGGCGACCCGTGACGAAAAGCTGCGGGATCCTTCCTTCCGCCAAGGCCCGGTGATAACGCTCGAGGGTGCCCGGTTGCCGGACCTCGCCGCGGGCAAGCAGGCGCGAGATCAGCGCTTCGCGGCCCGCCAGCGCCGGCTCCCGAGCCACCAGGGCGGGGACGAGCTCGTTTAGGCGCGCCGCGCGGTGCGGTCCCAGTGGACCGGCGTAGCCCATGGCGCGGCCCCGCAGCTGCCGCAGTCCCGCCGCGCCGAACTCCCACATCGCGATCGAAAGGACGTTCTCGGCGACCTCTTCGCCCGACAGCGACCATTGGCCGCCGAAGACGCCGCGCCCGACGAAGCCCAGGCCCAGGGCGGTCGCGCCGCCGAAGGCGACGGTGCCGGCGTGGACAGCCAGTTCCCGCGAGCGCAACCCGTCGGCGACCAGGAAGGGGTCCCGCGCGCCGGCGAGCAGGCGGTTCTGCAAAATCCGCGAAAAGGGAATGGTGAGGCCGAAGGTGACGAGGTTGATGCCCGCGCTCGCGCCGAAGTCGCGCCAGAAGTGCGTGCTCAAGCCCTGGGCGTTACGCTCCAAGTTGTGGGTCCCGGCTCCGAAGGCGCTCAAGGCCGTGCCGACGCCGAGCCCCGTCGCCACCGATCCCCAAGGGGTCAGCGAGCCGCGGGCGACCAAGGGGAGGCCGCGCAGCGCGAGGGAACCGCCGGCCCCGGCCCGGGCGATCAGGAGGCTGGGGAGAAATTCCGCGGCGAGGATTCCCGCGCCCAAGGAGACCAGGTTGGAGGCGGAAAAGAGATGGCCGAACATCCGTCGGGTCCGGAATTCCGTTCCGTCCACGCGCTCGCGAAGGGCCCGGGCGCGGGCCCGCAGTTCGGCGGGGACGCCGCCTTCCTCGCGGCTTTCCTCGAGGGCGCCGAACAAGGCGTAAAGGGCGAAGGCCTCGTGGTCGGCGGCCCCGGCCAGGCGCCCTTGCCAGGCATCGAACAGCTCGCCAGCCATACCCGCGGCCGGGTGGGGCGCCTCGCCGTCGCTCTGTAGGAGGTTAAGCAGTCCCTGGACCGGACGGTCCGGATGCCGGTTCTGGAAATCGCGCAGTTGTTCCAGGCCCTGGGCGCGGCGGCGCAGGAGCTCGCGCCCCGGCTGCGGCCCGTTCAAGCCCAATTCGGCGCTCAGATCGGGCAGGTGCAGGACTTCGGTTTCGACGCGCAAGAGCGGATGGTGCCGGCGGTTCGCCTCCAAGATGCCGGGAAGCAAACCCCGGCCGATGCCGTAGCCGAGGCGGTCGACGTGCAGGGCGGTCTCCCGCGCGGCGGCGGTGAGTTGGGCCAAGCTCCGAGACCCGCGGGCCTCGGTCAGCATGCGGGCCACTTCGGCGTTCCGCAACTGGGCATGCTCCAGCTCGGCGACCAGGTCGGCCTGAGAGTCGGCGGAACGCAGGCGGCGCAGCGATTCTTCCAGGCTCCACTCCGGGTGCCGCAGGGTGAGGGCGGTGAGGACCGCGCTGAAGCCGCGGTAGCGCGCGCGCAGGGCTGCTTCCGATTCCTCATTGGCGCGGTCCAGCGAGGCGGCGGCCAAGACCAGCCACTCGAGGGCCTGGGCGTTGAGGGCGAGGGCGCGGTCCTCCAGCAGCGAGGGCGCGTCGAAATGCCTCAGTTGCGCGACGATCTCGCGATCTTCCAGTAGGACGCGCTCGGCCCGGGCGTGCCAGCTGGTGTCGAGCTCGGTCGGGGGATGGGCGCTTAAATGCTCGGCCAAGGCCAGGGCGTGGCGGCGCTGCGCGACCGCGTCGCCGCGGTAGAGGGCGCGGCGCAGGCCGAGGATCTCCGCCACCCCGCGCAGGCGGGGGAGCAGCGGGTAGGACTCCGCGGCCAGCCGGGCGTGGTAGCCCTGCAGCTGGGCGTCGACCTCGTCCAGGGCGGAGGTCAGCGTCGTCCTCAGCGCCTCCGCATTTTCCGGCAAAATGGCGCCGGCGGGAGGTCTTTGGAAATGGCTTAAGTAGGTGTGTCCGATCCGCGCCGCGGCGAACAGAAAGCGCAGGCGCTCCTCGGTGCTCAAGTCGGGCGCGTACTGGAGAAAGTTGGAATATTCCTCCAGCGTGGCGACGAAGAGCCGCGTCAAGGCCGGGACCCGGTCGGTCGCCGCGCGTTGTAGCAGGGCGAAAGTCCCGGACAAGGCATCGTAATACCGGACGCGCTCCCCGCGTCGTCCCGCGGCCAGCGAATCGCGGACGAAGACCTCCAGCTGCCGCTCGTTCATCTCCCGGTAGTTCTCCGCCAAGTCGGGGCGATAGCGCAGCGCCGGTTCCAACGAAAAGCGGTCGACGGCGCCCTCCCGCTCGATGTGACGGGAATCCTCCTCGACCCCCGCTGCCGCCGCGGCGAGCCGCAGGCGCGCGGCGACCGCGGGATTCAAATCCAAGTCAGGAAGGGGATGGGAAGATCCCAGAAAGAAATTTCGTGCCTCGCGCGGGGGCGTCATCCATCAACCTCTCAATGCGAGCCGTCTTCCGCGGCAACGCCTTCCACGGAAGGGTCGTAGCGCAGCACCATCAGGACGACGTTGTCCGGGCTGGCGTTGCCGATGTGGTTGCCCCCGTTCGGGGCGTCGTAGATGCGGCCCTCCGCGTCGATATGGCGGCCTGCAAAGCGGCCGCTGCCGATCAGGGCGCGCTGGTCGTGGGCCAGGCCGCGGGCCAAGGTGCGGTAGAGGTCCATCGTCGCCAGGGCCTCGCTTTGGATGGCTTGGCGCACCGGCTCGGCGCCCTCCAGGCCGTGGATGATGGAGGCCATCTGGTCGCGGTTGAACAGGGTGTGGACGCCGTCGCTCATCATCAGGAAGAGGTCGCCCGATCGGGCGACGAAGGGCAGCCGGTTCCCGGATCCGTCCGGATTGGGGATGGTCAGGTCGCTGTTGAAGATGCCGCTGGGGATTCCGCTTTCCATGCGCCCGGTGATGGGAGGGGCCGCCTCGCCCGGGGCGCCGCCGAGGCGCGTGAAGATGCCGCCGCCCACGGCGTTCATGCCCACCGTGTTGGTGACGCCCGGCGTGCGGGCGGCGCGCTGCAGGCCCGCCATGCTGGCCGGCAGGTAGGGCGCGATCACCTCGTAGGCGCCGCCTCCGTTGGGGCGGGCGATCCACACCTGGGAGTCGCCGACGGTCGCGACTTCGACGTTGCCGTCCGGCTCGAGGCGCAGGGCGGTGGCGACGGTGTAGCTGTCGGCCGGGACCTCGACGTCGCGGCCCGCCGACCGTTCGGCGCGCGCCGCCTCGATGGCGGCCCGCAGGTCCGAGAGGATCACGGGGTGCGCGTCGCGGAAGGCCTGGCCCAGGCTCACCGCCGGATCCGAGGCGCGATTGAGAATGACTTCCACCGCCCGCGCGCTGGCCGCGTCGCCCGTCGAACTGCCGCCGGCGCCGTCGGCGACCACGGCCACCAGCGAACCGTCTTGGGCCACCGCGAATCCGTAGGCGTCCTCGTTGCGGGGCGTCGCGTGCTTGCTTAAGCCCGTCTCCGTGAAGGCCGAGAGCTCGCCGACGCCCGGGATCATCGCCCAATGCTGGCCCTCGCGCAGCCGTCCCGGGACGTTGGGAGAAATCACCGCGCGCGATTCGCCGGGGTCGAGGATTTCAGCCATCAACAGCGGGGCGTGGACGTCGGTCTCCGGATCGATCGCGGGCTGAGGCCCCGTTTCGTCCGCCGCCCTCACGACGGCGCGGGGCGCGGTGGTCTCCGAGTCGTCGGCGTCGGCCGCGGCGGCCGGTGGCGGGGCCTCGCCGTCTCCTTCACCCGCGGCGGGCGGAGGATTTCCCTCCGGAGATCCGTCGCTCGGCGGGGGCGTTCCGCCGCCGGGGCCCTCGGGGGGCGTCGGACGGGCTTCGAAGCGGATGCGGCCGTTGCGCAAGTCGATCGTGATCGTCCCGGCCTCTTGGCCTTCCGAAGCGGGGACCTCGAGGACGATGCGTCGCGCCTCCGTGTCGTGGACGCCGCGCAGGGCGATGCGGTTGCGGGGCATGTTGCCGCTGGCCGGTAGGTTGTCGGGAACGAGGAAATCGGGCTCGCTTGCCGAGGGCGTATGACCCTCGCTGATGCCTAGGATCTTGCCTGACCTTCCGCCGAAGTAGACGGTCACCTGCACCGAACCCGTCTCGCCGTGGGCGGGCGTGGTCAAGATTCCCATGTGGGCGTTCGGGACCGTGTGCCGGGTGATCCTTCGGGCCGCCGAGTCGGCGGCCTCGTCGGCGTTTGTCTCGGGGGCGGATTCCCGGTTCGATGCGCGACGGCGCTCGGAGCCGCGGGGCCGCTCCTCCGCAGGCCGCGCGCCCCCGCCCTCCGCACCCTCGCGCTCGGGCAGGCGGTGCTCGATGCGCCCGGTCTCCATGTCGAGGACGTACTCGCCCTCGACCCCTCTGGGGGCCGGGATCGTCAAGGTCTTGTCGTTGCCGCTGTAGCGGCCGCCGATCCGCAGGATATTGCGCGGGGCTCCCTCGAGATCGGCGAGCGACTCGACCGACATCAGGTTGCTCAGGATTTCGCCGGTGTCGGCGTTGATCAGCAGACTGAGGTTGCCGTCGCGGTTCAGGTCGCCGATCGCCTGGTTGACCCGGGCCCGGGCGGCTTGATTGAGGCGATGCGGCAGAACGCGTGCGCCGAGCTCGGGGGTCCAGAGCAGGGGAACGGGCGAGCTGCGGTGCGCCTCGATCATCGGAGTCAGGTCGAGGAGCCGCGGCGCGGTCTCCCGGCCGATGGGCGGCAGGCGTAGTTGGCGCGTGACCGGGTCGTAGGAACAATGCAGCGTGATCGCGCCCTCCGTGTCGCCCAGCGAGTGCGTGTTGACGGCGACGATGCGGCCGGTCTCCGGACTCACTCGAATCTCCACGATCTCGTAGGGGTTGTTCGGGAGGAAGCGCGGCAGGTAGTCGGCGTCGGTGGAGGCCGCGTTCTCGATGTGGTGGCGGCGCATCGCTTCGAGGATGCGCGGGGTATAGCCCTCCGGCGCCACGCGGACGTTCTCGGAGGGGACGAAGTGCATGCGGAAGCTTCCGGGGCGGCCGACGATCTGGATGCGATGGCCCCGCAGGAAACTCTCCGTGAAGAGGTCTACGCTGCCTGGGGCCGAGATCTCCTGCAGCGCCAGCTGGCGAGCCAGGTATTGGCGGAGCGGTGTCAGCTGCGGGCTGTCCGCGACCAGACGGCCGGCGACCTCGTTGATTCGCGCGGCGCGCGCCGGTCCGAGTTGCGTGAGAAGCAGGTTGAGCGCCGACGAGGTCCTGCGGGCCGCGAAATTATTCAGCCAGGCGTAGCTGCGGTTCAAGCGGTTGCGGAGGCCGGCGAGGCGGCCGGTGTTCTCGACGGGGGTGTATTCCCGGGGCTCGAAAGGCCTGCGGCCTTCGAGCTCGGCGCCGAGGCCGACGCGGGTGCGGAAGCGACGGAATCCCGCGGCGCCCACTTCCCAGGCCAGGATGGACAGGTAGTTCTCCGCGACTTCCTCATAGGAGGGGGCGCTCCAGTGGCCGGTATGAAGTCGGCGCCAGATCGTGCCGGCTCCCAGGGTCAGGGTGCCGCCGAACAGGGCGGTACCGGCGTGTAGCGCGACGCGGCGGCGCAGGGTGAGATTGCCGATGGCGGCCGCGTCCTCCGCGGCCGGCGTCAGCCAGCGCGCGAGGCCGTGGGAGAAGGGGATGGTGGCGCCGAAGACGACCGTGTTGGTCGCCGCGCTCTCGCCGAAGTCGCGCCAGAAATGCGTGGTCAGGCCCAGGCGGGAGCGGTCCATCGTGTGCAAGCCGGTGCCGACGAAGGACATGGTGAGGCCGGCGCCGATGCCGGTTAAGGCCGAGCCGGCGAAGGTCAGGCGCCCGGCGTTGACCAAGGTGACGCCGCGCAGGGCCAGGCGGCCCGAGGTGCCGGCGCGGGCGATCAGCGCGGCCGGGAAAAGCTCGGTCAAGACGATGCCTGCGCCCAGCGTGGCCAGGCTGGAGCCCGAGCCCAGGTGGCCGAAGACGCGGCGGGTGCGGAAGTCGTAGCCTTCGACCCGGTTGACGAGGCTGCGGGCCTGGGCGCTCACCTCGCCCGGGATGCGGACGCCCTCGGAGACCTCCTGGGTCTGGGCGATCAATTGGAAGACGGCGTGCGCGGCGGCCAGCTCGTGGTCGGGGCGGTTGTTCAGGCCGTCCTGATAGCTGTTGAGGACCTCTTGGAGCAGCTCCCCGATGTCCTCGGCGGGATTGGCCTCGGCCTGCAGCTGCCGCAGGATGCCTTGGACCGAGTCGTCCGGATGGCCTGCGCCGTATTCCTCCACGACCGAGACGCCGAGGGGGCCGCGGCGGAACAGCTCGGCGGCGAGCCGGTGCAGGGCGTGCTCGTCGCGCAGCTGCGCGGCGTCGAGGCCCAAGGCGCGCAGCAAGGCGGGATGCGACCGCAGCGATTCGGCCAAGGAGGCGACGGGGTTTTGCCGGCGATTCTCGTCGAAGATGGCCATGATCAGGCGGCTGCCGGCGCCGGTGCGCAGATTTTCGACGTGGGCGGCCGCCTCGCGGGCCCGCGTGACCCACTGCTCCAGCGAGACGTCGCCGCGGGCCTCCGTCAGCATGCTTTGGACCTCGGCGCTGTCGTGCGCCGCGTTCTCCAATTCCTGGCGGACGGCCTCGGCCTGGGCGGGATTGCGCAGGTCGGCGAGCAGGTCGGCCAGGTTGAGCGAGGGCCGAGTCAAGGCGAGGATCCCGGCCACGGAGGAAAGCGCGCGGTAACGCGCGGCGATGACGGCCTCGCCGTCCTCGTTGACGTGGTCGATGCTTGCGCAGACCGTCTGCACCAGCTCGAGGGAGACGCCGTTCACGAGGGCGACGGTGTTCTCGGGCGTCGAGGGGGCGTCGATCCCGCGGACCAGGCCGGCGAACTCGGGGTCTTCCAAAAGGGCGCGCGCGGCGCGGTGGTCCCAGCGGTCGGTCTCCGAGCCCTCCGCGGGCGGCGGGTGGGCGGTGAGCCACTGGGTCAACTCGAGGGCGCGCTGGCGGGCGACGTCGTGATTGCCCGCGAGGATCGCCTCGCGCATTTGGATCTCGCGCAGGATGCCGGTATAGGCTTCGCCGTTGGGGTGGGCCAGGAGATGACGGCGATAATGGCCGGTCAGTTCGACATAAGTCTCGCGGAGCAAGGTGCGGAGGGATTCGATCTCCTCGGCGCCCGCGGCGTTGCGGGCCGCTTCGTCGACTTGGGCCCGGCCCAAGGCGTTGCGCAGGACCCCGGAGGCGGCGAAGAGGTAGCGCAGCCGCTCTTCGGGACTTAAAGCGGAGCTATTGGCGAGAAACTGGGTGTACTCGGTCGTGATCTGACGCAGGCCGCGCAGCAGCTCGGGGACCTGGGAGCGGGTCCCCTCGTCGTTCAGGGCGCGGTGGATCAGGACGAAGTAGGCCCGCATCGCGTCGTAGAAGGATCTGCGGTCTCCGCCGCGGGCGCGCTCTAGGACGACGTTGAGGCCGGCGCGAATCGCGGCCTCGTCGGCGCCTTCCGCCTCGGAGGTGATGGCCTCGCCGGCGCGGCCGGTCCCGCTGAGCAGCAGGCGCATGGCGGTGTCGCCGCGTCGGGCCGTGGTGACGGCCTGGGTGGTGACGGAGAGACGGGCCAGGGTCTGGAGCTGGGTGACGGCCTCGCCCATGTCGCGGTGCTCAAGCGAGGCGCCGCTGCGGCCGAGGAGAAAATTGCGGTAGGAACCTGGGGGCGTCATGAAAAACCTCCGGACGTGCCCCCGGCGGTTATTACGTTTATCGGAATACCCTGCGGAAAGATGCTAATTATCGCGGCTCATTTCCGGGATTTCCTTATCGGGAAACCGCCGCAATCCCAAGCATTTATCCCGGCATTGCGACGCGGGAGCGTGGCCGCGCCTGCGGTCCGCTCAGTCGAACAGCCGCGTCAAAAATTCGCGCCATCCGGCGGCCTCCATCTCTTCCGTGACATTCATCGCTTCCTCGATGCGGAAGGTGAAGCGATCCGGGCGCGAGGCGTCGGGGATGCGCCGCAGGGTGAAATAGCTGTGATCGCGGTAGCGAAGGTTCTCCACGTTGGAGACGATCCCCATCTCCCCGCGCGGGGAGACCTCGATCGTGTAAAGGTTCAAGTAAGGCAGCTCTTGATTGGCAAGCCCCTGCGCGGCGAGGTCGGCGTTGTATTCCGTCTGTTGGCGGCTGCGGTCCTGAACCTCGGCGTAGAGGTCGGCGAAGAAGCGGTCCATCCGGGCCGCGGCGGTATCGTAGCCGTCCGGGGCGGGGATGCGCACGCCCGCCGTTCGCGAGGGGGAGGGGCGCAGGCCTTCCAAGCGCCGTCGAATCAGCAGGATCGGCTCGGCCGAGGCGGACTCGCGCTCGATGGCCTCCGCCAGGGCCGTGGGCGGCGTGCGCCGCGGCAGCGGGGGCGGCCCGCGGCGAGGCGAGGCAGGGATCGGAGGCGGTTGGACGGCGGCCTCCGCGGGGACCCGCGGGGGGCGCAGGGTGACGCCCTCGGTGCCCGTCGCGGGCCCGGCGCCGTCTTCGTTCAGATCGGCGAAACTGAACGGGTCCTCCGCCGGCGGTGTCTCGGCTCGCGGCGCCTCGGCCGGCGGCGCCTCGGAGGGCGCGTCGAGCGAAAATTCTCCGTCCTGCAACTGGATGGGGGCCTCGCTTTCCCCGCCGGCCCTTGCGGCCGGTTCGGGTTCCGGCTCGGGGCGATCGACTTCCGCGCCGTCCAAACGCGCGAGGCGTTCGCGCAATTCGCGGGCCTCCTCGGCGGGAATTCGGCGGGTAGCCGCGGGGTCCTCGCCTTGGAGCACGGCCTGGGCCTGCTCGATAGGGATGTCCGGGCGCGAGGCGGTGCGGGCGCGTTGTTGCTGCCGGGTCGAAAAGGGGACGGTCTCGTCGCCGCGGGGCCTTCTACCGCCGGCCCTTGGAACTTCCTCGATGGCCGGCAAACCCGGCGAGGTGCGTCGGGCCGCGTCCAACAAGGCCTGCGTCGGTTGCTGCGGGGCGGTCACGTCGAGCGCGGACTCGGAGGTTCCCCCGCTTTCCGGGGAGCCGACGGGCCTGACGACGCTGGCCTCGGCCGGGCGGGCGGGCTCCGTTTCGGCTCGAGGTTCCGGGACAGGCCCGGTTCGCGGCGCGGTTTCGGCGGGCGCCGCGATGGGGGCGGAGACGGGTTCCGCCGGGGCATCGACGGCCGCGGGTTCGGTTCGGACAGGCTCCGCTTCCCCGTCGCCCGCGGAAACGGTGGGCTCGGCCGGGGCCTCGGTGGTTGGGCGCGGCGGGCGATGCGCCGCCGTCGGCTCTTCCGTAGCTCCCGTCCGGGCCGGCGGACGCGCGGAGTGTCCGGCGGAAGGCGGCAGGATCGGCGTGAATATCTGGTTTTGATAGCCGATAATGACGGCGCGGAGCACGGGATCGTCGGTTTGGAGGTTGCGGATGCCGTTGGGATCCATGGTGAAGGTATTTTCGCGGTCGCCGTCCGCCGGCTGCCGTTGCAGGATCTCGAAACTGATGGAATCCCCTTCCAGGTAGGCGCGGACCCAGACGCGGGGCCGGCGCTCGCCGTTGGCGAGCCTCTGGCGGATCAAGGCGCGGATCGGTCCGACGCCTTCCGGATGCCCCGCGAAGGCCTCCGAATCGAGAACGCGCCGCAGCCGTTCCGCGCCGGATTCGTCCAGCTGGAGAATGGCTCGCGCCGCGCCGGTGCGGCTCAGCGGATCTTCGGTGGAAAGCGGCGCGGCGGTGAAGATCAGCCTGCGCGCACGGCCCTCTCCCTCCAGGCGCGGGATCTCGCCGCGCTCGAGGGCGCGGGCGATCTCTTGGAAGCGGCGCGGATTTCGAAGTTGGGCTTCTAAATACGCCTCCAGGAATCCCCGTTCTCCGGAGAGCTCGGGGGCCCGGCGTACCATCGTCTCGACGCTGCTCCGCACCATCCGGTTGGCGCGGAAGGGGCCGATCTGGTGGCGCCAGAAGCGCGTTCGGCTCACCCCGAATCTCAGTCCTGCCGCGGCGGCGTCCCACAGGGCCATGGTGAGGAACATCTCGGCGACGTTTTCCCCGGTCGGCATCGCGGAATGACCGGTCAGGGCCGCCGTTGCGCTGTGCGCGCCGAGCATGAGCCCGCCGCCGACGGTCCAGTTGCCCAGGCGCAGGCCGACGTGGCCCAGGGCGAGGCGGCCCGGCCCTAAGGCCGCGCCTTCCGGCAGCAGTCCGCGGCGCAGCAGCCTCCCGCCCGCCACGGTTCCGCCCATCGCCAGCATGGAGAAGATGGTGCCGAGGGCGAGGGAGCCCAGGCCGATGCGGTCGAATTCTTGGGAAACGCTCACCCCCGGAGCGCGGTTGAAGGCCATGTGCATGGTCAGGCCGCCGGCCTGCATGGCGAGACCGACCCCGGCGCCCACCGCGAGTTCGCCCCAGCCGGTCAATT